>Ga0182013_10008540_pt1 | contig 11002 bp, 10 predicted proteins | sample 612S2MmetaG_FD_120487 | JGI IMG/M metagenome (GOLD analysis project Ga0182013, IMG submission 120487) | Permafrost microbial communities from Stordalen Mire, Sweden - 612S2M metaG | ecosystem: Environmental > Terrestrial > Soil > Wetlands > Permafrost | place: Sweden: Stordalen | collected...
TCGACGAACAGGTAAGGAACTTTCTTAAAAAGGCGCCAGACGGACTGGTGGTGAACCTGGGCGCTGGACTGGATACGCGCTTCCATCGCCTTGATAACGGCTTGGTCGAATGGATTGAACTCGACCTGCCCGGCGTGATTGCCTTCCGGCAGAAGCTCCACGAGCCGGAAAGCAAGCGGCACCGGATGATCGCAGCGTCCGTTCTTGATGACGACTGGGTTGCAGAGATCAAACGGTACGCGCGAAGCCGAGTCCTTTTTGTCGCGGAGGGACTATTACCGTACTTTACGGAGGAAGAGCACAGAAAGATCTTTACCTGCCTCGCCGAAAATTTTCCCGGACAGGAGATGCTCTTTCAGACGAATGCGCCGTCGCTGATTCAGGGGTTCGTCCAATACTCCGCGCTGTCGAAAATGGGCAGCAAGGTCGAGTTGCAATGGGGACTAGAGGACAGCAAGCAAGTATCGGCCCTGAATCCGAAAGTGGAATTTGTGGATGAGTTTTCGCTGCTGGAGGAACATTATGATCAGCTACCCGAACCTATCCGGCAGAAATTGTCTCCTGCAATGGCTAAGAAGATTGCAAGGATCGTCCATGTGCAGTTCCGTGGATAGGCTCGTTGATTCCGAGGGGGCGATAATCCAGGGGCTTGCGATCCCAGATGACCTAAACAGACCAACTCGGGGTACTCGAGGCACCGGGTCGCCGGTGCCGGGTGAATTGGTGATGACGAGCCCGCTCCGCACACCTGCATTGGCGCTGGGACTTCTTCTCTTCGTTGGGACGCACATGTTTGCGCAAGTGCAGGCAGGGGGAAATGCGATGCCTGCTTCAACCGCGACCCAACTCCCACTGTCAAGCCGTCCGCAGGGGGGTGTTACAGCCCAACAGACATCCCAACCCGTGGGTACGTCAAGCGTCAATGTCATCACGCCGTCGATTCAGATTCAGGCGCCTTATTCGGGGAGTGTGAGAGATCCCTCAGCCGTGGATGAAATTCCTCTCTCATTGACGGAGGCTATTCGCCGCGGTCTGCAGTTCAACCTGGGAGAAGTGAGTGCATCTTCTGCAGTGCGCCAGGCGCGCGCGCAGCGTGGGGCTGCACTCAGCGAACTTCTGCCGCATGTGAGCACGAGTGTAGGTGAGACTGGAGCGAAGCTAGACCTGCAGACGGAGGGGTTGGGTTCCAGCACTTTTGGCAATCTGGGCGTATCCATTCCGGCCACAGTCGGGCCATTTCACTATTACTCGCTGCAAGGCAACGTGTCGGCGAGTGTCGTGGATTTGACAAGCCTATACAACTATCGCAGCGCGAGCATGAATGCCAATGCGTCTGCGCTCACTGCACGTGACGCGCGAGAACTGGTCATCTTCGCCGTTGCCGGCAGCTATATGCAGATTCTCCGCACACAAGCCCAGGTGCTTGCACAGACTGATCAGGTTCAATACGCGCAAGCTTTATACGATCAGGCGCAGGCGCAATCGGAAGCAGGCACGAAAGCGGAAATCGATGCTTTCCGAATCCTCGTGCAATTGCAAACGGAGCAGCAACGGCTAAGGTCCGAAGAGAGCGATCTGAAAAAACAGTCCTTCGCCTTTGCGCGTTTACTCGGACTTCCCGTGAATGCGCGGATCACCTTCACAAGCATCCTGAATGAAGACGCTACGCCGCCGTTCGGCGTGGAACAGGCGGTTCAACAGGCACTGGCTCGGAGGCAAGATCTAAAAGCGCAGGAAGCACAGGTCCGTGCCGCCGAGGCCACGGTAAAGGCAGCCCGTGCGGAGCATATGCCGACCGCATCCATTCAGGGTTACTACGGTCTTCAGGGAATCAATCCAGACCAGGGGCGCAGTGTGTTTTCGGCGACGGCGAGTGTAAGCATTCCGGTGTTTGAAGGTGGCCGTGTTCGCTCCGACGTGGAGCAGGCCAATGCCGCACTTGATCAACACCGTGCCGAACTGGATGATCAACGCGGCGTAGTAGAACTACAAGTTCGGAGCGCCTACGAAGACCTTGACGTTGCGATCACGCAGGCACAAGTTGCGAAGAGCAATCGCGAATTGGCACTGAAGATTCTCAAGCAATCCCAGGATCGCTTTGCCTCCGGAGCGACTGATTCTGTCGAAGTCGTCCAGTCGCAGCAAACTCTTGGCACAGCCTTGGACGACTATGTCTCCGCACTATATGCAGAAAATCTTGCTCGTATCAGCTTGTCCCGCGCTATGGGCGAGGCGGAGCAACAGATTCCGACACTTCTGAAGGACAAATAAGATGCCAGAACAGAAACAGCAGGCGACCCCAAGCAATGAAAACCCGGCTCCCGCCGCCGATGCTAATGGCAAGCCGGTCGAACTGGTGGAACCTCGCACAAAGCGAACGACGCGTTTTTTGATCATCGGCAGTGCTATTGTGGTCCTTCTCGCTGGCGGCATTCTGTTTTACCTGCATTCACTGGGATACGAAGAAACCGACGATGCCCAGGTCGATGCACATCTTGCCCCCATCGCTTCGCGCGTCGATGGGACTGTCCGTGCTGTCTATGTAGAAGACAATACCTACGTGAAAGCCGGACAACCGCTCGTCGATCTCGATGCTGCGGACAGCCAGGTTGCACTGCAACGCGCACAAGCGAAGTATGACCAGGCTGTGGGCCAGCAGCAGGCGCAGAATCCGAATGTTCCGGTGACCCAGGTTAACAATGCCACGAACATGGATACGCAGGCTTTCGAGGTGGAGAACGCGAGAGCAGCGCTCGCATCCGCAGAGCACGATGCGGACAATGCCGCAGCGATGCTGAGCCAATCTGAGGCCAATCATGCACGAGCGCAGGCCGACTACCAGCGTTACAAAGTCTTGTACGATAAGCGCGAGGTCTCGCGCGCTGATTACGACAACTACACCTCGGTCGCGGCTGCGCAAGCGGCAGCGGTTGAAGGCTACCGATCTCTGCTGGCATCTGCGAGAAAAACAATCGATCAGCGCAAAGCGCAACTCGCTGAGCAGGAAAGTAAATTGTCGCAGTACCAGCGCAATGCGCCACGACTGCTGGCAATTCAGCGATCCAACAATCTCTCCCAGGCGGCCAATGCTGAGGCATTAAAGGCCGATCTTGCGCAGACGCAGCTCAATCTGCAATATGTTCACGTTGTCGCGCCGGTTTCAGGCTATACCACACAGAGGAGCGTAGAGGTGGGAAGCCGCATCAGCACCGGTCAGCAGCTACTGATGATCGCGCAGACAGACGACCTTTGGGTGACAGCTAATTTCAAGGAAACTCAGCTTGCACGCATGCGTGTCGGCCAATCCGTTTCGATCCACGTAGATGCTCTGAAACATACCTTCAGCGGGACGGTGGAGAGCATGCCTACCATTACTGGTAGTCGTTCCAGTGTTCTTCCTCCTCAAAATGCGACCGGGAACTACGTAAAAGTGGTCCAGCGCCTGCCCATGCGAATTCGCTTCAACAAAAGCCAGCAAGGACTCGAACAGTTACGTCCTGGAATGTCCGTCGAGCCGACCGTAGATCTCAATTAGTTCTTTCCTCCAGGTAGAAAGGATGAATCGATGAACGGCAAGGCGCCAGCGATACAACGCAATTACAGCCCTTGGCTGATCGCAATTACAGTGACGCTCGCAACGTTTATGCAGTTGCTCGATAGTTCAATCGCGAACATCGCCCTGCCACATATCGCCGGTTCCGTAGGAGCAACCACACAAGAGAGCACATGGGTTCTAACGAGCTATCTCGTATCGAGCGCTATTATTCTTCCCCTGAGCGGTTGGCTTACCACCGTCATGGGACGTAAGCGATTCTACATGACATGTGTCGCGGTCTTCACTGTTAGTTCCGTGCTCTGTGGATTGGCGACCAGCCTGCCCATGCTCATCCTCTTCCGTGTTCTTCAGGGCATTGGCGGTGGAGGCCTACAACCCAGCGAGCAAGCGATTCTTGCGGACACCTTTTCTGAAAAACAGCGTGGTAAGGGCTTCGCCATCTATGGCGTGGCAGCCCTTGTCGCACCCGCCCTAGGTCCCACGATCGGCGGATGGATTACCGACAACTATAGCTGGCACTGGATTTTCTTCATCAATGTGCCTGTCGGTCTGCTTTCGCTGTTTATGACGCAGAGGGTGGTTCATGATCCTCCGTGGATGAAAGAGGAAAAATCGGGCGGCATTAAGACGGATTACGTTGGCATTGGCCTCATCGTAGTGGGCGTCGGCTTCCTTCAGTACGTCTTGGATAAGGGGCAGGAAGCCGACTGGTTCGGGTCGCACATCATCACCACGTGCTCTATGATTGCCGTCGCTGCGCTCATTGCTATGGTCATACAAGAATGGACCCACGACGACCCAATTATCGATTTGAAGCTGCTCAAGAAGGGAAACTTCGCAACCGCTATCCTCTTCAACTTCGTGTTGGGTTTGGTGTTAAGCGCATCAACCATTCTCATTCCCCAATTTTTACAAAACACAATGGGTTACACCGCCGAACGTGCGGGTATGGCGCTCATGCCAGGAGCCCTCGTCATGCTGCTGGTGATGCCACTAGCAGCGATAGCGGGCGCTCGCCTTGACAATCGCTTGGTCATAGCTTTTGGCTTCGTAGTATTGGCTCTAAGCATGTATCACCTCACCTCCATTAACCTCGATATAACTTTTGGGCAGGTCCAGCTTCTAAGGGTCTTCCAAATGATCGGACTCCCTTTCATCTTCGTGAGCATCACGACAATGAGTTACGTCGGTGTTCCAAAGGAGAAAAACAACCAGGTTTCCGGGTTGAGCAATTTCTCCAAAAACATCGGCGGCGCCATCGGTATCTCCATTCTTAATACCTTCATGTTTCGTCAATCGCAGATTCAGCGCACGAATCTCACAATCAACACGAATCACTCCAATCCATTTTTCGAGCACCTGCTTGCACGTATCACAGGTGGTTTCACCGCCTCAGGAACTCACGGCATCGACGCATCGAGGAAAGCGCTCGCGCAGATTTCATCAATGATTGACCGCCAGGCAAGTGTACTTGGCTATATCAATTCGTTCTGGCTGATGGCGATTGTGGTTGCCTGTATGGTTCCTCTTGTCTTTTTTCTCAAGAAACCTGGCAAGGCTGACAAGGCGATCGTGTCAGACGCTCATTAGCTGGATGCAGGTAAGCATGAGTAATTCTGTTGCGGAAAGTTCAAGATTGATTTCGTTATGGTTTTCGGGAGCGACATGCAAGATGACGTCACAGTGCACGATCTGAAGTGCACCATTGTGGTGGCGCAGGAAGGGAGTTTGTCGCGCGCGGCCGCCCGCTTGCACATGACACAACCCGCCCTGGGCCGCAGAGTCCACCACGTCGAACGCGAGGTTGGTGTGAGGCTCTTCTATAGCTGGTACGGCGGCCTCCGGCTGACGGAATCCGGCAAAGTCTTCATCGAAGACATTCTCCAGTCGCTCGATCACTATGAACGCGCTGCACAACGGGCGCGCAATGTGATACGTCGTCAAGATGGAATTTTTCAGATCGCATACTCTTCGTTTCTTAGCCCGGAGTTGATGACAATTGTTTCCGACCTGCACTTCGACAGACCCAACGACCCAGTCATTCAATGCACTAGCCTGCATACGTTGGGAATAATCCGTGGTGTACTCGAAGGTCTATATCAGGTTGGCATCGGATACCTGCCTAACAGCTATTCAGAACTGGAGACGAGAGAACTGCTCGATGAGGATCTGATGCTCTGCATCCCGGCACGTCATCGGCTTTTTCGCTCTCACTCCATCGCTCCGCAAGACTTAGATAGGGAACCTCTGATTGCAGTGTCGGAACATGCTCTTCCGGAGGTTTTCAAGGAGATCGTCGCCTATTTCGAGGTGCTCCAGATCGACCTGAATGTGATCGCGCAACCTTTCACTTTTTATGAGGCGATCCATATGGCTCTCGACGGGAAGGGCATAGCGATGGTGACCAGCGGCTGGTCGCAGTTGACGACGAAAGGCATCGCCTTTCATCCGCTTGCGGACAAACTGCTCACGATGAAGACCGGGGTCTTTGTACGCAGAGACAACCGCACCCCGATCGTGAATGACTTTCAGCACATCCTGTGGGTCCGGACAGAGAAGCTCAGGAAGGCGCGTCTGCGTATGACCCACGACTGACGCAATGTTGTGCCGGACAGTGAATCCAGAGTGTACGAGCGAATTGGTCGCGATCGTTTCTGGTTGCACTGCGACTCAATCAAGTTGTATCGGAGGATATTCCATGCGCAGATTGCTTCTCATCTCCATCGCAACTCTTCTCTTCATCACTGCCTGTAATGGCACCAAAAAAACAAATGCGAGAAACTTCACAAAAGCGATCGATCAATATATTGCGAAACACGGCGATGTGTGCACCGCGATCGTTCGCCAGTTTCCAATTGATGTTCCTTTATCGGAGCAAAAGGAACAGTATGGGATCGGGTCAAAGCTGGCGGCTCTGGAACAGGCAGGCCTGGTGAATTCGAGTGATACGACAGCGGTCGTTCACGGGATGCTGGACCCTCTGCGAGGTTCGACTCCGCCGCAACCTGTGAAGCGATACGCCCTGACGCCAGAAGGTAAGAAGTATTTCCAGGAGTTTCCCAACCCTTTGGGGCAGGCCAGCGCCTTTTGTTATGGCCAAAAGACCGTCGATTCCATCGTTAAATGGACGGAGCCGATGACGATGGGGGCCTTCTCTCAGACCGAAGTGACGTATACCTATAGGATTGTTAACCTCGCTGGCTGGGCAGAGAGGCCGGATGTTCAGCGGGTATTTCCCGATATTGGGGCAACAGTAAGCGGCGCATCGAAGACAAACCAAGCCGTGACATTGCAATTAACAAACCAGGGGTGGGAAGTCCCAGGGCAGTGAGTTCATGGCGCCCTGGAAGAGGCTCTATCTTGTCATGATGTATTGCCGAGACTGATATGCTAAGAAAGTATTTGTGCACTTAATGTGCATGGGAGACAACAGAACGATGGTCAAGAAACAGATAGGACGTAACCCCAAGGGGAATCTGGTTAAGGAGATCGATGCGGCGATCGTTCTTCTGACCCGCGTCCGCGCACTTGCGGTGTCTGCTTCCGCGTCAGATGGAACAAGCCGACATACTGCGAAACAGGTTCCTGCGGGCAAACAGCCCAAGCGGACACTCAGTGCAGATGCCCGCGAAGCGATTGCCACGGCGCAAAAGAAACGCTGGGCAAAGGTCAGGCGACAGAAGAAAAAGGCGGAGCCTGCGGCGCTTACACAGCAACCTTCTACATCGCCTCTGTCAGGAAACTCTAATACGAAGTAGTTCCCGAACCGCACGGACTCCATCGATCTTGGCAACATGGATGACCATGTCGATGGAGCGTCGGCACTCCTCCTCCACATCGTTCAGTGATACGCCTCCAGAGCCGCGCAGCGTCAACTGCGACAGACGATGCAGAGCGTCTTCGGCTCCGTTGGCATGAATCGTGGTAAGCGATCCTCGATGGCCGGTGTTCAATGCATCGACAAAGACACGAGCCTCCGGGCCACGAATTTCGCCGACAACGATACGATCTGGTCTATGGCGTAAAGCCGCTTTGAGGAGGTCTGCGAATCCGATCTGGCTCTTATGGGTGTCAAGCTGGGCCTCGGCGGAGATGACATGCGGTTTCCTGATATAGAGTTCGGCTACGTCTTCGAGGATCAAGATGCGATCTGTCTCGGGAATGAATCCTGCGATGACATTGGCCAATGTAGTTTTTCCAGCGCCTGTTCCGCCAGAAATCAATAGGTTGTCACCGCGGCGAACTGCATCGGCGAGTTGCTGTGCTTGTTCGGCAGTGAGCATTTTGCGGCCGACCAAGTCTTCCATGGTGAGATCACGTGACGTGAACCGGCGTATTGTCATCATTGGTTGTGGATTGACCACCGGCGGGATCAGCGCGGCCATGCGGCTGCCATCCGGCAGACGCAGGTTCATAATCGGCGAGTCGGCATCGAGCTTCTTGCCGAAGCGGTTTGCGATCACTTCAAGACCGGTGAGCAGTGCGCCTTCCTCGAAATGAATTCCCGGCAGCAAGTGAATTTGCCCGCCCTCTTCAATCCAGACAGAGCCGTCGGGATTAACCATGATCTCGGAGACGGTCTTGCTTTCAAGCAGATGCTCGATGGGCTTCAGGAACGGAATGATGATCTCAAAACTCACGCGGAAATCCTTTCCGGATTGAAGTCGATCCGTTCCTGGTCGAACCAGTTCAGGGTGACGGGCAAGAAATCTGGCTTGAGATAGCAATAGGTGGGCGGCAGCGGGCTGACGCCATCGAAAGCGACAACGATGGACTGCGCGTTCTTGAGATCGAAGAAGATCTTTTCCTCGAACAGCGGTTCTTTGTGTTTCTGGTATTGCTTGGAAGCCGAGACCGATCCCTTGCTGGATGAGGTACGGCCCGAAAGCCATCCGACATTGGCGTTGGTCGAGGATTCGGAAACGGTGTAGCTGATGCGGGTGCGGTCGGCTTTGCCGCACAGTTCGGAGGCATACCGGGCCGTCTCCGGGTCGGTGGTCGTGAGGAAAACCTTGCTACGCAGAGCCTGCAGCAGCGTCTTGAGGCCTTCATTGGGCAGCGCGTCCTTGAGACTCGATACGCTTTGCGTGGCGACGATGGGGATGCACTTCGGCTGCCTCGAAAGAGACAGCCAGCGTTCGTCACCAGTGGGATTGTCGGCGCCCACCGTGGCGAAGTTCTGGTACTCGTCGCAGATGAAGACGGTCGGGCGATAGTGCCGCTCGGGGTGCTCATCCATCTTCGGGATGCGCAGCATCACGGCCCGCTGATAATCGATCTTCATCATCGTGCCAATGGTCTTCGCCAGCGCCGGGTTCAGAGCCACCGGAAAGTTCAGGCCAACAACGGCGCCCGATTCGATCAACTCCTCAAACGGTTGCAGGACGATGCCGTGGGGATCGTGGGCGCATGGCTTTCCGTCATAGAGTTCCTTCGGCGGGCAGAAGACGCGCCGCACATCGGGGTCTGTTTCGAAGAGCGACAGAAAGACTGCAATGCCCTGGACGATGCTGGTTTTGACCTCGGAGCGGAAGAACTTCCAGTGCTCCCAGTACCAATACTGGACACTCTCGAAACGGTCGCGCTGCGACGGATTGCATGGCTTGCGTGTGCAGATGAGGAATTCTGAGCTGGTCTGCTCAATGAGCAATTGCTCCAACTCCGGTGTCCAAGCCACAAGGTAAAGATTGGCATCGGGGCGCCACTCGAAACCCAGCGGAGATAGTATGGACTCACTTTCCCGGTAAGCATCCTTATCGATACCGATATAGCTGGCCGTGCTGAAACGAGAGCCGACTTCGATCAGTATCTCTTCCAGCCGTCCCGCGCTGATGACGGTCCGGAAGAGATCGACCATCGTGAGGTAGCCGTCGCGGATGCGGTGGAGCATGATCACGTACCGGACAAGGTCCGTGTAGGACTGCTGCCAAAACGGCTCTCTGCCCTTGCCCCAGATGGACGTGATGATGGATGCGATGTTGAATGCCTGCGCATAGGCATCGAGCGAGTTATTGAGCGGGTTGTACCGGATATCTCCGTCGAGCGAGACCTCCACATAATCCTGCTCCCTCCCGCACCATTTAAGGATGCGCTGAAGCTGGCGACAGAGATCGCCCTTGACTTCGAGAACGATGCCGGAAAGCTTGCGTGCGGGATCATCTGCCTTATATGCAAATAACTGACGCATCGCCGGCAGAATCAGCCCATAGGTTTTGCCTGAACCGATAGAGCCGAAGGACGCGATTCCGGTATAGAGCCCACGCTCAGGTATCGAGAGCCACTGCGGAGCCGGGCTTGGCGCCGGGATAAGTTGGCGATGGACCTCGCCGAGTACCAGGGACAGGTCGGACCGGGTGCGTGGATTGGGATAAGGCGGCAGCGAGCCAGCGGCCAACTCGGACTCACTCCTATATAGATGGACATACATGAGAGAGAAGATCATCGAAAACGCGATGAACGGGGTGCTGTACAAGAACAAGCCATAGCTCCAGACCAGTCCATGAAAAACAGGGGGCCGCTGGTACGCAATCAACCGCAGCAAGGAATTCGCTTCGGTGATTGGGTAGAGCGTATTGAGGATGATACCGCTGGCCGCGCTCAGACCAAGCGCTAGCAGGATGCGGTACTCAACCAGGGGACGGACGATTTTTTGCAGATGCGGAGAATGAAGCATAGATTGCACAGCTCCTTTTATGCGCGTGTCGCGGCGCCGGTGAGCGCCTGGTCTGGTTTCTGTACCGTGTCTGCTGAAGGTTTGATCGGTGCTGACGCCGCTTTGGCGTTCACAGCCGACCGCGATGGATTCGCAGCGGCACTGGCCTTGTACTTTTGAAAGTCTTCTTCCTGGGTAATGGCAAAGCGCAGCAACTCGTTGACGAGATATTTCCGGTCGTTGTTCGACCAACTCGCCAACAGATCAATGTCGTTCGAGATGGTGTCTTCGATGTTGGTCTTAAGCAGAACAAGGTTGATCTTGCTGGCTCCGTGTTCGATCTTGAATTTGCTCATCGGTGGTTCCTCTCTGGCCGCGTCAACGGCCCGTGTTGGTACTTGCCTGGGTCAACTCCGGTACTGATTCAGGTCCAGTTCCGGTACTCGTTTTGGTCAGAGTCAGTACCAACTTTGGACCTAACCCGGTACTGGTTTTGTCCATAGTTGGTCTGTGCCGAGGCCGAGGTGGGAGCGACCAGCGCGGCGTCAGCCGACGCGACAGGTCCGCAGGACCGGGGTCGCTCCCACCTCGGCGCATACTTGTCCTTGACCCGTCCTTCCCATGTAACTCGTTGTTTCTTAATCACTAAGCCTCCGCCTTGAGGGCCTCGTCCGGGGTCTGCTCCGGGGTCTCGTTGCCTTCTTCGAGAGGAACTTCCTGCCGCAGTATGTAGATCGGGTAGCGATACGGGAGCACGACGGTCGTGAACGTGACTCGCAGCGAACTCTGGAGAA
>Ga0182013_10008541_pt1 | contig 11002 bp, 4 predicted proteins | sample 612S2MmetaG_FD_120487 | JGI IMG/M metagenome (GOLD analysis project Ga0182013, IMG submission 120487) | Permafrost microbial communities from Stordalen Mire, Sweden - 612S2M metaG | ecosystem: Environmental > Terrestrial > Soil > Wetlands > Permafrost | place: Sweden: Stordalen | collected...
ATAGCCTCTTAGGGTTTCAGCAAGCCATGTTTGTGGGTTGATGCCCTGCGCTTTGCACGCAGCAAAGAGGGAATAAAAAATGGAGGTGTTTTCAGCAGCCTCATGCGAACCGGCAAACAAATAATTTTTTCGTCCTATCGCAATGGGGCGGATTGAATTTTCGACGGAATTATTATCAATCTGCAATTTAGCGGCAGTGGTGTAAACTTTCAGGGCATCTATTCTTGGCAGTGTGTAATCAATGGCTTTCCCTATCAGGCTCGTGCGCATCACCTCTGCCCTGTTGTTTATCATCCATTGCTTTAACCCTGCTATGACTGGCACAGCCACCGCCTTGCGCATAGCCAAAGCCACCGTTTCGCTTGCATTGGTTTCCTTTATTTCACCGCTGTTCCAGGTCTTCCGCCACCGGCGGCCGACCTGGAACTATAAATAACGCAAGTCTCCAGACTTGCGAAAATTCAATTATTTAAAATACCCATCCAACGCCTTCTTCTCCCAATCCTTCCACTTATTGGCAGCCAGTACTTCCTTACCGGCCTGCAATTGCTCAGGGCGTTTTAAAATGGTTTTCAGCAGTTTCATAGCCGGGTTGCTAAGGCGGCTGTTGTTGTACAGGGCCGCGTTAAACAGGTTATATATCAGGTCCTTGTCGCTGTATTTTAACCGTTCAAGCGCGTCCATAGCTTTAATCCGGGTGCGGAATTCGTATTGGTTACTGGTAAACGGTACTATCTGCTTTTCAAACTTATGGTTATTGGCAACCGCAGTGACCGAGTCGCCGGCGCTTATTTCAAGCCACGCAAGGCGCACATTTTCGGCCATGCCCCTTACGCCCTGCGTGGCATCCAGGTAGGTTTGTGTTTTAGCCGGATACAGTTTAACCAGCTTACGCAAAGTAACCTCAATGGTAATATAACTGCTGTCTTTCAGCAAACGTTCCACCTCCGGCAAAAGCACATCGGGTATAGTTTCTAAATTCTCAACCACCGCCCTGCGGGTTGAAAAATCCTGGTCCATCAAAGCCCTTGCCATTAAGCCCATTGTTGAAGCAGTTGAATCTTTAGCCAGCTGTTTAATAATCTCATTTTGAATAACACTGTAACCTTTATCGTTAAAAACTGCAATCAGTAAATCTCTTTTCTGGTCAAGGCCAATATCGCGCAAACCTACCAGGGCATCATAGCGGTCAATCATATTTTTGCCCTTCACCAACTGCGCACCTAATTCATCAAAGCCCTTCTTAAAATCCACATTTTTCAAAACCATGGAACCCGGGTCGAAAAGCGCATAATCAACAATACTTCCCGGAGTGGCGCTAACATAAACTGTATCATTAGCGCTGCTCAACCAAACCTTTTTACTGGCACCCGACCCATCTTTAAAATGCACCTCAAAAACGATTGGCATTTTAAACAGGCCCGTCAGCTCATCTGTTTTTTGCGTTTGGGCAACATAAAAAACTACGTTATCCTTTAGCCGTTCGTATTTAACTGAATAATTAGGTAAACCTGCCCGGTAAATCCATTCATCAAAAAACCAGTCAAGGTTTACGCCGGCGGTTTCCATAAAGGCCATCATAAAATCGTTACCCGTAACATTTTGGTAAGCATGTTTTTGCAGGTAATGGGTAATGCTGCGTTTAAACACTGAGTCGCCCACTACATAGCGCAGCATATCTAAAACAAAACTGCCTTTAGGATAAATCCTTGCAGTACCCGCTTTAGTACTCGAAATCGGGAACCGGTCATTCTTTTCAGCACTGATAGCCGCCATAGCTTCTCCACGCCTGGCCCATTCATACTGGTCCTCGCCATGCATTTTGCGCATAAACTGTTTACTGTAATACGTTGCAAAACTCTCGTGCAGCCAAAGGTGCTGCCAGCTATAGGCCGTAATACAATCGCCAAACCATTGGTGGGTTAACTCATGGGCATTTACCCCCTCATAATCGCGGTCTATGGCAGCGCGCTGGTCAACCAATAAAAAGTCGCCGTAAATGGTAGCGGTGGTATTTTCCATAGCCCCGTACATAAAATCCTGCACCGGGGTGTTAGAATACTGCTCCCACGGGTAATGAAACCCGGTTTCGTTACTCAGAAAATCCATCATCTCCGCACTATGCTTATAAGTGGGAATAACGGTCTCCGGCCTGTCGGAATAATAATATTCGCGCGATAAAACGCCTCCCTTGCTCACATAATCTTTATAGGCATATTTATCAATGGCAATCATTACAAGGTAAGGCACCATAGGCTTGCTCATAGCATAATGCCAGGTTAAAGTGCCATCGGCATTATGCTTTTTATCCTTCAACTCTCCATTCGAAATAACGGTATAAGCCGAATCGAAAGTGATAATAGTTTCAGTAACCATTTTATCATCTACATCATCATAGCAGGGAAACCAGAACCGGTTATCTTCCCCTTCGCCCTGGGTCCATATTTGCTTGCGGGTAAAGTAAGGGTCTTTACCGGTGTTTTTAGCATTTACATTCCAGCCAATAAAATAAAGGCCTTTGCGCGGAGACACCTCATATTTAATTTCCAGGTCATATTTTTTATTCCAGCTCATGGGCTGGTAAAACCTGATAGTTAAACCAGCGCTATCAGTGGTAAAAGCCACATCCTTTCCATCCAGCGTAACCTTTTTAATATCAATACCGGGTGCATCTAAAAACAGGGTATCAACCACATACTGAATGGGCCTGAACTCATATTTAACATCGCCAATCACTTTACCTTCGGCAGTATTAAACTTTACATTTAAAACCATCTTCAGGTAATCAACATTATGCTCTCGGATTCTTCCTTCCGGGTTACGCAAATAAGTAATGGTAGTGTCCTGCGCCCCTGCACTAACAGCAACAAAAAGCGACAGCAAAAGCAAATAGAAGGAGAATCCCTTTTTCATACACAATGGTTTACTAAGCAACAAAGGAATTCTATTTTATGGAAAAACGAAAATGGATGGATGCAAACTAAATTCTACCACCTGCATCAATTCCGGTTTCCGGCGGGCCTAACCGGTAACCCCTGTGGTTTAGCGTCCGCGCCATAAGTGTTCGGAAGAGGCGGTTTTTTGTATATGCCGTACGCAAATTTTAACGGATGTATTAAAATAAAATTAATGTCATTGCGAGGTTAATTCCCGTAAAAAATAAAAAACTATTAACCGCGGCAATCTTCCGTTGTGTCTTTAACTGGCAAATTACCCATAAGAGACACAGCGGAAGATTGCCGCAGCCTTTTCTCTTCTATTTTTTTATTGGAAAAGGCTTCGCAATGACATCAGTTTTATTTAATGCCATCAACTAAACAAACTCTGCATATCGCTCTGTAAATCCTTCAAATCGCGCTCCAGCAAAACTTTGGTGAATACGGGGGCTGAGGATTGCGATATCTGCGTCAGCACCTCCCTGCGTTTGGGATGTTGCTCTATACCTGCAGAGATGAATTTTATTTTTTCGGCGGTTGCGCTAACAGCTTCGGTATGGTTTTGCGCGTCATATAACTCAGGGTAGCATTGCAGCAGTTGTTGTACCTGCCCGGCGGGAGTGCTGGCAAACAGCTTGGCAATTTGCAGGCGCAGTTGTTTGTCTTTATCATCATAACCAAAAGCGGCAATCTCGCCAAGTTTGGATATGGTTTGTCGCACGGTATCAATATTCCACTCTACCGCTTCGCCATTGTTCAGGTAAGCTTCTATTTCGGCGCTTTGGTTTTGGGTGCCGGGCGTATATGCCTGGGTTTCTTTGGCTTTAGCCTCTTCAAGCCAGCCACGCAGCAGGTTTATAAAATCGTTATAAGCCTGTATAGAAAGGTTGCCCGGTGTGCGTGGGCTGCCATTAATGCCCGGGGCCGGGTGTTCCTCCAAATAAGTAATAACCTCCTGTAAATAAGCGGGCGATTGGTCGCGCAGCGAAAGGTCGGAAGGGGAGAAGACGGCATTAAAATATAAAGCAATGTTCTTCTCTATACAAAACGCCAGCATCTCAGGCAGTTCTTTCCAGTTATAGGTTATAGGGCACGCGGCCATAGAAAGGAAAGTGCTTTTCCGTTTGGTATAATCGCGGAAATACTCCAGGTTCTCCATTACTTTATCATAGCTGCCGTTTACCCTTATTTTAGGATAAGTTTCCTTATTTACCGAATCAATAGAAAGGATAATGCCCGCCTTCAGTCCTTCCAGCAGGTCTTTTATGCGGTTGTTTAAGAAAGTGCCGTTGGTGGTGATATGTATGCGGATGTTGGGGTTTAGTTTGCGGATACGCTCCCAAATACTCAGGTAAATATCAATCATAAAAGGCTCACCGCCTAAAAATTTGGCATCGGTAAGGTGCGGAATAAACTCATCCAGTTCATCCACAAACTTATCGTTGTACGGCGATTCAATCGGCGGCAGGTGCTCTCGGTTTTTACGGATGCTGGATGAAAAATAGCCATTGCACATTATACACTCCAGGTTGCAGGTGTTGCTTAACTCAAACTCCATTACTCTCGGGTAAGGCACAGCGCCCCCCAGCGATTGTTTTAAATAATTAAGCCGGGTGCCTAAAGTGTTGGGTGCAAACTCATCGTAATATCTGGCGCGCACACCGTGGTAGTTACCGGCCTCCAGCATTTTACCGCACTCGGCACAGCCACCGCCCAGGTTATTTTGTTTAATGTAACCACGCAGCTGTGCGGCGCTTTCGCCCTGCCAAATCTGTTTTATGCTTTGCTGCGGCCACTGGCCCAATATGTGCTGCGTGTTATAACAACAGGCGCGCACATTGCCGTTTTGCTCAAAGTTGAGGTTTACAAAGGGGGCATGGCAGATGATACCTTTATACGTGCCATTGCGCGTGTTTGCATATCCGTTAACTACTGTTTTATTGGGTATCATAGAAGGGGCAAGTTAAGGAATAAAGGCAGCCTCCCCAAACTGCGGTGAAAGAACAATGTCTTTCCGTTAAGGGCAAATCGCGGAGCGATTTGTTGCGTTTTCCCCTCTCGAGAGGGGAAGCGCGAAGCGCGGGGTGTGTGGCCGTTCGGGAAGTGTGCCAAACAGCCACACACCCCGGCCTCCGGCCACCCCTCTCAAGAGGGGAAACAGCCATTACCCCAAGCGAAGCGATGGGCGGGAGTGGCCAGGCTGTTAATGCGCTACCACCACCTTCCCCGCCGCAATCTCCGCACCGGTAGCCTTATCAATAACCCTGATAAAATACACCCCGCTTGCCAAATGCTCCGTATCAAAAATATCTACCTGTGGTGTTTGTTTTTTATCTACAATCTGCCCGGCAACATTTAGTAAATCAAATTCATAATTTCCCTGCATTCCCATTTCTACATAAGCATATTTATCTGCGGGGTTGGGCATTATACGCGGTAAATTAGTTCCATTTACCCCAGTAATACTTACACCAGTGGTATCTGTTTTTATTGTATCACATCCACTACCTAACAACGCTCCTAATTTGTAGTTAATTAGGTTTGGTAGATTAAAAGAATTTAACGTATATGTTGGTTGTCCACCATATACAAAATTTGCACTATCCCCTTTTAGATCGGGATAATTCACTACATGCAGAGCTTTTAAGCCACCATCCCAGGTACAACCATACAATTTTCCATTAGGGGCAAGCTGAAGGAACCTTAGTTGGAACTCATCATTGCTATCGGCTACATAAATCGCTACAGAATCCTGAATATTCTGAGCCCATAAATCATATTGGTTTAACCATAAAACCGAGCTTTCATATAAAAATCTTCCATTGGGTGAAAAATCCATCCCCCCCGTCCCGCTAATGGGTTGGGTAGAATCATTAGAAGCATTGTTAAACAGTGTGATAGGATTACTAAATTCTCCGCTGCATCTATCAAAATCCATTATTAGCACTAAACTTTGGTAAGTACCGGTAGCATATTTACTCCCATCTTGTGAAAACTTGCTATAAGCAATGTCATAAGGCAAAGGGAACGCTGGCCCGATAAATTGCGTATAGGGACCTAATATACTATCGGGGGTAACCAGAAACTCGTAAAATTCATTATTATTGGAGCCGCCCATAACCAGCCAGTAATCCCTGCCATTGGCATGTTTGCAGGCAGTCATACCTCCACCTCTCAACATTTGCCCCGTTAAAATCGGGATATTCTTCTTAACCACCGAGCCAGCTCCTCCATTTCCTTCTTTATCAATTAAGCTATAGTAAATAGTTCCCGGCCGGGTATTCTGATCGGTATCATTCCAAAAATGAAATAAATAATAATAGCGGGTATTTCCAGGTTGGGGCATGAATAACGCGGCTTGAGGTAAATCCAAACCATCAATACTATCACTCGGGTCGCAATTACATAGACTGCCATTCAATAAGGTGTCACTTATGCTACAAATATTAACGCCATTAGTGTAATAAAGTAACGTACCATTTTCATCACAGATGTTGGCATTGGTTAAAAAAAAACCCAGCAACGTCTTTATGCTATCTATCTTAACAGTATCCGGAGTCCTAAAATCTACAATAGATTCTCCAAACCCCAACGCCCACTGCGCATCGTACAACTGTCCCCAACCCAATAAGCTAATCCCCATAAAAAACACTAAAGCGGATATTGACTTCATTGAATAATAGCTGTTTGGCTGCGTTTGTAATGGCTTCGGCAATATTATATGATCCCCCGTATTTCCCACAAATTGTGGATAACCCCGCCTAAAATTAACTTAATATCAACAAACAAATATTTTTGCGTTAGGTACTACCTATCTGTGCAACTTTAACGCCTGCGGAAGCCTCTGTTTATCGGATTTTCTTAGTTTTACCGCCCCGTGTAGTTGTTATTTAAACAGAAGTTATAGGATATGAAGTCAGGTAGCTTATTTTATAAACTATGCATTTTGCTGATTGGTTTCTTATTCAGCGATGCCCTTCATGGTCAATGCACTACACCCATTGCGGTTACACCCGCTACGCCCTATATCGAAAACTTTGAAGCCGGCCCGGCATGGACCACCGGCGGCACTGAAAATGACTGGGCCTGGGGCACACCCACCAAAACCGTAATTAACAGCGCCGGCAGCGGAACCAAATGCTGGATTGTAGGGGGGCTTGCCATTAACGCTGCCGATGGCAAATCTTATTATAATCATAATGAAAAGTCGTGGGTTCAAAGCCCCTGCCTGAATTTTAGCGCCCTGCAGTATCCGTTTATAGCGTTTTTATATTATCGCGAGTCGGAGTGGAAATATGACGGAACCAACCTTCAGTATTCGCTTGACCAGGGTACTACCTGGGTTGTGATAGGCACCGCCGGCGAAACTGTTGATTGCATGGATGCCAACTGGTATAACCGCACCCCTATTACTTACTTAACCACACCGCTTTCAAATATACAGGATGGATGGTGCGGCAATATACAAACCGAATATACCGATACCGGTGTTACCTGCGGCGTAGGCAACGGAAGCAACGGCTGGATACAGGCCAAACACTGTCTCAGCATGCTGGCCGGTCAGCCCACTGTTTTGCTGCGCTTTACCTTTGGCGCCGGTACCAGTTGTAATAATTTTGATGGTATTGCTTTTGACAGCGTAGCCATTAGCGAAAGCACCGACGTAGGCAGTTTTACATATGCCTGCACCAGTTCAACAGTTGTTTCATTTACGGGCACTTCAGCCAGCGCATGCGCCACTACCTATAGCTGGAATTTTGGCGATGCGGGCAGCGGGGCCTCCAACACAGGTAGCGGCACAACAGCAACGCATACTTTTTCGGCGCCGGGCACTTACAGCGTTTCATTAATTGTTAGCGGCGGCCCATGTAACGCCCCTGATACAACAATTAAAAAAATTGATATATTAGGGTTGTTAGCAACTCCTCAAAACGGAAGTTGCGCCGCAGGCGGCAATATAAGCCTTACCGTTACCCCCACTACCGGAACCGGCGCATATACCTATAACTGGGGGGGAGGCGTTACCACGCAAAACAGAACTAATTTAAGTGCCGGAACCTACACCGTTACCGTAACCGATCCTGACGGGTGCTCAAATACCGCAACTGCAACCATTACGTCAACCACAGCAGCTACTGTTAGTGCAACGGGCGCTACAGTATGCAATGGTTCGCCTGCTACCGTTACAACATCCGTATCGCAAACCGGCGGAACTTATGCCTGGAGCCCGGGCGGACAAACAACTGCTCAAATAACCGTAACCCCGGCAACTACCACTACTTATACGGTTACCTATACCTTAGCCCCATGTAACCCGGCTACGGCAACTGCAACAGTAACAGTTAACAGTGCTTCGCCGGCGGTACATGTAAATGACACAACTATCTGTAACGCAGGCACCGCAGTAGTATATGCGACGGTAACCGGTGGTGGCACAGGTGCTTACCTGTGGAATACCGGTGCTACCACTGCATCTATTACAGTAACCCCGGGTGCTACAACAACCTATTCGGTAACTTTTACCGAACAGCCATGCGGCAGCGCTACCGGCAGTGGTACGGTAACGGTAAATTCTAATCCTCAGCTAAACGTTAACAGTCCTTCAATTTGTTCAGGTGGCAGCGCAATACTTACTGCAAACGCCTCACCGGCAGGTGGAACTTATGGCTGGAGCACCGGTGCCGGTAATGTAAACTCAATTTCAGTTTCGCCCACCACCAATACTACCTATACAGTTACTTACACCACGCAAAGTTGCGGCTCGGCTACCATGGCCAGTAATGTTACGGTTATTACCAATGCCGCTGTAACAGTTACAGATACCACCATCTGCCCGGGCGGAACGGGAACCATAACTGCTACGGCCACCGTTGCAGGAGGAACTTACAGCTGGTCGCCGGGTAATTATACTACGCAGTCTATTACGGTTACTCCGGGTGGCACTACTGTTTATACGGTTACATTTACACCGGTGGGCTGCCCTTCAGCCACCAATACCGGCACCGTAACTGTTGAAACGCCACCTGCAATTACTTTAACGGAGCGAAATCCTACGTGCTCAACGCAGGGCGAAATAACTGCTACTGCAACACTGGGCACCACTCCTTATGAGTATTCGCTGGGTGGCGGCGCTTACCAGGAAGCAGATAGCTTTAACAACCTTGCAGGCGGCAACTACACGGTGGTAGTTAAGGATACTTTGGGCTGCCTCTCGAACATTGCAGGCACCACTATTGTACCTTATAATCCATTAACGCTTGCCTTAACTGTTGATAGTATTACGTGCTCTTCGCCCACCGGGCAAATTATAGCCAATGCAACAGGCGGGGTTGGAACACTTCAGTATGCTATCAATGGAGGCGCTTTTCAAGCCTCAGGCACCTTTAGCGGCCTTGCAATGGGTACCTATATTATTGAAGTTGAAGATGGCGTAGGCTGTAACACCAGCGATACTGCAAAATTATTGCCCGCCAGTACCGTAAGCGTAAATCCTTATGCCGATAGCGCCCTATGTCATGGCACTGCCACAGGTAAAGTAATAGCGCCGGTTAGCGGCGGTAGCCCACCTTATCAATATGCACTGAATGGCGGTACCTATCAGAGCCAGGATACGTTTAATAATCTTGCAACCGGCAATTATACCGTGCAGGTAGAAGATGCCAACGGTTGTATTGCCAGCGGCACCACGCAGGTATTTGAGCCTACACAGCTTCAGATTGTGTCTGTTACCGCCGCGCCTGTTAAATGCCCCGGCCAAAACACCGGAACTATTACCGTTGTAGTAAGTGGCGGCACAACGCCGTATAATTATGCCAGCAGTACCGATTCGGTAAACTTCGAATTTACCTCGGGCAACAGTATTATTGATCTTGATACAGGCCACTACTGGATACTGGTAGCAGATGGTAAGGGCTGCACCATAGTTTCTGCTGCTTACGTGCCCGGTGCTGTGCCTGACTCGTTTTTGGTGGTTACTGATTCCACATCCTGCTTCGGCAACCAGTGGAAGGATGGTTCTTTAACAATTACCGGGCTGGTGCCGCAAAACGGGCCTTTCCAATATTCATTAAATGGTGGGCCATTTCAATCGTCCCCAACTTTTTCAGGTTTAGCTTCAGGGCCATACCAGATAGAGGCTATGGATACCAACGGCTGCAAAAACGCCCTTGCAGCCGACACTGTTTTTCAACCAGCGCCAAGTTACGCAGTGGCTTATCCTGCCGATACAACTGTTAACCTGGGCCAGGCCTTACAGCTAAACAGCTATTTAACAGGCGGTGCGGCTAATTCGGCTTTAACCTATAGCTGGTCGCCATGGACGGGTTTAAGCTGTATTGATTGCCCTAACCCTGTTTTCTCATCGTACGCCGAGCAGAATAACTACACGGTTACCATTACTTATAACGGCCAGTGCACGGCCGAAGCTTCGGTAAATATTTTTGTAAACTTTTCGGGCCAGGTCTATATCCCTAACTGTTTTACACCTAACGGAGATGGCAATAATGACGTTTTTGAAATATACGGCCACGGTATTGAGCGCGTTGACCTGCGGGTATTTAACCGCTGGGGTGAAAAAGTATTTGAAAGCCACAACCAGTTCCAGGGCTGGGACGGAACCTACAAAGGCGTACTGCAAATGCCTTCAGTATTTGTTTACGAGGCCGAAGTTTATTTCCTCGACAGCAGTTCGCGGGTCTTTAAGGGTAGTGTAACGTTGGTGAGGTAGCCCTTTCCAGATAATTGATAATTCAGTTTCAGCAAAGCGTTCGGACGATGCCTTCTGTTCTTCGTCCCCGCAGGGCAATGTCATTAAGTTAAGGGTTGTCAAGGTTCGACCCTGCTGGGGTCGTAAATTTTACCTGAAGATTTGCTATAAATATTCGACTCCTCCGGAGTCGCAATGAGCATAAGTTAGTTGCATTTTGACCTCAGAGAGGTCAAATCTTGTGTGCGAGGCATGATTAATAGCTATAGGGTGAAAGTCCCGAACGCGCTTAGTAGTAGGAAGCGTTAGCTGAACAGCAAGGGTGTCCATCGCGAGGTGGAATCTGAAAGAAGCTGTAAGC
>Ga0182013_10008547_pt1 | contig 10992 bp, 9 predicted proteins | sample 612S2MmetaG_FD_120487 | JGI IMG/M metagenome (GOLD analysis project Ga0182013, IMG submission 120487) | Permafrost microbial communities from Stordalen Mire, Sweden - 612S2M metaG | ecosystem: Environmental > Terrestrial > Soil > Wetlands > Permafrost | place: Sweden: Stordalen | collected...
ACTAAATGGTATTTTCGATATGCGATACGAGGACACATTCCCGGCTCCCGGCGATACTGACGAAAACTCTCGGCCGCTCCGCCGGTTTCCTGTTCTCCATCATCATGTTTGTCACCGCGTCGTTTGCCACCTACGAATATTATCTGTTCAACGAACAAAAATCCATCGCAACCCTAAAGAGGGACCGGGAGCAGCAAACGGCGAGGCTCACTGTCGACCTCGTCGGTTTGCAGAAACAAATCGAAATCGACTTGATTGAAGTGCAGCAATTCCTGACCGACTTCGCCGCGACCCGAGGCCAGGATGGCCATGATGACGGTTTCAGGAATGCAAAGGAATTCGCCGACCGGTTGCCGCGAGACACAGACGCGGCCAAGAGAGCCGCGAACAAGCTGGAAAGCCCCGAGATCGCCGCCGCGTTCGAGGAAATCCAGCGGCGATTCCCGCAATACTATGAATTGGGCCAGGAAATGGCCAAGACCTATGCGGTGCAGGGAACGCGAGCCGGTAACACGATCATGGATCGTTTCGACGCAATGACCGAGGAATTGCATGCACGGATCGTAACGACCATGACTGCGCTCGACACCGCGAGGGATCGCAATGAAGCTCTCATAACTGAGGCGAACGCGAAAATCGATCGGCTCCGCGACTATGGGAATTCCGTCGCCTTGATCAGCATCCCCGTAATTGTGCTCACAAGTTTGTTTGGAATCTTCGTAACTCGCTGTTGGCTGATTCAGCCTCTCTCCTGGATCACGTTCCTTTTCAAGCAGCTCGCTCACGGGGACATCAACTGGGGGACATACGAGGTTGGCCGGCTGGACGAAATCGGCGACCTCGCTCGCGCCTACACGGAGTTTCGCCAAATCACCATCGAGCGCACGGAGGCGCAAAGGAAAATCCTGGAACAGCAGGCCGTTGTCGAAGTGGAACAGCGTCAAACGCAGATGCTGGCCGAACGATTAAATGCGGCGCTCGACAATATGCCTTTGGGGCTGGTTATGCTGGATCGAGACCGGCGAGTGCTAGTCGCCAACTCGAGAATGGCAGACTTGCTTGGCGTCTCCGCCACCGACGCGATGATCGGCCTCCGGATCGACGAACTGATGCGGCGCTCCGCGGATGTGGGCTGCTTGAGCGAGGCTAATCTCAAGCAACTCCTGATCGTTTTCGGTGGACGGTCGACATGCCAAGAAACATTTGCTTGTAGGCAGGCCATATGTCCCCGCTCCAAGCGACGCTCGCCATGCCCCGAGAAAAAGGAGCTATTGATTGAAACCAAGCTGGAGCGGGTGCTCGAGTTCTCCTTCCAGCCGATGGAGAGCGGGGGCTACTTGATGCTCGTCGAGGATATTACGGAGAAGCGCAGCGCTGAAGCTGCCGTGCGCCGTCTCGCCCATTTCGATCCGTTAACCGAGCTCCCCAACCGACGATCGCTTTTCGAGTGCGTCGAACGCGTCTTGACCGAAGCCGCAGCCACGCATGAAACGATCGCGCTCCTGTTTATCGATCTCGATTATTTCAAAAAGATCAACGACACCATGGGCCATGGCGCCGGCGACGAATTATTGCGCGGCGTCGCCAGCCGTCTGACGTCGACCGTTCGCGAGCGCGATGTCGTGGCGCGCCTGGGAGGAGACGAATTCGTCATTCTTCAGCGCGATGTCCGCCGTCCGAAGGACATCATGGTGCTCGCCGAGAGAATCATCGCGAGTTTGCGCGCGCCGTTCCCGCTGGCAGGCCAACAAGTCCGCGTCGGCGCCAGCGTCGGCATCGCCAGATCGCCGCAAGACGGCGAGGACAAGGAAACGCTTCTCCGCAACGCCGACACCGCGCTCCACCGGGCCAAGGCGAGCAGCCGCAACAACTGGCGGTTCTTCAAACCATCGATGCACGACGAAGTCGTGGCGCGCGCCGCGCTCGAACGCGATCTACGTCGCGCCGTGGCCGAAAAGACATTGGAAGTCTATTACCAACCCATTTTGCACGCGAAGGGGGGAAAGGTTTCTGGGTTCGAGGCGTTGTTGCGATGGCGGCATCCAGAACGCGGCATGGTGTCACCGGCGGAATTCATTCCGATCGCCGAGGAAACTGGACTTATCGTCGGGATTGGCGCCCAGGTGCTCGAGCAAGCCTGCCGCGCCTGCGCGACATGGCCAAAAGACATTCGGGTAGCCGTCAACCTTTCGTCGCTCCAGTTCACGAAAAGCGACCTGATCATCACGATTGAGAACGCCTTGTTGGCTTCGGGTTTGGCGCCGAACAGGCTTGAGGTGGAGATTACGGAAAGCGTTTTGATACAAGATACGGAAAGGGTTTGTGGCGTCTTGATAAAGCTGCGTGATTTGGGCGTGACCATTTCGCTCGATGATTTCGGCACTGGCTATTCGAGCTTGAGTTATCTGCACAGGTTCCCGCTCGACAGAGTGAAAATCGACCGCTCATTCTTGCGTAAGGCCTGTTCCGACCAGAACTCGCTGACCTTGCTCCATGGAATAATCCGGCTGGGGGTCGAGCTTGGTCTTGGTCTCGTCATCGAGGGGGTTGAAACGCAAGATCAACTTCACCTTGTGCGAGGCGAATGTGCGATGGCCGAGGTGCAAGGCTTCCTGTTCAGTCAGGCTGTTCCAGCAAGAGAGGTTGCAGGTCTGGTTGCCCGGATGTCCGGTCGAGCGGCGGCCTAACTGGCCGCGTCAAGTTTACGGAGGTTTACTCGCGGAACAGCCTTGTATAACGCGAACCTCTTTCTTCGAGACGCCATAACCGATCTCGAAGTAATTATTTTGCTGTCGGGCAGGAAACAAAACGATGAACGATCAAATGACTTTACCCGGTGTAACGTCGAAACAATCCCGCTCCACGGACAAAGAGAACGATTTCTTCGCGGCCAGGCTCATGGAACACCTGTCGGTGGCCGCATTTGTCCTCGATTGCCAAGGCCGGGTATTGATCTGGAATAAGGCTTGCGAGCGTCTGACCGGTATACTGGCTGAATAGGTCATCGGCACCAAGGACCACTGGAAAGCGCTCTATGATAAGGAGCGGCCGTGCCTCGCCGATCTCGTGGTGGAGAACCGACCCGAGGATGCCGAGAGACTCTATGCTGCCTGGACCAACACAGAGGTCAATCCGAGGGGCCTCTCGAGCGAGAATTGGTGCGTCATGCCCCGGCTTGGCAAACGTCTCTATTTCGCTTTCGACGCAGGGCCGATCTATGACGACAAGGGTCAGTTGATCGCTGTCATAGAAACGCTGCGCGACCTGACGTCCCATAAGGAAATGGAAACGGAGCTGGAGCAACTAGCCGGTCGTGATGCGCTCACAGCCCTTCCCAATCGACGAACGTTTGACAATAGACTTGCCGAAGAATGGCGGCGCGGGGAACGGCATGGCGCTCCACTGTCGCTAATCATAATTGATGTTGATTTTTTCAAGCAATACAACGACGGCTATGGCCATCAGGCCGGAGAAGAATGTTTGAAACGGGTGGCGCTCACGATTCAAAAGGAATTGTCGCGAGCGGAAGATTTGGCCGCTCGCATCGGGGGCGAAGAGTTTGCAGTCCTCTTGCCGCACACCCCGCTTGAAGGCGCAATGACAGTTGCGGAACGTATTCGAAGAGCGGTCGCGGGAGCGAGGTTGCCCCATGACAAATCGACGGTTGCGGCTCATGTCACCGTGAGCATGGGCATTGTTTCGTCAAACGCGGATATCCCACTGGCGGATTTTGTCGCGAGAGCGGATCAAGCGTTGTACCGCGCCAAAAAGGAGGGACGAAACCGGGCTGAGCTTTATGTCTCGTCACCTAATTTGATCGAAATCGATCGCAAATCCGCCTAACAAAATTAGCCGTTCACTCGAGGAGTTCGCGGTGTCGAACCTGGCTTTCCGCGCAACACTGACAATGCCGAGACTGCAGCTTGCACGCGGTATTTTTGCCGAGCAAGGCCAACAGACGTCGGGGAAAACGCGATGGAATTTCATACCGGAACCACGGTTTCGGCTAGCGTCCCACAGGATCGCCGGAAAGCACGTCACGGTAACCGAAGTGCGGTTTCAAAAAAGCGACTACTCTCATGAGCATCCTTCGGTTAACTGACCTCGGCGCCAAGCGGGGGAGTTTGTGTTGTTTGAATCAATTTGATGCGGCTTCTGTGAGTTCTTATGGAGCGAGAATAATGATTATAGCTACGGCTTGAGTTTGACGCCGCCCCAAGAGTGCGTAGGGTAAGTTTACATTAACGACTTTGCTGCCAACTGTTGTCTAACGCTTGATCCGTTATCGGCGTTTTTTATCGCACACCGATTGATAAAGGAATTTTTGCGATGAACCAGTGGTTCCGCAGTTTATTGATCGCCATTCCATTGAGCATCGTCTGCCTGGCGCTCAACACACTCACATTTCCATGTATTGCGCGGGATTTTTCTGAACCGGCGTTTCAACCCGTCGTCATAGGCGCAGTTCTGACGGACAAGACGATTTGGGAATCGTACAAACGCCGATTTGTTGCAGACGATGGTCGCGTTATTGACACGGGTAACGGCGGCGTTAGTCATAGCGAAGGACAAGGATACGGGATGCTGATTGCCGTCGCTGCTGCGGATCGGTTATCTTTCGACAAAATCTGGAAATGGACGAGAATCAATCTCATCACGCGCGGTGACCATCTTGCCGCCTGGAAATGGGATACGAAAAGCAACAAGGTCGCTGATACGAACAACGCCACCGATGGCGATTTACTGATCGCCTGGGCCTTGGCCGAGGCGGCGGAGCTCTGGAACGATCGCTCCCATCTGGAAGAAGCGCGAGCGATCGCCCACGACATTTTCGATGAAGCAGTGCAAGCCCGAACGCCTCATGGTCCGTTGCTCATGCCGGCGGCGCGTGGCTTCTCGGCGAACGATCGGCGTGAAGGACCGATCGTCAATCTTTCTTATTGGGTTTTTCCAGCTTTTGCGCGGCTCGCACAGCTTACACCTGAACTGGATTGGCGCGGGGTCGCGCGATCCGGCCTCGCCCTTATCGAGAAGGCGCGGTTTGGGGATGCGTTCCTACCGACGGATTGGATCTCCCTCGCAAATCGCGTCGCCGTTCCGGCCAGCGGCTTTCCAAAAGTCGCCGGCTATAACGCTATTCGCATCCCGCTTTATCTGGTGTGGTCCGGAGCCGTCGACGCTCGTCGACTGCGGCCTTTCGCCGAAGCGTGGGGTTCCAGCAATGCTGGCGTTCCGCTCATCGACCTCGACGCCAACGTTGCGGACGAATGGCTGCGAGAGCCAGGCTATCGCGCGCTCGCGGCTCTAACCCATTGCATCGTGTCAAACGTTCCTTACCCGGACGCGTTCTATCGATTCACCGCTAATCAGAATTACTATCCCGCGACTTTGCACATACTGTCGATGCTCGCTGCGGCTAACACCAGCGGTTCCTGCCTCGATCACGCGGTAATGCGCCGGCTCGTCGATCTCGCGTGGCGACCGAAAGCAGACGCACCAGCGGAGAGCCTGCTTCCGTCATCACCGCCGATTTTAACGTCCTTGAAGGCCGCCTCGCTCGCCCGTCCAGCGTCGTCCATGGATAAGGCGCGCTTTCGAACCTCTGATCCACAAACCGATGCCGCGGACCGCGAGCCAAAGAACTATTCGACGACCCTTGCCATCGGCGCGCTCTTTGTCGTACTCGGCTTTTTCCTCTTCTTGCGTCGGCGCTTTGCATCGGACGCCTCCGGCGACGCCCATGAACAGTTCCTAGACGAGGCCGTCTCGGCAATCCGCAAGGGCGTGTCAGACGGATCATTCAGCCTCGCGCCAAGGGTCCTCCCAAACAACCCGTTCACAGAACTCGAATATTTTCCGTTACTCGAGCAGCGAATCGAGATTGCCGCTGAGGCCTGCGTGCGTTTGAGCCGAACCGTGGGCCTTATCTATTTGGAGGTGCCCGGCTATATGCAAATGGAGACTCAACACGGTCGATCAAGGGCGCGTGAGGCCATGTCGAGCCTCGTTTCGGAATTGCAACGTTCCTTACGCGCCACCGACCATGTGGAGCTTTTGGATGGCAACCGCATTCTGGTATGTGCTTGCCTGCTCGCGAGTTTAGACGATCTGCAACACATAGCACGCCGCTTGCGTTCGGTTATTCAGCGCCTTGGTCTCGCTGACGAACGAGGCGTAATGCCGTCCGCTGGACTGTCTATATATCCGCTAAACGGATACAGCGGCACAGAGTTGATGCAGGCTGCACAAGAGGATTTTCGTCGGGCGGCGGAAGCTGCGGAAGGTTTCGCGTCGTCAGCCTGCTCGCAGCTGTTTCTCGCTGCCCCAACAGCGCGGCCGGAAAAGGCGGGACCGCGTAAGCGCACTTCTTCGAAGACAGCGTCGGCTGCAGGCTCGCGAGTCAAGAAGGCGGCATCGCAGACTCTTCCTAAAATCAGACGCTAAGCTGCGTCAAGCAGCTCAGAACACGTGTTTTTGGGGGGCCGAAACCTCGAAGAACCGTGCGATTGGACTGGGGGTATTGCGTGGAGCTTAAAAGCAAGAATGCCGCAAACTGCTCTGTTATGGCATCTAAATTGCGTCATTACCGCCAAGATCTGGTCGATGGGCGCCGTGGTGCTATTCGCCTGCGCGTTTTCGCTCATCATCGTCGTTCAGGGCGTGCTCGGCGTTCCGATCGTTGGATCGATTCCGCTGTTCCTGGTGGGCGCGGCGCTCAATATCTTCGCTACGACCTCGCTAGGAATTTTTCTAGGCACGGTCGCACACTCGATGCAGCAGTTCGGGATCATCGTGATTCTCGTATTGCTGCCGCTTCAAATACTGTCCGGCAGTCTAACGCCGGAAGACAGCATGCCGGAGGTCATACAAAGGATCATGCTACTTGCGCCGACCACGCATTTCGTCAAATTTGCCCAGGGAATTCTTTATCGTGGGGCCGGAGTCGAAATTGTCTGGCCGGAGTTCTTATACCTGCTCGCCATCGGCGCAACGCTCTTCGCCGCGAGCGCGTGGTATTTCCGCAGGGCTATGATGAAGACTGGATAGGAGTCGCGGCCGGGACTTGCCGGCAGAGCGTCGCTTCGACCGCGAAGCTCGAGGTCAGCAAGTCCCGGCTTTTTTGCAAGCGCGCATCTCGAGCCATGCATTCCCGTCCAACAGACTAGAACATGTTCGGGTAGTCGAAAATACTTGAGTGAGGATGACCTCGGAACAGAAACCTGTGTGTGTGCCGAACACCTCATCCGAGTTGATGAGATTGGAGAATCGGCTATCCTTACAGCATGATCGCGCTGATCCGTTTTGTGCCGGCCCTTCTGATTTCGCCTTTCAAGTCGAACAGCCGGCTTGAGGCGGAGAACGCCGCGCTCCGGCTGCAGTTGAGTGTTCTGCGGCGCAATGTGAAGGGCCGGGCAAAGCTGAATCGTTCTCATTGTGACCATCACGCATATTCATCGGAATTGAGAATATTCTATTTTATAATATCCAAAATAGATTTCCTTAATGCGCTTATATTATAAGGTTTTCTGACAATGCTGCTTCCCTGCAGAGAAGCGGGCAGCGAGGCGTCAAGATCATAGCCCGTGGTCAACACAAACGGAATGCCACGGGCCTTCAACGCCTCGGCCACATCCCAAGACATTTCTCCATCCAGATTGACGTCCAGCAGAACGGCGTCGAAGTTCTCGGTTTTGACCAGAGCCAGAGCCTTGGGAACGCGCGTTGCAGGGCCGACGATCGTCCATCCGAAGCTCTCGAACGCCAACTCAAGCGCGCTGATGATCATGAACGAGTCTTCGACCACCAAAACGCGTATGCCGCCTCCGGATCGTTTGGGTTCTTTCTGGATATTCGAGAAGGTGATCGCCGCTGGAACCGCTATGGCGACTGACCGGGCCATGGAGGTGGGCGGTAGCGCCACGTCGCAGACCACGCCACCGGAGAGGTAGCGCAATGCAGCCTGCCCATCGGTTTCCATCGCGAGGGCCCGCTCGATCAGTGTCGAGCCAAAGCCACGATGGCTCGGCGGAACGACCGCGGGGCCGCCCGATTCAGTCCACGAGAGATCAAGGCCGCCGGGTTCCGTGAGAGACCATCGTATCGACACCAGACCTCCGGGAGAGCAGAGGGCGCCAAATTTGGCGGCGTTGGTGGCGAGCTCGTGGATCGCCAAAGACAGAGCGAGCGCTGATTTGGAGGTCAGCACAAGATCCGGTCCGACAATTTCAAACGCCTTGTTTCCTTGGATATAGGGATCGAGTTCCTCCATCAACAGACGGTTGATCGACACTCCCTCCCAACGGCTCTGCGAGAGCAGGCTATGGGCCCTCGCCATGGACTGAATACGCGCTCCAAGTCCCTCGACGAAAGCGGACAGCGAGTCTGCGCTGAGGCTGGTCTGCATGACCAGCGCCTCGATGTTCGCCAGCGTATTTTTCACGCGGTGATCGAGTTCCGCCATCAAGAGTTGATCGCGGTTGGCGGCAAGCTTTCGCTCGCGGGTTACCTCCGTGATACGGCGAAGCACCACGTCAAGGAGCGATGTGCGCAGGTCGCGCGCCGCGTCCACGTCCGATGGCGACCATGGCAGCCCTCGGCCGCGCACGGTTTCCTTCCAGACTTCGAATGATTTGCGCGGCGTCAGGATGTCGCCGTCTGCGCCTTCAGCGACGGCTTTCCCAGGCTGCCCGGCCCATTGGGCGGTCCCCACCAATTCCGGACGAAACCAGATAATGAAATCCGACGGTTCGGGTGAGACCGAGATCACGAGCAGACCGGATGCAACGTCGGCGAAAGCTCTGGCGGGTTTCCAGCATTCACCAAGGCGGTCGGTCGCATAAACGCCATCCGCGCCGAGAATCTGCGTATCCAACCAATCAACAAGCCCTTTGATCTGGCTTTTGTTCGGCGTTATCCCGAGAAACGTCAGTTCACCTTTGACGCTGACGGCGACGCCTCCTTGCCTGCGCCCGTCCAGCGCGGCTTCGCCGCCGTGGATATAATCGAGAAGATTGGGCGATTGCTCGGTAAGTCCGCGCGCGTAGTCATCGGCGCTGGCCAGGTTCAACATCAGGTTCTGAAGCACCATGCGGCTAGACATTCGCGCAGTGAATTGATCTCTCTTTTCGAAAACCTCAAGCTGGTAGGAAAACATCGAACCGAACAACTCGCACACGGCGCGCAAGTGGCGTGGCAGGCGGCGCGGACTGTAGTGATGACAGGCAATCAGCCCCCACAACTCGCCGCCATTAATGATCGAAATCGACATGGAGGCGTCTATTCCCATATTCCGTAGATATTCCCGATGGATCGGCGACACGTCGCGCAAGATCGCCTGACTCATGTCGAGCGGTTTGCCGGTGCGGGGGTTATTCGTCGGAACGAGACGCGCGGGTTCGTAGTTGACTTGCGTGATGAGCCGCAGGCTATTCTTGACGTAGAGCGCGCGCGCCTGCCTGGGGATATCGGCGGCGGGGTAGTGAAGGTCAAGAAACGGCTCAAGGCCGTCCTGCTTGCTTTCCGCGATGACCCAGCCGGAGCCATCCTGCATGAAGCGATAGACCAGCACCCGATCATAGGCGGCGACATTGCGCACGCGTCCCGCCGCCATCTGGCACAAGTCCACCAGCGACGCCGCCCCATCCAATCCTTCGACCATTTCCTGAACGGCGGCAAGCGGATCAGTGGCAAACTGGTCGCTCATGTCCGCCGCTTCAAACTCCAGAACGAGCGCCCCATCACTGCGGTGGATACTGGCGTCGAGCGGATGATTGCCCGCGACGCGCAATTGGGGGTCCAGCAAGTGGCGCGGCTTGAGAAGCGATAAATTGGCGCTCAGCGCGCGCAAATTCTCGATTTGATGGGGCTGGAAAATCGTTGTGGCGGAATGGCCCAACAGCTCCTGATGCGATGCGCCCAGCAGACCCGTCGCGTCACCCGCGACCTGGAGGATGTCGAGCGTCTCGCCATCCAACACCAGCATCGCGCCATGAGGCAGAATGGCGCCTGGAATATGGATAGGCTCCAGGTCGCAACTGGTCAGGTCGGTTGTCTTGTGTTCTGGAGCGGCGGCCTTCATTTCACATCACTCCAGCGGATTGTCGGGAATCCCAAGGTTTGGCCCGGTTTGTTTGAACAATCCGGGCGCCGTTTACTAAGTGGATTTCCGCCTTGGTCACGCCGCAACCTGGCCTGTTCGCGGCGCATTGAAGCAAGCCTCGTCCGGTGTCTGTCGGTTAAGGCTCGAATGAGGCCTGCGCATATAGCAGAAGCCGTCGATGTGTCGCCCCATAGAGGCCCTCGCCTCAGAGACGATACCATAGGCGCACAGATAGCCCTTCTCTTATTTGATTGTTCGCCAGATGCATTCAACAAAGACGTTGTCTCGCTCGGGGCTGGGAGGAATTTTGTGTGCCGGCTGGGATCGAACTGAGTTTGAGCGCCGTCATTTGCTGGCGTTCGCCGACGCCTATCGGACAAAAGTTGAGCACCAAGTGCCGTTCGGCCCTAATATCATTCAAAAGCTATTGAATTTATTTGTGTATACAAGGGGATTCGAACCCATGTTTTCACCGTCAAACGGGGAAGTATGAGCGAATGAAAAAACTGACTTGCGGGAATGGAGGCTAGGAGCCTGTCGGCTTTATCGCGGCGCTGCGTCCATTTGAAGGTGGGAGCGTCAGGCGAAGGCTGACGGGCCCCTGTTTCGGTCGATGGTGGGGGCTCACACTGGCGCAGCGACGGCGTCGGACGGCATCCGCCCCTTGGCGAGCTTCAGCACATTGTGCGCGATGCAGACGAAGCCCCACACACATTCTGTCTTGAGAGTAGCGAGCTTCCTATGAATAAGTGTCGCATTGCAGTTTATTTGGGTGTGCTTCAATCTCGGTGCAGCTGGCCCTGCCTTGCATTGTATGTCGATTAGCGGCATCGAACGTGATGAAAACATTAGCGTCTTGGGCGCCTGCGCCAAATCTGACCGTCATCGCCGTC
>Ga0182013_10008549_pt1 | contig 10991 bp, 11 predicted proteins | sample 612S2MmetaG_FD_120487 | JGI IMG/M metagenome (GOLD analysis project Ga0182013, IMG submission 120487) | Permafrost microbial communities from Stordalen Mire, Sweden - 612S2M metaG | ecosystem: Environmental > Terrestrial > Soil > Wetlands > Permafrost | place: Sweden: Stordalen | collected...
AAAACCGCAGGAGCAACGCGATGAGCTTCGACCTCATTTTGCCGTTCTTCCCCGAGGAACTGCGCGCGCTGCTCCTCGACTCATCGATCTCGGATTTGTGGATCACCGGGACCACCGGCGTCTTCGCGGAACGCAACGGCAGCATCGAGCGTATTGCGCTCAGCCAGCCCTACTCGAACGAACGCTTGCAGGCTGCCATTGAGCGCGTGGCGCGCATCCTCGGGCAGGACTTGACCAGCCAGAATCCGATCCTCAATACGCGCTTGCCGGACGGCTCGCGCGTGGCCGTGGTCGGCCCGCCCTCTTCAGTCTATGGCCCGACTCTGACTGTCCGCAAATTCAACCGATGGTTTACCTCGGATGAGCTGATTGCTTCGGGCAGTCTTCCCATTACCATCCGGGACATTATTGTAAGACTCATCGACGCGCGGAAGAACGGCATCATCGCTGGTGGAACTGGCTCTGGGAAAACGACTCTGATGAAGGCTTTGCTCGACCACGTTCCCATAACCGAGCGATTGATTGTGATCGAGCAACCGGCGGAGCTGAAGATCGCCCATCCAAACGCCGTTCGTTGGGAGGCCGTCGCCGCGATTCCAGGCCAGGTTGCCGTGACTCCGAGCCAGCTTGTCGCCGCGGCTCTGCGCCATCGTCCCGACCGCATCATCATGGGCGAGATCCGCGACGAGTGCGGCTATGACCTGCTGCAAGCGATGAACACCGGCCACGGTGGAACACTCTCGACTCTGCACGCGGATTCCGCGCTTGATGCGCTCGACAGGCTTGCGGATATGGCGCTCAGCGCCAGGACCAATCTCGATCAAAAGTTCATCCGCTCACAGACAGGAAAGGCAGTCGATTTCGTTCTCTACTGCGAACGCAATTCCACGGGCCGGCGCCGGGTACGCGAACTTGTTCGTGTGCTGGGCTACAGCCATGCAGACCAGTCCTTCGACGTCGAGGAACTCTATCGAGCGCCCTCGGCGGTGGCAGCGTGATCGAGCGGATGGAAATAGCGGATCGGAGGCGCAACCATGGCACTCCTTCTTGGACATGGCGCGACATACGGAATCTCGGCCATCCCGTGCGCTCTTGAGGTGCCGCGAGCCGAACTGAAGACGAGCGCATGTGTGGGGGCGATGCGGACTCTCATCCCGGAGGTCTTCGCGGGAGAGGTGAGCTTCGGGGCTGCCGGTTACAGGGCATCACACGGAAGCGAAGGGAGCACCTGTTCTTCAGCCGTGTCTCCCCGGTTCAATTCCTCGCCTTCTCGGTCACTGCTTCGGGGCTTTTGCGACGCCCGGCGGCACGGCGCCGTTCTGCTTTCCGGACTCCTCTCCCAGAGCAAGTCTGGGCCCCTCTCCAGAATGCACGGCTTGGCACTTGGGAGTCGCGCCCACTCGCATAGCTTCGCTTGAGGTGTGACCCGAGCAGATCGGGAATTCAAATACGGAGACACTCACCATGTATCAGAACAAGGCTACCCTCATCGGCTTCCTCGGTAACGATGCCGAAGTTCGCACCGGCAAGAACGATCAGAAGTTCACAACCTTCTCGCTGGCAACCAAGACCTCCTACAAGGACAAAGAGTCCGGCGAGTACATCTCGCACACTGAATGGCATCGCTGCATCGTCTTCGGCAAGTTCGGCGAATTCGCAGCCACGCTCAAGAAGGGCGCGCACGTCCAAGTCGAGGGCGAGATTCGCCACTCCGAGTACACGCCCAAGAAGGCGAAGAAGCCGGTGCGCACCGACTCGATCCGCGTCACCTCCATCCTCAAGCTCGATCGCGCGGAGAAGGCCGCCGCCGAGGAAGTCTTCGAGGAGGAGATTCCCGTCGAGGACGAGGCCGCGTAAGGTCTCGCCCCTGCACACTTCGGAAGCCCGGCGTCGCCGGGCTTTCCCTCTGCTAATCGGCCCGTGGAATCGCGCTCTCCGAACGAGGTCAACGATGAACCAAGTTGCCGCCAACTTCCTCACACATTCGTTCGCTCCGTGCGAGACGATTGCGCTCCTGCTGCGCCGGGAAGATGCGCCCAGGCCGCAGCAGCGCGTCATTGCGCTCGAACAAGTTCTCGCGCCGCGTTATATGGCTTGGCTTACCTACGAGAACGAGCATGGCGCGAACATCTATGTCTCCGCCAATCCGCTCCGGCCCGGAAGCCGGAAGCGGACCAAGGAATGCGTTGTATCCGTTCGGCATCTGTATATCGATATTGATACCGACGGGGACGCCCGGCTCGCTGCGCTGCGGGCGTCGGATTTGGTTCCTGAGCCAACCGCCATTATTTCGACTTCTCTCGGCAAATATCAAGCGCTCTGGCGAATAGCCGGATTCGACTTCGAGCGCCAGGAACAAACGCTCAAATTGATCGCCCTTGCCTTCGGCGGCGATCCTGCTTGCACCGACCGGAACCGGGTGCTGCGCATTCCAGGTTTCTTGAATTGCAAGTATTCTCCCGCTCATCCTGTCACGGTCGAATATCCGGCAGACGCAACCTACGGTCCCGCTGACTTCCATCTTTATGCGGTCACTGGCTCTTCCGTGCTGCCACTGCGCGGGAACCCACGGAAATCGCCGGCCTCAAAGCATTCGCATTCTGAGAACGATTGGGCCTGGGTTTGCGATCAGCTTGCACACGGCCAAGACGCTGCAAAACTGACGCGCGAGCTTGCTTCGGGTCGCGCGGATAAACCCGATCCTCTCTACTACGCGCAGCGTACCGTCGATATGGCCTCGGCTCGCCTTTGGCTGGCGGAGGCCATTCCCATCGCTGACGTCATCACCATGCTTGAAGTCCGTCGCCGCTTCGAGATTCCCACCACACTTTGCGCTGCTCGTGCGCGGGAAATTGCGGCCACCGCCCAGCGAATGATTACCCGTCAAAAGACGGCCTGATTCCACAAATGAAGGAGCACCCATATGCCACTGCTTGAAGTTGTCCAAACACGCTACGTCAGCGCATCCATTCGATTGACGGATGCGACTGCTTTGCAGGTCGACCAGTACGCCGCCTTTATCCATGCAACAGCGGACGAAGTCCTGGAGCAGGCAATGACCTATGTCTTCACCAAGGACCGGGACTTTCAGGAGTTCCTGAAATCGTCCGATGCGCGGCGGATTACACCCACGCTACGCATCCGCAAACTGAGCGCCAGCGACCCACCGGAGCCATCTGCAAAAAGGCCGGTTTCCGTGGCGTCATCGGCAGCCAATACCCCGGCAATCGTGGCGGGATCGAAGGCATGATCCCGCGCCTTACAGGGTGGCTATGCCACAACGGTGCTGCGCACCAGAACAATCTCGATACTCCATCCCTCAGAGGGAACTCAGGAGTTGCCCAGGAAACTTCTGAGTTGCTGACGGATAGATTTGAAGATCCGCGAACCGCGGAAACTTACAAGTTTCCGCGTTTCGCGGTAGAAAGTAGGCTTTCATGCCGCTTCTTTCTTCTGAATTGCAACCCGGCACGCGCCGGGTACGTGGACGTGAAAAGCGCAACATTACGCTCAATACCAAGTTGACCCGAACGGAGTACGCAGAGGTCGAACGCCACTGCGGATCGCTGGGGCTCGACTTTGGAGAGTGGCTGCGCGGGATGGTATTGCGCGAGGTGCGCAATGATGCCGGACGGCTTGCGTTGATGGGCGAGGTCACAGGACTTCGTCTATTGCTCGTCAATGCGCTTGAACCACTGCTGCGTGGAGAGAACATGAGCGCGGAACAGTTCAAGGAGATGCTTCGTTACGTGAAGGCCAACAAGCGCAAAGCAGCGGAAGACACACTCGCCAGCTATGCGGAAAGGAGTGCGGAACAGCTATGAACACGCCACACTGGGGACGCCGCGAAACGATCGTCACGCCACCGCTGGCTCCGATCTACAGCTATTCGGCGATTGCTTTCGCGCTGATCCTGACCGCTGTCTTCCTGCGCATCTATATGGTCGAGTTCATGACACCGCTCGAACAATTCGACCTCTGGCCATATGTTCAGTCGGGTGCGGTGGCAGGCTTCCGGCAGGCGGATCAGTATCACCTGCTCTCGGTTATGGACCGTCAGCTTCACGCGCGCACCGCTGTTGCTGCGGACGTGGAGCCGGGGTTGACACCCCAGCAACACGGCCGAGCTTTGCCACTCCGATTGACAGGGAGTGCGCGCGCGGCCGGTCTGGTCAGTGTCTTTCGCGGAAGGAGCGTGAGCTATCGGAATGCGCCGCTCCATGCCTACCTTCGGCAGTTCGTGTACCACGGCCACACCGTTGCCGGAGTCTTTCGTTGGCCCCTGCTCGCCGGGTTGGTTGTCCTCATGATTGCGCTCCCGCTTGCGGCCCGTATGGATATGGACCGATTCAAGGAAATGAAGTATGGCCGCCTGTTGAAAGGACCTGTGCGGGTCACGCCGAAGGCATTCAACCGAGCTGTAAAGGGCAACGGCGTAGGCTTCAAAACCCTCGAATCGAAGCAGCTCATGCGTATTCCGCAGCGCGCCGAAGGCCAGCACATCGAGTTGATGGGCGACACGGGAGCCGGAAAGACCCGGCTCATCATGCAGCTTCTTTTGCAGATCAAGGAGCGAGGCCACTCGGCCATCGTCTACGACCCTGCCTGCGAGTTCGTACAGCGGTTCTATGACAGCAAGAATGGCGACATCATCCTCAATCCTCTCGATGACCGCTGCCCGTATTGGGGGCCGTCGGAGGAATTGCGCCGCAGGGCAGAGGCAAAGGCCATCGCCGCATCTTTGTACCAGCCGACAACGGACCGGAAGGGAGAGTTCTTCACGGAAACGCCGCAGAAGATTTTCGCGCATCTACTCACCTACGGTCCCACTCCGCAGGAGCTTGTCGAGTGGATGGCCAATCCGGATGAGATCGACCGCCGCGTTCAGAATACCGAGATGGCAACCATGATTGCCAAGGGCGCACAACAACAACGCAATGGCGTTCTGGCCTCGCTCGGTCTCATCGCCGACAGCTTGCGCATGTTGCCGCGCAAAGACAAGACCGAGAACCATTGGAGCGCCACCGAATGGTCCGAGAACCGGAAGGGCTGGATCTTTCTGACCTCGAAGCCGAGCGAGCGTGAGGCATTGCGGCCGCTGCATAGCCTGTGGATTGACCTGCTGGTTTTGCGGCTCCTGAATGAACCGAAGGAAGGCCAGCACCCGGTATGGTTTGTGCTCGACGAACTGGCCAGCCTGCAACGTCTCCCGCAGTTGCACACGGCGATCACCGAAAACCGCAAATCAAAAAATCCGATTGTCCTTGGCTTCCAGGGAAAAGCCCAGCTTGAGTACATCTACGGCCACATGGCTGAGGTGATGCTGTCGCAGCCGGCCACCAAAATCTTCCTCAAAACCACGGAGCCGAAGGCCGCCGAGTGGGTGTCGAGCGCCATAGGCAAGGTTGAGATTGAACGTATGCGGCAGACCCATTTTGACGGCAGCCGCACGGGCAAGAACTTCACCTTGGAGCGCCAGGTCGAGCCGCTGGTTCTTGATTCTGAAATCTCAGGCCTGCCCGATCGGCACGCTTTCCTCAAGCTCGGCAACTACGTTGCTAATTTCTCGTTCGCCTACCAAGATATTCCGGCGACGCAGCCTGCCTTCGTCCCGCGTTCCCTCGAAGACGACGACCTTGGCTTCGATCCGAAAACGCTGGCGAAGAGACCCGCAGAGCCGGAGGTGATCGAAGAGGCTGCCGAATCCATGCAGAGCGGATTCTCGCTGGGAGACTGACCTATGCTCAAAATCTCCAAGGCACTTTCTGCGGGCAAGCTCGAAAACTATCACCGGCAGGAGTTCACCTCACCGGACCAGAGCTATTGGAGCCAGGGCCATACCGTGCAGGGCGAATGGCAGGGAGGGCTTGCCGCGAAATATAGCCTCACGGGTGCGGTTGGAGCTGAGCACTTTCATCGACTCTCGGAGGGCCAGCACCCGCAGACGGGCGAGCAGCTTGTCCAGCACCGTCAGTCCTTCGAGTATCAGCACGCCAATGGGACAACAATTAAATCCGTTGAGCACCGGGCTGGATGGGATGCCACGTTCAGCGCGCCAAAATCAGTCTCGCTCACCGCCCTTGTCGGCGGGGACAGCCGGGTGCGCGTCGCCCACCATGAGGCCGTGACCACTGCACTGAATGAACTGGAGCGTTACACGCAGGCCCGCATCGGTGGCAACCGGACCGCCGAGTCCACCGGCAAATTCATTGTCGCTAAGTTCGAGCACGATACAGCGCGGCCTGTGGACGGCTACGCGGCGCCACAGCTTCACACGCATGCCGTCATCTTCAATGTCACCGAGCGCGTTGATGGAACCACGCGCGCCCTCCAGGAGCGTGGCTTCTTCGAGTCGCAGCAATTCGCAACTGCCGTCTATCAGTCGGAGTTGACCTTTCGGTTGCGCGAATTGGGCTACGAGATTGCGCCGGGCAGAAGCGGTGCGCCGGAGATCGAAGGATACTCGCAGGAGTATCTGGACGCTTCCAGCCTGCGTCAGAATCAGATCCTCGAACACATGCGGCAGAATAGCCTTTCCGGTTTTGAGGCAGCGGAGATCGCCGCTCATGCTACGCGTGACAGGAAGCAGATTCAGTCGCCGGCAGAAGTTCTCGCCGCGCACCGCACGCTTGCCGCCGAATTCGGCAATCAGCCGGATCGTGTGGTCGCCGCAGCGCAAGAGCGCAGCCGGGAGAGAACGCTAGAACACGCACCGGAGAAGATTCAACAAACCGCACACGAAGCCGTGACCTTTGCCCGCGAGCGCAGTTTCGAGCGCGAGGCCGTCACCGATGAACGTGTCCTCTTTCGCGATGCCCTACGGCGCGGCATGGGCGAAACCACGTTCGGACAGGTTCGCGCCAGCATCGAAAGACGCCTGGCATCCGGCGAGTTGCAGCTTGTTCCGGGACAGAAACACGATACCGCGCGGCAGCTCACCACCGCGGACACCATACAGGCAGAGAAAGAAGTTCTGCGACAAATGAGACAGGGGCAGGGCCGCGCCGAGCAGATTATGCCCATCCAGAAAGCCGTTGCACATACCGCCAAGTACGCGGTTCTCAATTCCTCCCAGCGTGCAGCAGCCGAGGAGATTCTGACCTCACGCGACAGAATTCAGTGCTTACAGGGGCGGGCGGGCGTCGGGAAGACCACGACCCTGAAGACCGTGCGTGAAGCCGCCGAACAGCGCGGTTATGTCGTCGAGGGCTTCGCCCCAACTTCACGCGCCGCGCGCCAACTCCGCCAGGCCGAAATCTCCGCAGACACGCTGCAGGGCTTTCTCGCCCGGTCAAAACAGCCAACGCCGCAACGCCACCTCTATATGGTGGACGAATCCAGCCTTGCCAGCACGAAACAGGTGCGCGATTTCCTCGCGAAGCTGGATTCTGGCGACAGGGTCCTCCTGATTGGCGATACACGCCAGCACCAGGGGGTCGAGGCCGGAAAGCCATTCGAGCAGTTGGTCAACGCCGGGATGAATACAGTTACGCTCGACAAAATCGTGCGCCAGAAAGACCCGGAGTTGCTGCGCGCCGTCGAACATTTTTCGCGAGGTGAGGTGGCCGAAGGCGTTGCACTTCTCGAACAGCAGGGACGTGTCACGGAGATTGCCGATGCTCGGAAGCGCATCACCTCGATTGCCCGAAACTATGCCAACAGCCCGGACAATACCATCATCGTCTCGCCCGACAACGCATCCCGCCGAGAGATCAACGATGCCGTGCGGAGGGAGTTGCAGGCGCGCGGCATCGTCGAGGGTGAGAGTCATTCCATGTGGGTGCTTGCGCTGCGCACGGACATGACTGGAGCTGATAGGGCTTGGGCCGTGCGCTACGAGGTGGGGGATGTGCTTCACTACCAGCGTGGCAGCATCGTCCTTGGCATCGAGCAGAAGAGCTACACGCGAGTGGTGGCCGTCGACCCCAAACTGAATCTCCTGACCGTCGAAAAGCCAGACGGCAAGCGGGTCACTTCCGATCCCTCACGGCTGCGTGGTATCTCGGTTTACCAGGAGATTGAACGCGAGTTTTCTACGGGCGACCGGCTGCAATTCACTGCTCCGAGTAAGGCATTGGGCATCGCCAACCGCGATCTTGGAATCGTTCAAAGAATCGCTGAGAACGGTGAAATGACCGTCCGCTTGGACGGCGACAAAGACAGAATCGTAATCTTCGATCCGGCCGCGATGCGCCACTTCGATCATGGGTACGCTGTCACTTCCCACAGTTCACAGGGACTCACTGCCGACCGTGTTCTCGTGAACATGGACACCAATGTTCACCCGGAACTCATCAACACGCGTTTCGCTTACGTATCCGTCTCGCGCGCCTCTCAGGATGCACAGATATTTACCAATGATGCGAGGACGCTCGCTGAAAGTCTGGGTCGCGACGTGAGCAAGGCATCGGCGCTTGATCTTGTCAATACTCAGAATCCGGTCGCAAATGTCGGTTTGGAACAGGCTGCGGCGGTGAAAATTGCGGCGGGCGCAGACTTTGGGTTGGGCTTGTAGAGACCGCCGCCTTGTCTCTTGATCGCTAAGCGCCACCGGCAATCAATGCGAGCCGTTCTTTGATGATCGGAACGCGTTCATCGTCCAGAACGAATCCGGGCAGCACATCGAGAAATCGAGTCTCCGCCAGCAGAGTCTTTGCCGCCTGTGCCAGATACTCCCGAACATCCCGTGGCGATTCCGCAATCTCCTGCACGACGGTTTCTCGCCCTTCGAGAATCGCCACAAAGTCTTCCAGATCGTGGCTTGCCTGAAAATCCATCTTGCCCCGTCCACGGAAGGCTTCCATCTTGGTTGCCAGGAAATAGGGCGCACTGATGACGCGAATGGCTGTTCCATCAGGAAGCCTCAAGCCGGTTGCATGGCGCAGCGCCGGTTCATACCAGGCATTCGTGAAACCAAGCACCTCTTTGTTCAAAGCCAGTACATCGAGCGTCAGTGCGCCGTTATGCCATCGGCAGGTGAGAGGTTCTTCTCCTTGATCTTCCGTGAAATGGGCTCTTCGTAGACGCTCCGAGAAAGCGATGTAATCGGCGTAGGTAACGATCTCGGCGATCACATCAACATCGGTCGTGCCGCGTATCGGCGCGGCGGCTTCGTCGGTAATCAGCAGGCCCAAGGTAACGCCGCCGACAAATACGATCTCATCGAGAAATGGAGCGAGTTTGCGCACTGCGTCTTCGAGCAGCGGCAGGTTCGGATCAGGCATGGAACTCCTTTTTGAGAAGCTCAATGGCCAAATTGCGCTCCCGCGTTCTGCCACTGCGGATGGCGTCCGCGAGCGCGAGTACGCCGTGGAACCTGGAATCGCGTAGAGCGGCCTTGGGGGCTCCCTTATAAAGCGGCGCAATCGAGATTCCCCGAACCTTACCTTCCGCATGCGGCCAGACCGTGGGCGGCTCTCCGTCTTCGAGAAAGAGCGCCTTCAGGGGCTCTGCGGCGGCGGCCGTCGGCACGCCACGAACCAGAGAGCCCTTGGCAGGTGGGAAAACATACTTCAGCCCATGCCCCAGGAACTCCAGCAGTGCAGTCCGATTCACCCTCTTTTCGGTGCCGGAAACATAGAGCAGACCCGCATCCACACAGCGTTTCAGGGCCTTGGACACTTCGGATGGAGAGATGAATAGGCTCGCGGCCAAATCCTTCGAGGGGAGATTCGGCTCGTCTTGGATCGCGAGCTTGAGCAGAAGCGCGATGTCCTGACCTTGCATAAGGCCATTGTATTCCGAAGATTTCCAATTTGGAAACTGGAAATTAACGCGGCTTGCGCATGACAGGATCGATTTCTTCTCCGCTACGCCTTCCGGGACGTGCGTACAAGCGCACAGCCATGCGGAAGTGGACCGAATTTCTTCTCTCGTCAAGTGCCCCCGCTTCAGGCGGCTTTATGGCAGAGGCGGTCGGAACCCGTCAAGGGTCTCCGCTCACGCTGCGATGAACGCGCACCGAACGCGCGCCCTTGACAGAACCCTCCTCGCCTCTGCTGAGCCGCAAGAGCCATGAAGCGGGGGCACTCAACGAAAGAAATTTGGTTGAGTTGAGAGGCCCTCCTTCAGAGTCCGCCCCACGCGGGCACCAGAGGAGAGCACACACCATGTCTTACGCAGTCAGCAGCAACCACGCCAACGTCAGCAGCAATGCCAATAACCCGGCTTCCGCCAGTGAAAAGCGGAAGCCTCTCACCGCGCAACAGATCATCCGCGAGAACATCCAGTGCCTCATCGCACAGCTTGAGGCTGGGCATTCTGAAGCACTCACCGCCTATCTCAACGCCATGAGCCGCTTCCATCGGTATTCCTTTGGGAACATCCTCGAAATCGCGAGGCAATGCCCGACAGCGACCCGTGTGGCGGGCTTATACGCATGGAACCAGCTTGGCCGCCGCGTCAAGAAGGGCGAGAAAGGCATTCGCATTCTGGCTCCGATCATGGGGATTCGCCGCAAACCGGACCAAGAAGCCGAGAAGGACATCACCACGCAGAACGAGCGCTGCGTGATCGGATTCAGGAACGCCTATGTGTGGGATGTGGAGCAAACGACCGGAACCAATCTTCCCGAGCCCACCAAGGTCCAGGGCGAAGTGGGCGAGAACTACGACCGCTTGCTCGCCTTCCTCGAACGGCAGGGCATCGAGCTTGTCTTCACCGAGAACATCGCTCCCGCACTGGGCGCAAGCTATGGCGGGCGAATCGCCATTCTTCCGGGCCAGTCCAAGGCCGAAACCTTCAGCACGCTGGTGCATGAGTTGGGCCATGAACTCCTGATGCACGCCAGCCGCCGCACGACGACGACCAAAACCGTACGGGAGACCGAAGCCGAGGCCGTCGCCTTCGTGGTTGGCAGGGCCATCGGATTGGAGATGACTTCCGCGAGCGCCGATTATGTTGTGTTGGTAGTTATGTGACGCTCAGTCACTGAAGAGGCTTAAACAGCGGGTTTCGCTGTATTGAACGTCACATAAGTTGGGCTAGAGTTG
>Ga0182013_10008550_pt1 | contig 10990 bp, 7 predicted proteins | sample 612S2MmetaG_FD_120487 | JGI IMG/M metagenome (GOLD analysis project Ga0182013, IMG submission 120487) | Permafrost microbial communities from Stordalen Mire, Sweden - 612S2M metaG | ecosystem: Environmental > Terrestrial > Soil > Wetlands > Permafrost | place: Sweden: Stordalen | collected...
CGCACGGTCGCGCTGCCGATGGCGATCGCCTGCCTCGCCTGGCTGTGGGCGAGGCAGCCACCGCGGCTGTTCAATGCGATTATGGCGATCGGCGTTGTCCTGGTATTCGCCGTGCCGGCCGGTATGCATGCACGCGCAAAACTGGGATTCTTCGCCCCGTTGGGGAATCTCTACTTCAATGAAATATACAGCGCCAGCGGCATGCGCGAAATCTCCGTCAGCTACGGAACCGAGGGAAACTACCATTTCGGCTGCCCGAGTTTCTACAACCCGACGTTCTATCCCTGGTCGAATTGGACCACTGACCGCTCGGGTACCGTCTCCATCGCGATCGACCTGGCGCGGGGGCGGGGCCCGTGGCTGACGGAGAAGGAGCGCGCCGTTCGAGAACGGACGTTTTCGGCGTGGAGGGAGCGAGCGGAAAACTTCGTGTATCTCATGTTCGGGCAGAGCTGGCCCAACTCCGACCGCAGCAGCGTATTCGGTTGGTTGACGCTGTGGATGCGCTGGGTTTGGGCGCCGTTGATCGTCTGGGTCGCCTGGGCGGCGGTGCGGGGACGTTATCGGGGCGCGGCGTACCTTTTTCCGGTCTGCGGCTTGGGCACGCTCGCTCTGCTATTGATGCAGGGCGAAAGTGTGATGGAGGCGCGGTATCGCGAGCCAATCGACGCGATCTTGATTGCTTCGGCCTTGCTGATCCGGCCGCGCAATAAAGATGGACGTGTTTTCGATCCGGGCGCGCCGGGATGATGCAATGACGCGGCCGCAATCTGCCACGAATTTCGCGCTCTGCCTGATCGCTTTGGGGGCGGCCCTGGGGCTGGTGTGGCTCATGGCTCCCTGGCAGCAGCCGAGTTGGGTTGCCGGCGTTGCCTATGCGCCGCTCATTCCTTGTCTCGGTATCGTTGCGGTCATTGGGCTCGCCGAGCGGCTTTTCCCGGGATTGCGGCGGGCTTCACCGGGCGCGCCTGCGCCGCTACGGCGCATCAACCTGCGTCGCGTGGGCGAGCGATTGTGCGGGCTCGTCGCCACCTTGGGGTTGGTGGCGTTTGCCTACTGGTTGCTGCCGGAGTATCACGGCACCTTTTATGAGCCATACTGGCGCTTCCTGCGGACCCTGGCGCCGGCCGCCGTCCTGATTCCGGTCTATTTCTGCTGGGCGGACGCGCACTCGGTGGAATTGCGGGACGAATATCAGGCGATGGGAAGCGCCGTCCTGGGGCGGGCGCAGGCCGGAGATGCGGCTCTGGTGCGCCGCCATCTCTTCGGTTGGACGGTGAAGGCGTTTTTTCTGCCGTTGATGGCCGTCTATCTCAGCGCCGAGTTGACCTCTCTGTACGGCGCCCTGCAGGCGGCCAGTCCGCACACCATGCCCGTGTACCAGATTTTCTATCATCTCTCCTACACCGTGGATCTGCTGTTTTGCGTGGTCGGCTACAGCACCACGATGCGGCTCTTCGATTCCCAGATCCGCAGCGTGGAACCGACGGTCGCCGGCTGGCTGGTTGCGCTGATGTGCTACCAGCCCTTTTATTCTGTGATAGGGCGCTTTTATCTGCAATACGACGACGCGACTTATTGGGACAACTGGCTGGAGGGGTGGCCGGGGTTGCGAGCCGCGTGGGCGGTGATCATCATTGCCCTGGCATCGATTTACGCCCTGTGCACCGCGTCGTTCGGCTTGCGATTTTCCAACCTGACGCATCGGGGGATCATCACCGGAGGTCCATACCGGTTCTCGAAACATCCCGCTTACTTGGCGAAAAATTTCAGCTGGTGGCTCATCTCGGTGCCCTTCATCAGCGAACTCGGCTGGTCCGCCGCGCTGCGCAATTGCTGCCTGCTCGCTCTACTGAACCTCGTCTACTTCGCACGGGCCCGCACCGAGGAGCGGCACCTGAGCCGTGATCCCACCTATGTGGCCTATGCCCTTTGGGTGAATGATCACGGTGCGTTGCGGCTCCCGGCGCGGGTATTTCCGTTCTTGCGTTACAAAGCCCCGGGTTAAGGCACGAAACTGCCGGATGTGACCGCAGCCGCGACCGGATTTTTCGTCGGCGCCGCGGCTCCCACATATTCGGTGAGATTGACGTTGCCGTCCGACACCCAGACATTGCCCGAGCCGTCGACTGCAATGCCGTACGCATTCGTGACTACACCGGGTGCCGAGACCGTGCCGGAGTTGACCTGGAACCCGAAGCCGTCGATCGGAGACAGGTTGGTCGCTCCGTCCGCGCTCAGTTCAGTGATGCTCGGGTAGGTGGAGAGCGGATTGTTCGCGATCCACTTATGGCTCGCGCCGTCGATGGCAATGGCTTTCGGAGCGGTACCCGGTCCCGCTGCATTGCTAAAGGGCGCGGCAGAGTAGGTGCCCGCCGAGCCCGACGGTGTGAATTGCCACACGCCATGGTAGTGCTGATCCGTAATCCAAAGATTGCCGCTGCCGTCCGTCGCAATCGCCAGGAATGTGGACAGTCCGAAATTTCCCGACACGGCGGGGGGCGTCAGGATATTGCTTTCATTGCCGGCGGCATCGATCTGCGCAAGAAATTGATTCATGCCGTTGCTGACCGTCCAGACGTTGCCCAAAGCGTCGGCCGACATGCCATTGCAGGGGCAGTTGGTGGTGCTGTAGCCGCTCGCCGTCGAGAGGTTGGTCCCAACAGCCGTCCCGTTTCCACCGCTGATTTCAAACACCGACGGCTGTACGTCGCCGCTGGCGAACCACGCATTCCCCGCCGAGTCGATGGCCACGGCCGCGGTATCGTTCGGCCCTGCGCCCGCGTTATAGGGCGAGCCGGCGACTCCCAAACCGGAAGAATTCAATTCCGCGATCGTGTGGCCGGTGCCGCTTACCCACACATTCCCGGATTGATCGATGGCCAGATTGGTGACGCCCGTAATGGATGAAACACCGCCTGTGCTCCAGTCATGGCCTGTCTGATGCGGTGAGAGGAAGGTGCCATCGGCATTCATCTCGGTTACCGCGAGGTTGGCCGTGGACGGCGCCGGGTTGGGGTCCGGGGCAAGGAACCACACATGACCGCCTGCATCGATGGCCAAGGGTCCATAGTTTCTGACGTTGAACACCAGAGGCAATGACCACTCGGCGGGCGCGGCCCCGAGCGCCGGAGCGAAGGACGCGCTCGTCGATGCCACGTCGAAGATGCCCGCCGCCGACACCAGGCCGGCGTTCTGTACGATGGAGAGAGCAGCGTTCATGGTATCGGTCGTGGTCGTCGATGTGCCCGTAGTGCATGCTTGCCCGGTGGCTACGAATGTCGCATTCGCCCTGGCGCAGGAGAACAGTTCCGCGCAGGCGCCGGCGACCGAAGTCACGTCGCAGGCCGCCAGGGCGTTGGCGACCGTGTCGAGCCGCTGCCGAATGACCGCGAGGTTGATCTCACGTCCCGCCGTTGCAATCGTACCGGTTGCGGGAACGACGAGATTGGTCAAGGTCAGGAAGGCTTGATTGATTCCAGGCGACTTGCCCTGGAAGCTCACCGCCGTGGTGCCGGCGGCCGGAGCGAAGCCGCTCAGGGCGTAGGCCGCGGCGGTGCTGGTCAATTCATTGACCACGATGCTCGCCGGCATACCGCTGCAGGCGCCGATGGCCGAGACGAGCCGGATGTGGGCATTCGCCGCGCCGCTGCCGATGTGGCCGCTGGTCGCGGTCACGTACATGAGCGCGCCCGGCGTCACGCAGTCGAAGCTCATCGAAAATTGGCCGCTGGCGTTGGTGGTGACGCTGGTGCCTACCTGGGCTGCGGTTGTTCCTGCGGACCAAAGACTGACGGTGGCTCCGATGATCGGATGAGTGCCGCCCATGACGGTGCCCGTCAGGGTGGAGGTGCCGCCGCCGCCGCTGGAGGAAGAGGAACCTCCTGACGACGAGGAGCTGCTGGAAGACGAAGACCCGCCGCTGCTGCTGGAAGATGATGTGCCGCCGGAGGATGTGCCGCCGGAAGACGAACTGCTAGATGACGAGGACGCGCCCGACGAGGAGCTGCTGCTGGAAGACGAAGAGCCGCTGCTCGACGAGGAAGAGGAGCCGCTGCTGCTGGAGGACGAGCCGCCGCTGGACGACGAGCTGCTGGAAGGAGGGGGTGCGCCGCCGCCGCCGCCACCGCCTCCGCATGCGGCGAGCGCGAGCGTTGAGACGACAGCCAGTGATTTCAGAGATATTCCAATATGACTCAAATTCACGAGCTTAGGCTCCCTTAGGCCTTTGTGGGCCTATGTGCGTTTGCAGCGGGCGCGAAGGTCACGCCGGTTAAAGTTCTACTTGTCCTTCAGGATAGCTAAATTTGGCAAAGCGGCTCCGGCTGATTCGCCAGTTGGAGCAGGTGCTCACATTCGCACTCGTATTAAGTTAACTGGTTGCCCTACGCGGCGCTCGCGATGCCGCCGTCGCCGATGCTCTCGCCCGCGCCGCCGCGAAAGTCCTCTTTCGCCTGGCCCAAGATCATCATGCGGTACCAAACCTCTGAATTGATCAGCAGCCACAGCCGGTTGCCGTGGTCGACGGTCCCTTGAGAGTGCTCGTGCAGCATTTGGCGGATCGGCTCGCCGGCGAGTATTCCCGCCTTCACGAGTTCGGAGTCGACGAGATAGCGCGCGTACATTTCCTGGTATTCGGCCTTGAGAATATAGGGCAGAGCCGAGGAAAAACCCTGCTTCGAACGCGACAGGATTTCCGGCGGCAGGTACCGGGCGGCGAGCTTGCGCTGGATGTAGCGCAGATTCCTGCCCCGCACCTTCATATTGGAAGGCATCCGCGCCGCGAATTCCGCAAGGCGGTGGTCCATGAACGGGCTTCTCGCCTCGAGACCATGAGCCATCGTCATTCGGTCGCTGATCATCACCGGATGGTCCGGCAGCCGAATCTTGCTGTCGGCGTACAGCATTCGATCGACCGCATCGCCGACCAGCGCATCGTAGGGCGCTTTCAACGCCAGCTCGGCGTCGAAGTCCGCCAGTTTCGCGTTGCTGGCTTTGGTGAACAGGCTTTGGCGCCTGCCATGGTCGAAGTAGAAATAGGACAGGCTCGCCGCGTAGCGCTCGCTGCCGGACAGAAAAGACAATCGGTGCAGCCAGCGCAGTTGGTGGCCGACGCTCTTGTACCAGCCGGTGCCGGGAAACAGCGTGAGTGCCGGCCCCAGCAGCCGGCGGCGAAGGACCTCGGGCAGCTTGGCGTAATAGCCGGCGTAGAGATTCCCGTAGTAACGGTCGTAGCCGCCGAACAGCTCGTCCCCGCCGTCCCCGCCGATCACCACCTTCACATATTTCCTCGCCAGGATGGCGACGTGCCAGGCGCACAAGGACAACGGATCCGAGGGCTCATCCAGATGCCATATCAAGTCGGGCAGCAGGCCTTTGAGGCTCGGCGTGATGGTCAGCTCATGGTGGTCGGTTTGGTACCGCTTCGCCACAATCAACGCGTGCGGCGCTTCGTCGAACTGCTTGTAGGGCAGGCCGATGGTGAACGTCGGCAAATCCTTGATGCCCAGCCGCTTGACCAGCATTGCGACCAGCATGCTGGAATCGAGGCCTCCCGAGAGGAATGCTCCGACCGGCACGTCGCTGACCATGTGCAAGCGCAGCGACTCGATGATGCGCTCGTCCAGCTGGTCGATGAGCTGATCTTCGGGCAGATCGATTTTCGGTTCGAATGTCAGGTCCCAATACGGGCGGATCGCCGGCCGCGCATTGCGCTCGAGAACCAGCAGATGGCCGGGCGGAAGCTTGCGTACATCGCGGAACATCGTGAGCGGCGGAGCGATGATGCGCAGCGCCAGATACTGATCCAGCGCCTCGAGATTCAGCTGCCGCAATCCGGGGTCGAGGGCCAGCAGGGATTTTATTTCCGAACCGAAGGCGAATCGATCCGGCTGATCGACATAGAAAAAAGGCTTCTGGCCGAGATGATCGCGGGCCGCCAGCAAGCGCTGCTTGGCCGAATCCCACAGAGCGAAGGAAAACATGCCGCGCAGATGCTGCAGCAGGCCGTCCCCGTGGGCCTCATACAGGCCGATGATCACCTCGCAATCGCTGTGGGTGACGAATCGATATCCGCCGGATTCCAGCTGCCGGCGCAGTTCTACGTAGTTATATATCTCGCCGTTGCACACGAGCCAGATGGTGCCCGCCTGATTGCGCAGCGGCTGGCGGCCGCCCTCCAAATCGATGATGGACAAGCGTCGGTGGCCGAGCGTCGCGCCGGCATCGCGATAAATACCCTCTCCATCGGGTCCGCGGTGCGCGAGCGCGCGCAGCATGGCCGCGATGTCGCCGCCATCCGCTGCCATTTTTCCGACGATACCCGCTATGCCGCACATCAATGAACTCCTCGCCGGCCTGCCGCAAATTTAACGATGGTTTCCTGAAACAGGGCTTCATGGCGATTGGCGCACGTGTCGATGAAGTAATCCTCGACCCGCCGCCGGTTGTTCTCGGACATGGCCGCACGGACCGCGGCGTCGTCGTGCAGGTTCACGATCGAACGGGTCAGGCGATCCAGATCGTTCAAGCGGACCAAATGGCCCGTTTCGCCGTCGACCAGGAAATCGGTTTGACCGCCATGGTCGTAGCAGACTACGGGCAAGCCGTAGGCCATCGCCTCCAGGAAGACCAGACCGAATCCCTCGTGCTGGGTCGCGGAGACGAAGATATCGGCGGCGCCGAGGGCTTGATACTTGCGCGTGTCCGTCACGTTCCCGAGCAAGTGTACGCGGCCTGTCAAGCCCGCGTCCGCAGCCGCGCGCCGAACGGCGTCGGTGTCGGGTCCGTCGCCGACGATCAATAAGTGCGCGTTGGGGCGCTGCGCCGCGGCCAGCGCCTCGACCAAGCGCACCGTCGCCTTGCGGGCCACCAGCCTTCCAACCGTCACCATGACGAAGGCATCTTCGGGAATGCCGAAATCGGCGCGCGAAGCAGCCGCCACTTGGGGCGGTCGATCGATGCCGAGCGGAATGAGTTTCGTGTCCCGCTCGACTCCGTAAATCTGTTCGACATTCTGCAGGGTATTGCGCGACTGACCCACCAGCGCGTCCGCACGCCGCAGCAAGTAGGCAATGGGCCGGCGCAGCCATGCAATCCGGTGCGGCGAGATGCGTTTGCTGGGATCGTAAAGATCCCCGCCGTGCACCGACAGCACATTCGGAATGCGGTACAGCCGCCCCAGCAAATCTCCGACGGGGCCGCTCGGCACGACAAAGTGGGTGTTGATCACGTCAAACTCTCCGGATCGGCGCAGCCGCAGGCCGCGCAGAGCCGCCATGGGCACATAGGCCAGCATCGATGCCACATTCGCGACCGCCAATTCGCGCCGAAAGAAGACCGGCGCCCGCACGACGCGGACGCCGGCGTCGAAGCTCTCGGCGGGCAGCCCCATGGCGCGCGAGGTCAACACGGTCACCGTGTGGCGGCGCGCCAATTCCCGCGCCAGCGCGGCCATGACCACGCCGCCGCCGCCCCCCAGGGGAGGATATTCGTAATTGCAAAAGAGGATTCTCATCGACGACGGTGCCGCAGGAGCATTTGAATTATGTCAGCTTGCAGATTCTTAGGTCCCATCGTATCCACAGGTCAATTACACTATACCGGCTGTGGACCGGCAGGAGTGTGTGCGATGTCGAAAAGCTTTCCATCTTCCGTAACGCCATTGCGCGAAGTTTCCGCCGTCCGGGCGGCCGGGGCGCCGTTCAAACTCGCCGCGCGGTTGGAGCCGTTCGACTCGTACTGGCAGGCGCCGGCCGATGTCGAGAAGGGCTACAAGTCGTTCAGCGCGTACTACCGCGCCAATTACCTGCCGCATATTCCGGCGGATCGGAATGCGAAAATCCTCGTGATCAGCTGCGGCCCCGGCTACTTGGTCGATCTGCTGGCAAAATCCGGCTATCGCAATGTCATCGGGATAGATTCCGACGCGGGCAAGGTCGAACACGCCCTGAAGCGCGGTTTGTCGTGTGAGGTTGCGGAGGTGTTTCCTTACCTTGCGCTGCGTCAGAACGGCGAATTCGACTGCATCGTTCCGGAGCAGGAGCTGAACCATCTCACCATCGACGAAACCATCGCATTTCTGGGAATGTGCCGCGCGGCGCTTCGTCCGGGCGGCAAGATCATCGTGTATGCGATGAACGGGGCGAATCCGCTGGTGGGCTCGGAAAATCTCGCGCATAACATCGACCATTTCTACAACGTCACCGAACACAGCATCGCCCAGCTGCTTGCGCTCGGCGGTTTCGAGAATGTTCGGCCCTTCGCCTTGAAGCTGTATGTGTTCTGGAAGAATCCGCTCAACTACGTGGGACTCTTCGTCACGAGCGTGCTCGAGGCAGCCATGAAAGTCGTGTTCGTTCTGTACGGCAAGAAAGTGCGCATCGTCTCGAAAAAAATTGCGGCCGTGGCGGAGCGGCCCGCCGCCTAATTCGCGGGCGCAGTTCGCGGCCAGGCCGGCGGCGGGCCCGCCGCTACCGGTCCAGATATCCCTGTTCGCGATACCACTTTGCCGTTTCGGCGGCTCCCTCCCGAAAGGCGATGACCGGCGTGAAGCCGAGCAGCCGTTTGGCCTTCGCAGTCGAGAAGACGAAGGATTTTCGGAAGAAATCCAGGCGCCGCCGGTGCAAAGGCGGCTGAATTCCGAGGGGCGATAAAGTCCGCTCGAAGATCACCGCCGCCGTAAGAAACGGCCAAAGCGGAGCGCGCCAGACCGGGGCGGTTCGGCCCAAGGCGGCCGCTACGCGCTGCACCAGGTCGCGGGTCGTCATGATTTCCTCCCCGGCCATGACGAAAGTCTCGCCCACGGCGGCGGGCTCCGTGGCGGCCAGCATCAGCCCCCGTGCCAGGTCCTGGACATGGATGACCTGGCGGCGATTCAGCCCGGAGCCGATGATGAAAAACCGGCCGCGGTTCACTGCCCGGAACAATTTCAGCAGCCGGAAATCCCCGGGACCATAGGTCTCCGAAATGCGCACGATGCTCGTTTCGAGTTTATCCCGGTACGAGTTCACTGCCTCCTCGGCGCGCAGCTTGCTGCGCCCGTAAACGTTCACGGGCCGCGGCGCGGATTGTTCATCCAGCGCCGCGCCGTCGGACTCGCCGTAGACGCCGATGGTGCTGCCGTAGACGAATCGCCGTACCCCGGCCGACCGGCTCGCCTCGAGCAGAGTCTCGGTCCCGCGTACATTGACATCGTAGAAATACTCGTCCGCGACATTCGCTTCGTGCTGCGCAGCCGCCAGATGAATGATGGCCTCGCGGCCGGCGGCGATGCTCTGCGCGTAGCCGGCATCCTGCAGGGGTCCTTGATGGATGACCACGCCCGCCCGCTCCAGTTCCGCGGCCCGTGCTCGCTCCGCATCGGAATTGAGCTGCCCGGCCACCACGACGTCATGGCCTTCGCCGCGGACCCGCAGGGCGAGCCTGGAACCGATGAATCCCGTACCGCCGGTAACCAGGATTTTCATTTCGGCACGGCCGCGTGATGATGGTCGAGCGCACGATGGGTGAGCGCTATCTCCGCGAGCCTGCGCTCATCGGTCCATGACAGCAGTTCCTGCATCCTTTGCGCCGCATCGGCAATCGCCGGCGCGCCGGGATGGGAGCCGGAGCCGAGATTCGTGCGGCGCAGGACGACATCGTCGAGATGAACGGCCATCTCTTCGCGGACCGCATGCGTGACCTCCACGAGGGTGGTATCGGTATCGCCGACGCAGCGAGCCTCGCCCGGCAGGCGTGCGGCTTCCGCCAGGGTACGGTAGCCGGTGCCGTAGTTGCGCAACCAGGAATTCAGGGTGCTCGAGCGTATGTTCCCAGGCACTAGCTGCCTCGCTTCCGTCTGTAGTTTCGTGAAATCATCAATATCGCCGCCTTGCAGGGGAACCCGGTGCGTAGCGGCCGGGCCAGGGGCATTGGGCATCTGTTGCAGCAGCAGATCGAGAGCCTTGGCGGAGTCTCCGCGCGCCGTGGTGTAGCGAATTCCAATCACCGTGACCAAACCCTCGATGCCCTGCTTGCGATGATCGATATAGCGCGACTCCTTGCCGAAGCTCAATTCCCCGCCCGCCGACCGGCTGTCGCCGAATGGCACGAGGCCGCAGTTGGCATAAATCACATCCTCGCGCCTCAACCGCAGCGCAGGGTACGAGGAGTTCATTTCGGCCATCCAGGCGGCGATCTCGGATTCCTCCACCCGGGCCGTGTCCGGGCGGTCGCTGAACAGCCGGTGCCACACCCCGATCAGGGTGCAATCCCGCCAGGGCACCGCGAACAGATGGCGTGCCGACCGGCTGACCACGGCGTCGCTGTCCTTCGCCAGGCCGGGGACTGCCAGTGCGTAGGGTGACTGAGGCTTACGGTTGACCAGAAAGCAGGCGTCGCGGGAAAAGTGCCCGCGCCTGTGGCCGCCGAAATGGTCCGGATCCTCGAGCAGGTAATCGGCCCACGGCCCCGCGGCATTCAGCACCAATTGCGCGCGAATATCGAATTCCTCGCCGCCGTCGCGATCACGCGCCCGCACCCCGCTGACCCGCCGTCCTTCCCATAGGAACCTCAGCGCCTCGGTGTGGTTTGCCGCAACGGCACCCCGGGCGGCAGCCGATTGGATGAAGGTGAGGACCAGACGAGCCGGATTGTACATTTGGCCGTCCTCGAATACGGCCGCGCCCGTCAAGGATCGCTGCTCGAGTTCGGGAAACAGCTCGAGGGTCTGGTGACGCGACAGCAGGCGGGTGCTGGCGATTTGCCGGGCGCGGTCGCCGATCGCGGCGTTTTTGCCCGGGGTCAGCAGGTCATAGGCGAGCATGCCGGCAGCCAGAAACGCCTTGCCCTGGCGGCCATGCCCGTAGGTGGGAATGGCAATGGGCAGGGGATTGACCAGGTGCGGTGCAATGCGAAGCAGCGCCGAGCGCTCGGCGCACGATGAGCGCAAGCGGCGGATGTCGGCATGCTGCAGGTAGCGGATTCCGCCATGGACCATCTTGAAGCATTC
>Ga0182013_10008554_pt1 | contig 10986 bp, 13 predicted proteins | sample 612S2MmetaG_FD_120487 | JGI IMG/M metagenome (GOLD analysis project Ga0182013, IMG submission 120487) | Permafrost microbial communities from Stordalen Mire, Sweden - 612S2M metaG | ecosystem: Environmental > Terrestrial > Soil > Wetlands > Permafrost | place: Sweden: Stordalen | collected...
CAAGAAACAAAGGCGTGCGAATCGTACGAGAGCGAGCAAAGAATAATTTGCTTGTTCAAATCGTTTCCAACCGCCAAGCATGGGGCCGCTAGCTCATCGGGAAGAGCAGGGGACTTTTAATCCTCAGGTGCCGGGATCGAGACCCGGGCGGCCCACCAGTAATACCGAGGACTTTGGGAAGTTCTCTCGAATTCGTGCGGCTCAAATCCCACATTTCGTCCCTCCGATTTGCTGAAGATCGCGAAGGAGACAGAATTTTGCGCCCGGCGCCGCGACGACCGAGTGGATCCTCCGCGGATCGATCAAGAGCAGTTCACTAGCGTCGCGAGTTAACGGAAGCAGCAACACTCAAGTGAACGTGACAAGGAACACGTCCGCCGTCGGAACCGGAAAGCGCAATCGAAAATGGACCGTCAAAGTTCTGGACTTTGGAAGATGCACTGACGATTGATTGGAAGCCTGAGGTTGCGACAACAGCCGACGCAATAGCAATGAGTGTCTTGCGCACAGCGTGAGGAGTGAGGAATCGCATTCAAGCTCCATCCAGAGCTGCGTACGATGACCCACCAACGATCGCGTCGAAAGTCATAACTTTTGTACTACAGACAGTAGTAGATTAGATTTGAACTTATCCGGAATCACAATCTCACTATGAACCTTCATTTTGTGAGCGACGAGGAAAACCGATCAACATGAGATTCCCACTTCAATAATGCCTTCGCAGGCGAAGCCCAACTGCACATTCCAGCCCAGCGAGGAGATTGCGATGAGCACGGTGGAAGCGAAGTCGCGATGGACGCGCATACTGGCGATCGCCGGCGCGCTCATCGCCATACCGTTGACCCCGCTGACCTTTGCAACACCCTCGTACGCGGCCACCGCTCACGCCGTCATCGCAGTTCATTCGACTTCCGCTTACGGTTCGGTGCTGGTCGTGGGCAAAGGTCCGTTGTCCGGCTTCCCGCTCTACGAATTCAGCGGAGACTCCGGCGGCCGGTTTGGCTGCGGCACCAAAATGGCGTCAGGGTACGACCTCGGTCCTTCCGTTTCGGTCCCGCTGACGTGCACCGGTCCAATGAGCGACATGCTCCACAGCGTCACGTCAGACGACTGGCCCGCTCTCACCAGCTCCGGTACGCCCGTCGCCGGTCGAGGTGTCAAACAAATGCTCCTCGGGACCATCCACCGTCAAGGTATCGGCGATCAGGTCACCTACGGCGGCCATCCCCTGTACCTCTTCGACCCCTGGTCCGATCCGTTTAAGCCTCAGGGTGAGCGGTACATGGAGACGGTCAAACCGCTCGCGCCTTGGCACGGATATTGGTTTCTTGTCTCGTCAGAGAGTGGACAGCCGGCGCCCGGGCGTGCCACCGTCGAGGTTGAAACGCTGCCCGGCGGTAAGTTGGCGGTCGCTGTCGTGGCGGATCCCAACGTCCAACCCATCGCCGTCACTGCCTACTCGTACAGCCACGACCGTCCTGGGGTCAGCGTCTGCTACGGCGTCTGCTCTGTCGAGTGGATCCCGGTCCTCACCACTGGTACGCCTCGCGTCACCGGAAGTATCGACCGGCACAACGTGGGCGTGATTCGAAGAACAAACGGGACAGACCAGGTGACCTACGACGGGATGCCCCTCTATCTGTACTCTCAGGAAAGGGTCTCTATCAACCATGAGATGCGACTACGAACGACCGGTTCGGCCGGAAACGGGAACGGGCTCGCCGGTCCCAGTGGTGGCATGTTCTCTATCATCCATTCTGGATAGTTTGACGATGTTGAGTACGCCGAAGCCACGCCATCCCATCCGCCCAGAAAACCAGAGCTGAGACGCCATGCCCGCCCCGAGAGATCCGAGAGCTCCGAAGCCCAAGCGCTGGGTCCGGGTGCTCAACACCAACACTCGCAACATCACCGCGGTCGCGATGGCCCTGGTCCTCGTGGTCGCTGTCATCGTGGTCATCACCCACGAGGTGGTGGGTCCAGGAACGCCAAAGAATGCAGACGTCGTCGTAAAGATTCGCACGACGTCCCGGTACGGGAATATCTTGGTGACACGGCGCGGCATGACCATTTACCTCTATCAGTTGGATACCAAGAATCACTCGAACTGCGTCGGCTTCTGCCTCCATATGTGGCCACCGCTCACCGTGCCGCATGGCCTTGAGCCGATCGGGCCCGACGTTCCCAGTCTCGGCGTCATCAACCGCCCCGGAGGGATACGGCAAGTCACCTACGAAGGAATGCCCCTATACCTCTACGTCTTAGACGACTATCCGGGCCAGATCACGGGCGTGGGTGATTCGTGGAACGTCGTGCGCGTTAGGAGATCCCCTTGAACTTGAGCCGTTCGGACCCCTTCGTTCCTCGCTGTGGCGTTCGCGCTTCGACAAAGATCATGGACCGCGTCTCCCGCCACTGCCACTTCTTGCTTGGCTAGCCGTATGAACTACCAATTGTAGTAGAACAGTCAAGTGACGGGATCTTGATTGCACCAGTGTGAGAAATGAGGGGATCGTGCCGATATCATTCTCACCCGACCGGAACAAGGAAGCGCGTCCGAGTCGGAGTGCATTTTCCTTTCGTGAGTCCGATCTGTTGAGGCATAAGTGATGGAGCGCAAGTCGATGCTTATCGGAGCAGGGGCAGTCCTCCTCGTCGGGGCCATCGCCGTCGTCTCGGATCTAACCGGAGGCAAAGTGTCGAACAACGGCGCTGCTCCAACGTCCGAACTCGTTGGCCATCACGTCAAGGATTTCTCACTTGGAGGGCTAAACGGTGGAACGATCAAAGCCCCCTGGGAGTTGGGTCATTCCAGTGTCTTAGTGTTCTTCGCCAGCTACTGCGTTCCCTGTCAAGGAGAAATGCCCAAGATTGCAAAGTACATTCGCACTCACAGCCCCAGCCCCGTCGAGGTCCTCGCCGTTGACGCCATTGACGAGCGCGAGTCGGCGCAAGCGATGATTAGGAAGGACGACGCGACGTTTCCAGTGGCCTTTGATCCCAACGGTGTCGTGACCACGGGCGTATTCGGCTTCGGTCAAGTTCCCGAGAGCGTCTTCGTCAACTCGAAGGGAATTGTCGAGAAGGTTTACTACGGGGCGATACCTAAGCAGCAGCTCGCGCTGGGGATCAAGATGCTGAAATCGACTCACGCTTAGGAGTCGACTCCTTCTGGCCGACACCGCCATTTCTCGTAGTTCACCCGCTGGAAGAGCAGAGCCTCAGCGCCGAGTGGAGCGGAGCGCTTTCACTTTGTCCGTCAACGACTTTGAATAATCCCGCCTCGGGGTCAACATTTGACCACGCCAAAGTCACTTATGCAAGCCAAACTACGGCAGGTAGTATTCGAGCGTGAGGAAGTCGTGTGCTGTTTTTGGGCTGCTTGCGTCATGTTTCGGGATGGTGCTCGCGTTGGTCGGTTCCGCCTCTGGCGCCTCTGCCGGAGTCAACGACGTCGTCATTTCGCACGTCACCGTCACGGCGGCAAAGAGTCATGGAAACTCAGCCGTAGTGATGTCGATTTCCAACAAGTCCGGGGGACCGATATCCCTAATCTCAGTGACCTCGTCGGACGCCAAGACGAGCATGATCGATTACGACGTCAACATGTGTCAAGGCAATCACGCTATGACGTTGATAGCCAACATTCTAATTACGGGCGGTCGCACGCAGGAGCTGGGCTATAAGTATCAGGGAGCAATGCTGCGTCAGTTGAAGACGTCAATCGTGAAGGGCGAGACAGTCCCTCTCGTTATCACGTGGAGCAATTTTAATAAGGCCCACACTGAAACGGTTGAGGCGAAGGTCGTTAAGCCTCCGAAACACTTGTTTTTTGGTATGACGTCAATGAAAATGTAGTGTGTCCGGATTCGACGCACGAGCTGAGAAAGTCGAGGGTTGCTTTGAGGTCACTTCGACTAGCTCAGTGGAGCGGGAATTGCGACGATCACCGATGAGAGGAATAAATTCCCTGGAACGAATAACGGGACACCTTGAGATAGAGTCGCTCTGCCTGCACTTCGTGGCTGAGTGGATGCAGCCATGAATTACTCAATGATGCGAATGACCGGCAATGGCTCGGCCTGGCCTACATGGAGTTCCTGGCACCTCTCGGGGTCCGTCGTTGTGGTAGTCGTAGCGGGACTCGTTGGCCTAATGGCGCTTTGGCCGCGCATCTCTTCGCGGCAAAAGCTCTTACTCACAACGGGACTCGTCGCGACGGTCTTGCTCTTGTCATCGGACATCCAAGAACTCTCGATGTCCAGTTATCCAAGTCACATGGTCGAGCACATTGTGGTCGTGCTCTTAATCGCTCCACTGATCGCAGGAGCCATAAACCTGCGACTGAGTCGGCCCATGGCCACGGCCGGATTCTTTGCGTTCACGCTCCTGGTCCCCCTGTTTCACCTCACTCCTCTGGGGAATTGGGTGATGCAGTATCCCGATGGCCACTACCTCGAATTGACCTCATTTTTGTTTGTCGGCGTGTGGTTCTGGATTCCCGTGTACGGGGGGCGCCGCACACTTGGGGATCAGCAGCGGATCACTTACACGGTCCTCGCTCTTCCGGTCATCGCGACGACTGGCCTGGTGCTGTGGTCGTCGACGAACGCTTCGCTGCACAACGTTGGTATGAACATGCCAAATGTCTCAATCGGGGATGTCCGCGATGGGGGAATTGTGATGATGGCGTTCGGGACAGCCCTGATGTTCGCCCACGTGGCGGTGCTCTCGGTGCGCGCGGCGTCGCGCCAACGAGCGATTCGAGAACCAGTTGGTCTCAAATACGCCTGAGGATGCGTCGCCCGGACTCTAAGTAAGTTCGCTCGCGCCCGACCCGGTGGCGATGTCGAGAACGTCGTCTCGTCGTCCGGTACGAAGCATCCAGGCGAGATCTGACGTGCCTTAGTGGCCCACCACGAGCAGGCACAAAAACGCCGCCGCGCCGCTCACGCCACCGAGGAGCGTCAACGCGACACGCGCCGGAACGGGATCGACGCTGAGGCGGTTGATTCTTCGATCGATGACGCCATCGACGGCGTTGAGCGCCCCCACGGGAGGAGGTTGAAACAGTGCCGCTTTCGTCAGGGCCGTTCTCAGCGCCTCGGACGATCCGCGCGATCGCGAAAAGTCGTCCGCCAACATCTCGAGGTACGCGCGCATGGTCGTGGGCGCGTGGCGCGCGAGCGGGAGGAACGAAACGAATGACGACAAGACTTGCAGCGGAATGAGGACGGCCCCGTGCCGTCCGTTGCGGTGTCCAACCTCGTGTGCGATGACGGCGTCGAGCTCGCTGCGACTAAGGACGTCGACCGCTCCAGTGCTCAACACGACCCGCCCGCCGTCGCCCGGAACGAAGTACGCCATTGGATAGGGATGGCGCAGTAGGCACACACCCTCCAAGGAATCCGGGGCCTCCGCCACCAGATCGAGCACGGTCCGCTGTTGTGATCGGGCACTCCATATCCTCACCGCGGTCACGACGAGTCCTCCGAGCATCAAGACCGTGATGTCAAACGCCACCGAAAGCCCTACGACTTCCGACAGACCAAGTCCGCGTAAGGGATGGCCGTCGCCAAGATGGTCAATGAAAGAGAACAACACCCGAAAGAGTGGCGCGTCAGTATCGCCGAGCCCAACCTTCAAGAATGTCACGATCGCACTCAGCCAACCGACGACGCACATAGAACCCCATATGACGAGACCGCCGATGGGACTTCTATCAAATCGAGTGGTCGAATGCAGCACGGAGGGAAGCACGACGAGAAAGAGCACCGACGCACAGAGAGCGAGGATGGTAGTCGGCATTACCGAGTATTTCGAGCGAAGATCTTGCGGAAGAAACTACGATCGCTCGGCGCCAAAGCTTCGGCGAAATGGGCCAGGGCCGCCTGGCGATCCTCGGTGTGCGCTAGCGCATCCAAGATCAAACCAGTGATGTAGTCCTCTCTCGAAGCAGTGGCAGTGAACGTATTGAGGCGACCTTGTTTGGCCTCCTGAAGGAAGCCCTTGGCGCTCAATCGTGACAGCACCGTCAAGATGGTTGTGTACGCGTGGTCGGGGAAGTATTCGCCAACGTCACGAACCGTGAGGGTCGCGGACGGACTCGTCCACATGACTTCCATCACCTCGCGTTCTAGGTCGCCAAGTCCCAAGGCACTCCTCAAGCTCGATGTCCAATTGCCCTCATCGTAGTTCCAAGTCGTACGCCGAGAACGTAATTTGACTTTTCTACTACGTTAGGTAGTATCACCGTACTACAGACGGTAGTTGAACGGAGAGTGTCATGCTGAAGCGCACATTTGTAGCACTAACTTTGACCGGGTCAGTCGCGGCGCTGGCACTCGTCGGTGCGACCTGCGGCGCAGCATCGGCGTTTCCTCAGCCTCCCTCCAAAGTGGGCATCGCCACGACCACCGCCCTACCCGCGGCTGTGCGCGACGCGAAGTTCGTCAATCAAAACGGAACGCCCGAGACATTGGGGGCGCTAAAAGGTAAGACCGTTTTCCTTGTCCCCCTCTTGACACTCTGCGGCGACACATGCCCCTTCACGTCCGGCAATCTCCTTCAGCTACAGACAAAAGTCAACGCGGCCAAAGCGAGCAATATTGAAATCATCACCATTGACGTTGATCCCTACCGCGACACCGTCGCCCGAATCTCCGCGTATTCGAAATTGATCGGCGCGAATTTTCAGATCTGGACCGAATCAGGTCCGACCACGACGCCGTACATAACTGACAAGGAGTTCGCCTCGAAGAATCCGATCGGCAAGGGCGACAAGAACACCAATCTGACGACCATCGAGAAATTCCTTGGTTGGACGGTCCAAGTAGTGCCCCAATCCGTTCCCGCGCCGAATGATTGGATGGCGCCGCACGACCTTCTCTCCTACGACATCAATCACTCTGACGGATTCTGGATCATCGGCGCAAACCAATCCGTTCGCTTTGTGAGCGGAGACCTTCCCGCATTTACCGGAACGCTCTCGAAAGTCCTCTCGACGTTCATGGGATACAAGAGCAACATTTACAACAGTCCCGTCTACAAGGGAGGCTGGACTCCATCAGAGGCGATCCAGGCACTTGAATGGGCCGCGAACGAGAAACTGTGAGTAAGTAGCCCTCGGTCCGGCAAATAAGCATCTGTGGACGCCATCTCCAACAGAACTTCGGACATCTGCGTTACTCGACCGACTGGTGCGACAACATCGTTGACCTCGCGTGAGCTGTCCAGGGCAATCACTTCAACTCTGCCCGCTTTTGGATCCTTTTCTCTTAGCCGTAGCTGAGTCCTCAAAATGGTCGCCGCTCTCCCAACTTCACTCTTGGCTGCGTTTCCGCTTGCATTCGCGGCGGGAGTGGTCTCGTTCATTTCGCCATGCGTGCTCCCCCTCCTCCCTGGCTACCTCGCCTTCTTGAGTGGGGCGACTGGTCAAGCTGGAGGACGATCTGGCAGGGGCCGAGCAGTCGTTGGCTCACTCGCCTTTGTGTTCGGTTTCGCGATTGTTTTCGTAAGTTTCGGTGCGCTCTTTGGGGGTTTGGGAAGTTCACTTCGTACTCACCAGCGTGGTCTCGAAGTGGTTTTCGGTGTGATCACGGTCTTACTCGGTTTGTTTTTTGCTGGTTGGTGGCCGGCGGGCTGGCTCCAACGAGACCGCCGCGTCCATCACTTGCCGCGCGCTTCCGTCATCGGCGCGTCACTGCTCGGGTTTACCTTTGCCTTGGGTTGGACACCGTGCATCGGGCCCACCTTGGCCGCGATATTGGGACTCGCCGCGTCGTCATCCGGAGCTACCGCGCTTCGGGGTTCAATGCTCGCCTTTGTCTACTGTCTGGGACTGGGACTTCCATTCGTGTGTGCAGCTCTGGCGACCGAGTGGATGGCGGGCACGTCTCGGTGGCTTCGTCGACACCAAAAAATAATCGGTCGAGTCGGAGGCGTAATGCTCATTCTCATCGGTATTGCCGAAGTGACCGGAGCGTGGCAAGCGTTCGTGCTGTGGCTCCAAATTCACCTGCCGTCATCCACCAGCTTCCTCTAACTGGGTAAAACTTCAGCAGCGTTTCACTTGTCACTTGGCCGGTGAGTTCTTACGGTCAATCCTTCGTAAGATGGACACATTCAAACATGACTGTTTGGAGGAGTTAGCGTTCGTGTAACTCCGGAACGTGAGCCATGAAAAGTGAAGCCTCCTGCGTTCATTCTCATTATTCGTCGCCGGATTTTTAGGCCTGGCTCTCTTGTCGTGTCTGTATAACGTGAGCAGCTTGTTCCAACGGCTTGGCATTAGTTCGAACTGGCCGGCTAACGATTAGGCCCTGCCAAATCTGAATTGGCCCGGGATCTATCTTGCTATCGGTGGAGTGGCGTTTTGGACTTTTCACCATTGGAAGATTCGTGCCAAACGAATCAAAAGTGATCCACTACCTAGCCAATTTGTCGGTGGGCCGACGTCACATTCTCCGACTGGCGACTTCAACCTTGGCTGTTTTAAGGGGTAGCCAAGAGATGAAGGTCGCGTCGCATTGATGTCACGCAGGAGTCGAATTGGTCCATCGAAGTCGTGCGTAAAATGGGATGTAGACAGTGACGTGGTCATGTTGAGATGAATCCAAATAGTCATCTCGAATTAGGTGCATCTCAAGGGCAAAGTCACCAGTGTCAGGATGAACGCGCTCACGATAGTGTCCCGACACCCAGCCGGTGTCAGTTAGAACCTCAATCGTGTCACCATCGCGCACCAACTTGCCGTCAAGACGATATTGGATGCTCCTTTCGTCTACAGGTTCGAGGAAAAACGGTCGTCCCTCGTAAGTGTCAGGCACCGTCAGATTGTCTCTGGTTCAGGTGGCGATGGTACGCCGTCCGCCGTGTCTTCCCACATCTCCATGATCTCGTGGTCCAGCGTCACTTCGTCAATGCCCTTCAGCTTGAGTTTCGCGCTCCACTTTTCTTCGATGTGGCCATACTTCCAAATCGTCAGTGCCGCCGCCCACGTGACGACGAACATCCCAACAATGATGAAGCCCGCAACGTTGATGTTGAAGTTCGCCATGAAGTTCCAAAACGAACCCTTCCACTTCAGTTCCATGGGCAACAAGCCGAGCACTTCGATGGTTCCTATGAAGAAACAAATCGACACCGAGAGTCCGGTGATGGCGAGGTTGTAGAACACCTTGCGCACCGGATTGAAGAACGCCCACCCGTAGGCGACGTTCATGAAGCATCCGTCGGCGGTGTCCATAAGCGACATCCCGGCGGTGAAGAGAATGGGTAGACAAAGAATGGAGTACCAAGGCAGGGCCTCTTTGGCCAGTATTGCCGTGGTGGCCAAGAGGGCAACTTCCGTCGCGGTGTCAAAGCCCATGCCGAAGACCACACCGACTGGGTACATCTGCCATTCTTTGGTGATTGACTTCATCCACTTGCCAAAGAATCGGAACATGAGTCCACGGTTGTTGAGTTGTCGCTCCAATTCGGCTTCGTCGTAGGTGCCCTTTCGCATCGCCCGGAAGACCTTCACGATTCCGGCCAAAATGACGACATTGAGCAGCGCGATGAGATAGAGGAAGGAGGCGGAGACGATAGTACCGAAGACACCACCGAACTGTTCAAGTCCAGAGCCGTTGTGAGAAACGGCGTTGTAGACCGTTTTTTCCGCGATAATCAGTCCGATGCCAATGGCGATGACAATTGTCGAGTGACCGAGCGAGAAGTAATAGCCGACGCTGAGCGGTCTATTTGATCCCTCGATCTCACGTCGCTCGTTCATGAGCTTCCGTGTCACATTGTCGATGGCCGAGATGTGGTCCGCGTCGAAGGCGTGTCGCAGGCCCAATGTGTACGCGAGGGCGGTGATACCAATACCGAGACCCTTGTAGTGTCCCGGGACCACGAAGGCGATGAAGATACCGAATCCGATTGCGTGAAGCAGCAGTATCGAGCCGAACATCCAACTTGCTCTGCGCTTATCGTGAGGAGACAACGAATCGCTCAGTTGCCGGAATCGACTTACACGAGGTGAGACATCGGTGACGACCATTCGTTACTCCTCCGCACTACATAATCGTTGGTGCCGAACGACAATCGCCCCTCACCATCCCTGTGTGGATAACCGCGAAATCATCTCACAAATAGGACCAGGTTGCAATAGATAACTGGCCCTATCACCGTGGGTAGTGTGGAATCGTGTCCACATCTGCCCAGTCATCAAAAGTCGAAATGAAACGAGAGGTCGGATCGTCAGAACGTATCGAGGAGGTTATGACACTGCTCCGAGAAAATGGTGGTCGCGCCACTTCAACGAGGCGGTTGCTGCTCACCTGTCTTTTCGAAGATGCATCGCACCACACCGCGGACCAGTTGGCAACCAAGGTGCAGGCAATTAATCATGATGTGTCGATTTCGACGATTTATAGAAATCTTTACGAACTCGAACGCCTCGGAGTCGTGGTGCACGCTCATCTAGGTCATGGCGCGGCCATGTACCATCTCGCGTCGGATACGCACGGACATTTGGTTTGCGAGGAGTGTGGAATGACAGTTGAAGCTCCTGACAAACTGTTCACGGGACTGACGGAGTCGGTGGCGCACGAGTTCGGATTCTCGATTGATCCCAGACACTTTGCAGTCCTAGGGCGATGTGCGCGGTGCAGTCCCAATTCCGTTATTCATGGCTAGGTGCGGTCCTGGGCTCAACGTGAACCAACACGCTGAGCGATTGCGTCCGCTCAGATTTCCCACATTTCATCCCACAGACCAATCCGACACCACCGGACGAATCCGACACCACCGGACAAGTTTTCTTTGATTTTCGGATGAATCCGACACCACCGGACCAATCCGACCATACGCATGCCTCTTTTAATCCCAAGGTGCCGGGATCGAGACCCGGGCGGCCCACCAGTAAAACAAAGGGTTGTGGAACTGTTTAGTGATTCTTTGTTGGGAGAATGAACCCCTTGGTGAAGAGCCAGATCGGCA
>Ga0182013_10008555_pt1 | contig 10986 bp, 6 predicted proteins | sample 612S2MmetaG_FD_120487 | JGI IMG/M metagenome (GOLD analysis project Ga0182013, IMG submission 120487) | Permafrost microbial communities from Stordalen Mire, Sweden - 612S2M metaG | ecosystem: Environmental > Terrestrial > Soil > Wetlands > Permafrost | place: Sweden: Stordalen | collected...
ATCGATGCGGATGTTCTTCGGCTTGATGTCGCCGTGCACGATGCCGCGGATCCACTTGCCGCCTACCGACGCTTCCAGCTTGTGCGCGTTCTCCAGCGTCTGCGCGACGGCCAGCGCCACATCCACCGCAAATTCCACTTCGAGCTTGCCGTGGCGCATCAGCTCCGCCAGGTCCTGCCCGTCGACGTACTCCATGGCGACGTGGAAGAAGCCTTCCAGATCGCCCGCGCCGAAGACGCGGACCACGTGCTTGTCCACGTCCGCCAGCCGCGCCTGCAAGGTGGCGCCGCGCATCTCGGCTTCAATCGACGCGCAGGTGTCGGCATCGGCGCTATGCTCGATGAGCTTGAGCGCCACGGTCTGCCCCGACTCGGTATCCTGCGCCAGATACACGTCGGCCATGCCGCCGCGGCCCAGTTTCTGGCGGATCTCGTACTTCCCGAGTTTTCTCGACGCCGGAGCGATCATTGCTATTTCTTCGCCGGGGTAGCCGGCTTGTGCACCACCGCCGGTATATCCAGCAGCAGATTCTGGTCCTTCAACGCCGGCTTCAGTTCGTCCGGCACATCCACCGCATTCTTCTCGAATACGTTGCCGAGCAGCGACGGCCGCGCCCCATCGCGCGCCGCAAGGCCCGCACCCTTATTCCGCCGGATATCGTTGTGCGAGATCCAGGCTTGCGATCCGCCCAAAATCAGCACTCCTTCGTTGAGGCAATCGTGGATGGAGTTGGCGCGCAGCACCGGGCTGGCAGCACCTTTAATCTCCACCCCGATCCCTGCGCCTTCCACCTCGACATCGTCCACTTCCACGCTGGAATTCTCGATCTGGATGCCCACAGAAATCGCCAGATCCTTAGCCGCCAAAACCCGGAAACCCGAAAAACGGCCGCCCTTTATATTCTCCGCGATTACCGCCGCCCCCGTGCTCAAGGGCGCGGCTCGCAGTACTGCCTCCCGGGGAAACTTGCTCCGCAGAGTCACGCCCGCCGCCAGATGCACCTGCTCGCTGTACTCCCCGCTCAGCACCTCCACGGTATCGCCGGAGCGCGCCGCCGACATCGCCGCGGCGATGCTGGGGTACGCCGCGTCCTTGCCGACGGTCAGTACCTGTGGCTTCACGACCACCGGCGGCGGCGCCCACTCGGCCCTCGTGAACCATGCGGCCCCCGCGGCCACTGCCAACCCGGCCGCAAAAAACAAGACACGCGCCATCAGCGACTCCCCGCGCTTAGGCGTGACCGCCGCCACGGATGGGCCCGTGAAGCCCTCGCCTTCCACCAACACCACCGTGACATTGTCTTTTCCTCCCGCCGCGTTGGCCGCGCCGATCAATAGCCGCACGGCCTCTTCCGGATTGCCCGCATTGCTCTCGACGGTCCGCTGGATCACGCGCGATTCCACCTGATCGCTCAGGCCGTCGCTGCACAGCAGTAGCGCGCTACCGGGCTCGAAGGGTACGCGCTGCACTTCGATGAAATCCTTGTCGTCGGGCGCGTGCTCTTCCGACCCCACGTCGCGAAACACCTCATTGCGGCGCGGATGCCGCATGGCCTCTTCTTCGCTGATTTCGTGATTGTCCTCGCGCTCGCCCACAGGTGAATGGTCGTGCGTGATCTTGCGGATTTCGCCGTGGCGGATCTGGTACAGGCGCGAATCGCCCACATGCCCGACGACTGCGGAGCCATTCTCGAGCACCGCGACCGTCAACACGCAGGCCATCCCCTCCCATTCCGGATTGCCCTGTGCCGCCCGCAGAATTTCGTTATTGGCCATGGCGATGGCCTCGCGGACGCGCTGTTCCGCCGTCCCGGTCTGGCGTTCCAATCGCGCGCGGACCCGGCCCACCGCGATCTCGGCAGCCTTTTCGCCCGCCGCCTGCCCACCGATGCCATCGACTACCAGGAAGATGCCTCGCTCAGCATCTACGTGCAGCGCGTCTTCGTTGTTCCGCCGCACCCGCCCCGGATCGCTGGCGCCGAAAAGCTTCAGCTTGGAGTTATCGGCCAATCGGCACTCTCCGAAAAGTTTGCTCACCACAGAGACGCAGAGGCGCAGAGAGAAAACCAAGAAAAAACAAGGGGAGAGCGCGGAGGAGGCTGAGAGCGCAGAGGGCGTAGGCCTGGGAGTTAAATGGCAATCCGCCGCGCAGCTTGCAACGATCCGCCAATCGCCACGTGCGGAGGGCAAAGCCCTCAGAGGCAGTCAATTCTCCGCCAAGCAATCGAGAGGCGCAAGTCACAACCCCAACGCTCTTCATCATGGCTATGAAGCTCATCAACGTACCATTTACAGTTGTGGAGCCAGCAACTCTGGCTCTCTTCGTTCTCCGGCTCTTTCTTGTTTTCTCTCTGCGTCTCTGCGCCTCCGCGGTGAATCGTAAACTCGCCAGTACTCTCAGCGCTCTCTGCCTGCTCCGCGCTCTCCGGTTTTGGCTTTGTCTTCTCGGCGTCTCTGCGCCTCCGCGGTGAATCATAAACTCACCCTTGCGCCGTACTGCGGAATTCCAGAAACACCACGCCCGCCAAGCCGATCCGCGCCTGCGCGGGCACCGGAGTTTCCACGTGGCGATCGCGCTTCTCCCCGTCCGCGAAGTCGATGCTCGAGGGCACCGCCTCGCCATTGATCGTCGTGCCCAACCGGCTCAGATCCTTCAGGAAAAACTGCCCGCTCTCGGCATCGCGCCTTAGCCGGAAGTGCTCCCGCGAGACGTCAGCCAGCGTATCCAGCTTAATATCCGTCCAATAATCCCGGCCGCCGCGGCCCACCACGATCTCATCTTTATTCATGCGGAACGTCTTGTGGCCGCCCTGGTCCTCATACTCGATCACCGCAAATACGCCGTCCTCCGTGGGGGGCGGATCGGCGGGCGCCGGGCTCGCGGGAGTGGAAGGGGCCGGAGCCGGCGCGGGCTCTGTCTTCCGCGTCTCGTAGGACGCCGGCGCAGTCGATTGCGTGCCACCCAGCTTCCGCGTAGCGATCCGCTTGGTCATCGACCCGGCCGACAGCTCCATCTTCGCGGGCAGCGCCAGTTCCGAATAAATCACCACGTCGCCCTGCGAAACTTCCTCGTCGGTATTCTCCAGGATGCGAATCTGCCAGCCGCCATCCGGCGCTGCAATCTTCGGCTCGCCGCGGCGCGACAACTTCAACCGCTCCGCCAGGGACGTGGCCAGCGATCCACGATTCATCTGCTCCACTTCCGCGTCCAGCGCGCGCCGCGCCTCATCCACAATCCGCGGCACGATCCCGCGGAGGCGCTCCATATCGTCGGGGTGGAGGTAGACGTGGTAAATCGCAGGCGGAAGAGTGGAATAATGCAGCGGTTCCAGCCCTTCCTTCATATTCCGCACAATTTCCAGAATGATCTCGCGGGCGGTGGCGGGGTTGGCGGTGGAAGGACGGTCCATGGGGCAAGCCTCTACAATTCTATCAACGCACGGGGTTAACGTTCGGTTCGGAAAGATTGCGGGGAAGGAAGGATAATGAAGGGTGCTGAATGGTACTGAAGCCAGAATGGCGCGGCACACGGTCGGGGACCATCGATTCTGACTTCATGATCTTGCTTGGGAAGGAAGGATAATAGAGGATACTGGATGGTACTGAAGTCAGAATGGCGCGGCACCACCCACCACGGTCGGGGACCATCGATTCTGACTTCATCATCCTTCAGTACCCTTCATTATCATTCCCTCACAATTCCGGAACTCCACTTGCGCCCGCGTCGTATCTTCCTGCAAAGTAGAGATAACTATGCTTCTATCAAGAATTCCGTGGGTGAGCACAAGTCTTTTGTTTGTAACGGCAGCGGCGTTTGCGCAGAGTCCTGTCGCATTCGAAGTCGCCTCCGTCAAAAAGGCGGAACCGCTCAGCCCGAACGCCGTCATGTCCGGCAAGATGAAACTTGGCATGGTGATCGACAATGCCCAAGTCAATATCAAATCCATGGCAATCGCCGAGTTGATGCGCGTGGCATACAAGGTGAAGCCGTACCAGGTCTCGGGACCGGAATGGATGACGGCAGAACGCTACACCATTACCGCAAAAATGCCGGCGGGATCCACTCGCGACCAGGTTCCCGAAATGATTGCGTCGTTACTGGCCGAGCGGTTCAAACTCACGTTTCACCGCGAAACCAAGGAACAAGCGGTGTACGCCCTGGTAGTGATGAAAACTGGATTGAAGCTGCCGGAGTCCGCACCGGACGACGCAGCGCCCGTGTCCTCCTCCGGGCCCGCCACCCCGCAAGCGGCTACGCCCACCGACGGCGGCGCGCAGGTTCGTGTTGACGTCACCAGCGATGCCAACGGCACGGTTCAACAGGCGAGCCCCTTCGGCAATGTGAAATACGTCCCGCGCGAAAATGGAATGCGCCTGTTGTGCACCAAGATGACAGCCACGGGCATGGTCGATCAGTTGGGGCGGTTTGTCGAGCGGCCGGTCATCGATGGGACGGACCTGAAGGGTAAGTACGATCTCACGCTCGATGTGGGCTGGGCTGACATGATGACCATGGCACGCGGGATCGGCATGAATATTCCCCTGCAGGGACCTCCGGGCGCCATGGAGCCAGGCAGTTCCGCAGTTTTCACAGCCATCCAGCAGTATGGCCTCAAGCTCGAGCCGCGCAAGACTGCCATCGAAATGCTGGTCGTGGATCACGTGGAAAAGACGCCTACTGAAAATTAACCGGAGCTTTGTAAGGGTTGCCTTGCTTCCGCCGTCTATATAGCCGAGAGTAAATAAAGATGCGAAGTCGTACCAACGGAATCATTCTCGCCAGCCTGTTCCTCGCAACCGGCGCGGCGTTTGCGCAGACCGCGCCCAAGACCTTCGAAGTGGCGTCGATCAAGCCGGCCGCGCCCATCGACATGATGAAAATGGCGCAGGCGATGCAGAACGGAGAAGCGCCCAAGGTTGGCATGCATGTGAATCCGGGAAGAGTCGAGTTCATTTATGTCGACCTCAAGACGCTGGTCAGCATCGCCTACAAGTTGAAAACGTACCAAGTCTCGGGTCCGGATTGGATGGCCAATCAGCGGTTCGATATCATGGCCACATTCCCGTCCGGCGCTACCAGGGCGGATATTCCTGAAATGCTGCAGGCACTGCTGAAGGATCGCGTGAAGCTGGAAGCACACCTCGAAAACAAGGAGCGTCCGGTGCTCGCGTTGGTGGTTGGCAAAGGCGGCCCGAAGTTGAAGGAGTCGGAAGGGGGAGCGCCATCCGCCATCGATGAAAGCGCGCCTTTGAAGTCCGGTGAGATGGAGCAGGACACGCCAGATGGCCCGGTACGCACCACCATGGACATGAAAACCGGATCCGGCGCTGTGAACATGGGCACTAAGGGCACCATGAAATTCAACGTCGACCGCCCGACTCCCGGCAGCACACCCGATATGTCTACCATGGCCTTCCACATCGACGGCCAGCAAATGACCATGGCTGGATTCGTCGAGATACTGGGTCAGTTCGCCAACCAGATGGGCGGAGGCACCGGACGTCAAATCGTCGATATGACGGGCCTCAAGGGCCACTATGACGTGTCGCTGGCGATCCCGATCGCAGACCTGATCGCGATGGCTCGGGCTCAGGGCATGGATGTGCCGAATTTGCCCGGCGCGGGCCCTGCGGGCGCGGCGTCGGATCCAAGCGGGTCAGGATCCATGTTTACTTCCGTGCAGACGCTCGGCCTCCGTTTGGAATCGCGAAAAGCGGCGGTGGACCAGGTGGTGGTAGACAAAGCCGAAAAGGTACCGACAGAGAATTGAGCGTTGCATTCGATTGGGAGGGAGTCGATTGGGCGGGACTAGATTGGGCGGCCCGAGAGGTGACTCGGGAGTTGTGTCTCCTCTGAGTAGATATGCCCGACATCCAATCCCTCGGTAGCGGGTTGGCGCTTGCCTGCGGCCTGATTGCCATCGGCCGCAGCAAGCGCGCGATCGGCGGATGGCTGTTCTATTTCTTCTGCCAGGTCTTCATCGGTTTGGCGCTGCTCGGCGCCAGCACTCACTGGAGGTACTATCTGTCACACCAGTGGAGCGACCCTCTCCGCTATTTCCTGTTCACCCTTTCCAGCCTCTCGCGGATGGCGCTACTCGCCTCCGTGGCCGTGCTCAGCGCGTTGCTGCTCGAAACGCGCCATCCCGCATGGATCGCCGCACTGCAGTACGCGCTGGCAACTTATGCCTTCCTGACACTGCTGAAGGTACCGGTAGACCTGTACTGCTTCCCCGGCGCCGCCAGCCGTGACACCATGTCGTTGGGCTTCCCGCTCGTTTGGATGGCCTACTTCGCAATCTCGCGGCGGGTGAAAAAGGTTTTCGTCGACAAAAGCTGGGTATAAGAGGGTTGGATCTCCGTGCTCTCCGTGCGCTCCAAATCTTCTTCTTTCTCTCGGTACTGCTAATTCTTCTTTTCTTTGCGGGCCGCGAAGATGCTGCCACCCTGCTTTTCGGTCGTTCCTCGCCCGCCCCCCGCGCGGGCGAAAATCGGGTGTTTTGCGATCAATTCACAGCTTCTCAGGGAGCGTTCACCGGTTGTGGGCCGCAACGGTCTGGGCAAGACGATGATCGCTTTTCAGATGATCGCTAACAGTAGCGGGCTTTCCCCAGATCGGTTAAGCACCTGGGAGTCTCCACCGGTCGGCGCGAGCCTGCCGTCTCCGCTACACTTGAGAACGGATTCAGGAAACCGACAATGCGTACTTCTCTTCATCGTTTGCTAGCTCCACTCGTGATCCTTGGGCTCGCCGGCGTCGCGACTGCCCAGAGGAAGGAATTCACCGGCTGGCCAGCCGGCACGTCGCCGCAGGAAGTTGGCAAGAAGATCGTTCAAAATATGCTCCCGCGCTGGATTCCCACCAAGCCCTCAGTCCACTATGCCGAGGACTCTACCTGGTATGAGGCGCTGGAGTTCGCCAAGGTGACCAACGATCAGGCGATGACTGACGCGCTGGTCAAGCGCTTCGACCCCTGGCGGACCGAAGAGGGACAGCAGAAGCTGATCTCCTGGGAGCGCCACGTGGACCACAACATCTTCGGCATCGTGCCGCTGGAGTTGTACATCCGGACCAAGGATCCGAAATACCTCGAGCTCGGCAAGAAACTGGCCGACCGGCAGTGGGAAAAGCCCACGCCCGACGGGCTCTCGGACCAGACCCGCTTCTGGATCGACGACATGTATATGATCACCATCCTCCAGCTCCAGGCCTACCGCGCCACCGGCGACAAGGTTTACCTGGACCGCGCCGCGCTCGAAATGGCCGCCTATCTGGACAAACTGCAGAGGCCCAACGGCCTGTTCTACCACGGTCCGGAGTTTCCTTTCTTCTGGGGGCGTGGCAACGGCTGGGTGGCGGCAGGCATGTCGGAAGTGCTCAGCGAATTGCCCAAGGACCACCCCAAACGGGCCCGCATTCTGGAGAGCTACAACAAGATGATCGCCTCCCTGTTGCAGTACCAGGACAGCGACGGGATGTGGCACCAACTGATCGACCACCCGGAGTCCTACCAGGAGAGTTCCGCGACCGCTATGTTCACCTTCGCCATGATTACCGGGGTGAAGAAGGGGTGGCTGAAGGATGAGGAGTACGCGCAAGCCGCGCGCAAAGGCTGGCTGGCGGTCAACAAGTTCATCGATCGGGACGGCAACGTCGACAGGGTCTGCGTCGGCACAGGCCAGACCAACAGTCTCGAATTCTACCTGACGCGCCCCACCGAGAAGGGCAATCCACACGGCCAGGCGCCTGTCCTGTGGTGTGCCGTTGCCCTGTTGAAGAAGTAACTGCCGGCGCCCTTACTCATCTTGTCGACGCCGGAGTCCCGCCAACTCCGTTTCAGGCTGCACTCACCGAGATGCCTGTGCCGCCGTCAGCGCTTCTAAGGTCTGGAGGAGTTCGCCGGGTTGCAGCGGCTTGGAAAGGTAGGCATCCATTCCAGCTTCGATGCAGATGGGCTCGTCCTCCTGCATGGCGCGCGCGGTCAGGGCGATGATTGGCACATGGGAGTTGGTTGTTGCCTCCCGCTCACGAATTTTCCGTGTGGCCATCAGCCCATCCATCACCGGCATCTGGACATCCATCAAAATGGCGTCGAATGCCGCCTGAGAAAGCAAAGTAAGTGCTTCTTCCCCGTTGCAGGCCTTGACCACGGAATGCCCGCTTTTTTCCAGGATGCGGGTAGCTACTAACTGATTGACCACGTTATCTTCGGCCAGGAGAATACGCAGCGGCCGGCGTTGCACACGGGCATCCGTCGCCGCGGCCGCCGCAGGGCTGGCAGGTCTGACATTTGGATCGAGCGCCATCTCTGCGGTGAAGAAAAACGTGCTGCCCACCTGCGGCACGCTCTCAACCCAGGTGCGTCCTCCCATCAGCGCAACCAGATTGCTGGAGATTGCCAGACCAAGACCTGTGCCGCCGAACCTGCGCGTGATGGAGTTGTCCGCTTGTGAAAAGGCCTCGAAGATCGTCCCCAGCTTCCCCGGTTCGATCCCAATGCCCGTGTCTTCGATCGAAAACCTGAGGGCGGCGCGCGAGGACCGGATCTCTTGGCAATCGACGTTGATGGAAATGCCGCCACGTTCGGTGAACTTGATCGCGTTGCCCGCCAGGTTCAGTATGACCTGATGCAGCCGGTTCGAATCCCCGATCAGGGCATCCGGCACGTCCGGCCGAACGGTGAGATTCAGTCGAAGGCCCTTTTGCTTCGCGCCGATAGTCAGTACGGTTGTGGTGGCTTGTAAGAATTGCCGGAGGCCGAAAGGGACCGGATCGAGTTGCAGACGTCCCGCTTCGATCTTCGAGATATCGAGGATGTCGTTGATCACCGTGAGCAGGGAAGCGCCGCATTGTTTGACAAGTTGCAAATATTGCTGTTGGCCGGGTCCCGGGGATGCCTCGATGGCCAGATCGGTCATGCCGATTACGCCGTGGAGCGGCGTACGGATTTCGTGGCTCATGTTCGCCAGAAACTCACTCTTCGCAACACTGGCGGCCTCAGCGGCGACCTTTAAGGTGGCTTCGCGATCCAGTTGCGCTCGAATCGTGGCGGTCTGTTGCGCAACACGACGACGCAGCAGCGCGATCCAGGCTAGCGCTCCCAGCGCAGACAAGGTCACGGCAAAAAGAACTTCCAGCGCATGCGGAGCTGTCCACCAGGAAGCCTCCTGAAGCACCTTCACGTCTTGCGGGGTTCTGAGCAGCAACTCGAATCCGGCAGGCCGAACCATGCCCTTGCCTTCGCCCCGGCTTTCCCGCAACTCATTGATGCACACGCCCGTGATTTCCAGTAAGTCGCCCCGGCCCCCTTGGCTGGCACGAAGCCACTCCGCGGACTTGGGGAAGCGCGCACGAAAGGTGTCCGTGCCGGCTTTGAGAAGGAGAGAATTACTGCTGGATCGCGAGTCAAAATCCACCAGGTATGCCTGCATGCGCACCAGGCGGCCTGGGTATTTTCCCCCCTCGAGTTCGTCGGCGGTTACTGCCAGCGGAGGGACCTCCCCGCTGCCGATTACTTTGATATCTGCTTCGGAAACTCGCGGCAATGAATTCTGGGCGCCAACAAAGCCGCTGGCGGAAATCCGCGCACCCGCCTGGAGCTTCAAGGGGATACCATACTCGACAACCGCCACCGCTGTTCCGTCCTGGACATAGGCGGCGCCGGGCTCGGCCGCCACCACGACGCCCTCAATCCTGACATGCTGCGTGCCCAGTTGCTGATTCGAAAACTGCATCAGGGTCTCGATGCGCGCCGTATCGATTATGTTCGACGGCTGTTTCAGAACCACCAGATCGCTCCAGGAGGGAGTCAACAATCGAAAACCAACCAGTTGGCGCTGATCGTTATAGACTGCTCCGTACACCCCCCGCACCCGCACACGTGCTCCGATCAGCTCCGATGGCATGCGGCCATCGGGACGAGGCGGAAGGAGAACCGGTACCGAATCACGGTTGGACAGGATGGAAAGTCTAATAATTCCGTATTGCGGTCCCACGCCGTGCACATCGCCTTCGATCTCCACCCAACGGCTGTCGAAGCGGCCCGAGATCGTCTCCTCCTGCGGCAGTCGCTCGGGAACGGGCACCGTGCCGTGCGCCAGAATATCGACAGTCAAGTCCTCGATAATCGGGGCAAATCCACCGGGTGCCCGCGTTCCGGTTACCTCCACCCGATCCCCGGGCCGAAGCTCGATGCTGTCAGCCGGTTTGGCGCAGTATATGGCGCCAGTCGGATCCTGAAGGAACATCCAATAGCGATCCGGATCGAAGAGTGTGATCGCACCGCGTAGGCGGACGGGATTCGGCGCCGGCGCGAGACCCTTGAACTCCTTAATTTCGCGCACTGTAGTCAGGGTCGGCAAACCATCGGCTCGTGAAGGAGCGCTGGGTGGGTCCAACTCTCGAATCTCCCGTACAGACAGTTCACTTCGAACCAGTTTCCCGGTCACGCTGTAATGGTTTTGTACCGTGCCTTGGACGACGCAACGGCGCCCCATGTGTCGCAGGCACTCCCGCCACGGAATGCCAGGCATCGCCAGTTGGACACGTTCATGGCCGTCTTCCAGATACGCTTCCATGTTGGAGCGGAGGTCATGCCCGTCTTCCGAGGTGAATCGTCCGGTGACCTCGACCAATTGATCCTGAAAATCCCCGGTGAGAATCTGGGGGAGCGAGGCCGTCCTCAGGAGCGGCGATGGACCGTCCGCGACAGCTTTGTACTCCGTGCGGCGAACAATCGGAGAGGTGCCGTCAGAATCCGTGATACCTTTGGCTTCGTACAAGTTTGACCCGGGTTTCAGAAGTACCACAGCCCCGGGCGCTTCGAACCGCAAGGCACCGCTTCCGTCATCCAGAATGAAGTAATCGTATCCGCGAAAGGTCACGGTTCCGCGGATGACTACCTTGTAACCCTTACGGGCGGCCCTAACCGAAAGACGGCGTACCCGTCCGACGCTGGTCAGCACACTGGGCGCCGCCTGGCGGTAC
>Ga0182013_10008559_pt1 | contig 10983 bp, 7 predicted proteins | sample 612S2MmetaG_FD_120487 | JGI IMG/M metagenome (GOLD analysis project Ga0182013, IMG submission 120487) | Permafrost microbial communities from Stordalen Mire, Sweden - 612S2M metaG | ecosystem: Environmental > Terrestrial > Soil > Wetlands > Permafrost | place: Sweden: Stordalen | collected...
TCCTCCCCAACCTGTGGACACATTGCCATTCGGGATCGCCGCCTGCCACTGGTTAGTCTGATCGGAATGCGAGAACAATTGCGTGGGCAGTTCCGCCAGGTTATTGGACTGGAAGTACTGTTTGTTATTGTTCGGCTGGAGCAGCATCCCGACATTCGCCACGATCGCGGCATTACCAGCTCCGTAAAGAGCCGCCATCTCCGGCATCAGCGGATGCAGACCGTAAACATCGTTGCCGTTGTGTATGGTCTGCAAGCCCGCCTGCGGCAGCGCCAGCGTCTGCCGGCCCTGGGCGTACAAGCTGTAATTCTGCCGCGCGGTAGCGATCGGAATCACCATGTTGTGACTGTCGTTGCCGCCGGCAAGGAAGATGCACACCAGCGCCTGATAAGGCGCGCTGCTCGACGCCAGTGCGTTCATCTCACCGAATTTGCCCAAAGCTCCCAGCGCTCCGACGGAAGTGAGCGCGGCTTTCAAAAAGTCCCGTCTGGTCTTGATTAACATTTGTCTTATTCCTCCTTAGTGATTTCGTTTAGTGCCAGACGTTGTAATAACTGGACGTCAGGATCAGATAGCAAGCAGTTTGGACACGGTGAAGATTACCGAGGGTATCGGCCGTTACCGCGTTCAGGATGATCGTCTTCATAGCCGCGGGCATGGTGCCATGGGTAAGAGTCAGGTCGAGCGCATCCAACAGCGTTGAAGGTGTTGCCGCCAGAGGCAGGAATGGGGTCAAGTCGACCGTCGTTCCGGGACCGTAGGTCTGCAACGGATTCGAGTACTGGTTGAAGAGCTCAGCCACCAGATTCTCGCGTAATATCGCCGCGTTCGGATTATTGATCTGGAATTCGGGTCCCTTGAGGCCGCCCGTTCCGGCGACCGTATAGCCCGGTGCGAAGTAGTTGAAGACGCTGGCCGGGTTGTAGATATCCTCACCCATTGCAGCCAGGTTGGAAGAATAGTAGTTGGCGTAGGTCATCTGTCCGTTGAAGGCACGCACAAAGCCGGGAAGGAAAAGTGCCGGTTCCTGCAGATGGCCATCGGTGGGCTGATCGTTGCCACCCGCATCGTTGGCCCGCGCTTCCGGATCGAGCAGAATTGCGGTTATGACGGTCGGCATGTCTCCATTGCTTTGCGTGAAAGCCTGCGCAACGCGCGTTACATAGGCTGGCGTAGGATTGCTCTTCACCAGGTGCTGGATTAATTGTTTGGACATGAATGGCGCTACGTTCGCATGGGCCGCGATGTTGTCGAGCGCAGCACTCATATCGGCCTGAGGTGAAAGATTGGCCGGCGCGACATAGCCGTTCAGCAGATTCTTCGACCCGAAGTCATGATACGCGTTAACCGGCACCATCGGTCCGCTGGAATTGATATAGGAACCAAAATTGGGTTGTTGGCCCGGCTCTGGCGTATAAGTCCAGCCCGTGAAAACTCGCGCCAGCTCAGTAACGTTGGTTTGCAGATAGGTGGGAATTGGCGTGCCGGTGGCATCGGCTTGCACCGATCCATCCTGGTTCAAAAGAACATCGCCCGTACTCATCAGCTGCATGATTTCCCGCGCATAGTTCTCATTGGCAGCGGTGCCGGCGGCGGGATTGGCCTTGGCGTTGTTCGCCATGTTGAGATATTCGCCCATGCCAGGACTCAGCGTCACATCGCCAAGAATCTTCCGGTAGTTGGTGAATGCGTCATCGATCAGCATCGTCTCGTAAGGAACCATGTCGCCATCCCATATGACGGTCGTAATCGAGATGACGAAGATTTCACTTAACGCGAACGCCACGCGCTGGCGAAGCTGGTCGGGATTCGTGACCGCGTTGGCGAGGAATGCATTGGGCATCCCGCCCTGGTCGCCCGTGACCGCGTTGAAGTTCGAAATCACCGGCATGGCCAGCTGCTCGTTGATCCATGCCGGGAATCCTATGGCTTGCACATGCGCGGCATCGGCAGGAGTGGGCCCGAAGGCAGCCTGTTCGAGGAACCGCCGCGCGGCCGAAGATGACACCACCGCGTTCGGAACTCCCACCTGCACAGGGAAAGGCTGCGAAGCCACCGACCCGTTCGACACAACCAGATTGACCATGCCCGATGTAGATGCAAAGCCCGACACCGTAAGCGTGGTCGCAGTGAATCCCGAAACGTTGAGCACCGAACTGCCGAGCGTGGCGGTTGACTGCGCCGTAAACCCGCTGCCAGTAATGGTCGTCGAGAACACTCCCAGCGGCAGCGAAGCCGGATTGAGCGATGTAATAGCCGGTGGTACGTTGTTGATCAAAGTAACAGTCGCACTGGACGAGCCCCCGGAGTTCGATGCAGTGACGGTGTCCTGCCCGGAAGGCGGCAGCACCGCAGGCGCCGTATAAAGGCCGTTCACCACGGTGCCCGACACGGCCTTCCATGTGGTGGCGCCGGCCGCGGTGAATTGCTGGGTGGCGCCCAGGACAACCGTGGCTGTCTTGGGAGATATCACGGGGGCTGCGACACTACCGCCGCTGCCGCCAGTCCCGCCGCTGCCGCCCGTGCTCGCCTTGCCCGAAACTGGCACAGTGAAAGTATTGCCCGGCATTGTGCCAGGGTTCACCGCATAGAACGATGCACTCGTCACAGTGGTTGCGCTGTAGATCGCCACCTTCATTGAAGTCGACGTGACCGACGTCGGCCCGTACTGTACACCGTTTTCCATCACTTCAAGACCTTGCACAAACCCGGTGCCCGTCAGCGTCACCGTAGTCGTGCCCGTTGGTACTGGAGAGGGCGATACGCCTGTAATCGTCGGACCCGCTGAAAGAATGTAAACGTACTGCGATCCCGAGATCTTCGTGTTGGCAGCCAGCGCCGCCGTGACTTGAACGGCATTGGCCGGTATCGTTGCTGGCGCTGTGTAGAGGCCGGTGGCTGAGATTGTACCGGCAGCCGCGGTGCCACCCACCTTACCGCCAGCCATCCAGACGACTGCCGAACTCATGTCGCTTCCGGCCGGCATGGTGACGGCAGCGGTGAACTGTACTGTCCCTCCCGCTCCCGTTGTAATGTAGCCGGTGGGCCCAACTTTGACGGTCTGCGCCTGCGCGGTTCCTGCCACCGCCAGGGTCGCGGCAATAATGCACATGGCCGCGCTGTTTATTCGTGTTTTTTGCATAAGAAATCCTCCGGGGTTCGCGCCGGGCCTCATTTCCGCACTGCGGCGCGATTTGTTCTGCCCTCAACAACTCAGGCGAAAGATGTCGGTGAAAACGGTAAAGCGGGCGCTCTTTCTTTCCACAAAAAGCGAGCTGTATGAATTCATACGGGACATGGGCGTTATAGAGTGTCAAAAACCTATAAACTCGTTTCATGCTCCTCGTTGCGGACAGGGAAAAATCGAAACCAGCTTCCCCCCCGCAACCCGGTTTTCGGGCAAGGTACGGCCTCGCCATATCCGCCGGACTTGTAACCCTTGCCGTGGGCATGACGATCGCCTTGAGGCATCATCCCGGATATGGCGCGCTTCCAGGTTTTGTATATCTTTTCGCAATCTGGGCCGCCGCGTGGTGGGGCGGTTATGTCCCGGGAATACTGATTTGCACTGCGACGTTTCTCATGGTTCCGTCGTTGCGCGCGGGCCGCATTACAGCCCCTGGCGCGCCGACGATCCCTTTCATAACGCTGGTAGTCACCTGCGTTCTGATCAGCCGCCTTGCCGCCGGCCGATTCAAAACCGAACGAACCCTGAGAGCGGACAATGAACTGCTCGAAGGAAAAGTACGAGAACGCACACTCGAGCTGGAGCTTGCGAATACCGCCCTGCAGCACCAGCTTGCCGAACTGGAAACGCTCTACGGTGAGCTCGTGTTCGGCCTTGGCTTCCTCGACACCAGCCTGCGCTATATCCGGGTAAACGAAAAACTTGCCGCGATCCATGGCAAGCCGGTACACGCTCACTTCGGACAGGGCCTCCGCGCGATCACGCCCGCCACGCTCGCCGATGTTGTCGAGCCTCTCTACAAGCATGTACTTGATACCGGAGAACCGTTGCTCGATCACGAGGTTGCCGGTGGAAGCGCGGGTGAAGGTGAGGAGAGCTACTGGTCCGTAGCCTGCGCACCGGTTCGCACCGCCAGCCGCGATGTTATCGGCATCCAGGTCATCCTGCAGGATGTGACCGAGCGTAAGCGGGCGGAACGAGCCCTGTTTCAGGCCAACGAAAAGCTACGCCAGGCCAACGGCGACCTCGAACAGTTCGCTTATTCGGCATCGCACGATCTGCAGGAACCACTTCGTATGGTTTCTATCTACAGCCAGATGCTGCAGAAGAAGTTCAGCGGTCAGCTCGGCGCCCTCGGCGAACAGTACATCCAGTACACCGTGGACGGTTCCAACCGCATGGGACAGTTGGTAGCCGATCTGCTGGCCTATACTCGTGCATCGACCTGGGACTTTGAATCGATGGGCACGGTGGACCCGAACGACTGCGTAGACCGTGCGGTTGCCAACCTTCGGATCGCCATCGAGCAGGCAAACGCAACCATTACGCGCGGACCCTTGCCCCAGGTGGAAATGCACGCCTTCCAGCTGGATCAGGTATTTCAGAATCTAATCAGTAATGCGGTGAAATATCACGGGGCGGAGCCGCCGCGCGTCGCGATAAATGCGGAACGCGGGAACGGCGAGTGGCGGTTCTCCGTAATCGATAACGGGATTGGGATAGACTCACAATACAAGGAGCAGATCTTTGGAGTATTCAAGCGCCTCCATACAGCATCGGAATTTTCGGGGACGGGCATCGGGCTGGCCATTTGCCAGCGCATCATTGAGCGGCGCGGAGGCCGCCTCTGGGTCGAGTCCGAGCCAGGGAAAGGGAGCACGTTCTTTTTCACTCTTCCAGACGCGTGGGAACACTAAAAACGAGACACTCGCGGCTGCCACGATTCTGCTTGTAGAAGACAATCCGGCGGATGTCCTGCTGGTTCGCGAGGCGCTCGAAGAGCACCAGGTCCGAGCCGACGTCTATGTAATCAGCGACGGCGAAAAAGCCGTGCGGTTCGTCGACGAGGAGGCAAAAGATCTGCCCAGTCCCGACTTGATTATTCTGGATCTCAATCTACCCCGCAAGTCAGGTCGTGAAGTGCTTGAGCATATCCGAGCCAGCGACCGGATGGGAAAAGTGCGTGTAGTGGTGCTGAGTTCCTCCGACGCACCGAAGGATATGGAAGAGTCTTTCCGCCTGGGAATCGCGAAGTATATCCGGAAGCCGTCCAGTCTTTCGGACTTCATGAAAATCGGCGGCGTCCTGCGGGCCCTTCTCGAAAAGTAACAAACGCGACTGGAGTCGCGTGTACCGTATTAGTCAGCTGAGCGCAGTATTCTGAATCATGCGATTTCTAAGCTGCGCGCTCCTGTTAGTTTCATCTTTTCCGGCGTTCTTACCAGCGCAGGAAATGGATCCGGATTTCGCGCGCGCCGTCCATGAATGGACAACCAGGCCCGAATTCCTCAGCCCGCTTGTCGACCACCTGCCGAAATCGACGACAGTCCCGTCGCCGGCCACCGTGCTCGGCCATCACATCGGCGCGCCAAAGAAACTTGCCTACTACGAAGACATCGTGAAATACTTCCAGGCGCTGGCCGCGAGTTCACCGCGGGTCAAGCTGGTCAACATCGGAAAGACTGAAGAGGGTCGCGAGGGAATAGTAGCGTTCATAGGCTCCGAAGACTCGATCAAAAACCTCGACACTTACAAGGGCTATCTCGCCCAGCTCGCCGATCCGCGCAAAATCCCGGACAGCCAGGCCCGCGAAATCATCAGCAAAGCCAAACCGATCTATCACGTCATGGGAGGCCTGCACAGCGGCGAAACCGGCCCTTCGGAAATGCTGATGGAGCTGGCGTACCGGCTCGTCACGGAAGACACTCCACTGATCCGCAACATCCGCGACCACCTGATCGTCTCGATACTTCCCGCCGCCGATCCCGACGGACGCGATCGCTACACCGACTGGTATTACCGCTACAAGATCAACGAAAAAGGCGAAGAAGACAATCTTGGCGGACCGCCCTACTGGGGCAAGTACATCTTCCATGACGATAACCGCGATATCAATTACTCGCAGATGCCCATGCGCAATCTGCTCAAGTGGTATCTCGAATGGCATCCGCCAATCATGCACGAACTGCACGAATCGCAGCCGTTCCTTTATACGTTCAGCGGCCAGGCTCCGCAGAATCCCGATCTCGATCCCATCCTTTACGGAGAACTTCCGTGGTTCGCCAATTTCGATATGGCGCAAATGACGAAGTACGGCATGCCTGGCGTTTGGACGCATGCTTATGTGGATGCGTGGTCGCCCGGTTATCTCGGCTTCATGTCGTCGAATCACAACGGCATGCTGCGCATGTTCGAGACATTCGGCAACGGCGGAGCGAATACCATGCACCGGCGCGTTTCGAATCCCGATTCGCCGAATGCGTCTGGCGCAACTTCTCGTGAATGGTATCGGCCCCTGCCTCCGTATGCCGAGGTCGACTGGTCGCTGCGCAACAACACGAACTATATGGAAACCGGTGTTCTTACCGGCTTGCAGCTGGCGTCGTCATTCCCGGACACGATCCTCGAGAACTTCTATCAGAAGAGCCGCAATTCCATTGAAGCCGGTAAGAAAGACGCGCCGTACGGATACGTGATTCCGGGGGGACAGGCGGACGAGACGCGGGTGGCGTTCGTAGTGAACATTCTGCGGCTTCAGGGAATAGAAATCGGCCGCGCGACAACCGAAGTCAAATTGAAAGAAGGAACGTTTCCCGCGGGCTCTCTTATAGTCAAGCGCGATCAACCCTACGGACGCCTCGCAAAGATCCTGCTCGAGAAACAAAATTTCCCCGATCCCAATCTGCGCACCTATGACGATTCCGGCTGGACGATGGGCCTGATGACTCACACAAAAATAGTCGAGAGCGCAGACGCGGAGGTGTTGACCGTCCCGACGAGCCTGATCGACAAGTTTGACCCGCAAGGCACAGTCTCAGGTAAATCATCCGCGGGCTGGGCAGTAATCGACAACGGCTCAGTCAATATGGCGACACTGCGTTTCCGCCTGAAGGACATTAAGCTCCGCATCGCCGAACAGCCCTTCCAGGCCGGAAATCAAAACGTGCCGGCAGGGTCGTTCATCATTGGGTCGGCTGCGGGCGCTCAAGTACGGACAGCTGTCGAATCACTCGGACTAACCGCGGTCGGACTGGATGCAGAGCCAAAGGTCCCGATGCATGACGCCGATCTCCCGCGCATCGCTGTATACAGCACCTGGGGCAGCACGCAGGATGTGGGCTGGGTCCGTTATGCCTTCGATCATTTCGAAACACCCTATGACTTGATCTTCAAGGAACGGGTGAAGAAGGGCGATCTGCGCGCAGTATACGACGTGATCGTGATCCCCAGTCAGGCGCGTAACGCGAAAGGTCTCGTGTACGACATAGCGCCAAAAAGCAAGCCGCTGGCGTACACAAAGACAGCGGATTTCAAATATCTTGGCGACTATGGCTCATCGGAAGATATCACCGGTGGCATGGGTCTTGATGGTGTAATCGAACTGCGTAAGTTCACCGAACAGGGTGGCCTGCTGATTACTCTCGGCGAGGCTAGTTACTTCCCGCCGGAGTTCGGCATCACAAGAACGATTGAGTCCGCTCGTCCCACCAATCAGTTTTACGCGCCAGGCCCGATTGTGCAGGCCGATCTGCTAAAGCCGGCGCATCCGATTTTCTACGGATACACCGAAAAAACCATGCCAGTACGCTGGGCCGGAGGACCGCTGCTGACTGTCCCGCGCGCCGATCGCAAAGAGCAAGTGTTGATGGAATTTCCCGGAGGCGACAAGAACGTATTAAGCGGCCTGATGAAGGGAGCGGGCGAAATCACCAAACGCCCCGCCATAGTGGACGTCCCCGTAGGCCAGGGCCAGGTACTGATGTTCGCAACGAACCCCTGCTACCGCTGGCAAAATCTCGGAGAATTCCGCATGCTTTTCAATGCCCTGCTGAACTTCAACGATTTCGCGGGGGCAAGCCAGTAAGGCCGTTACACGCCCAGCAGTTTGACGCCTGACGCCTTGGCAGCCGTTCGTAACTCGCGGTCAAGTGTTGCCAGCGGAAAATGCCGGCGGATTGCCAGTTCCAAATACGACGCGTCATAAACTGTCAACCCGCTGGAAACCGCGAGTTCCAATGTTGTTCCCCAAGCCTGCCGATCCGTCTCGGGATCGATGCTGACGGGTAGCAGGTCGAGATCGACAAGCGAGTCGTCCCGGAAACCCTCCGAAATGCGCTTACGCTTCACAGCCATGTGCAGACTATTGGCAACTTCGAGACGCCAAAGTGAAGGCACCCATGCGCCCGATATCACTATCCGGTCGAACACTGCCTGCACCGCTGGCGTGCTCTCTTCCTCAAATAGCCACGCAAGGGTGACGGAACTATCCAGGATCAAACTCATTGCGATCGGCCAGGGTTTAGGGTCACGCCCGGCCCTCGTCACGCAACGATTTCCATTCCCGCCACTTGAACTGGCCCGCCTTCAACGCTACAGCGCGCGCGCGAATCCGGCGGGCGGCCGCCCTCGCCTTGCCGGAGTCAATGCCGGGCTTATTGGGCACAAGTCGGGCGATAGCTTTTCCGTGTCGCGTAATAACCACTTCCTCGCCGCTTTCTACGCGATCCAGCAAGGAGCCGAGTTTGTTTTTTGCCTCGAAGGCACCTACCTCAAGCATGAAGTTAAGCTAGCATAAGCCAGCCTGACTTTCTGGTTGGGGCAAGCGCGCCTGGCACCGTCGGACTGACCGCCCTGCACCGCCTCCGAAACCCGCCGGGAAATCGTCACATCTAAAGGGCAGGTGAACAAAATGAGAACAACATGGCTGAAACCCGCCTTGTTAGCGGGTTTCAGTGCAATCATCCTGACGGGATTACCGGCTCTTGTTCAGGCTCAACAATATCCTGCGCCCCAATACGGCCCCGGAATGGGGACGCCAGGTGTGGTTAATTACATTGAGGGCCAAGTCGCGGTCAACGGATCGGATCTAAATAGACGTCGCGATAATACACCTGCGGTCTTACAACCCGGCCAGGTACTCACAACAAGAGACGGCAAGGCAGAAATCCTGCTCTCGCCAGGAGTCTTCCTGCGAGTAGGACGCAACAGCGAAATTCGCATGGTCTCTCCCGAAATGGCGGATCCGCGGTTTGAACTGACGCACGGCGAAGCCATGGTCGAAGTTGACCAGAAGCTTAAAGACGGCGCACGCGTCGATGCAATAATGCGCGGCACCGGCGGAACAATTCTGAAAGCCGGACTCTATCGTTTCGATAGCGACAAAGGCCTGATGGAAGTCCTCGACGGCAAACTTGCCGTAATGGAAAACGGCCGCTCGAAAGAAATCGGCAAAGGCAAAGAATTCATGGTGAGTGGCGGACCAGTCCCGCAAGTAGCCAGATTCGACCGCAAAGCCGAAGACGAAGTATATGCGTGGAGTCAGATGCGCTCCGGCTACATGGCCGAAGTAAATGCGTCCACGGCCCGGCAAGTCTACGGCGGCTACGGTCCGTTCGCGGGCAACGGCTGGTACTGGGACCCGTACTTCGCCAGCTGGGGATGGCTCCCCGGTGACGGATATTTCTACAGCCCGTTTGGTTATCCGTTCTTCTCGCCGGGCTACATCGTATACGCACCCTACTACCGCGGCTTCCGCGGCTGGGGCGGTCACGGTGGATACAGTGGCGGAGCTGCCATTGCACGCGGCGGCTTCTCGACCGGACACGCTGCAATGATGGGTGGCGGCGTCCATGGGGGCGGAGGTGGCGGACGCCGTTAACGCTCGCGACAGGTTGACCCTCCCGATATAATGCCGCTGTGAGCAAGTCCGCGGCGCAGCAGATGCAGTGCATGGAAGTGTGGGGAGGAAGCCAGCTCACGGCCCAGGGAGTCGAATTCGGCGGGCTCGATGCCTGGGTTTACAGCAAACCTTACGCCCAGGCGCAACATGGAGGCGACGTTTACTACGCCTCCAGTTGCGCCACGGGTCGTATTACCCGCCTTCTTCTCGCGGACGTCTCCGGCCATGGCAATGCCGTCGCCGCCACGGCCTCCGAACTGCGAACCCTGATGCGACGGTTCGTCAATCGTCTGGATCAAACCGAATTCGTCCGGCTCCTCAATGAACAGTTCTCGGAATTATCGGTGGACGGAACCTATGCCACCGCAGTCGTTACCACATTCTTCGCCCCGAGTCGCCGTTTGACGATTTGCAACGCCGGGCATCCGCGGCCTTTCTTCTACAGCGCCCGACATCGCGACTGGAGCCTCCTGCGGCACAGCAAAACGACGCCGGGCAGAACCGGTAATGTCCTCAGCAACACTCCTCTCGGCATGATCGCGCTGGCCGAGTATGAGCAGTTCGATGTCGAGCTCGAACACGGGGACTACCTGCTTTGCTATACCGACGCGCTGATCGAATCGAACGATTCCGATGGCGAAATGCTGGGCGAAGACGGTCTGCTTAAGATGGTGCGCTCCCTGTTCGGCACCGGGCTGACTGAAGCTGACGGACCGCAACAAATTGCCGAAAAACTACTCAAAGAAATCGCCGGCCTCTATCCCGACAATCTGACGGACGATGATGTCACGCTCATGGTCGCGCGCGGGACCGGCCGATCCCTGAAGTATTCACTCACGGAGAAAGCCCGCGCTTTCGGACGTTTTGCCAGCGCCCTGGTGCGGTCGTTCCGTCCCGACGCCGAACCCGTGCCCTTCCCGGACGCAAAACTGGCGAACGTGGGTGGCGCGATCATCCCCGCCCTGGCCCGCCGCTGGCGCGCCAAAGGAACCACGTAACGTTATGTCCGAAGAAGTATCTTCGGCGCCGGGCACCACCGAGCCCTATCGCAGCAGCCGCGGCCTGAACTGGTCAGGAATAGAAGTTCGCCGCTACCGTGTTCCCGCGGGCGAATCGA
>Ga0182013_10008560_pt1 | contig 10983 bp, 4 predicted proteins | sample 612S2MmetaG_FD_120487 | JGI IMG/M metagenome (GOLD analysis project Ga0182013, IMG submission 120487) | Permafrost microbial communities from Stordalen Mire, Sweden - 612S2M metaG | ecosystem: Environmental > Terrestrial > Soil > Wetlands > Permafrost | place: Sweden: Stordalen | collected...
ATTTTGCCGCATTCGCAGCTATATTTCCACCGTGAGAAAACAAGGACACGGAATACTTCATGCTATTGAGTGCGCTTTGTTATGTAACCCTATTTCTTTATAATACTGCTGAACAGTAACTAATTTTTTTGGAAAAAAAATGGCCAGATTAACTTTATACAGTTCAATTATCATTCATATGTAATTATATTATGCGGATACCTTCAGACAATATTCATTGGCTTTCGGTACCTCCCTACAGATTATTGCAACTTTTGTGGGACTGCTCGCTGCCGGCTTTTTTTTTCTTCACGACAGGCTTGAAAGTGAAAGAAATAAAGATGAGACGCTTTGCTAAAATATGACGAAATAAAACTATATAAACATCACGGAAACCCGTATATTTTGATGTTAATTATTGTAATAGTTGCTCATTTATATCATTATAATTTCCAGATTGGGGAGAGATTACTTTCCAATCATGGGTAGATAGTTCCAGCACAAATGCCCTCAAAGGTTCCAGACCTGGCCCATCTCGAACCTAATTGCCGAAAGCAAAGCCTGTCTTGAATTCCAAACTTTTCCTTTTGAACAGCGCTTTAATTGCGCTCGCCAATTGGACTCTAAATTGGATTTCTGAATTGACTTTGATAATTCCTCCGTAAAATACCCCCCGTTAGTCCGGGCTCTTTAGTGGGTACCATTTATTCCATGTATGATATGACCGGCAGAAAATTGCTATCAGGAAAACCGGAAAATTAAACAAACCAGATCTGCTTCGTGTCTATCAACAACGGTGTTAGCAGTATAACCAAGTGGGTAATTATACAAAAGTAATTGCGGTCCGCTTAATTGGGGAGTCCCAATCTGCAAGGGAGAAGGGAGGCTTTGCGGTTAAAGCAATGATTGTAATATAGGTTTTGTCCGGTCGTGAGCCCAAAACCGCCGTTAACTCCTCATTTCCGCCGTTGACTACTTCCCGCTATTGCATATTTCAAATAATAGTAAACTTACGGTTTTAACACCATTACGAAATTATATATCGGTTTAGCCATTCTCATTGCTTAAGATTCCTTTATCATAATCTCAGAACTAAAATCCAGCGCATATGAAAAAGCTATTACCCTTTATATTGTTGATAACAGCCATTGAAATAGCTATGGCCCAGGCTCCACAGCAACTAAATTACCAGGCCGTAGTGCGCAATGCGCAGGGACAGGCGCTGGTTAATACTTTGGTTAACTTTCAATTCCAGGTTCACGATGGAACGGAGGCAGGCAACATCGTGTTTACTGAAACCGATACCGCATCTACCAATCAGTTCGGACTGGCTACCGTACAAATTGGACGCAGCGTTAGCCTTGCAGGCGTAACCTGGGGCAGCGGAAATAAATACCTGCAGGTAGGGGTTGACGTAACCGGTGGTAACACCTTTGCAAATATGGGTACCAGCCAGTTATTGAGCGTACCTTATGCTCTGTATTCAGGTAACGGAGCGGGCGCTACGGGTGCTACCGGGCCCACAGGCACCCAGGGAAATAATGGCCCAACCGGCTCAGGGATACAAGGTAATACGGGTGCTACAGGTGCTGATGGCAGTGGTGGCGGCGCTACCGGGCCAGGCGGCCCTACAGGCGCAGATGGCTTGCCGGGCATACAGGGCCCGGTGGGTGCACAGGGCGCACAGGGAAATGCCGGCGTTCAGGGAATACAAGGCGATACAGGTTTAATGGGGCTGCAGGGTAATGCAGGCACCCCGGGTGCAACTGGCACCGGTGCAACAGGTGCTACCGGCCCAAGCGGTACCCAGGGTGTACAAGGCCCAGGGGGCGGAGCAACAGGGCCTACCGGTGCCACGGGCGCAACAGGAAGCCAGGGCGCAGGTGGAGGTGCCACAGGGCCATCCGGGCCATCGGGCGCAAATGGCTCAAAGGGTGCTACCGGTGCAGTTGGTGCACAGGGAGTTGCAGGAATAACCGGTTCGCAGGGTGTAAAAGGGGCCACCGGCCCTATTGGTTTGCAGGGTATACAGGGCGCACAAGGTGCACAGGGCGTACAGGGTAATGCAGGAACTACCGGTGCTGTTGGCACCAATGGTATTAACGGCGCAAAAGGGGCCACCGGTGCAACCGGGCTTGATGGTTCTGCCAACGCATGGGGCTTTACCGGTAACACCGGTACTACCTATGGCACCGACTTTATTGGCACCATTGATAACCAGGGCCTGTTGTTTAAGGTAAACGACAGTGTTGCAGGGCGCCTTGAAGTGGCTAACGAAAATGTTTCATTCGGTTACATGGCGCTTACCCAAAGGGGCGGCATTCAAAACGTGGCTATCGGGGCTTATGCGCTCAACAACAATACCAGCGTATCATCGCAGGTAGCCTTGGGCGATTCAGCCTTATACAGTTTTACCGGCAGTGGTGGCCATGGCGGCAATACCGCCTTAGGCAATAGAGCTTTGCTCAATACTACCACCGGTTACCGCAACACCGCCAGCGGTTATTATAGTTTATACGGCAACACAACAGGCATTCAAAATACGGCCAATGGTTACCAGGCGCTTTTTACAAATACCACCGGCAGCAATAATGCAGCTACCGGTATGGATGCCCTTGAACAAAACACTACAGGCATCGGCAACGTGGCCATGGGGCCTTTTGCACTAAATAATAGCGGTACCTTATCATACCAGGTAGCCATTGGCGATTCGGCACTCTATAATAACAATGCCGGTGCCGGTGCAAATACGGCCGTAGGCGCCTTTGCCATGGTGGCTACAACCAGCGGCGAATATAACACGGCGGTGGGCTATGTATCCCTCTATTCAAATACGGTGGGGATCGTAAACACAGCTTTGGGGGCCGGGTCATTACAAAATAACACAAGCGGCAGCTATAATACGTCTACTGGTGCCAATGCGCTTTTTTATAACAACAGCGGTTATGCCAATACTGCTAACGGTTATGGCGCACTTCAGTCCAACACTACCGGTTATAGCAATGTGGCAGTAGGGGCGTACGCATTAACCAATACTACTACCCTTAATCAGCAGGTGGCTATTGGCGATTCAGCTTTATATAATAACAACGGGGGAGGTGGCTACAATATAGCTATAGGCAGCCTTGCTTTGTTTGCAAATACTACCGGCTATTCAAATACCGCTATTGGATCACAAACGCTTTTTGCAAATACTACCGGCTATTCAAATATCGGTATTGGAGCAGGAACGCTTGTTACAAATACTACCGGCTACCAAAATACCGCCGTGGGAGCAGGAACGCTTGCTTATAATACTACCGGCAACCAAAATACCGCCAACGGTTACTCTGCGCTTATAGCCAACACTGTTGGAGACTTCAACGTAGCTATCGGGGCAGATGCGCTTCTTACTAATGATTTGGGAAGCTCTAATACCGCAGTTGGATACGAGACGCTTGATCTCAATACTTCCGGTTTTTACAACACAGCAGTTGGAGGGCAGTCTCTTTTCGGCAATTCCACTGGCGGCAACAATACCGCAGTGGGTTACAGTGCGCTCAGCACTAATACGACAGGATCTAACAATACGGCTTTGGGCAATCAAGCCGATGTATCTACCGGCAATTTAAGCAATGCTACCGTGATAGGCTATAAAGGATATATCCAAAACAGCAACCAGGTAGTGCTGGGCAATGCCAGCGTGACGAGCATAGGTGGACAGGTGGGATGGACAAATTTTTCAGATGAGCGCATCAAAGATAATGTGCAGCCCAATGTACCCGGCCTGGAGTTTATATCCCGATTGAAACCTGTGACCTATCACTTCAATGTAAATAAGGAAAATGAATTATTGGGCATCAAAGATAATTCTGATTGGCCTGGAAAATACAATATAGAAAAAATGACCTTCAGCGGCTTCATAGCACAGGATGTAGATGCTGCCGCGCAGAGTATAGGGTATGATTTCAGTGGCGTGGACAAAAAGGAAAAAGTCTGGGGCCTGCGCTATGCCGATTTTGTACCTGCCATGGTAAAATCTATACAGGAATTGAAAAAGCAGTTAGATGAAAAACAACAAGGGGATGCGAAACAACAATCAATCATTCTGAAGCTGCAACAGCACATTGATGACCTGCAAAAGGAAATTGAGGAGTTGAAAAAGAAATGATAACAGTGTACGAGTGATGATTCAGAAAATCAATAAATTATGAAACAATATTTAACTCTTCTCGCGGCCCAGTTTTGTTTGGCATTTACCTTTGGCCAAGCTCCTCAGCAACTTAATTACCAGGCCGTAGTGCGCAATGCACAAGGGCAGCCGCTGGCAAATGCATTGGTTAATTTTCAGTTTCAAATTCAGCAGGGCACCAGCGGTGGCAGTGTGGTGTTTACCGAAACCGATACAGCGCTAACCAACCAGTTTGGTTTGGCAACGGTACAAATAGGCAGCAGCGTAAGCCTGGCCAGTGTTAGCTGGGGAACCGGCAATCAATACCTGCAGGTAGGTATTGATATAACCGGCGGTACCAACTTTGTAAATATGGGCACCAGTCAGTTATTAAGTGTTCCTTATGCACTGTATTCAGGCAACGGTGGCGGTAGTGGATGGGGCCTTACGGGCAACACCGGCACTACGTATGGTACCGACTTTATCGGCACCACTAATAACCAGGGTCTCATGTTCAGGATAAACGACAGCGTTGGCGGACGTATTGAAGTAGCCAATGAAAATACCTCTCTCGGTTACCAGGCGCTTAACAGCAATACCGGCGTTCAAAACGTAGCGATAGGTGCTTATGCCTTAAATAGCAATAAAGGTATGTCCAGGCAGGTAGCCATTGGCGATTCGGCTTTATTTAACTTTACCGGCAGTGGTAGCAATGGCGGCAACACAGCCATAGGCACCAGGGCTTTGCTCAATACTACCACCGGCTACCGTAACACAGCAAGCGGTTATAATAGTTTATATAGCAATACTACCGGTATTGAAAATACCGCCAATGGCCACCAGGCGCTTTTTTCAAACACCACTGGTAACACAAACACAGCCACAGGTAAAGATGCCCTTGAACAAAATACTACCGGTTATAGCAATGTGGCCATGGGTATTGCTGCCTTATATTCCAATACCACCCTTTCCCACCAGCTAGCTATCGGCGATTCGGCATTATATAACGGCGGTGGCGGCGAAAACACCGCATTGGGCAGCAAAACATTATTTAGCAGCGGCGCAGCAGCCGCCGCCAACACGGCAGTAGGTTTCCAGGCACTATACGCCAATACAACCGGCAACTACAATACCGCCAATGGTAGTTGGGCGTTGAATTATAACACATCCGGTAGCTACAATACTGCCAATGGTGTTTTGGCGTTGCCTCTTAACACAACCGGCACCAACAATACCGCCAATGGTTTTGAGGTGCTGTACTCTAATACAACCGGCAGCTTCAATACCGCCAATGGTGATGGGGCATTGTATTCTGACACAAGCGGCAGCAGTAATACCGCCAATGGTGAACAGGCGCTGTATGGTAACACAACCGGCAGCGACAATACCGCCAATGGTATTGTGGCGCTGTACCATAACACAACAGGCAGTAATAACACAGCTTTGGGTTATGCGGCCGATGTATCCACCGGAAATTTAACCAACGCAACAGCTATTGGCAATGGCGCATTAGTTGATGCTACAGATAAGGTGGTTATTGGTAACACAAGTGTATCGTCTATAGGCGGCCAGGTTGGCTGGACTAATTACAGCGATGAGCGTGTAAAAACCAACGTTGAGCCGAATGTTCCCGGCCTTACGTTTATCAAACTATTGCAACCGGTAACTTATAACTATGATATTAATAAGGAGAATGAATTACTGGGTGTAAAGAACGATAGCAAAGAATACGCAGGTAAGCACGATATTGAGAGCATAACCTTCAGCGGATTTATAGCCCAGCATGTTGACGTAGCTGCAAAAAGCGCAGGTTATGATTTTAGCGGGGTTGATAAGCACGGCAGCATTTGGGGCCTGCGCTATAGTGAGTTTGTTCCGGCTATCGTAAAGTCGGTACAGGAACTGGATAACAAGATTGAACAGGGCGATGCGAAACAACAATCAATCATTTTGAAGCTACAACAGCAAATTGAAGCCATGCAAAGGGAAATTGAGGAATTGAAAAAGAAGTGATAACAGTCTACGATTGATGAATCAGAAAATCAATAAATTATGAAACAATATTTAACCCTTCTCGCAGCCCTGTTTTGTTTGGCTGTTACCTTTGGCCAGGCCCCGCAGCAACTCAATTACCAGGCGGTAGTGCGCAATGCCCAGGGGCAGCCGCTGGCAAATGCATCGGTTAATTTTCAGTTTCAAATACATGATGCAACCCAATCGGGCACCATTGTGTTTACTGAAACCGATACGGCCTATACCAACCAGTTTGGCCTGGCAACGGTGCAAATTGGCAGTAGTACATCTTTAAGCGGTGTAAGCTGGGGCAGCGGTAATAAATACCTGCAGGTAGGGGTTGATATAACCGGCGGTACCAACTTTGTAAATATGGGCACCAGCCAGTTATTAAGTGTTCCATACGCCTTGTATTCGGGCAATGGCATAGGGGCAACGGGCGCAACGGGGTTAATGGGTGCTCCGGGCGCTACCGGACCCACCGGCGCGGGCTTACAAGGCAATACCGGAATGACGGGCCCTACTGGTGCAACCGGTGTTACAGGCGGCGGTGGTGGTGCTACCGGTCCTACTGGCCCTACCGGTGCAACAGGCAATACAGGTAGCGGCGGAGGGGCAACCGGGCCTATAGGAGTAACAGGAGCAACCGGTCCAGCCGGCGGCGCTAATAGTTGGGGACTTACCGGTAATACCGGGACTCCGTATGGTACCGACTTTATTGGTACCATTGATAACCACAACCTGATGTTCAGGGTAAACGACAGCGTTGCAGGCCGTATTGAGATTGCCGGGAATACATCTTTAGGTTATCTGGCACTTGAGCACAATACCGGCACTGCCAATGTAGCCGTTGGTTCTATGGCACTACAACTCAATACCACCGGGTCAAGCAATACTTCAGTGGGAACGAAATCGCTGGCAGAAAATTTGACGGGTAGCAGTAATACGGCGGTGGGACAAAGCTCATTGGTATTTAATACCGCTTCTTACAATACTGCTTTGGGTGCTAATGCGCTTCTTTTCAATGGATCAGGCAGCAGTAACGCTGCTGTTGGGTTTAATGCGCTGTATTACAATTCAACCGGGTATAGTAACGTTGCCATGGGCATTGATGCCTTGTATTCCAATTTCACGCTTTCTAACCAGGTGGCTATAGGTGATTCGGCATTATACAATAATAATGGCGGCGGTGGCAACAACACTGCTGTAGGCAGTAAGGCTTTATTTGCAAATACCAGTGGCTTTATGAATACGGCCAATGGTTATCAGGCACTCTATAGTAACACCACCGGCGGCCGTAATACCGCAAGTGGGGCGTTTGCGCTTACAAGCAATACTACCGGCCAACAGAATGTGGGTATTGGTCTTGGTGCCTTAGAAACCAACACTACCGGCGTTAACAATACGGCCGATGGTCCGTTTGCGCTTGGAAGCAACACCACCGGCAGTTATAATACGGCCAATGGTACATTTGTGCTTATAAGAAACACCACCGGCAACAGTAATGTGGCTATGGGTATTGATGCCTTATATTCCAATACCACGCTTTCTAACCAGGTAGCCATCGGCGATTCGGCCTTATACAATAATAACGGCGGCGCCGGCATCAACTGCGCTGTGGGCAGCAAGGTTTTGTTTGCAAATACCACCGGCAACTCAAATACGGCTACTGGCGCCTTTGCGATGCAAAGTAATACCGTTGGATCCGACAACGCAGCTTTCGGAACTGCGGCCCTTTATTCTAACGATTCGGGAATATATAATATCGCGGTAGGCCCATCTGCGCTTGGAAACAACACCGGGGGCAATATGAATACGGCCGTGGGCTTCAACGCACTTGTGAGAAACACCACAGGTAATAATAATACAGGCAGCGGCGGCTGGGTAATGGGATACAACTCTACAGGTGGCAATAACACTGCTTTCGGGACATATGGTCTTTATACTAATAGCACCGGCAGCAATAATATTGCAGTGGGTTTCAATGCGCTTTTCTATAATACAATCGGTAACAGTAACGTTGCTATGGGTATTGACGCGTTATTTTCCAGCCTCACGCTTTCTAACCAGGTAGCTATCGGCGATTCGGCTTTATATAATAATAACGGCGGCGCTGGCGGCAACACTGCTGTGGGCAGCAAGGCTTTGTTTGCAAATACTACCGGCGGCGATAACACAGCCGTGGGGGGCCATGCGCTTTATTTGACAACTACCGGGGGCAATAATGCTGCCTTGGGGTCGCAGGCGCTTTACAACAACACCAGCGGCGCCGGCAATACCGCATTGGGATTTCAATCGATGAAATACAATATACATGGCGGTTTCAGTACCGCAGTGGGATATCAGGCACTGACAAGCGATACTGCATCGGGCAATACAGCGGTGGGCAGCGGTGCGCTGCAAAACAACTCAAGTGGTACTGGTAATGCAGCATTGGGTAACGTTGCGCTCAGCACTAATACAACAGGAATCAACAATACAGCTTTAGGCAGTAATGCCGATGTCACCTCAGCAGCATTAAGCAATGCCACCGCCATAGGTTATAATGCAAATGTTGATAGCAGTAATAAAGTACTTATTGGCAATACCAGCGTGGTAAGTATTGGCGGGCAAGTACACTGGACTACTTTTAGCGATGAACGCGTAAAAACCAATATTACCCCAAATGTGCCCGGTCTTAGCTTCCTTAAACTATTGCAGCCTGTTACTTATCATTATGATATTAACAAGGAAAATGAATTGCTTGGCGTGAAGGATAAAGGGGCTGAATGGCCGGGCAAGCATGATATTGAGAAAATGGCTTTCAGCGGCTTTATTGCACAACAGGTTGACGTAGCTGCAAAAAGCGCAGGTTATGATTTTAGCGGGGTTGATAAACACGGCAGTATTTGGGGCCTGCGGTATAGTGAGTTTGTGCCCTCTATTGTAAAGTCGGTGCAGGAGCTGGATAATCGTGGCTTAGAACAGCAAAAAATGATTGAAGAGCAACAGAAAATAATTAGTGACCAACAGACTATCAATTTGAAACAGCAAGAACAAATGGATGAACTGAAAAGGGAAATTGAAGAGTTGAAAAAGAAATGATCAGGGAAATGGCACCTGGCAGATTACAAACGGGGGATATTTTTAGGCACCATAAAAAAATAAAACAATGAAACAACAAATCATATTCTTAATAGCTATTTGTATAGCTGTTTGCGTGGAGGCCCAGGGGCCCAAATTGGTTAGCATGACTTCGGAAGGCGGTGGCGTTAATGGCGCCGGTACTATTATGCAATACACAGGCGGGGCCACAACTATATCGCAAGAAACGGTGATTACATCGGGAAACCCCGACAACAGCACTCTGATACAAGCACCGAACGGCAAATTCTACGGTGTCATCAATGATGGTATTTCAAGTGACCTTGATGCCATTGTTGAGTATGATTATCCTACACATAGCTATACTACATTGGCCAATTTTAATGCAGGCACCGGAACATCCCCGACCGGCGCATTGCTGTTGATTGGCGACAGCACATTTTATGGACTGGCCCTTACCGGCGGAGCAAATAGTGGGGGTTCCCTATTCTCTTATAAAATAGGTGGCACCATCAACAAACTGGTCGATTTGCCGGTTAATGCCTATCCCTCTGGCTCGCTTATACAGGCTTCGGATGGCCAATTATATGGCCTTACCAACCAGGATGGCGCCCATAGAAGTGGCACTATATTTAGCTATAATATTGGCACTACGGTTTATACGCCGCTATACAGCTTGCCAAGCTATGCCCATCCCCCCGGTAGCTTGCTGGAGGTTGGGGCAGATACATTGTATGGAATGGCGGCTAACGACAGTATACGTGGCTCAGGTACTATATTCCGCTTTATTACCGCTACCGGTAATTATACTTTACTCACTTATCTCCCTCATGCCACTCATACTGAGAGTTCTCTTATTCGCGCCACTGATGGCCTGCTTTACGGCATGACTATGGATGGCGGTACCTATAGCGCCGGTTTATATAGCGGTGGTACATTATTTAGCTATAATACCGGTACCGGTGCGTATGATACCCTGCATAACTTTGGAGGGGGAACCGATGGAGGCTATCCCCTGGGCGACCTTTACCAGGCCAGCGATGGTATTTTGTATGGAATGACCAACGAGGGAGGAACCGACAACATAGGAACTATATTTAAATATAATATTACCACGCATACTTACACCCGCTTAGTAAGTTTAGATACCACCACCGGGTATTTTCCCGGGCCCGGTCATCTGTCAGAGTATAAGGCGCTCACCACCATTCTCACCCAACCTCAAAGTACCACCGCATGTGTGGGCACTAATGTTTCATTCACTGCGTCAGCCAGCGGCAACAATACCATACAATGGCAGGAAAGTACTACTGGTGGCAGTAATTTCAGCGCTATCACCGGCGCTACCGATACCACTTATAGCTTTACGGCCACCGGGGCACAAAACGGCTATCAATACCGGGCAGTATTTATCAGCGGCGGTGTAACGGATACCTCTTCAGTAGCTAACCTCACCGTTAATACAATCAATGATACCACCACCGTCAGCGCAAGCGTTTGCACTGCTGCCCAAAGCGGGGCCGTATACCAGTGGCGAGTGTGCGATTCACAGCTGACCATAAGCGGGGCTGTTAATCAATCTTATACTGCCCCCAATGGCAGCTATCAGTGCATAGTGCAGTCAGGCAACTGCGTGGATACTACAAATTGTGTTACTGTAACAGGTGTTGGTATATTTGAAATACAGGGATATAACTTCAGTTTATATCCTAACCCTACAAACGGCCTATGCGTAATTGAACATAATTATACAGGCC
>Ga0182013_10008561_pt1 | contig 10983 bp, 7 predicted proteins | sample 612S2MmetaG_FD_120487 | JGI IMG/M metagenome (GOLD analysis project Ga0182013, IMG submission 120487) | Permafrost microbial communities from Stordalen Mire, Sweden - 612S2M metaG | ecosystem: Environmental > Terrestrial > Soil > Wetlands > Permafrost | place: Sweden: Stordalen | collected...
GAGCGTTTTCGATTCAAGTGCTGCCATTTGAAGACCATGCGAGGTGGCATTTTCTTGGGGAAAATGCCACTTGGCGTCTTCGTTTCTGTAAAGACCAGAATCGAAACCGCTATAGCGGGCAAAATTCGGCGGCGAGGTTTCATCCTTTCGCAGGTCTGGTTTGCTGAGGAGGCTGGCGATTGCAATGCCGGCGAGGACAAAAAGGATGGGGAAGAATTCCAGGGTATAGCGGGCTTCGGGAGCTTCAACGGTGAGCAGGAGAGCCGAGCGGAGCAGGATGTAGGCGAGCATGGCTTTCCAGAACCGGGGCCGAAGCCAGAGGGCAGCCACAGCCAGCACAAGATAGAGCGCATTGAGGGCTGCGTAGGCCCAACTGAAGATGGTTTCAGAATGGTGATGCGCGTAGACCCACCAGTCGAGGTCGATGTTGAGGTTTTCTACGCGGGGGCGGAGGGTCATGTCGGCGAGGCGGCCCAGCGGTAGCCACAGGTAAAAGCGCAGCGGCTGGGCGGCGATGCGCTGCTGGGCAAGCGAGGCAAAGCGGGCATCGATGGCGGGAGTGAGATCGTAACCGTTGGCGTTGTAGGCGTCGGCGAGCGCGGCGGTTTCAGCGTATTGCGCGGGAGAATCGAAGGCGCGGCTTGGCAGTTGGGTTACGTCCAGAGGGCCGTCGGGGACGTTCCAGTAGATCTGGTAGGTCGAGACGAAGTCGAGGCACCAGGTTTTGGTCCAGCGCTGCCAGCCGGGATTGGTGTTCTCACCCGGATCGTTGGCCAGGCGGGGTGCGAGCGGCTGGAAGACGTGAAAGACCTGCCAGTTGCGGGCAGTCCAGACCGCGAAAGGCGCCAGCGCCAGCAGGAAGCAGACGAGGGTGATGCGGAGGAGCTTTTTGGGCGGAATTGAGGATGGGTTTTGGGGGCTGCGCGAAAACAGGAGCGCGGGCGCGAGCGCGACGGCGACGAGTGCGCCATCGGGACGCAGGAGAGCGGCGATGGTGACGGCAAGTGTGAAGCAGAGAGCGCTTGGCCAGTTTGACCGGTCATAGAAACGGGCCATTGCCCAGAGCGCGAGGGCCAGCATGAAGAGGGTGAGTGTTTCAGCGAGAGGAACGACGGCATAGGAGGCTGTGAAGGGACAGAGCGCGGCGAGCCAGAGCGTGGCGTGGCGTGCCCTGGAGGCGAGTTGGGGCGGCGCGATGCGGGCTGCAAAGGCGGCCAGCAGCAGACAACCGATGAGTTCAAGGACGATCTGCAGGAGGGCGGCGGAATCGTAGTTTTCGACTCCGAATAGCTTGAAGCAGAGGGCGAGGAAAAGCGGATAGCCGGGCAGGCGGATCAGGGTTGGAATCAGTTGTCCGTTGGAACCGGTGAAAGCATAGCGACCGTGGAGCAGGATGTTTTTGGCCAGATCGCCGTAGAGGAGCGAATCTCCGTTGACCTGGAAGAGGTCTTTCAGCATCCAAAGACGGAGTATGAGACCGGCCACGAGGGCCGCAATGAGGCTGAGCGCCGGGGCAAACTTGAGGCGCAAGGGAGTACCCGGGGCAGAGGAAGGCCCTGGCCGCGCCGTCAATTGACTCTCGAGGGTGGGTTCCATACGATTCGTAATGTATAGCGTAGACCGTTTCGATGGGTTTTTGCCGCAGATAACTGAAACCAAACATGCCTGATCGCCAGATATTTTTCGACCCGCAACGCAAGCGATGGAAGCGCCTCAGGCGCATTCTGGATGCCACAGCCGTGATCTCCACGCTGGTGCTGGCCGGTTTCATTTTCAATGTGGCGCGTAACCAGCAACTTCCGGAGTTGCTGCTTCCCTCGCCCAAGCACAACTACAAGGCGCTGCCGGACCGAGCGCCGCTGCTGCGCAGCGCCAAAGGCCAGCGCCCGGCGCGCCGCAAGACCGACCGAAGACCGTCGGAGATTCCCTTTAACACGGGTGAAGGTTTGCGGGCCGCCTATTACGTGCAGGACGACGCGGCCAGCTACTCGTCGTTCAAGGAACATGTCCACCAGATCGACCTGCTGTTCGCGCAGTGGTTCCACGTGAACGCGCCGACGGGAACGCTGATGGCAATGACCGGCGACAACCTGCACGAGTATCCAGTAGTGGAAGGCGCGACGGTGCACGACCCGGACAGCATGAATCGGATAAAGAACGTGATTCAGGCGGCGCGGGAAGACACAGAAGTGATCCCCCACCTGAATAACTACAACCCGCGGAGCCAGACCTGGGATGCGGGCGTAGGAGATGTTCTGAAGGATGCGGGCAAGCGTGCAGCGCTGCGCGGCGAGATCATGCGGTTCTTTGCGGCCTATCCGAACTATCCAGCGCTTTCGCTGGACATTGAAAACCTGAATGACGACGCGGTACCGGCCTACCTGAGTTTTATCCAGGAACTTTATAGCGCGATGCAGGGGCGCAATCTGCATCTTTATGTGAACGTGGGCGCGTCGACGCCGGATGATGAACTGAGACTGATCGGGAACAACTCCGATGGCATTGTGCTGATGAACTATGACGAGCATGAGGCCAACAGCGAACCTGGGCCAGTGGCGAGCCAGAACTGGTTTGTCGGGAACCTGCAGCGCGTGTTGAAGATTGTGCCGAAGGAAAAGATTATTTGCGCTGTTGGAAGCTACGGCTACGACTGGACGCTGTCGATCCCCGACCCGAAGGGCCACGGGCACAAGAAGCCCCAGGTGCTGGACACGGAAGACCTATCAGTTTCCGATGCATGGCAGCGCGCGTCCGATGCCGACGCGGACCTGGATCTGGATTACAGCTCCCTGAATCCCCACTATGAGTACATCGACGAGGACAACAATCAGCGGCATGTTGTCTGGTTCCTGGATGGGGTTTCGCTGCTGGATGAGATGCGGGCCGCACGGGCGCTCGGCTTGCAGACATTCGCGCTGTGGCGTCTTGGCGAAGAAGACAGTTCGCTGTGGAATATCTGGGATAAGCCGACCGCTCCTGAATCGCTGCAGGCGCTGAGTTCCGTGCAGCCGGGGCACGATGTGGACACCGAGGGTGAAGGGGACATTCTGCGCGTAACCGGATTGCCACAGCATGGCACTCGCACCGTGACCGTGGACACCGACGAACCGGATCCGCGAAAGAAGCTCGTGATTGATGAGCACATGGATGTATATCCGCGGACCTACACAATCGAGCAGTACGGCTACCATCCGAATGAAGTTGCGTTGTCGTTCGACGACGGACCGGATGCGAAGTGGACGCCGCGGATTTTGGACATCCTGAAGCAGAAAAATGTGAAGGGCACATTCCTGATCATTGGCTCAGCGGCTGCCGAACACGTGGGCGTTCTGCAGCGGGTGTTCAAGGAAGGGCACGAGATCGGCAATCACACCTGGACTCATCCGGACATCAGCGAAATTTCGGCGGGACAGCTGGATCTGGAAGTGAAGCTCACGGGCCGGCTTTTCGCGAGCAAACTGGGCGTGCAGCCGCTGTATTTCCGGCCGCCGTACGACATTGACGAGGAGCCGGACACGGACGACCAGGCCGCACCGATCGTGAGCATTCAACGCGAAGGCTACACGATTATCGGGAACAAGATCGATACCGACGACTGGAACGAGCATCCACGCAAAACGCCGACAGAGATTGCGCAGTCGGTGCTGGCGCAGTTGGAGACGATGAAGGTCAAGCCGCAGTTTCGGGGATCGATCATCCTGATGCACGACGGCGGCGGCGACCGGCAGGCAACAGTGAATGCGCTGCCGTTGCTGATCGACACGCTGCGCGCGCATGGATACAAGATCGTGCAAGTTTCAGCGCTGATGGGCAAGACCACCGCGGAGGTGATGCCGCCGCTGACGTTCTGGCAGCATCTGCGCGCCATCCCCGACTCGATTGCATTCTCCGTGGTCGATATCATCGGCAACTTCATTGTGATGGTGTTTTTTGTTGGCGATGTCCTGATGAGCGCGCGGCTGATTTTTGTAGGGCTACTTGCGGTGATCGACCGGCTGCGCAAGCCCTACCACAAGGCCACCCCGGGGTATGCCCCGCGCGTCGCCGTACTGATTCCGGCGTATAACGAGGAGACGGTGATCGTGCGGACGATCCGCTCGGTGCTGAGTTCGGACTACAAGAATCTGCATGTGATCGTGATCGACGACGGGTCGTCGGACCGCACGGCAGAGGTGGCGAGCGAGGCCTATGCGGGCGAGATCAAGGCAGGGCGCGTGCGCGTGCTCACGAAGCCGAATGCCGGCAAGGCGGCGGCTTTGAACTACGCCCTGGACCGGATGAGCGAGGAGATTTATGTGGGCATCGACGCGGACACGGTGATCGCCGCGGATGCCATATCGAAGCTGATTCCGCATTTCGAGGATCCGATGATCGGGGCAATGGCGGGGAATGCGAAGGTGGGAAATCGCGTGAACCTGTGGACGCGCTGGCAGGCGCTGGAATATATCACCAGCCAGAACTTTGAACGGCGGGCGCTGGATCTGTTTCACGTGGTGACGGTGGTTCCCGGAGCGATTGGCGCGTGGCGGACCGCGCCGGTGAAGGCGGCGGGCGGTTATCCGGTGAACACGGTGGCGGAGGACGCCGACCTGACGATGAACCTGCTGGAACAGGGGCTCAAGGTGGACTACGAAGACCGGGCGCTGGCCTTCACGGAGGCGCCGATCGACATGAAGGGGCTGATGCGGCAGCGATTCCGGTGGTCATTTGGAACGCTGCAGGCGGTATGGAAGCATCGCGCTGCATTTGTGCGCAACAAGGCGATGGGCTTGTTTGCGCTGCCGAACATTCTTATCTTTCAGATGTTTCTGCCGCTGGTATCGCCATTCATCGATCTTTTGTTCGTGTATGGCCTGGTGAACTTTTTCGTCGATCGCCACTACCATCCGGAGTCGGCTTCGACGGCGAGCCTGGAGAAGCTGGTGTTTTACTTCCTGGGGTTTCTGGTGATCGACTTCATTACGTCGTCGGCGGCGTTCTCGCTGGAGCGGAAGCACCCCGCGAATAAGGGCGATGGGTGGCTGCTGTTTCACATCTGGCTGCAGCGGTTTGCCTACCGGCAGGTTTTCTCGATTGTGCTGTTCAAGACGCTGAAGCGGGCGATTGATGGCAAGCCGTTCAACTGGGACAAGATCGAGCGGACGGCGCAGATGAGCAAAGAGACTGAGGCGCTGACGGAGACGGTGGGTTGATTTCTGCGATTGAGCCGGGCTGCCTGGAATGCAGTAGAGATTCTCACCTGCCACGCGGGGCGACGGCGAGCGTGGCGCTCGTTAATAGAGCCGGAAGTTAACTTCGACGTTGACCATCACCGGGACGGGCTCGCCATTTCTCATGGCGGGCTTGAAGCGATATCTCGCAATTGCATCCATTGCATTCTGGTCTAAGCCAGGGTCCAGAGATTTCGCTATCTGAATATTCTGCGGCAAACCATGTCGATCGACGATTAGAGAGACGAGGCATTTTCCGTTGATCTTCGCCTTTTTTGCTTCGGGCGTGTATCGCGCTTCGGGAGAGGTCAGAGGAACCGGAGCTGAGACTGAACCCCCAACGCGATAGATGGGAGGGGTGGCCGTCTTTGGAATCTTCCACGAGTCGTCCGTTGTGAGCACGGCCATCTCGGGCGTTTGTGGGAGCGACCCGAGCTTTTGCGCCAGCAGGGATCGCATGCGTAACGAATACAACTTTTTGCCCGTACTTTCCCCCGTCTCCTCCGCGCAGGCCTGCAAGCTTATTTCCAGAGATTGTCCGACTGCTACGGGCGCGCCATCGCTAGTTCCGGGATTGAACCTGTCCGCGGCGGCAATCTGGAGCGCAAACCTGTCCAGGTCCGTTCCAAGCGGGTGAAGAAAAAGGAGATTGCGCGGCCGGCCGGTCGCATCCACGATGACAGAGAGCGTTACTTCGCCGTCGATCTTTTTCTTGCATTTCTCGATCCCGGTGATGGGAAAGTTGTAGGGGAGAAGTTCCGGCGCAGTTACCCCTGGACCAGCGGCATACACCCGCACTGGGCCGGGTAGGGCATCCATTAGTTTAGGCGTCCCGAATGGACTGGTCTGTTGCCCGCTGGAAATGCTTGTATCCAACGTAACGAACAACACGATCAACCATAGCCGTCGCATGAATGTCTCCGGAACTCAGTGCGCAGATTCTAGCAGACGATTCCCAACTCGCGGAGCAGGAAGGCGTAGTCGAGGGCTATCTCTTTGAGGTAGTCGTAGCGGCCGCTGGCGCCGCCGTGGCCAGCTTCCATGTTGGTGATTAACAGCAGGGGGTTGTTATCGGTTTTGAGGGTGCGGAGTTTGGCTACATACTTCGCGGGTTCCCAATACATAACCTGGCTGTCGTGAAGACTTGTCTTGACTAACATGGCGGGATAGCTTGCGGGCTTGAGGTTGTCATAGGGCGAGTAACCGAGCATGTAGTCGAAATAGTTTTTCTGATTGGGGTCGCCCCACTCTTCGTACTCGGGAACGGTGAGCGGGAGCGAGGCGTCGAGCATGGTGTTCATGACGTCGACGAAGGGAACGTGGGAGAGGACGGCGCGGAAGAGATCGGGGCGCATGTTGGAGACTGCGCCCATCAACAATCCTCCCGCCGAACCGCCTTCAATGGCGACGCGCTGTGGGTCGCCGTAGCCGGCCTCGGTGAGGTGCTCGACCGAAGCGATGAAGTCGGTGAATGTGTTGCGCTTGACGAGCATTTTGCCGGCGTCGTGCCAGGGCTCGCCGAGATCGCCGCCGCCGCGGATGTGCGCATAGGCCATGACGACGCCGCGGTCGAGAAGGCTGAGGCGGTTGGAGCTGAAGCCGAGCGGGAGCGAGTAGCCGTAGGAGCCGTATCCGTAGACGTAGAGAGGATTGCTGCCTTTTTTCCGTTGGTCCTTGCGATACACCAGAGAGATGGGGACTTGAACGCCGTCGGGGGCGGTCGAGTTGATGCGCTCGCTGGCGTAGAGGGTGCAGTCGAAACCGCCGGGAATTTCAAGCTGCTTGAGGAGCGTGGAGACGCCGCTCGCGACGTCGTACTCGTAGACCGAGCTGGGCGTGACGAGAGACTGATAGCCGTAGCGAAAGGTGGTTGTGTCAAAGATGCGGTTGATGTGCGGATGGGCGCTGTAGGCGGGCTCGGGGAAGGCGATTTCGGCCGTTTGCTCGGCTTGAGGGCCGACGCCTAAAAAGGACCAGAGGCGCAGACGCGGGAGGCCGGCTTCGCGCTCGCAGGCGATGAAGAAGCTGTCGAAGAGATCGACCTCCTCGAGCATGACGTCGGCGCGGTGAGGGATGAGCTCGGTCCAGTGGCTGCGACCGGGGGTGGTGACGGGGGCGGTGACGAGGCGGAAGTTGCGGCCACAGTCATTGGTGCGGATGAACCAGAGGCCGTTGCGGTGGTCGACGGAGTACTCGTGATCGTCGTGGCGCTCGCTGATGAGGGCAAAGCTGCCATGGGGCTGGTCCGCTGCCAGGACCCGGGATTCTGTGGTGGTGTGGCTGGCTGACTCCATGACCAGGAACAGGCCGTCGCGGGTGCGGCCGACGCCGAGGTTGAAGCGCTCGTCGTCGTCCTGGTAGATGAGAACATCGGCTGAGTGATGGGCGGCGAGGGTGTGACGCCAGAGCTGGAATTGACGCTTTTGCTGCTCGTCTTCGACGGTGTAGAAGATGGAGAGATTGTCGGCTGCCCAGACGATGGAGCCGACGCGCTCGACTGCGCCGGGCAGGGTCTCGCCGGTTTCGAGATCCTTGATGCGGAGGGTGTACTGGCGGAAGCCGGTGGTGTCGACGGTGTAGGCGAGGTAGCGGCCGTCGTCGGTGATGTCGGTGTCGCCGATGGAGAAGAAGGCGTGGCCCTGGGCGAGTTGGTTGCCGTCGAGGATTACTTGCTCGGGTTGGTGGTCGACATCGTTTGAATACGAAGAATCCCCGGTCTCAAGGTCGAGACCGGGGGCACCCGCGACTCGCTCGGCAGGGGCACGTTTGCGGCAGTGGATCGCGTACTGAAGACCTTCCTCGGTGCGGGAGTAGTACCACCAGGCGCCGTCGCGGTAGGGGACCGAAACGTCGGTCTGCTTCATGTGGGAGAGCATTTCCAGGTAGAGGTCTTCGCGGAGGGAGGCGAGGGGGGCCATGACGGCATCGGCGTAGGCGTTTTCGGCATCGAGGTAGGCGGTGACTTCAGGATTCTGCTTTTCGCGGAGCCAGGCGTAGTCGTCGGAGAGGGACACTCCGTGCACGAGAGTCTGGGTAGGGTGTTTGCGGGCGGTTGGGGGGGAGGGGAACGGTTTCTGAGTCATCTAGTTTAGTGTAGCGGACGGATTGACTTGGGTGGTGTCAAACTGTACAGTTCAAAGTATTGGAGTGTAGAGTTCATGCGGACATCGGCGGACGGGAATAACGTGATGGTGGTCTCTGCGCTCAGTGCGCGCGCGAATTTCGGAAGGCTGCTGAACGATGTGGAAGGCGAGCGCAGGTCGCTGGTAATTGAGAAGCGGGGCACGCCGAGAGCCGTGCTTTTGAGCCTGCGCGACTACGTGAAGCTGGCGGCTCCGGAGCCTGAAGTGCTGAGGGCGATTGGCGAGGAGTCGGAGCGGAAGGGCACCAGCAAGCTGACTTCGCGGCAGATTGACCAGGCGATAAAAACGGCGAGGGCGCAGAGGAAGAATAGCTGATGTTAGCTTTGCGCCTGGTGGTGGACACGAATGTGCTGGTTTCCGCCGCGCTGAAGCCGGAGAGCCTCCAGAACACTGTGTTCCTGATTGCGATTACCAAGCCTGCACGTCTTTTTGTTTCGCCGCCCATTCTTGAGGAATACTCAGACGTACTTCGACGGCGCGAGCTTGGGATTCGCAAAGGTCTCCGGCAGCAACTGATTCAGCTGATCAAGAACCGCAGTACCCTGGTTGAACCGCGTTACAGCCTTGCGGTGACCAGCGACCCGGACGACAACCGGTTTATCGAATGCGCGGATGCCGCCCGCGCGGATTACCTCATCACAGGGAATCTAAAGCACTTTCCCCGATTCTGGAAGGGGACCAAGGTGATTTCTCCCAGAGAATTCATTGAGATGGCGGCGCCGCATCTGCTGGCTTGAATTCGCCTGAGATTTGCTTACAAGCTTTGCGGCCGGAGATGGAACCTTTGGCCTGCTGCCCGCGTACAATTGGAAGGAATGAAAGGCATTTGGCGCGCACGAAAGACTGTCTTGGGGCTGCTTGCGGCGGCTCTGCCCCTGATTTTCGCCATTCCTGCCCTTGCGCAGAGCGTGGACAGTCTTGCCAAACCTACCGACTATGTGAGCGACTACGCGCATGTGCTTTCGCCTGAGGCGATTGCGCAACTGGACTCGATTTGCGCGCAATTAGACCACTCGCAGGCTAATTCGCAGATTGCGATCGTGACCGTGCAGACGATGAACGGGGACGATGCGGCGGACTACGCGAACCAGCTTGAAGACAAGTGGAAGATGGGCAAGAAGGGGTCGGACAAGGGCGTGCTGGTGCTGCTGGCCGTGGGAGACCACAAGTACCGGATTGACGTGGGTTATGGCCTGGAAGGGATCCTGAACGACGCCAAGGTGGGCGACATTGGGCGGGAGATGGTTCCCTATCTGCGGACCAACGACTACGACTCGGCGGTGACACTGGCGGTGGGGCAGGTGGCGCAGGTGATTGCGGCGGACGCGGGCGTGTCGCTGACCAATACACCGATGCCGGCTGCTGAGCCTGCGCCGCAGCAGCACAGCAGCCCGATACTGGGTAAGGTGATCCTGCTGATTTTTCTGCTGATCTTTTTTGGCGGGGGATCGATTTTCAGGATGCTGCTGGGGTATGGACTTTTCTCGAGCATCTTTGGCGGGGGCGGACGCGGCTGGGGCGGTGGCGGAGGCGGCGGTTTTGGTGGTGGTGGCGGTGGTGGAGGATTTGGAGGGTTTGGCGGAGGCGGATTTGGAGGGGGCGGGGCTGGGGGAAGCTGGTAGGGATTGAGTTTTCAGTTCTCAGTTGTCAGTTTTCAGTTCTCGGTTTTCGGATTTCAGTTTTTCCTTCGTGAGCTTTGGCTTGGATGGCAGGGCCTGAAGCAGAGGAATAAGGTTTGATTTTTGAAGGGGCTCCGCGAAAACGGGGCCGGAGGAGAGAAATACTGTATGAGCAAGGGACTTGGTATTACGCTGGGCATCGTTGGCGTTCTACTTGTGGTTGTCTTCATGGTGTTTGGCAGCTTTATCAGCGCCAAGAACCAGATGGTGGCCAAAGACCAGAACGTGAAGGCTGCATGGTCTGAGGTGGATGTGCAGTTGGAGCGGCGCGCCGACCTGATTCCGAACCTGGTGGAGACCGTGAAGGGCTTCACGAAGGAAGAGAGCACGGTCTTCGGCGATATCGCGAATGCGCGTGCGGGGATGTTGAACGCGCAGGGTCCGGCGGCGAAGATTGCGGCCAACGGGCAGTTGGATGGGGCTCTGGGGCGGCTGCTGCTGTTGACCGAGAACTATCCGCAACTGCGTTCGAGCGATCAGTTCATGCGGCTACAGGACGAGCTGTCGGGGACGGAGAATCGCATCAGCGTGGCGCGGAAGCGCTACAACGATGCGCTGCAGGACTACAACACGTTTATTCTGCAGTTTCCAAACAGCATTTGGGCGGGGATGGCGGGCTACGCGAAGAACGACGCCTACTTTACTGCCAGTCCGGCGGCGCAGGAGGTACCTTCAGTCAAGTTCTAGGGAACTCGCGCAGATGCTAGGCCGTATCGACATATAGGAGCGGTGGCGCTGGGAGCCAATTTCGCCGAATTCTAGGAGGGAGGAGCGACGCATATTCGATATCTGCTAGCGACGAGCGACAAGGAAATCGGCGAAATTGGTCCCAGCCCGAAGGGTTGCGGCGAAAATCGCGCCATACTTCGTTGTCGTCCTAGCCTTGGAATGGCCAAAGCCTTCGTCCTCCGCCTCGTCCGGCACGATTTTCGCTCGCAACGCCGCCACTCC
>Ga0182013_10008562_pt1 | contig 10982 bp, 11 predicted proteins | sample 612S2MmetaG_FD_120487 | JGI IMG/M metagenome (GOLD analysis project Ga0182013, IMG submission 120487) | Permafrost microbial communities from Stordalen Mire, Sweden - 612S2M metaG | ecosystem: Environmental > Terrestrial > Soil > Wetlands > Permafrost | place: Sweden: Stordalen | collected...
CATCCCTTTTATGCGTCGTATTTGCTTTATTGGGTGGCTGGTGCCTTTATTTCGAACTGGCTGTGGGCGTCGGTGTTTGTCATGGGTTGCTTCTACTTCACTGCAATCCGCCAGGAGGAGGACGATTTCCGCTTTAGCCCCTTGGCAGCTTCCTATGAGGCTTATCGACGCAAGACCGGCGCACTGTTTCCTGTGTTGCGCGTCTCAAAACGGAAATAGTGCGACGGTGGCTATTGGGCGCTAGGCGGACACGAAATGCGCCGCCAGACCGTTTCAATCCAGTGGGAGAGAGGGGAAAAACTATGTCTTTAGAGAGTCCGGCGGTTGTTTCGGATGAATCGGTTGGAACACGGGTAGTAGCGGAGTTGAACCACCGAGTTGCCGATGTGGTCGAGGAATTCCAATCCTCGGCCCTCGGTCAACTTCTGGCGGAGCCTGATTCTTCGGTCGGCCTTCTGACGGCAACGATCCGGGAAATCTATTGGGAGATTCACTGCTACCAGCCTTTCACCACAAAAGCAGGCTTTTCCATGATCGGAGGAGCAAATCCCGAGGACAGGAAGGTAATGCGAACCCTCCTGTTACACAAGTGGGAGGAAGTTGAACATCGCGTTTGGGCCTTAGACGGCTACAAAGCCTTGGGAGGCGACCAATCGCGGATTGGCAGGGAGCTTGAGATGACGTCTCCCGGTGCGTTCGCAGTGGCGGCGGTGTGGGAACGTCTAGCCCGCATCATTCACCCCTTGGCTTATGTAGGAGCAGAGTACCTGTTCGAAGACCTCACGGCCCGTCTGGCGAAACTGGCCACCGAAAATCTGCAGAAACGGGGCCTATCGCAAGAGGGAATTCGTTTCATTGTCGATCATGCGTCAGAGGACGAGAAACACTCTCAGCTGTTGAAAAGGTTAATCGATGAGAGCGCCGGAGCAATACTAGGCCACATCACGCCGCGTAAGCGGAGTGATGCGGCGGAGGAAAACTAGACCGCCGGATTCTTGTTTCACGGAGTACGCCTACGGGGTAACGGAACTGGTTCGGTTCCGTTGAGCCGAGGGCGGTGATCGTGGAACACCGGAGGGATGTACTCAGTGGAGATCTATGGGCGGATACGGCGAGCGGTTCTGGTGGAGGGTAAGAGTGAACGGGCAGTAGCGAGCGAGTTTGGTGTGGCGCGGGAGACGGTGCGTAAGATGCTGCGCTACGCCGTGCCGCCGGGCTACCGGCGGAAAGAGCCCGCGAAGCGGCCCAAGCTGGGGCCGTGGTTGGGCGTGATCGACGCCATTCTGGAAGACGACCAGCAGCATCCCAAGAAACAACGGCACACGGCGAAGCGGATTTTTGATCGGCTGCGGTTGGAGCACGCCTACACGGGCGGCTACACGATCGTGAAGGACTACGTGCGGGCCGCCACGCTGCGCCAGCAGGAGATGTTCGTTCCGCTAAGGCATGCGCCGGGCGAGGCACAGGCCGACTTCGGCGAAGCGCTGGTGATCGTGGGTGGAGTCGAACAGAAGGCGCATTACCTGGCGATGGACCTGCCGCACTCCGACGACTGCTTCGTGCGGGCGTTTCCGGCGGAGACGACGGAGGCCTTTCTGGAGGGGCACGTTCAGGCTTTCGCCTATTTCGGCGGCGTTCCCACCACGATTCTGTACGACAACACGAAACTGGCGGTGGCTCGGATTCTGGGCGACGGCACGCGGCAGAAGACGCGGGCGTTCGCCGAGTTACAAAGTCACTATCTGTTCGCCGAGAAGTTTGGGCGGCCGGCGAAGGGCAACGACAAGGGAAAGGTAGAAGGGCTGGTGGGGTATGCGCGGCGTAACTTCATGGTGCCGATTCCGCGGGTGAACAGTTGGGGGGAGTTCAACGAGCGATTGCTGGAACAGTGCCGGGAGCGGCGAGCGCGGCGGCTGCGCGGCCACCAGGAGACGATCGGAGAACGCTGGGAGCGGGACCGGGCGGCGTTTCTTCCGCTGGCAGCCAGCGCGTATGAAGCCTGCGAGAAGCGCGCGGCGCGGGTGAGTTCGATGTCGCTGGTGCGTTATCGCACGAACGATTACTCGGTGCCCACCGAGTACGGACATCGCGACGTGCTGGTGAAGGGGTACGTGCACGAGGTGGTCATCGTCTGCGGCAGTAAGGTGATTGCCTGTCATTGCAGAAGCTACGAACGCGAAGACATGGTCTTCGATCCGCTGCACTATCTCGCACTGCTGGAGCAGAAGTCGCGGGCGTTGGACCAGGCGGCGCCGCTGGCGGGATGGGAGTTGCCCGAATGTTTTGCCCGCCTGCGGCGGCTGTTGGAAGCGCGCTTGAACAAGGGAGGAAAGCGCGAGTACGTGCAGGTGCTGCGCCTGCTGGAAACGTTCTCCCTGCCGGAGGTCGAAGCAGCGATCGGCGATGCGCTGCAGTTGGGCACGCTGGGCTTCGACGCCGTCAAGCATCTGCTGCTGTGCCGCATCGAGCGGCGGCCGCCGCGGTTAGACCTGGAGAACTATCCGCATCTGCCCCTGGCCGACGTACAAACCACGCAGGCCGCCGACTACATGACTTTGCTCGCCGCACCGATGGTCTCTTCAGAGACCTGCCGTGGGGAGGTGACGCGATGAGCGACCTCGCCATGCCCTCTGGGAACGACACGCCGCAGGTGTTGCTGGAACATCAACTGAAGCAGTTACGGCTACCGACATTTCTGCGCGAGTACGACAAAGTGGCGCGCCAATGTGCAGCGGAGGGCGTGGACTATCCGCGCTTTCTGCTGCGCCTGACGGAACTGGAGTTGCTGGATCGGGAGCGACGGGCTACCGAACGCCGCATTCATCAAGCCCGCTTCCCCGTGGTCAAGAGTTTGGACACCTTCGAGTTCCCGGCCATTCCATCGTTGAACAAGGCGCTGGTACTGGAGTTGGCGCGCTCGGAGTTTCTACTGCGTCGGGAGAACGTGCTGCTGCTGGGCAACAGTGGCACGGGAAAGACTCACCTCGCGCTCGCCCTAGGTTTGTCCGCCTGCCAACGCGGCCATCGTGTGCGCTTCACGACGGCGGCGGCGATGGTGCATGAGTTACTGGAAGCCAAGGATGAGAAACGGCTGCTGCGCTATCAGAAACAGATGGCCAGTTACGAACTGCTGATCGTCGATGAACTGGGCTTCGTGCCGCTGTCCAAATCGGGCTCTGAGTTGCTATTCGAGGTCTTCAGCCAACGCTACGAACGTGGTTCCACGCTGGTCACCAGCAATCTACCGTTCCAGGAGTGGACCGAGGTTCTCGGATCGGAACGGCTGACCGGTGCGCTGCTGGACCGGCTCACCCACCATGTCCATATCCTGGAGATGAACGGCGAGAGCTACCGCCTGAAACAGAGCAAACGCAAACGAGGCTCACCGCCGAACTCCTGATCCACCCACCTCGACTCCCGCCCGCTACCCGCGACGGCGAACCTGCCTCGGGGAGGAGGACGTCTTCCGCTCCGGCCTAAACGCGCCGCCTTTCAGGCGGCGCAGGCCTCCGCTCCAGACGCCCTCCTCCCCGATAATCCCCGATCTTCTACATACTCCCCTGGCCTACTTTTACTCCGCCTCTGTGGTCTGGTTTTACTCCGCCCTTGACATTCTCGTTTCATCCTGGTAGAAGGCGAATATAGCCAGATCAAGAAACTGCCTTCTTCACATCCACTCTCGTTGGGGACTGAAATGCGTGAACTGCTTGTTCAACAGAAGACTTTGGCGACAGGACTGTTTTGTTTCATGCCCGCATCGGAGTCGTTGCAGCACGACTCGATGCAAAACATGGTAAGCCGTTCATTCCTGCTCACACTGTGGTGGAAGGAATTGACCTGCCTCGCTGTGTTGGTATGTCTGGTCCTGGTTCTTACAGCACGAATTGTTCTTCGAAAAAGCCCGTCACAGCGTGCTGCGAATGATCCGATCCCCACCGACTTGGCCGAAAGACTGAAACAGCTAACGGAGCAACGCTAATGCAAACCCAAACAATTGAGCACAGGGCGGACACTATGGGCGTCGGGTACGAAAGCAATTCGGAAGGAAAGGATCTGCAGGCATTCCTTCAGTTGAAGGCTGTTGCTGCCGAGTTCGGCAATCTAGATGCTCGGTTTGGCATCGACGAAGCAGCCAATCACCACATGGTGGTCTCCCAAGTTCACTTGCTCCTGGCTAACATCCTTGAATTGGAGAGCCTTGGAGTCGCGAAGGAAACGATCCATGCTGCGGTATCCGAGGTCCGGAAAATACATGCGCATTCGCCCATCATTGCCCGAATGCAGAACTGGCCGCGTGGATATGCCGGCGACTACGAAACCGTCGAAATCATTCTCTCTGGGCGCTGTGTGAGTCAGAAAGGAACACTGGCCTACCATCTGGAGCGATATGTCCTCGACTGTCCGGCAAGCCAGCAGCATCGCAACAAGGTAGTGGTTCAGGCCGAGCTGATCCGCTCGACAATTGCTGCGAATCCCGACGCTGACATTTTGATTATGGCATGTGGCGGGTGCCCGGATCTGAAGACGCTGTCGCGTGAGCTCAGCACGTTTCGTGGGCAACTCTGGCTCAATGACATCGACAAAGATGCATTGGAACGCTCTACGGCGCAGATCACGCAAGTGTGTCCCAGCGTGAAATCTTTGTCGGGAAACGTGGTCGAGCTGCTGAGGTATGCAAAGTCACTGCCGAAATTCGATCTGATCGTGGCCGGCGGTCTGTTCGATTATTTGGAAGATCGCGTAGCGCGGTTTGTGATCAAGGGTGCTTATTCTTGCCTACGACCAAGTGGACGATTCTTCTTCACCAATATCGGCAAAAATCCCTACCGTCCGTGGATGGAGTACTGCGGTGAATGGTTCTTGCGTGAGCGGGATGCCGGAAGTCTCAACAGCCTCGCTATCCAGGCAGGTGTGCCAGCAGAGAGTGTCCGGCTGTCGACGGAGACCACCGGCTTGACCTACCTTGTGGAGATCGCGAGGCACGAATAAAAGTCCGCCTCGTCTTATGATTTAAACCTTTTCAACCAAGTTGTTTCCCTTCAACTCACCCGAATCACCGACTAAATTGCTGCGTCTGAGTATGGAGAGATGCGGCAATGATTGGCAACGCACTACTTCTGGCACTGACGCTGTTTATGGCATTTGGGTTCCTGCTGATGGATCGTCTCAAGTTCCTGGTCCCGTACCGTCAGGCGATCTTTCGCGACTACGGATGGGCGATCGGCTTGTATGCGGCACTTCTATTTGCCAATCTCTTCGCCGCGTTCTTTCTGCTCGCCAGACGGTTCTTTCTCAAGCACACCGGCCAGAAGCTCGTGTACGTGGACAAACAACTCCGAATTGGTGAGGACGACCTTGCTACGGAGATCCGCGAGCGGTCGGAGGACTGACGAGTGGGCCGCTCTCTTCATGACGATTCCCTGAGACCCACTCCAGAGCAGGGCACATCGACCGACCGCTCTCCGCGCCAGATTTCTCACGAGAGCCGTGAGCAGGAGTCAAAAAGCGTCTACCAGAGTCGCGGCCAACGGTATCGGCTGAATTCCGACCAGTCAAGAATGCTCCAGGACTTGGGAGCCTTTAGAACAATCACAGCCAACTCCCTGCGGAAACATCTTTACGACAACAACGACGAACGCTTCCGCAAGGACTTGCGGAGTCTTCGCGAGCAGCGCCTTCTTAACGTGCAGCCCGGTTCGAGGGCAAATGGTGAATACGTCGCTTTGACGAGGGCCGGGAAGGAACTTGCACAATCTACCCTGCGATCCAACCGGGACCAGGCCGTCTACTCGGGAATAGTGAAACAACGGGAGTTGCGCCACGACGCCGCCATCTATGACGTGTACCAAAAAGAGGCAAAGAAAATCTCCAAGGCGGGCGGCACACCAAAACGAGTCGTGCTCGATTTCGAGCTGAAGAGGCAGGTTAATCGCCAACTCGCAAAAATCCAGACTATTCCGCCGGCAGAGCGCGAGCGACAACGCCAGGAAATTGCCGAGACGCACGGACTAAAGATCGTAGAAGGCAAGATTCAGTTCCCAGACGTTCGCATCGAATTCGAGTCCCGAGATCAGGAGCAATGCAAGGTAGACCTTGAATGCGTGACCGGACACTACAAGGCCCGCCAGATTGCCGCCAAACAAGCGGCTGGATTCAAGCTCTACAACCAGGACTATCGCGGACGGTCAGCCGAACGCGGCGAGGACTTGATCGGTGAGGTGATGTCTTTATGAGAATTCGTCCAGAGGCCATCGCATCCCTAACGCAATTTGGGTACACGCCGCGAGAAGCGGAGTTCCTGTACATCGTGGCCCTCCACTCGGGTTTCTTTCTGCAACGGCAGTTCATGCAGTTTGTGGATGTTGCTGGCCGAGGCCCGGCCACGTATTTCCTCAAGAAAGCCATCCAGAAACATCACGTGAGGGAACACCTGCCCGAGCGCGGCACCCAGAAGATTTATCACCTGTTCTCACGCACGGTCTACGCCGCACTCGGCAACGAGAATTCTCGACACCGTAAGCCGGGGCGCTACGGACTCTTGGAGAAGGCAGCCGTAAGAGTCCTGGGCTTGGACTTCGTGCTGTCACATCTGAGCTGTCAATTCCTCGAAGAGGAGACCGACAAAGTTTCCTATTTCGCAGAGGTGAAACACGTCAGTGCAAATGCTCTGCCTGCGAAGATCTTTCGCGGACAAGCCGGTGCAGAAACACGCCGCTACTTCGTGGAGAAGTTCCCAATATTTGTGTCCGGCGACGCATCATCATCGCTTACGAATTTCACCTACATCGAGGACGACATTCGATCACTGCAAACCTTTGCTTCCTTCATCCAGAGGTATCGGGCTCTGTTTGGCGTTTTGGGCGGAAGTTTCAAATTGACCTTCGTCTCGACCTCCACAAGGAGCTTTTCGTCCGCGAGGGAGGTCTTCACTCGGGCTTTGTCAGGAACCGGGCGCCAACGAGAAGAAAGACACATCGCGACGTTTTTCCGGCTACGGAAGATGGCCGAAGAAAAGCGATTCAAAGAGCTCGCCCACAGAGACGTAATTGAGTGGCAACGCGGGCTCAAGCGGTACGCCGCCGCCAAATACGAGAGCCAATACCAAGACTGGAAACAAACTGGAAAGCTACCGGAGATCGACTGTGGGGCCGATATCAGTAGCCCTGGCGAGCATTTTGAAACTTTCCTAGTAGTGCCGATCCTTGGGCGGCCAAGTCCCTCTGCGGTCGAGGAAGCCGCCCAATCGTCCGCCCAACTTCCGGGACTGGAGCGTAGTGCATAAGAGATTCAAAACAATGGAGATTCCAGAACATGGTTGCAGGGCACAAACAAGGTCAAGTGCAACGGTACTGCGGGGAGCGACCCCACCCGCCGCCTAACGCGGCGTGTCCGTGACCGGCTTCGGAGGTCGCTCCCCGCAGTACCGCTAATCAATTGAAGAGGAGAATGAGATGCCAATTATTCAGGTCGAGAAAAAGCAATCCAGATCTCAGATCAAAGCCGCAATCGAAAACGACGTGCAGGAGACATTGCGTGCCTATTGCCGGTTCAGTGGCGCTACGAATGACCAAGTGGTTTCTGGCGCGTTGAAATTCTTGTTCCAAAGCGATGGCGAATTCAACCCTTGGTACGAACTGCACAAGAATGATTCGCAACCACGGAGAGGTCCACGCAAGCGATTGCCAGCAGACCAGAATCACGACGGGGCGGCTCAATCGTCTCAGAAAAGTCTTCCAATGAGTGCTTCTAAAAGGTGAGTTGCCATGTTGGAGAGAATCGCCAATTCGCGGACGTTTGTGAGCTTGGTTCTTGCCGGCATGACCGGACTGATGCTGTTCACTATGTATCCATTTCCCCAGGGCAACCTGTACCTGCAATACGTGGCCGTAAGAGACCCGCTCGTCTACTCGGTTCTCGCGGGGAGCTACACGCTGTTTTTGTTTACCACACCGTTCTTTATCTACTCCGCTGCCTTCTCGGGGATTTACGTATTGAGCTTTGCCCGGAAACGGAAACAGAAGCGGAACTCGCTTCCGCCGTATCCCGACCCAAAATTCAGAGATGACCTGTTCCTTGTCGTCGGAGAGATTCATCACCCGACAAGAGTCACTCCCGCCAGCGACCCGCAATGGCTGACGATTCCAGAAAAAGGATTGTTTACCGGCATCGGAGTGTTCGGGGCAGTTGGAACGGGAAAAACAACATGCTGTATGCGTCCATTTGCCGAGCAGCTCATCGCATTCAAAGCTGATGAGCCGGCCAAACGGATTGGCGGGCTCGTGCTGGAGGTCAAAGGAGATTTCTGTCACCAGATTCGTGAGATTGCCCGACAGCATGACCGCGAGGACGACTACGTGGAAATCGCCCTGAATTCCGACTACCGCTACAACCCTCTGCACAACGACCTGGATTCATCAGCGTTGGCCTATAGCGTCGCTTCGCTGCTAAACAATTTGTACGGACATGGCAAAGAACCATTCTGGCAGCAGGCTTACACGAATATGCTTCAGCACATCATTCTGCTGCATAAGGTGCTCTACGATTACGTGACGTTCTTTGATGTTTACGAGTGCGCGATCTCACCCCCGAAGCTTGAAAAACGAATTGAGGAGGGCAAAGCCAGATTCGAGACTCGCGAGTACGTCTGCGTAACCCCCGAAGCATATGGAAACGAAAAGTTTGCCAACACATTTGCGGAGATCGCCTTTGCGTATGACGAGGCCAAAGGGATGTACAAGGCCCCGGCATCGGCCAGGTTGGAAGAACTGATCAGCAAACAAGGAACTGCTCTCGACTGCCAAAGATTCACTATCGAGGCTTCCTCTGGCCTGGACGACATCAAGCGGCAGCAATTGGAAGCTGTAAAGCGCTGGTATTTCGACGACTGGATGGGATTGGAAAAAAAGCTACGCAGCTCGATTGTCGAAGGCGTTTCTATTTTCCTCTCACTCTTCGACATCAATCCGGCAGTGAAGCGGATTTTCTGCCCGCCCAAGCAAACCTACGATCCAGCAGTCAATGTGCCCGATGAGAACGGGTCCTTCCCCTATGGGAAGCCCTTTCCGTCATTCAATTGGCTGATCGAGCACGGAAAGATATGCGCCCTCAACTTCCCGATTTCGTTGAATGCCAGTCTCGCCAGAATTCTCGGAACGATGCTCAAGTTGGATTTTCAGCGGGCAGTTCTGGGCCGCGTACCGGAGATGGAACGCGATCGGGAAAGGTATTTCCGGCAAGTCTTCTTGATGTGTGATGAATACCAGAGTTTTGCCACGGTTGGCGAGAGTGATCCAATCGGCGACGAAAAGTTCTTCAGTTTGTCACGGCAATCGAAATGTATCCCCATTGTCGGAACACAGAGCATCAGTTCGTTGAAGTCAACGCTCTCCGGCGACAGCTACAGGACGCTTCTCCAAACCTTCCGCACAAAGATATTCCTGGCCCTTGCCGACGATTTCTCAACCAGACTCGCTAGCGAATTGTGTGGCCGTGAGGACAGGCCGTTCGTGACCTACAACATCTCCGAATCTGGGCAGGATTCAAAACTGAGCCTACTGACGGGAAAGACCGTTTCAGATCGAGGCAGCATTAGCGCTTCCAAAAGTTACAGCGTGAGGCTCGATTACAGATTCAGCCAGAAGTTTCTCGCAGAACTCGCTAACGCTCAGGCAGTCGTACTCCCGTATGACGGTCTGAATCCAATGGAGGCCACGCTCTGCTATTTGAAGCCGTATTACCTCGACCCGAATGTTTCCTATTTTGACCAGATCGCCCGTGGGCTGTTGTGAGGGAAGCCATGCAGTTTGAAACGATATTGCCGTTTCTGCGGCCAATAGAACATCTAATTCTTGACCCGGACATCTCCGAAATCATGGTGAACGCGGGATCACAGATCTTCATTGAAAAGCGTGGGCAGCTCACCCAGGTTCCCGGCATCACCATTTCTGAGCAGGCGCTCAATGCTGCCGTGCGAAACATTGCGCGCCGCTTAGGGGACGATATCTCCGAAGAGAAGCCGATCTTGGATTCCCGCCTGCCAGATGGGAGCCGCGTGGCCGCAGTGCTCCCACCGTGCAGTATTGACGGAATCACCCTCACAATCCGTAAATTCAACACCAGACACTTCACGATGGCTGACCTTATCGAAAACGGGACCCTCAGCCAGGAAACCGCCCGATTGCTCCGTGAGAAGGTTGGCAACCGTCAAAACATCCTCATCAGTGGTGGTACTGGCAGTGGAAAGACTACGCTTTTGAATATCCTTGCTGATTCCATTTCGGATGATGAACGGATTCTCCTTATCGAAGACACAGCGGAACTCAACATTCGCAAGAGCAACCTCGTGCGGTTTGAAACCCGCCGCGAACAGACCGGATTGCCAGCCGTGACCGTCCGCGACTTGTTGAAGGCAGCGCTGCGCCATAGGCCGGACAGAATCATTGTTGGCGAGGTGCGGGGTGGGGAAGCCTTTGACTTGCTCCAAGCGTTGAACACAGGGCACGCAGGGAGTCTCTGTACCCTCCATGCCAATTCTGCCCGCCAAGCCGTCACTCGATTCGCGGATTGCGTCCTGCAGAGCGGCATAGAGCTTCCCCACCGAGCGATTATGGCAAATATTGGCAATTCGGTAGACCTCATTGTCCATATCGCCCGGATCAGAGGACGCCGTGCTGTTTCGGAGATAGTAGCGGTGCAAGGCTTCGACAACGAGGGCGATGAATGCAGACTTACCCTTTTGAACCCGTGACCCCGCTCTCTTCCGGTGTCAACTTCTCATTCCATGGAGTTGCGTTCTCCCACAAATGAGTGAACTCGGTCACGAGGTGTTCAAACCATCGACCATCCTGCCTGCTGTAGACGTGACCTGACCGGCAAGATTTGTACCAGGTGGAATGAGAGAGAATCCACTTGGAGGAAAAGCGGAACATGCCGATCAAGAGGTACAAGCCAGAGCAAATCGTGACGATGCTGCGGCAGATTGA
>Ga0182013_10008566_pt1 | contig 10979 bp, 2 predicted proteins | sample 612S2MmetaG_FD_120487 | JGI IMG/M metagenome (GOLD analysis project Ga0182013, IMG submission 120487) | Permafrost microbial communities from Stordalen Mire, Sweden - 612S2M metaG | ecosystem: Environmental > Terrestrial > Soil > Wetlands > Permafrost | place: Sweden: Stordalen | collected...
ACCCGCGCTTGCTAAACGTGTGCCAAAAGAGCTTGCTTCGTGCAACTTGGACACACCGAGTGCAGACAGTCCCTTGTCAGCACCAGCCATCAACCCCGCAGTGCATGCTGAGAGCGCCATCGCCTTAAAAGTTTCTTGCCGAGCAAGACTTTCTGCAGCTTTGGTGATATCGCCGCTATTTTCAGCTAGTGCAAGCACCGCTTGGGTAGACGCAGAGCTGAGCGCTGCACTGGTCATACCCGCTATAACGTGTGCCGCGGTGCTACCAGTTTGGCACCCCAGGATTGTGGCAGTTCCCGCACCAAGAGATGAGGCGATTCCACCTGTAGCCATGCTTGTTGCCAACACAAGTACCGCAGTTGCCTGTGGCGTAAGCCTATGTTCAGAGTTATCAACGTGAGCATGTGATTCATTTACCCAATCATCAACTAATGTACCGTTATCATGTGTAATCCGTTGTGCAAAATCGAGAGCTTGGCCACGAATAGTCTCTACCCGAGTTTCTTGCGCCCAGCTTTCTATGATCCCCGATACATTTGGTATTGAAAATGTTTCATTCTTATGAGCACGTTCTTCATGAGAATTCCATATCCAACCACGACTTTCACTGATATGTGATGACACATCACTATTTGTACCCAGATTGATTGTGGCGACCGGTGCATCGATGACCAATTTTGGTGCATGAATGCTCACATTAGTCAGTGACACATGGCTATCAGATATCATTATGGGTGGCGAATCGCTCGTAAGCTTCGCGCCTATAGAAACCTCGATGCGCCGCTCACCATGACCATTTTCAGCGGAAGTGACCCATCCACCATCTTTTTTATAGTCTTCACTATACGAACTACCGTAATGCACTTCATTGATAACAACGCCACCCGTTTTCCCTTGAAGCAGTATCTGCTTTGAATCAATCTTTGGCGCATCTGATTCGTATTTATTGCCCGCCTGCATAATAAAAGCACCTTCTGAAGAGTGCTCTGGCACGGCTGGTTTATTTTGCGTAAACTGAGTGTGCCTCTCAGAACCTTCAACGATATGATGATTCTCTTGGTGATTTTCAAGGGTGAGTGCCTTATCTTTGATGACCCCACCAGCGGTATAATGGGTACCGCCTGCGCCCGAATGTGTCTTAACTCCCATTTGTATAATATCATCTTTGGCATGTGCAACTGATGCTCCGCCTGCGGTGATACTAACCTGATCCAATTGGTCGGAGTAATCGGCGCCATCGTTTACGCGCTCTACAGTAGATTTGGCAACAATCGACTCACCTGAAGAACGCGTAATATTTCCGCCCGCTTTCAATGAGGCATGTTGCAATGTCTTGCCTGCGTGCAAATCAAGATCTTTGTCAGAAGATAAAAGTTCATGTGCTGTCAAAGCACCTTCCGTTCGAGCACTCAGCGCATGCGGCATATCATGCTTTTGCTTGAATATGACTGTCTGCTTGCCGGCATCGAAAGTTATTGCGCTCTGGTTGAAAATGCTCCCCCATTGCCCCGAACCATTGGCAAGTTCATCTGCGCTAGGAAGATTGTTTACGTCGCCATCTTGACGGATAGCTCCTTGGTAATGGAACAGCCCGCTCTTCGCATCAAGCTGACCAATGCTCTGTAACTGATCGGCATTCCCCATAAAATCAACCACATAAGAGCCCTCAACACTCCCTTGATTATCTAATGTTTTTGTTTTTAAATATGTGCCCTCTGTTGTTTTAATATGCGAGCCTTTTGCTGCCACAAAAGAATCAGTGTCGATAATGGCAGTACCATTTTTAGAATCAATGGAATTGTTGCTTTTTAAACTAACTTCTGGCGCTTTATAATGGACTCCCGCACCAGTTATATGCGCATCACTAACAATCTGACCATCAGTTGATATCAAAGTTACGTAACCACCTTTTGCATCAATGCTACTGCCCAGTTGCAAGTCAACACGGTGCTTGCCTTCAACATTAACCCCCTGACCTTTTATATCAGCTATACCTTCTACAATATCCCCTACAACATGTACAGCTTTGTCTCTATTATCAATACATGCTTTTTCTAAGATAATTTTCGGCGCTTTAATGCCTACACCGCTGACATCTCCTCCAATTTTAGCCTGCACACGAGCATGAAGTGACATGCGATCGATTGCGTAAATTTTATTTTTGATATCCAACTCATCCGCAGTAATCGATCCATTTATACTACCGACTTGACCGGTACTTTTGTAACGCTTAGCTGCACTTATGGCAACGTTCGCCGCTGCTATGGTACCCAGGTTGGCACCGCTGTATGCTTGCAGCGAATAGCTATTAGCAAATCCCGATCTACCACCGTGAACATTATAGAGGCTACGTGACTGGCCATTAACGCCTAGTACAGTACCAAAATTAAAATCGAATAAAACATCTCTACTTACATTGGGGCCGAACGCTGAAGCAAATGAAGATGTAAGCTCCAATGCCTTTTTTTGCTCTGGAGTGAGCTTGAAATTTTGACTAATGCACTTATTTACAACTTTTTCTAAGATAGTTTTTTCTGGTTCAGCTTGAACTGCCTGAGGCATCGAATCGGTACCTTCTATCACTCCTGTTTCAGGACTATACCATTGATAAGCAGCACCTCCAATTTCTCTCATTGTCGATATGTCTTGATAAGCTGATAGAGCAACATCTTTTGTTTCGCATATCAAAGGCATATAATCGCTTAATCCCGCATCTTTGCTATTCCAAAGAACAGATGCGCGAGTATAGCTTTCAGGCACTTCTTTGAAAATAGCCATATCACGATTTTTATAAACAAATTTTGCACCCTTAAGTCCCAGTTTCCCCCCTTTGTATGCTAAGTACGCTGGTGCTGCAGAATTTTTTGCCGCAAAGGCCACTAGAACTTCTGCAGCTATGAGCGCATTATCTTTTGTCGCAACTTTGTCCCACTCGATTTTTTTAATATGCGATACAAGCAACCCAGTATTAAGTCCAATAACCGCATTTGTTTTAGAATTTTGCACATCATAGTGGCCCAACAAATCAAAATCGATCAATGAGTTGGTAGTGAAATTTTTAGCCGAAATCTGACCGCCTTGACTCCATGATATACCGGCATTTATGGTTAAATTTTCCTCAACATTCACAGACCCAGTCGAATTCCACCATTCATTCCACGTGGGGCGAGCTTCTCGTGGGGGCACAAAATCATAAACTGCATGCCCTGCATGAGCGATGGTTTTACGAATAGGCTCTGGAGTTTTATCAGATACATATTCGCCACATGTTACTAATTTTTCCCCGGTATAAATACCTGCCTTGAGAGCGGTTCTACCAGCAGCATTCATAGCATTAAAAACGGATTCTGGGGTTTTATCTAGTGCATACCGACTCGCCACTATTATTTTTTGCGCCGTGTACAAAGCGGCGTCAGCAAAAATATTCCCAGCAATCCATAACCCGTGACGAATGGGCGCAGGTGTTTTTTCCACTACATATTCACCGCATGCCGTTATTGTTTTCCGTGCATTCACAATATTTGTGTTCATTAGCACTCGGTCCGAATTAATGCAAGACTTTTTCGCTGATGTTGGACCTAAATTTATTAAATATTTACCACGCATTATTAGGGTGTTTTTAACATTCACACTTCCCGTTTTTTTGAGAATTTCATGTCCTTTTATCTGAGCGTTTTCAGCAGATATATCGGAAGTTTTTTCCAAAAACATGTCTTTGGCTTCAAGAGCAAGATCTTGCTCTACGTCATATTTTCTTTTTTCTATAAGCTTATCAGTTGCCTTAACATATGCTGACTCAGTTGCAACATGAGATTCTTCAGTAGTCGTAATATTCTTAGCCTTCTCAAAAAGCATTTTTCCCGCGTAGCTTCCTTCGTCCCACAAATCCTCTTCAGCATTTATTAATGTCGCAGCATCTATATGAGATGATGATGTAGTTTTAATATACTTGCCCGCCACGTGAGCATCTTTGGAATGTATGGATGCTCCCGTGGTAACTTGATGGCCTAAAATGCTTACAGCATCATCCGCATCAATTTTGCAATCACTACGCAAAAGAACATCCTGTGCTTGGACATCAACACCACCAACACGCATTTTTGATTTTATATCTGCTTTTTCTTGCGCACGCATTCCGAGCTTACCGGCACAATCAATTGTGCCTTCGGCTTTTATATTCTTTGCATCAATAAACCCCTCTTGGGCATGTATATCTGCTTCCGTTGTAACCTGGTCGCCTATAAGATTCACAGCACCGCCAGCATCAATTTTACAATCGCTACGCAAAAGAACATCCTGCGCTTGAACATCAACACCACCGACCCGCATTTTTGATTTTATATCTGCTTTTTCTTGAGCCTTTAAAATAAGCTTTCGTGCGAAATTCATATTGCCAGCAGTTTCTAAATTTTTGGCGGATACTGAACCTTGTATACCAAAAAGGCCTGCCCACTTGCCTGAACTATAAAAATTCTCACGCGCATGAACACTTAAAGCCCCAGCACCCAATTTCCCCCAATTAACTCCTTGGATGGTATTTATCGCATGAATACCTGCAAACAGAGAAGCTCCGCCGTTAATGTGCCATACACTTGATGACTGTCCGCTTATTCCTGCATCTATACCAATATTTACGCTTAATAATGCATTTTTATTGGCGCTCGGCCCAACAGCCTCTACCAAACCTAAAGCCGTTTCAAAAGGGTTTAATGGGCTCGCCGGACCTTTGAGTAAATGTTTTTTTATATCAATACTTTTAAGGCTGCTTGAAATATCAAAATCCTGCATATCTTGAAAATACTTTGACGCAGCAAAATTACGTAAATCTTTGAAGTCTCTTGGCGAGCCTAAGCCCTTCCAGCCGCTCTGAGCAAGAGGCACTGTTTGACCTAATGCATTATTTGCCTGAAGAACTACATCTTTTGCGCCACATATCAGTGGGATCAAATCGCTTACACCAACATCTGGATGAGTAGAAAGCAATCGTGCCTGCCGGCAGAGATCATACGTTTGATAACAAATGGCCGGAATATTGTAGAGAGTTCTTCCCATCCCATAAACTGTATTCACACTTCCAGGAGCAAGTTTGAAAAATAGAGAGCTTCCTACTTTGTAAAGATTGTCGCGCGTAATAAAATCACTATATGAATTAAACTGTGGTAAAAAAAGGCCTGCGTTGCACCCTATCAAAGAAGTTGTATGAGCATTTTGAACTCTATAAAGGCCGAGAAAATTACAATCGATTCCAGCCCGTGATATCAAAGTTTTAGCGTTTATCTGGCCGCCGAAAACATTCAGTGCTATCAGGGCATCAAACTCTGCGGTACTGTCGGCAGTGATGTATCCGAAATTTAAAAATGAGCGATCCGCCTTGAGATGCATCTTTTTAGAATCTATCGAACCAGAGTTGGTTAGAAATTTTGAGCGCATTAATGTATTTTCCGAAGCACTCGATTTACCCTTATGCGTTAGATAATTATGAGCCAGCAACGTGACATCACCATTTTTTGCTGTTACGCTTCCCGTATCTTTAATATTGCCTTTTTGTGATTGCAACAAAATTCCCGCATCAAATGTTTCATCCGGGTGATTTTCAAGACCCCATTGCACCGCATTACCAGCAAACTCAATATCGTGTTTAGCTTTTAAGCCTAAGTATCGCTCTACGGAAAAAGTTGCTTGGGAATCACAGATAATTTTCCCTTGGCTGTCGACAGATATGATTGGCGCTCGCAATGAGCCATTGAGAGCAGCGTTATTACTGACATTAAAGAGGGCAAAATTCCCAGCAGAACAATCGCCTTGAAGATTAAGATCTTTTACATCGGCCTGCAAATTCCTGCCGACACCTAAGCGTGATGTTTCGGCTAATGATACATAATCAACCTGATTAAATATGCTATCTTCGTCACTCGTGAAAGAAATATCTGGAGCAAACTCTATCGATCTACCTTTAAGAGAAGAAGCTCTTGATTTTACAGACGCCTGAAATGCAAATTCCCCTGCTATATCAATGACAAATGTGCCCGTATTGAGAGGCCGCTTCAATGAAAAACGATAACGCGGATCATAACTTCTAAAGCACATCCCTTCGTCAGTATTTATCAGATAACCGATAGATGCCCCATCCAATTGATAATCTACAATTGACATCATTTTTTGATCGTCAAAAACTATCGGCAAATTATTAATGGATTCAAACTGCAGGGGAACACTATGATGATTAAATGGAGATAAGGTAGATATAAAAGATACATCATGTTTATCATTCTCATCGTCCGGAATGGCGCGCAGTAGTACTACATGCCCCAAGATGCAACTTACAACAAGAAAGTGGATTAATTTTTTGAAAAATAGAATGGACAACACGTATTACTCCCAGATGCTTATTTTTTTTGCTACGTTAATAATCAACAACAAGATCAATTTTAAATTTAAAAACTGATACAATCTACTCACTATTATTGAGAATGTCCATATAAGAATAAAGTTAATTCAAATGAGAATGTTGGCGCGATTATTTTTATTGAAATTAAGAAAATTAAAAGTATACTCAGTAATATATTCTCAAAATTCTTTAAGGGGCTGTAGCTCAGTTGGTAGAGCGCATGGATGGCATTCATGAGGTCACCGGTTCGATCCCGGTCAGCTCCACCAGTCTTCGCGTATCCACGGCTTCCGCCTTCACTCAAGCGGAGTTTATCCTGAGCTTGTCGAAGGAGATGGCAGGCCAGTTTTTCTAAACAATTAGGCTTTTATAAAAAACGATCCTTTGTCCATGACATTTTTCTCTTCGTTAAGTGCCCGCGCCCTTCGATACAATTCGCTTACAGCGAATCACTCAGGATGAGCGGGTATATCGAACCATAAGAGAAATGCTATAAATAAAAAATCGAGGAAAAACTCCAGCCGAGATCTCGCCCTAACGAAGCTTTATGCGAGATAGGGCATGTCGAGAGCTGTAGGTTTTCCCAAAGCCTCACGGCTAGTGATCGGTGGGATTAAAGGGCCGGCCGAAAACCTGGCCCTTTATGCTGCCCGCATAGGGCGATAAAGAACACACAAAAAGCATCTCGTTGCTTTTAATTTTTGTAATTTCAATCTAAGCTATCAAACTAACATATTAAACTTACATACCTATACGAAAGCGTATACCCATGAACTATAAACTCATAGCCTGTCTCTTTTCCTTATGTGCATTCAATGCACTCTCGAGCATGCAATCGAAGCTCAAAATGGAGCAGATTTCAGCAACGCAAACGCGTGTTGAAATAGAGTGCCAACTTGCACCAGATGAAGTTATTTTCCATAACTCATTACAATTTTCAACAAATATCCCTTCTGTCCGTATAACCAAATGGTTCGCTCTTAAAGAGCCAAGTACCTATTTCGACCCACGCTCAAAAAAGACCGAGCCGGTCTATACCCAATCGGTTATTTTTACCGTCATTGTTGATGCACCGCAAGAAATTCCTGCACATGCGCTTATCCATATGCACTATTCAACAAATTTGAATAAACAACCACAAGAAGCATATTTCAAACTCACCGGTACAGAAGAACCGGCAGCAGAAATTGCCCCAGAATCTTCTATAAAAACGGGACTCACGTTGCCCCAGCCGCCAATAAAAGAGTATCAAAAATCTTCATTCGCTCAGAAATTTACTCGTTGGACCACCTATGTTACTTCATGGATCCAAGACAAAGAGCTCCCTCTTATTCTCAAGTTTCTCTTGGCCTTTATTATCGGCCTTATGATGAGCTTGACTCCTTGCATCTACCCGATGATTCCTATCACCATGGGGATATTGCAAGCAAATAAAGCGCATACCTTTTTACGCGGCTTTCTATTAGCGTCTGCCTATACCGCAGGGCTTTCTATGACCTTTGCTATTTTGGGTATGATCGCAGCATACGGCGGGGCGCAATTTGGTTCTATCATGACCAACCCGCTTGTTATTGTTCCTATCATCTTATTCTTTGCCTATCTCGGCTTTTCAATGCTCGGCTTTTACGAAATGTATATACCGCGTTTTATGCAACCGCGCCAAGGACATAAAAACACCGGCTCATTGCTTTCTGCGTTCACCTTTGGGATGATCAATGGCACCGTTGCATCACCCTGCTTATCACCTGGTCTTGCGTTGATTTTAGGTATTGTCAGTGGGTTGGGAAACCCGGTCCTTGGCTTTTTACTTCTTTTTGTCTTTGGCATCGGCTCAAGCTTTCCATTACTTATTATCGGTACGTTTTCAACATCATTGCATGTGCTCCCACGTGCCGGCAAATGGATGATCGAATTTAAAAAAGTATTCGGCTTTTTACTTCTTGGCATGTGTATTTACTATATCCGTTCGTTTATGCCTGAATGGACTTATTATATCCTGCTGGGCATCTATATCATGGTGGTTGCAAGCTACTATCTCTATTACGGCTTTACCTATAAATCATGGTTTTCAAAATTAGTGGGGGTTGCACTCTGTTTGGTTGCAGCATTTACCTTGACTGAAAGTTACCGTGTCATTTTCAGAGCGGCACTCGCCGTACCTGCACAAAAACTAGAATGGCAACAAGGGTATGAAGCCATGCGCCAGCAGGCGATAGAGCAGAAAAAGCTCTTGCTTCTCGATTTTACTGCAGAATGGTGTTCATTATGCAAAAAACTGGAAAGACAATTTTTCAGTGAAAAACTTATCTGCCAAGAAGTACCGCAGCGCGTTATTCCTGTAAAGATGGACTGTACGCAAAGCGATAATCTTGAATGCGCACAAGCACGTAAAAAGTTTGGCGTCGTTGGCTTTCCTACTATTCTTTTAATCGACCCGGCAACTGAAACCATTATCCAAAAATGGTCTTCTGCCCTTAATGATAAAGAGCCGCAAGATTTTATCGATGAAATTGATACGTATATAAAGTAACACGCTTCAGGCGTGTCACTAACACTATTTACTGGGGGGGCAAAATTTGCCCCCTTTTTTATTGTGTTACGCCCATAAAATATCCTATTATAATTTCATGACGTGGAATTGTTATTCATAAAAAAAGGATAGAGTAATGACATTGCCTATAAAAAAACATCTTCTTCTTTATGCATTATTATCGTGTATGCCTGCTGCAGATTTAATCTGTCTATCAGCCCCTAAAACGATGCTTGGGGTCCCACAGCCAGGGAGTGACCTTTATGGCATGCGCAAATTATCTCCCGGCCCGGAGCAGAACTTTAATAATCAAATTGAGTTGTTAAAAAAAGCTATATCTGGGGTGATAGCATCAGATAATATTACTATTAGTTATGATACATTATCGCTCAACGATAATAAAAAAATTGATAAGCCCCTCGTTTTAGATATTAAAGCCGGCAAGGATAGTGTCGGCACTATCACTTTAAAATCTGAAATCACCGATACGCCGGACGATACTTTAAATTTCAATATCGACCTAAAAACAAACTATGTTTCAGATAAATTAGAGAATGTTGTTAATAATTTTATTAACGCACTGGTAAAAACTTTTCACTATACTTTTATGCAGTCGCAAGAGGCGGAAGAAGTTATCCCTTCAATTATACCCTCCAAGATATCAGGATCGTCTGCAGAAAAAAGAACAACAATGGAGAGATCTTCCGCTATCGATAGCTACAGTAATGATTGCAAAAAATATGCTCCTCAGAACAAAAAAATTCCGAAGCATCAAAAAGATAATCATGTAATAAGAATTATGACTTATAATGTCTGCCAATGGAAAAATCCTTCAGACGACAAGAGTAATTATCAAGGAATAATCAAAATGATAAACGAGATTAATCCAGATATTTTAATTCTTCAAGAGGCCACGCTCTTTGATAAAAAAGCATTCGAAACATCACAAATAACAAACGACTTTCATAGACTAGGCTACACATCAGCATCGTTTTGTGATGCCGGGGGTTCTTGGACACAATTGCCCTATGGTAATATTATTTTTTCAAAATATCCCTTTAAAGAGGTTATAAGTAAAACTTTTAATGCCGATTTAGGTGAAGACGAAAAACGCTGCTATATAAGGGCTACACTAGAACTGCCTGGGCAAAAAGATCTTACTCTATTTGGGGTACATTTGGACGCTTGGGATAATTCGGGTAAAAAAAGAAGTGCAGAAATTCAAGAAATAATAGAAGCCACGCAAGCACAACCAGAAAGAAATTATATTATTGCGGGAGATTTCAATTCTGTACGTGCAGAAGATTATGATTACAAAATTAATGATAAGAAGGCATGGAATGTCGTGACGAATATCACAAAAGCTATAACCCATCTTCCCCCTTCAACTGCAGCATTAGATTTACTTAAACAATATGGGTTCGTTGACAGCTTTAGTAAAAATAATATGCCAGCGCCATTCTTCACCGCCTGGACCGGCACAGCCGTCGATTTTATCTATCTTAATAACAAATTTAGATTCCCCGTTCTAGGAAGTTATGTCTACTATAATGCTCAAAGCGACCATCTGCCTATTATTACGGATATTAAAATCGCATAAATAAGATTTAAAAGAGTCATTTTGAGGGGCGAAAATTCGCCCCCCTTTTTTTGTCCAAAATCCCCGATTTCCCCTCAGGCGCGCCCTCTATAAATTTGACAAATTGTCAATTTAATGTATAATTAGCCTTAAATAGATATCATTAAAAATAGTATAAAAAGGCAGTTATCATGAAAAAAACACTTCTTTTAGGCGCCCTAAGCGCTCTTTTAAGCACTTTTACCCTTTCCTCCTACGCCAATCAGGCTTCCAGCCGTCGCCCAAGGGCTATGGCGGACATGTCGGCGGGACAAGCCCCAGCTTATGGCCAAGAAAAGAGAATTTGCCCTGAAATAGGGAAATTTGTCAGCGCTTTAACTAAGCACCAGCAGATATTGGTGAAAGAGATGTTAAAGACATCGGGCTTACTGGATGCTACTGGGCTCAGCAAGCAGGACCAAGAGGATTTGGTTATTGAATAT
>Ga0182013_10008567_pt1 | contig 10976 bp, 14 predicted proteins | sample 612S2MmetaG_FD_120487 | JGI IMG/M metagenome (GOLD analysis project Ga0182013, IMG submission 120487) | Permafrost microbial communities from Stordalen Mire, Sweden - 612S2M metaG | ecosystem: Environmental > Terrestrial > Soil > Wetlands > Permafrost | place: Sweden: Stordalen | collected...
AAGCAGCTCGAACGCATGGGCTACGACGTGAGCCTCACCGAACGGGCCGCCTGAGGGCGGATTTTCTCTTCAGGATCGACTTCGTCGATCCGTCGCGTTTGCGGCTACGCCGCAAGCCGCCCTTCGTCACGTGTCGGGTAAACCCGACACGCTCCTGGCGCTTCCGGCCCGAACTTCCCGGGCGGGAGTGCGTCCTTAAGGACCGGTCGAAGAGAGCGCCATGGTTCGGGTAGCGGCGGCCGGAGAACGAGTGATCTGCCTGCGCATGCGTTTCGCGGCATACGAGGCGCTCGTCACGGAACTCGGCGACGACGCCGGCGTCCGTATGACGTTCGATGGAGAGGCACTCGAACTCATGTCGCCGTCGACGGATCACGAGCGGTATAACCGGCTTCTCGAGGGGCTCGTACAGTTGCTTTCGCTCGAGTGGGAAATCGATATCGAGAGCACCGGTTCGGTAACGCTGAAGCGTGAACCATTCGGCGCTGAGCCGGATTCATCGTTTTACATCCGACACGCGGCCGCGGTAGTGGGAAAAAAGCAGCTCGATCTTGCTGCTGACCCGCCGCCCGATATCGCCGTCGAAATCGATATTTCGCGAGAGCGCATTGACAAGAAGGCGGTCTACGCCAACTTCGGCGTGCCGGAGTTTTGGCGCTACGACGGCCGGCAGCTGCGCGCCTACGCCCTGCGCGGCGGAAAGTACGTGGAAGTCGAGGAGAGCGAACACCTTTCCGGGTTGCCCATCGCCGAACTTGCGCGATTTCTCGAGCTGCGCATGAATCGTGGGCAGTCGGAAATCGCGCGTCTCTGGCAGGCGTGGTTACGCGACCGCCGGCCGCCGAAACGCTAACTTCCGTCCGTTGGTCGACGTGACGGCTGCTGTCGAGCGCGGCGTCCTCATCCTCGGAGGTCCGACCGCGAGCGGAAAGTCATCGGTCGCGGTCGCTCTCGCCGAACGGTATGGAGCCGAGATCGTCGGCGCGGATTCGCGCCAGATCTATCGCGACATGCCGATCGGCACCGCGGCGCCGACAGCCGAGCAGCAGGCCCGCGTCGCGCACCATCTCATCGGCTTTCTCGATCCGTACGAACGCTATTCGGCGGCCCGCTTTGCCGCCGACGCTTTGGGAACGATTGCCGAGATTCACGCGCGCGGAAAGCGGGCGATCGTTGCGGGCGGCACGGGGTTTTATTTGCGGGCGTTGTGCGGCGAAGTCGAGCTCGCCGCCGAACCTGATCCCGCGCTGCGCGAACGCGTGCGGCTCGAGGCGCACATCCACCCGTCCGACGTGCTCCACGCCTGGCTGCGGGCGCGCAATCCCGCGCGAGCCGCGCTCATCTCCGAACGCGATCCGTATCGGATCGTTCGCGCGCTCGAAATCGAACTCGCGCGAGAGCGGCGCGCAATCGCGCCTGCCGTCGGCGCGCCGCGCGGCGGCCGGAGTTTGCGCGCTTCCGGCATCGCGTACGTGAAGGTCGGCTTGCGGGTCGATCCGGCCGAACTGGGCGCGCGCATCGCTCGCCGCACGGATGCAATGCTGGCCGGCGGTTTGCTCGCGGAAGCCGAGCGCGTCGGCGCATCGGCGATCGCCGCGGACGCGGTTGGGTACCGCGAAGCGCTCGCGTATCTCGACGGCCGGCTGACCGGGGGGGAGTTGCGCACCGTCCTCGTGCGTGCGACGCGGCGTTATGCAAAACGCCAGCTGACGTGGTTCCGGACCGAGCCGGGCGTGGTGTGGCTCGAAGCCGGCGATTTTGCCGCCGCGGATATGGCGGTTTCGGGCATCGGCTGGACGCCCTTGCGATCGTGACACGCGCTCACAATCGCGCAATCGAGGCGCCCCGGGTCCAAGCGGGCGCTTTGCGCCATTCGCGCGGCCGGCAGGCACTCGCCGCCGGCAGACGGGCAGCCACGGCCGCTTCCGGGCCGGACCGCCTCCTCGCGGTCGGAGCGGCCGGAGAAGAGATGCCCGAATGCGGGCATAACAGTCCGGTCATGCCCACGTTGCGTCAACCCTCGCTGCAAGACGCGTACCTCGCCGAAGCCAAGCGCCAAGCGGTGCAGGTGGTCGTTTATCTCGACAACGGCTTTCAGTTGCGCGGCATCGTCAAAGGCTTCGATCCGTTCACGATCGTGCTCGAATACGAACACCGCTCGCACCTGATCTACAAGCACGCCGTCTCGACCATCTCGCCGCTGGGACCGCTGGTCGCGCCGCTCTTGCCGGAAGTCGAAGCGGCCCCGCTGTGAGCGGTACGGTTCCGGTCGTCAAGCTCAACGGCGCGCACAACGAGTTCGTGCTCGTCGACGAGCGCGTCACGCCGCTGCCCGATCCGCACGAATTCGCCCGCCGGATGTGTGATAAAGCCGCGGGACTCGGCGCCGACGGGCTGCTGCTCGTGCTCAACTCGGATTGGGCCGACGCGCGGATGCGGGTGATCAACGCCGACGGCAGCGAGCCCGAGATGTGCGGAAACGGCGTCCGCTGCTTCGCGCGCTATCTCGACGAACACGACGGGCGGTCGTCGGCCGTGATCGAGACCGTCGCCGGTCCGATTCAGACCGAAGTCCTCGGCCGCGAGCCGGAATACCAAGTCAGCGTCGAGCTCAACGCACCGCAATTGGGGGCCGAGCACGAGGTCGCCGGATTTCGCGCGATCCCGGTCGACGTCGGCAATCCGCACGTCGTCATTTTCACCGACGATGTGAACGCGATCGATATCGCCGTGCTCGGTCCGCGGATCGAACGCGACGCGCGCTACCCGAGCGGCGTCAACGTGCACTTCGCCCAAGTGACCGGACCCGCGTCGCTGGCGGTCGTCCATTGGGAGCGCGGAGCCGGGGCAACCCAAGCCTGCGGAACGGGCGCGGTTGCCTGTGCCGCCGCGGCCATCGCGACCCGGGGACTGCGCTCACCGGTGGAACTTACCGTTCCCGGCGGCGTGTTGAGCGTCGCGTGGGAACCCCCAAAGCGCGCGCTCATGACCGGCAACGCCGTCAAGGAGTTCGAGACGACCGTCCCGCTACGGGGCTCGCCTATACCGACATAGCCGGCAACATCTTTTTCGATCCCCGGCGCGAGCCGCTCGCCGACGGCGGCGTGGTGCGCCGGGTTTGCGCCGACGAGCTGATCCCGGCGCCGCCGGGGACCGTCAGCGCCCTGCTCCCGGGGCGTACGCCGCTGCTGGTCACCGGCCGCGCGCCGCTCCGCGAGACGACGCTTGCCGTGCTGCTGCCGGCCGGTTACACCCGGCTGCTGCTGCCGGCGTATACCGCGCGCGAAGGCGCGCCGCAGCTGCCGCTTTTCGGCTATACGTTCGCCTGCGTCGTCGACGACGCGCTGCATGTCGCCGCCATGCGCACCGATGAAAGCGTGGATTGGAAACCGCGCTATTTTGCCGACGGCGAACTCGAGGCGCTCATCGGGCGGCGGCAGGCGCTCGATCCGGGGAATCGCACGCTAGCGCAAGTCGCGCTGTGCTCGCGCGAATACGGCTGCTTCACCGCGCAGAACGTCTTCCTCGAACGCGGCGAAGCCGCCATGCCGGTCTCGCCGAAATGCAACGCGGCCTGCGTGGGCTGCATCTCCGAACTCGACGCCGCGAGCGCGATCCCCTCGCCGCAGACGCGCATCGCGTACGAACCGCAAAGCAGCGAACTCGCGCGCATCGGCATCCACCATCTCGAACGTGTTTCCGACGGCATCGTGTCGTTCGGTCAAGGCTGCGAGGGCGAGCCGCTGCTGCGCGCCCCGATCATCGCCGCCGCGATCGAAGCGATTCGCGCCCAGCGATCCAACGGGACGCTCAACCTCAACACGAACGGCTCCCTGCCGCGCTCGCTCCGGCGCCTCATCGACGCCGGACTTCAGGCCGTGCGGATTAGTCTCAACTCGTTCCGGCCGACCGTTTACGCCGCTTACTATCGACCGACGGGCTACGCACTCGACGACGTGCTCGAGAGCATCGCGCTCGCGGCGAGCGCGGGGCTTCGCGTGTCGCTCAACTATCTCACCCATCCCGGAGTGACGGATGAGCCCGCGGAGGTCGAAGCGGCCGAGGCGTTCCTACGCGCGCACCCCGTGGCGATGATCCAAACGCGAACGCTCAACATCGATCCGGAATGTTATTTCAACCGCGTCGGACGGCCGGTCGAGCCGTTGGGCATGCGAACCGCACTGGCTCGCATCGGGCGGCTGGGGGTCGCCTTGGGCAACTTCACGCACACGCACTGATGGTCCCGGCGGTGGCGTCGCCTGCGCCCGGCGACGGCGATGCTCCGTCGCAGCGAATTAGGCCAAGTAGACTTCGCCCGGCACGGGGGCGCTCGAACCGGTGCCGGTGGATACCGAGCCGGTGGAACCCGTGTTGCCCCCGAGCGATTGCGTGTTGCCCCCGAGCGATTGAATGTAGCTGCCGAGCTGACCGAGCAGGTTTTGAATGAGGCCCAGGAAGCCGCCTTGCTGGCCCGGATCGGAAGGCGCACCGGTACCGCAGAAGGTGCCGATTCCGGGCGACTGGATCGCGTCGGGCGTCAAGCCGGGCATGCACGTCCGAATGCTCTGCGGCATCGGCGACGCGGACGAGGCTGCGCCGAAACCTGTGTCGGCGGGGAGCAGCGCGGCAAACGTTGTGGCCGGGACCGGCTGGTTTTGAATCGTGTTCATCGACGAATTTCCTTGCTTCGGATCGGGGAAGACACGCCTCCGATCACGCGTCCCCCGACGACGGAAAGCCCAGCGCCAATAAAATCGCCAAACACCACCCCGTAAGGCAGAACACCGCCGCGGCTTGGCCCGAAGGGCCAAACGCCACGCGCGGCTTGGCCCGAAGGGCCAAACGCCACGGGTTCGGGCAAAGCCCGAACCCTGCTATCCGACGAGCACCGAACAGACGTCGCTGCGTGCTTCGCGCTTGATCATCGCGATGACGTCGTCGCCGGAATCGATCGTCGTGTCGCCGTTGGGGATCACGACGTCGCCCGATCCGCGGTCGACCGCGACCACGACGCAGCCGCGCGGCAACGCCAGGTCGGCGACCCGTTTTCCGCGCGCCGGCGAGTCGGCTGGGATCGAGAGCTGCACGAGTTCGAGATCGCCGCTGCCGACTCGCGCCAACGGCTCGAGATTGAGGTTATTCAGACGATCGTCGATATGCGCCAGGATGATCTCCGTCGACGAGATGACCGTGACCGGCCGCGTCGTATCGAGCGATTCGAAGATCAGCTTGTTCTTGGGATTGTTGACGCGTGCGATACAGCGCGCCTTCGAGTGCTTCTTTGCGATCAGCACGACGACCAGATTGTCTTCATCGTCGCCGGTGTCGGCCACGACCACGTCGGCGCGCACGATGCCGGCCTGCATGAGGACGTTGGGATCGCAGCCGTCGCCGACGATTGCGACGTCGGTTTCGAGCGTGTTCGTCATGAGCTGCGCCTTCTTGGCGTCCTTTTCGATCACGACGACTTCGTGCTGCTGTTTGATCAGTCCGCGAGCAAGATAGGTACCGACTTTTCCGCCGCCGACGATGATGATGAACATAGTGCAGTGTTTCTGCGCCGCACGGGCGGCGCGTTAGGAGTGTGCCGAACGCCGCGGCGATTGCACGTGCTTCAAACGGCCAGTTTGTCGACCGGGACGACCGCGAGAAACTCGGTCGCGAAACCGACCAGCGCGTCGGGCGCGACGATGACATTGATTTCATCGCCGTTGAGCAGCGTCTCGTTCTCCGATGCGACCATCACCGCGCCGCCGCGGCGAATCGCGGCGATGCGGACTTTGCCCGGTGCCTCGACCGCAGCGACGGTTCGACCGGCGTTATCGTGCCCGATCGTGGCGATGAGTGACGTCAGGTTGCCGAAATCGAACGCCGGCAGACTTTGGTACGGCGTATCGGCGAGCCGGTCGCGGATAAGCTGCGCCCCCAGCGTCGTCGGCGAAAACGTCTCGAGTCCGAGGTCCCGATACATCTGGCCGCGCGGCGGATCGTAGATGCGCGCGACGATCTTGGGGATGCGGAACATGCGCTGGGCGATCAGCGCCGCCATGACGTTGCGGTTGTCGCCGTCGGTCACCGCGACGAAGCCGTCGGCGCGGTCGGCGCCGGCACGTTTGAGCACGTCGTAGTCGATCCCGGTGCCGACTTCGACCTGACCGCCGAAGCGATTTCCCAGCCGCTTGAAGGCCGCGGGATTTTCGTCGACGACGATAACCTCGTGTTTATCAGCGACAAGCAGTTTGGCCAGGGTCGATCCTACTCGGCCGCAGCCGACGATGACGTATCTCATTGTGAAGCGTCCCGAGTCTTAGACAACCCGCCCGGACTTCCCGGCAGGAGCGCCCGGCATCGGTCCGAATTGAGCTGACTTTGCTCCAGAGCTGTGCCCTTGGCTGCACCAAGAGCCCGCTGGAGGAGATTTCCTACGCATTCAATCGGGGCGTAGCTCAGCTTGGTAGAGCGCTGCGTTCGGGACGCAGAGGTCACAGGTTCAAATCCTGCCGCCCCGACCACTTCTTTTCCGCAGGCTCGCACGTTGTTCTCTCAATTCAGCCCGGCGTCGCGCCGCGTTTTGCGTGCCGCCGAGCAAGAGTGCCGCAACCACAACCATTACTACGTGGGAGCGGAACACATGCTTTTCGCGCTTCTCGAAGAACATGATCCCGACGTTGAAGCGCGGCTGCGCGAGCGACACGTCGCCGGCTCGGACGTTCACGCGGAGATCAAGCGCGCTCTCGGCATGGGTGACGATCGCATGTGGGAGGGAATCTTGGTGACCCCGCGCGTGAGGAAGATCGTGAAGCTGGCCGAGAAGCGGGCTGATGGACGCGAGATCGAGCCGGTCGACCTCTTTGACGCCATCTGCGACGAAGGGGCCGGGCTAGCTGCCGACATCTTGCGCCGCCTCGCCCGAAACTCTGCCGACGGCACCGGGTAGCGAGCCACAAGAGGAGCCTCAACCTGCAACATCTTACCGCCTTCCTGCACGAGCTCGTCGTCCACTTCGGCTACCCCGGCCTGTTCGTGGTCATGGCGTTGGGCAACATGGGTATGCCGGCCGGCACCGAGGTGATCGTGCCGACCGCGGGCGCGCTTGCCGCCCAGCATCATTTCGGGTCGGCGGGATTCATACCGGCCTGGATCGTCGTCGCGATCGTCGCGACCCTAGGCGAAATCGCAGGCGGATCGATCCTTTACGCGGTCGGCTACTATGGCGGGCTGCCGTTCGTCCGGCGTTACGGGAAATACGTGATGTTTCGCGAGCATGAACTCAACCGCGTTCACGCGTTCTACGAACGTCACGGGAAGCTCACGGTCTTCTGGTGCCGCTTTCTGCCGTTCGTGCGCGGCGTGTCCGCGTTCCCGGCCGGCTTGTCGCGGATGCAGAAGCGATTCTTCGTCACGTACACCGCCATCGGCTCGGCGATCTTTTGTTTCGGCCTGGCCTATGTGGGTGAAGTCGCGGGCAAAAACCTCGACGGGATCGTCGCGTACGTGCACGACTTCGCCTCGATCATCGTGGGCGTCATCACGTTGCTCGTCATCGGCGGTTTCGTCTGGTGGCGCATCGTCAAAGCGCGCAACCCGCAGAACGACATCGCCGCTTAAGTGGATTCGGCTGCGGCCGAATCCTTCGCGTTCGGCTGCGCCGAGCCGTCGTGGCTTTTGCGGCTGCGCCGCAAGCCACGGTCTCGCGTTCCACCTGCTGCCGGGGCGCGGCGGCGGTCTTCGGCATGCGGACGGGCCGCCGATTCCGAAGCCTGGGCAGTATCGTCATCCGGAGGGAGATGCGCATGGAATCAAGGCTTGCCCGAAGTGCCGCCGCGGTGGTCTTGGCCGGCTCGATGAGCTTGACCGCAGGCGTCGCACGGGCCCAAGTCGCGTCACCGATCAAAGTTCAAAGCTGCAGCGTGCTGCAATATCAGCCTCCCAGGCCCGCGTACCGCAGCCGGTACTGGTACGATTATGGTTTCGCCGGTCCGTTCGTGCCCGCCGGGTCGCCCTACACCGACGGGATCGCGATCAGCTTCGTCAATACGTCGTCCGCGGTCGTCGACCGGGTGGTGTTCGGCGTCAACTACCGCGGTGATTTCGAGCGCGTCATCGACGCGGGGACCTTCTCGCCCAACGTCACCATCAACCATACGTTTGCCGACGTCTTCAGCGGTTACGCGTACCTGGGGCCCAAGCCCAACTCGTGTGCCGCCCGGGTGGTGCGTTTCAAAGACGGCTCGATCTGGCGCGCCCCGGGCGTCGGTGCTCGCCGGCAGTCGCCATGACCCTGCCCACCGCGTTTTTCGGTCACGGGTCGCCGCTCAACACGCTGGCCGCGAACCGTTACAGCACCGCCTGGAGCGCTTACGCGGCAACCCTGCCCGTGCCGCGCGCGATCTTGGCAATCTCCGCGCACTGGTACGTGCCCGGGACGCGCGTCGGAGCCGCCCCGCGTCCGCCCACCATTCACGATTTCAACGCGAATTTTCCGCCCGCGCTCTTTGATTTTACTTATCCGGCCCGCGGCGACGCCGAACTCGCCGACCGTGTCGCCGAGTTGCTGGATCCGATCGAGGTCGAACGCGACGCGACGAGCTGGGGACTCGATCACGGCGCCTACTGCATCTTGGCGCACCTCTTTCCGCAGGCGCAGATTCCGGTCGTCGAGCTGAGCATCGACCGCACCAAGCCGGCGAGTTTCCATTACGATCTCGCGTCGCTGCTGGCTCCCCTGCGCGACGAGGGCGTGTTCATCATGAGCAGCGGCAACGTCGTCCACAATCTCGAGCTCGCCGATCGCACGGCGAACCGCGAGCCGTACGATTGGGCGCGACGCTTCGATGACGTCGTCCTCCGCCTGCTGGCCGAGCGCGATCACGCGGCGCTGGTGAACTATCACCGGCTCGGACCGGATGCGCGCCTGGCGGTTCCGACGCCCGATCACTATCTGCCCTTGCTGTACACGCTGGGCGTTCAACGCTCCGGTGAGCAGGTTTCGACGATCGTCGACGGCTTCGACTTTCGGGCCGGAAGCATGTTGTCGGTCAGCTTCGCGGCATGACCGGCCGGGCGGCGGCGTTCCTGGCGAGGCTCGCGGCTCAAACGTCGGAAGCGGCCCGATTGCGGGCCGGCTTACCCGAACTCGACGAGCTCTTTCGCGACCTCGTCCGGGCCGCCGCGCCGCCGAACCCGCAGTTCGAGCGCGAGCGCATCATCGTCCGCCTGCCTTGCCCGCGCGAGCTGGTTTTTCTGCTCGGCTTGCTCTCCGAAGGTGAGAACGAGGCGGCGTTGCTGCTCGAACTCATCGCTTCGGTGAGCGCGGTGGACGCGGCTGCGCCCATCGAGCATATGCTCGACGAGGCCTGGTACTATTTGCGCACGTCGATCGATGCGGCCTGGCAACTCGATGACGGCGAACCGTCCGCGGCCGCCGCGCTGGCCTACATCTTCGCCGTCCTATGCGAGCGCCTCGAGGCACTCCGCGGCGCGATTCCTCCGGCCGGCGCCGCCGAGGAGCCCGGGCGCGTCGCGCTCCTCCGTTCGCTGCGGGCTGATCTCAGGTTTGCGCGATGAGTTCGGCGGCTTGGACCGCCACCGGATCAGGGCTGGGGGGCATGACCTCGCCTCTGACGTGCGTGGTTTTGCACAGCTCGCGATCGAGAATGAGATCAAGCACGAGCCGTTTGAGCTCGGCGTTCTCGAAACGCAGTCGCGAGAGTTCGCTGGTATCCTCCGTCGAGCGGTTCAGGCGTTTTTTCCAAACCGAAAACGTCGCTTCGGAAACGCCGAGTTTTCGGACGATTTCTTCAACGGGTACGCCGCTTTCAACTTGCCGGATCGCGGCTTCGATTTGGTCGTCGGAATAACGTGATTTTCGCACAGACGAACCTCCGGAGCGTGGACTTCGACGCTAAAGATTAGCGCCTGCCCTACCGCGAAACCTTTACGGGCGCGACACAATTGTTGCTCCGCGGACTATTGGTGCACGTGCGAGCCGCGGTCGCGCCGGTGCAACGACGGGAACGCGAAATTTTTCAGCTCGCCTGCAAACGTTTACCTTGCGTACCGTGCGCGGCTCGACGCGATACGCCGAAAAACACCGTCGTAGCATGCTTCACGGCTGCAAGCCTCCAGACGCGAGCGAGTGCGCGCCCCGTTTCGCGATGTCGTCGTCCGGAACGAGCACGCTGACCGGAAACGAACCGAGAAGTGCGGCCACGGAGATCCGCCCGTCCTCGGCGTCGACGGTGGTGTCGGTAAAGATATCGCGCAAGCGTGTGCTGGATTCCGGCGGCAAAACGATGCTCTCGTCGCCGAACGCCAGCTGCGGCGCGGAGCCGTCGAAGCGCATCAAGCCATGGACGAGTCGCGGGGCGATCACGATCACGTCGGTGCGCGCGAACGCGATGACGTGCTCGCTGAGCGGCCCGGTGACTTCGAGCGGCATGTAGGGACCGTCCAAGAACGTTGCCCGTCGCTCGGCGCGCAATCGCAACAGCTTCCAGGTCACGAACAGCTTGACGCGGCCGTCCGCCCACGAGGCGCGCGCTCCCGCCGGATCGGCTTTGCACCGCGAAAGCAAATCGGCACGCAATGCATAATCGACGGCACGGCGATTGTCCGGGTCGACCAGCGAGTGATCCCACAATTCGCAACCCTGATAAATATCGGGCAAGCCCGGGGCGGTGCACTTGAAGACGACCTGCGACAAGCTCGAGATCATCGCCGTCGGCGCGATGCCGGCAACGAAGGCTCCGATCTCGTTGGGAAAGCGTGCTTCGTCGCTGCGCTCGAGGATCGTGCGAATGAACGCCGTCGTGCCTTCCTCGTAGGCCAGATCGGGGTTCGCCCAACTCGTGCGGGTTTTGGCTTCACGTTGCGCTTTTTGCATGTAGGCGACGATGCGCTCGACATATGCGGCGTACGCGTCGTCGGCGATCGTCGCGGACTCGAGCCAGTCCGCCGGCCACGTCCCGACCAGC
>Ga0182013_10008569_pt1 | contig 10974 bp, 9 predicted proteins | sample 612S2MmetaG_FD_120487 | JGI IMG/M metagenome (GOLD analysis project Ga0182013, IMG submission 120487) | Permafrost microbial communities from Stordalen Mire, Sweden - 612S2M metaG | ecosystem: Environmental > Terrestrial > Soil > Wetlands > Permafrost | place: Sweden: Stordalen | collected...
ACCAACGAGATCCAACGCAACGTGGTGGCCGAGCGCATGCTCGGGCTGCCGCGGGGCTGAAGGGGGCCCGGTGCGCTTCGCCTTCACCGAGCAGCAGCTCGAGTTCCGGGACGCCGTTCGCCAGGTGCTCGACAAGGAGTGCACGCCGGCCGACCTCCGGGCCGCCTACGACGACCCGACCCCGCGCACCGCCCGTTGGTCGACGCTCGCCGAACTGGGGGTGGTGGGCCTCACCGTGCCGGAGCAGCACGGCGGTCTGGGGTTGTGCATCCTCGACCTGGTGCCCCTGCTGGAGGAGGCCGGGCGGGCCGGCCTGCCCGAGCCGCTGCTCGAGACGACCGCCCTGGCCGCGCCGTTGCTGGCGGCGTCGGGCAGCGGCCGGACGGCGGCCTGGCTCGAGCGGATCGCCGCCGGTGACGCCACCGTGGCCGTCGCCCCGGTGGAGCCGGCCCGCGGGGCGGTGGTCGCCGCCGCCGTCGGCGCCGACCTGCTGATCGTCCACGGCGTGTCGGCCGGACGGCGGCCGGAGCTCCACGCCGTCCCCGCCGACCAGGCCACCGTCACCCCGGTCGAGTCGCTCGACCCCACCCGTCGGCTGGGCACCGTGCGGTGGGACCCGTCGCCCGCCACGCTGATCGCCTCGGGCGAGGAGGCCCACCTGGCCATGGCCGATCTGGCCGACCGGGCGGCGGTGGCCACCGCCGCCGAGCTGGTCGGCCTGGCCGACCGGATGATCACCCTGGCGGCCGCCTACGCCCGGGAGCGCCAGCAGTTCGGCCGGGCGATCGGCTCGTTTCAGGCGGTCAAGCACCTCCTGGCCGGGGCCCAGGTGCAGCTCGAGTTCGCCCGCCCGGTGGTCTACGCCGCCGCCTGGTCGCTCGACGGCGAGGAGCCGGACCGCTCCCGCAGCGCCTCGCTGGCCAAGGCCTACGCCTCCGACGCCGCCACCGAGGCGGCCCGGGTGGCCCTCCAGGTCCACGGGGCCATCGGCTACACCTGGGAGTGCGACCTCCACCTCTTCCTCAAGCGGGCCTGGGCCCTCTCCGAGGCGTGGGGGTCGTCCGCCGACCACCGCGACCGCATCCTCACCGCCCTGCTCGACCAGCGGTAGGGGGCGCGGGCGCTACGGCGCCGCGAAGGCGTAGACCGGCATCCCGTTGTACTCGGCCGACTGCGACGGCAGGTACGGACCGTTGATGATGACGGCCAGCGACCCCGTCGGCGCCGGCCCGGCGTCGCCCTCGACGGTGACGATGGCGCCGTCGGGCCACCGCTGCATCACCAGGCCCACGTGGAGCGAGGTGGCGGTGCTCCAGGGTCCGGTCCCGTAGAGCACGGCGTCGCCGGGCTGGGGGACCCCGTCCGACGGCAACACCCCGGTGGTGGCGGCCGCCCAGTTGAAGATGTCGCCGGTGAACGGGTACGACGGGATGGGCACCCCGGCCTGCTGCCAGACCCAGGTGGCGAAGAGGGCACACCACTCCTCGCAGGGGCCGTAGGGGTTGCAGAACGACCCCGGGTACGGGTCGGCCGCCACCTGGCTGTCGGCCACCGACACGATGGAGGAGTCGAGCCCGGCCGGTGGGCTGGCCCCCAGGCTCGAGAAGGCGTACGACCAGCCGTCCGGCTCCAGGAGCCAGTACCCCTTTCCGTCCTGGGTGAGGGTGATGCCCGCCACCGGGGGCACGTCGAACGGGTCGCCGCCGTACCCGTCGCCCAGCGAGCCGTAGAAGTGGAAGGAGCCGAAGCCGAAGATGCCACCGTCGGTCGACACCAGCAGGTAACCGGTGCCGGCATGGCTGGGGGCGATGCCCACCACCGGGTCGTTGAGCTCCTGGCCCCCCTCCGACCCGTAGAAGTGGGCGTCGCCGAAGGCGAAGATGCCTCCGTCGCCGGCCACCATCCAGTACCCCCGCCCGTCGGCGGTGGGCGCCATCCCCGTCACCGCCGAGACCAGGGGCACGCTGCCCATCGAGCCGTAGAAGGCGGCGTCGCCGAAGGCGAACAGCCCACCGTCGCTGGCCACCATCCAGTAGCCGCCGCCGTCGGGGGTGGCGGCCATGCCCACGATCGGCTGGTTCAGCGGGACGCCCCCCATCGAGCCGTCGAAGGCGGCGTCGCCGAAGGCGAAGACGCCTCCGTCCAGGGCCACCAGCCAGTAGCCCCGTCCGTCGGGGGTGGCGGCCATGCCCACGATCGGACCCTGGAGGGCCACGGACCCCAGCGAGCCGTAGAACCCGGCGCCCCCGTAGGCGAAGACGCCGCCGTCGGCCGAGACCAGCCAGTAGCCCGTCGCCCCCGGGGCCGGGTCGGCCGCCGTGGCCACCACCACCGAGGACAGCGAGCCCGACGGCGTCCCGTTGAGGGTGGGCGCGTCGCCGAAGGCGATGACCCCGCCGCCGCCGTAGACGTGGGGGTGGGGCCCGATGGAGGGGTGGGCGCCGGTGGCGCCGGAGGGCCCGGCCGGCAGCGCCACCAGGACGGCCACCGGCAGCGCCAGGGCGATCAGGGCGGCCATGACCCTCCGCGGTTGCCCGGTTCGGTGCATCGCCCCAGGGTACGCCCCGCCCCGTGCTGACCGTGGTCACCCATCTGTCACTGTTCAGTCACTTTCAGTGACCCCTTGTACCGGCGCGCGCGTCGGGGCTACGTTCGGGACCACCAGGCCGGATCGGTGGCCTGGGCACGGGGGACGAGCCGGGTGACCGGCGGGGGGAGGGCCCGGACGGCCACCTCCCCGGCGGCGATCCGATGAGGGGTGAGCGAGGCAGGTGACGACGTGACGCCACGACCGGAGCAGCCGGAGCCGTTCCTCAGGGGCGCGCCCTACCCCGCCTACGGCGACGTGCCCTACCCCCGCGCCAATCCCACCGACACGTCGCGCCTGCCGGCCGACGTCTGGCACGCCTCGGTGGTGCCGGTCGGCGTGCGCCTCGAGGTGGTGGGCGACGCCCTGGCCCTCGACATCGCCTACCGGACCTCCACCGGCAACCTCGGCTACCGGGGTGACGGCGCCGGGATCACCTTCTCGGTGTGGCGGGCCGGCCACCAGGTCTGCGAGGAGGAGGCCATGCTCGGCGACGGCATGGTCCGGGTCTCCCTGGGCGCCGCGGCCGCCGACAAACCGGCCACCATCTACCTCCCCGAGGGCATGCACCCGCTGATCCAGTCGCTGACCCCGGTGGACGGGGAGATCTTCCCCGCCCCGGCACAGCCGCGCTGGGTGGCCTACGGCGACTCCATCACCCAGGGGTGGATCGCCTCGGGCCCGTCCCGCGCCTGGACGGCCATCGCCGCCCGGAAGGCCGGCCTCGACCTGGTCAACCTGGGCTACGCCGGCGCCGCCCGCGGGGAGATCGTCTCGGCGGAGCACGTGGCCGACCTCCCCGCCGACATCATCACCATCGCCTACGGGGTGAACTGTTGGTCGCGGACGCCCCACAGCGTGGGGATGCTCACCGAAGGCCTGCGCGGCTTCCTCGACGTGGTGCGGTCCGGCCACCCGTCGGCCCCGATCGTGGTGATCAGCCCGGTGATCCGGCCCGACGCCGAGGACGCCCCCAACCGCCTGGGCGCCACCCTGGCCGAGCTCCGCCAGGCCATGGAGTCGGTGGTCCGCCAACGGATCGAGGACGGGGACACCGCCCTGGCCCTCATCGAGGGCCTCGGCATCATCACCGCCGAGCACCTCGACGACGGGATCCACCCGGGCGACGAGGGCCACAAGCGCATCGCCGCCGCGGTGGTCAAGGTCCTCACCGCCTCCCTGAAGTCGGCCAAGGCAGCCGCCACCGCCGACGACGACGACGAGGCGGTCGCCACCGCCGACGACGAGGCGGTCGCCACCGCCTGAGCGGGCCGTCCGACGGGGCCCGGTTGGCTCCGGCCTCCCGGACACCCACTACCGTGGGCCGCCATGGACGCCACCACCCTCATCGACTCGTTCCGCGTGGACGGCAAGGTCGCCGTCGTCACCGGGGCCGGCAGCGGCATCGGCCGGGCCAGCGCCCTGGCCCTGGCCGGGGCCGGGGCCACGGTGATCTGCGCCGACATCACCACCGCCGCCGCCGGGGAGACCGCCGACCTCATCGGGGCGGCCGGGGGGGCCGGCGAGGCCGCCGCCCTCGACGTCTCGGACCGCCTCGCCGTCGACGGGCTGGCCGCCAAGGTGGTCGCCGACCACGGCGGCATCCACGTCTGGGCCAACATCGCCGGCATCATGGTCGAGGGGCCCTTCCTCGACGCCCCCGAGGAGGACCTCGACCGCATCCTGGCGGTCAACCTCAAGGGGGTGTTCTTCGGGTGCCAGGCGGCCGGCCGGGTGATGGTCGGCCAGGCCGAGGGGGGCAGCATCATCAACGCCTCGTCGGCCGCCGCCGACGTGCCCAGCCCCAACATCGTCAGCTACGCCATCTGCAAGGCCGGCGTGGTGCAGATGACCAAGTCGCTGGCCTACGAGATCGGCCGGAAGGGCGTGCGGGTGAACGCGGTGGCCCCCGGGTTCGTGCTCACCGGGATGACCGGGCGCTACTTCGTCCGTCCCGACGGCACCGTCGACGAGGACATGCAGGAGGCGGTGCTCGGCCCCATGCGCAAGGCCACCCCCCTCCGGGCCATCGGCGAGCCCGAGGACATCGCGGCGGCCGTCCTCTACCTCGCCTCCGACGCCGCCCGCTTCGTCACCGGCCAGGTGATGCGGCCCAACGGCGGCGTGGCGATGGTGTGACGGCAGGGGACGACGGGGCGCCGGACGGGGCGCCGACCGGGATCACAGTGGCCGGGCACTTCTCGCCGATGATGTGGTCGTTGCTGTTCACCAAGCTCACCGTCGAGATCGACGGGGAGCCCCACCGGGGCCGGTGGCGGCGGCGCTTCCTCGCCACCGGCCCCGGCGAGCACCGGGTCGACGTGTCCTTCGCCTACGTGGGCAACCCGCGCTGCGGACCGGCCTCCCTGGTCGTCCGGGTGCCCGAGGGCACCACCGTGGCCCTGGCCTACAAGGCTCCCAACCTGCCCACCGCTCCCGGCCGCCTGGAGGCCCGGCGCTCCACCTGACGCACCGTCAGAACAGGGGTACACTCGGCCCATGGCCGAGCTCCCCTGGATCATCTCCGTCGACGACCACGTCGTCGAGCCGCCCACCGTCTGGACGGACCGCCTCCCGACCAAGTACCACGACGTCTGCCCGCGGATCGTGCGCGCCCCCATGGGCGAGATCACCTACATCGGCGGCAAGCTGACGGTGGTCCCCGGCTCGGAGGGCTTCCCCACCGACTGGTGGTACTACGAGGACCTCAAGCGGCCGCTGCTCCGGGTGGACTCGGCGGTGGGCGTGCCCCGCGACGAGGTCACCATGCGCGGCATCACCTACGAGGACATGCGCCCGGGCTCCTACGCCGTGACCCCCCGACTCGAGGACATGGACGTCAACCACCTCGAGGCCTCGCTCTGCTTCCCCACCTTCCCCCGCTTCTGCGGCCAGACCTTCACCGAGGCCAAGGACAAGGAGCTGGGCCTGCTCTGCATCAAGGCCTACAACGACTGGATGGTCGAGGAGTGGTGCGGGCCCGAGGCCAAGGGCCGCCTCATCCCCCTCACCCTCATCCCCCTGTGGGACGCCGAGCTGGCCGCCGCCGAGGTGCGACGGAACGCCGAGCGCGGGGTGCGGGCCGTCTGCTTCAGCGAGATCCCGCCGTTCCTCGGCCTCCCCTCGGTGCACGATCCCGACCACTACTGGGACCCGTTCTTCCGGGCCTGCGCCGAGACCGGCACCGTCATCAACATGCACATCGGCTCCTCGTCCAAGATGCCCTCGACGTCGGCTGACGCCCCGCCGGCGGTGGGCTCGACGCTCACCCACTCCAACGCCACCTACTCCATGGTCGACTTCATGTTCTCCGGCGTGCTGGTGCGGTTCCCCGACCTGAAGCTGGCCTACGCCGAGGGGCAGATCGGCTGGATCCCCTACATCCTCGAGCGGGCCGACAACGTCTGGGAGGAGAACCGGGGCTGGGGCGGCGTTGCCGACATCGTCCCCGAGCCGCCGTCGACCTACTTCCACCGCCAGATCTACGGGTGCTTCTTCGACGACGCCTTCGGGCTGAAGAACGTGGAGGCCATCGGGGTGGACAACATCACCTACGAGTCCGACTACCCGCACTCCGACTCGACCTGGCCCAACACCCGCCAGATCGCCGAGAAGCAGATGAAGGACCTCACCGAGGAGCAGATCTACAAGATCGTCCGCGGCAACGCCATCAAGCTGTACGACCTCGACTTCAAGTGACCCGGCCCACCGCCCGGTAGCCCGCCATGGACCTCCGCGAGACCGACGCCGAGCAGGCGTTCCGGACCGGGCTGCGCGCCTGGCTCTCCGGGACCCTGCCGGGCCTGCCGCCCAAGCCGTCGCCGGACGACTGGCCGGGACGCCGCGCCTACGACACCCACTGGCAGCGCCTGCTCTTCGACGCCGGCTACGCCGGGGTGGACTGGCCCGTGGAGGGCGGCGGGCGGGGCTCGACCCCCGTCGAGCAGCTCATCTTCAAGGAGGAGCTCGAGCGCGCCCACGCCCCCTACGTGGGGGTCAACTTCGTCGGCCTGCTCCACGCCGGGCCCACCGTCATCGCCGAGGGCACCCCGGAGCAGCGCCAGCGCTACCTGCCGCCCATCCTCCGGGGCGACGAGGTCTGGTGCCAGGGCTTCTCCGAGCCCGACGCCGGGAGCGACCTGGCCTCCATGCGCACCCGGGCGGTGCGCGACGGCGACGAGTACGTGGTGACCGGCTCGAAGATCTGGACCTCGCACGCCGAGGTGGCCGACTACTGCGAGCTCCTGGTCCGCACCGGCCCGGAGGACAGCCGCCACCGGGGCATCACCTGGCTGATCCTGCCCATGGACACCCCCGGGGTCGAGATCCGCCCGCTGACCACCATCGCCGGCTCCACCGAGTTCGCCGAGCTCTTCCTCGACGGGGTACGCATCCCGGTGGCCAACCGGGTCGGCGACGAGAACGACGGGTGGCGGGTCACCATGGTGACCCTCAGCTTCGAGCGGGGCACCGCCTTCGTCGGCGACCTCCTCGAGGCGGTCGAGCTCCTGTCGGAGACGGTGGCGGTGGCCCGCCGGACCGGGGCCTGGTCCGACCCGGGGGTGCGCCGCCAGGCCGGGCACCTGCGAGCGGAGCTCGACGCGCTCTGGGCGCTGACCAAGCGGAACGTCTCCCAGGCCGCCCGGACCGGCGTGCCCGGCATCGGCGGCACCGTCTTCAAGCTGGCCTACACCGAGACGCGCCAGCGGCTCGGGGAGTTCTCCCTGTCGCTCCTGGGCCGGGCCGGCCTGGCCGCCGAGGACGTCGAGGGCCTCGACGGGCTGGGGGCGCTCCCGGCCGAGACGATGGTGGAGGACTGGCTGCGGGGCATTTCGCTGACCATCGCCGCCGGCACGTCGCAGATCCAGCGGAACATCGTGGGCGAGCGGATCCTGGGCCTGCCCAAGGAGCCGAGCCCGGCCCCTCCGGGCCCGAAGGCGTAGGGGGCGGCGTGGACTTCGAACTCACCGAGCTCCAGGTCGACCTGGCCGACGGCGTCCGCCGGCTGTGCGAGGGCCGGTTCCCGCTCGACCGGGTGCGGACGGTCGAGTCGGCCGAGCGGGTGGTCGACCGCGACGGCTGGCGCCAGCTGGCCGAGGCCGGCGTGTTCGGCCTCTGCCTGGCCGAGGAGGCCGGCGGGGCCGGCCTGGGACTGGCCGAGGCCGCCCTGGTCTTCGAGGAGTTGGGCCGCGCCCTGGTGCCCGGTCCGCTGGTCGCCTCCCACCTGGCCGCCGGCCTGGTCGACGGCGCCGAGGACGGCTCGGTGGTGGTCGGCCTGGTGGAGCGGCCCCGCGCCGGGGCCGTGGCGCCGGTGGTGGTGGAGGGCCTGGCCGACCTGGACGTCCTCCTGGTGGTGTCCGACGACGGCGTCGCCTCGGTGGAGCCGGCCTCCCTGGACGCCACCCGCCTGGCGCGGCCCATGGACCCCCTGACCCCCCTGTGGTCGCTGCCCTCCCTGCCGGTCGGGACCCCGGTGGCCGGCCCGGAGGTCGCCGCCTGGTGGCGCCGGGACGGGGCGGTGCTGACCGCCGCCCTGCAGGTCGGCTCGGCGGCCTGGACCACCGAGCTGGCCGTGGCCTACGCCAAGGAGCGGCGTCAGTTCGGGCGCCCCATCGGCGGCTTCCAGGCAATCAAGCACCTCTGCGCCGACATGGTGGTGCGGGTGGAGGTGGCCCGGGCGGCGGTCCACGCCGCGGCAGTCACCGTCGACCAGCCGGAGGTCGGCGACGCCGACGTGGCGGCGGCCGGCGCCAAGCTGCTGGCCGACGAGGCGGCCCTGGCCAACGGGCGGGCGTCCATCCAGGTCCACGGCGGCATGGGCTTCACCTGGGAGGTACCGGTCCACCTGGCCTACAAGCGGGCACGGGTGCTGGCCACCCAGTTCGGCACCGAGGGCGAGCTGGCCGAGGCCCTCGCCGCCGCCGTCACCGACCCGGTGACCGCCTGACCCACCCCCGGGGCGCCCGGGTGGTATGCCATGCCCCTGCCGACGGGGCAGCGGGAGAGGATCGATGGGGTCGGGACGGCATTCGAAGCGGACGGGGCACCGGTTGGGGTGGACGGTGGCCGTGACCGTCGCCGCGGTGGCGGTCGTGTCCGGGGCCGCGGTGGCCGTGGCCGCCCTCGACAGCTCCCCCTCCGTGGAGGCCACCACCCGGGCGGGCGAACAGGTCCCCTACCAGTACGTGGCCAAGGCCTACACCGAGCTCCTCGGGCGGGCACCGACCCCGGCGGAGTGGACGGCGGGCACCGCCTTCTTCGAGGCGCACGGCTGCACCGCCGCCACCCTCGAGCAGTACGGGTCGACGGTGGTCGGCTCCGGCGAGTACCGCGGGGACTACCCGGCCGGGGACGAGGCGGCCACCGCCCTCACCCTCTACCGGTTCGTCCTGAACCGCGAGCCCGGTGAGGCGGAGTTCACCGCCCTCCGCGACCGGCTCGCCGGCGAGTCCCCCCTGGACGGGGCCGAGGGGCTCTTCGCCACCACCGAGTTCACCGCCACCACCGCCCCGGCCGTCTGCAGCCCGACCCGGGCCGGGTACGGCTTCGGGGAGCCCGGCGACCCGACCGCCTACCCCGCCATCCAGACGCCGGCCACCGGGGCACCCGGCCCCGACGCCCCCGGCGGCGGCCTCCAGGCGTCCCTCGATGCCCTGTCGGCCCGCGGCGGCGGCACCTTCGCCCTGCCCGCCCGGGAGGTGGTGGGCCTGTCCACCACCCTCACCGTGCCCTCCGGCGTGACCCTCACCACCGCCGGCGATCCCGGCACCGCCCGCTACGCCGAGATGGCCCGGCTGGTCCGGCTCCCGGGCTTCACCCAGAAGGCGGGCTACGCCGGGGCGGAGCTGGTGAGCGTGGCCCCCGGGGCCCGGCTGGTCCACGTCTGGGTCGACGGCCAGCGCGACGGGCCCGACAACCACGTCTTCCTGGACTTCGACATCCGGATGCTCGGCGGCGTGGGGACCACCGTCATGGACGACCGCATCGGCAACCCCTCGGGCGCCACCGACCTGGAGGACGACGCCGGCACGGCCGGACCCGGCAACCCCACCGGGTGCGCCGGCAACGTCGTCGCCGACAACCTGGTCGAGGGGTACGCCACCGCCCACACCCCGCCGGGCGACGTGGCCGGCGACCACACCCAGGCCGACGGGCTGGGGATCCTGTGCGGCTCGACCCGGGTGGAGGGCAACGACATCGTCGACGTCTCCGACGCCGCCATCGTGCTGTTCAACGGGGGGGCCTTCGACACCGACGTGCCGCCCCAGCGGTCGCTGGTGGCCGACAACACCATCGTGTCGGCCGGCAACTCCCTCTACTTCGGGATCGTCACCGACCCCTTCTACTCCCTGGGGGCCGCCGGCACCCCGGGCGGCGACCCGGCGGGCACCACCTCGCGCGCCTTCGCCGCCCCGTCCGGGGGTGCGGTGATCCGCGACAACACCCTCTGGACCGGCGAGCGGACCCACGTCGACGTGCTGCTCAGCTCCGGCTCCCACGACCTGTTCGGGTCGACCGTCCACCAGGACTGCCTGCTGCCCACCCAGGGTGGGGTGGCGGCCTGCGGTGGCGGACGCAACGCCACCGGGGCCACCTGGACCGACAACACCAGCGCCGGCCTGCCGTCCTGGGCCGAGATGGGCATCTACGTGGGCGGCACCGTCGGGGCCGTCTTCCGGGGGAACGACTTCCCCGCCCTCGGCGACGTCACCGGCGGCGGGTGCCCCAAGGGGGCGGTGGTGGTGGCCAGCGGATCGGGCCCCTCCACCGACTTCGCCACGGGGCTCCGGATCGACGAGCCCGTCACCCACGACACCACCCTGGCCAGCGACAGGTGCGTGGTGCCGAGCTTCTGACCGCCGATCCGGCCCCGCAGCCCCCCGTTCCCCGGCGGTAGCCTGCTGCCGTGACCACCGACCCCGCCTCCCCGACCCCCTCCCCCGCCGGCCCCGACCACGTGGTGACCGTGCTGCCGGCCGGCCGCACCGTCTTCGGCCTGCAGCTCCCGGTCCAGTCGCAGTCGACCCTCTACGCCCAGCCCTGGGAGGCCGCCGCCGGGCCCGACGAGCTGGCCCGGGTGGCCCTGGCCTGCGAGGGGGCCGGCTTCTTCTACGTCGGGGTCTGCGACCACACCTTCATCCCCGAGCGCCTGGCCGGGGCCATGAGCACCACCTGGTACGACACGGTCGCCACCCTCGGCTGGCTGGCCGGGATCACCTCCACCATCCGCCTGCTGTCGCACATCTACGTGGTGGCGCTCCGCCACCCGCTCCGGTCGGCGAAGGAGTTCGCCACGCTCGACACCCTGTCCGCCGGCCGGGTGGTCTGCGGGGTGGGTGCCGGCCACGTGTCCGAGGAGTTCGACCAGCTCGGGGTGGCGTTCGAGC
>Ga0182013_10008572_pt1 | contig 10969 bp, 18 predicted proteins | sample 612S2MmetaG_FD_120487 | JGI IMG/M metagenome (GOLD analysis project Ga0182013, IMG submission 120487) | Permafrost microbial communities from Stordalen Mire, Sweden - 612S2M metaG | ecosystem: Environmental > Terrestrial > Soil > Wetlands > Permafrost | place: Sweden: Stordalen | collected...
CGCAGTATCGAACGCGGAAAAACCCGTGGCGGCCGTCGGTGCACGAGGGCACGAACAGGATCTGGGCGCCGGCTTCGGCCAAGCAGCGCGCCGCTTCGGGGAATTCCACGTCGTAACACACCATGATCCCGATCTTGCCGAAGCTACCAAGGCCACGCCAGGCGCCTGTTGGTCCTGCAGGAACGCCGCGGCCCACCATTTCAAATCGACACCGAAACATTTCGCCGAGAAACCTTGTGAATACTCGGTTTTTTCGAGATCCAGAGTGATTATACCGGACAGCTTCTTACTCTTTGCTAGTAGCGCGTCGGGACGCTTCTGGTGCACAATGCACCAATAATGTCAGCCAAGGCAGCTAGGGTAACCACCGGACCTCCAGAAAGACACGCCGTCGGTCGGCTTGGCTGGCTGCGGGCGGGCGTGCTTGGTGCAAACGACGGCGTGCTCTCGACTTCGAGCCTCATCATCGGCGTTGCCAGCGCACACGCTACGCATGAGGGCGTAATTGTTGCGGGTTTATCAGGACTCGTCGCCGGCGCCATGTCGATGTCTGCAGGCGAATTCGTTTCTGTGAGCTCGCAGGCCGACTCGGAGGGTGCGGATCTCGCTCGGGAGCGTGCCGAGCTTAGGCAAGATCCCGGTGGGGAACGAAACGAGCTAGCCGGCATCTATGTAAAACGCGGTTTGGATCGCGGACTCGCGATGCAAGTAGCGGAACAACTGATGGCATTCGATGCGCTCGGCGCGCACTCGCGCGACGAACTGGGTATTTCTGATTCGAACGCGGCTCGCCCGGTTCAGGCTGCACTCACATCGGCCGCATCCTTCGCCGTCGGTGCCGCCTTGCCGCTTGCAGTCGCACTCGTTGCACCGGTCGCAATCGCGATCATCACGGTCTCGGCATCGTCGCTCGTCTTTCTCGCGGTCCTCGGCCTTCTCGGCGCCAAAATCGGCGGCGCGAACATGCTTAAGGCGGCGGTCCGCGTGACATTTTGGGGCGCTCTAGCAATGGCCGTTACCGCCGCGATCGGCGCATTGTTTGGCGCACATGTGTAGGCGCCGCAGCTGCAAAGACGCACCGCATGCCCCAGTCGGCGAAACCAACAACCGTAAGCCGGCAATGCTCAGCCGACTTGTACGCCGGCACCCGCTGCCGGGAAAGCGACGGCGGCGAAGTGGCTTCGGGCATGCCGCTGATCGCCATCGAGGCGCCGGTTTCGCAGCTGTTTGCAGGCGTGCGCGAGAACCCAGCGATCCACGGCAACGATGAGATTGGATCCTTCGGCCTGCGGGATGAATGCGCTCGGCAAGAGGAGCCCAAGGCGCGGATGCGTCCACCGCACGAGCGCTTCGAAACCGACGACGCGCCTGTCGCGAAGCCGCAAAACCGGTTGGATGAGGGAGCGCGAAGAAACCCCTTATGGCCGTTTTTCGGCCGCAGCGAAAAGGCCGTAACGAAAGGAATGAGGGGAACAGATTCCCCGGGCTAGCAGGCGAATGCCGGCCCACGCTTGAGCGAAGCTGTCGAGGTCTTGCGCCGCGCTGAGCTGCGCGGGGCGGCGCGTTCGGGCGGGGGAGACCGTCGCCGGCGGTGGGCTTGGCATCTGCCGCGCGCCGACCAGAATAGAGATAGTCAACAAGTTAAGGAGTACCGCGAATGCTCCAGCGCCAGGAGTCCGAAGTCCGTGACCGGATCGTGTTCGGCGTATGCGGAATTATGCATCATCGACGCTTCCCCGAAACGCTCCATCGGTGACCAGTGCCGGCCCATGCCAAAGCTGCGAAGTTGGCGCATTGAAAACAGCCGGGAGACAAAGTCCATAGGACTGAAGCCCCCGGCTGTCTCCGCGATCTGCTAAGTCTTGTTGCGGGCGTCGCGCTTCAAAGCGTCGACATCGGCCTGTGCGGTTTCTTTCTCTTGGTTGACTATCGAGTTCGCCTCTCACCGGCAGTCATCTGGTTGCCGGCTATTTTACGTTTCTTCTGCTCGGCATCCGCGGCACCTCGATGAATGCCTTCGCTGACTTCGTCCTTGACGTTCTTCCCGGCATCCGTTACGTTGTCGATCACTTTAGTAACTTCGTCTGTTAGTCCCTTAGTCCCATTTGTGTCCTTTCTTTTTCCCTAGACCCACGTGCCACGATCAGAACAAGCGCGACATGAACTAGTAGATGAACGTGCCCGCCGCCGAAGTGCACAATGCCCGGTCAAGGCAACACATGGCGGGGGTCAAACCAATGCCGAAGAATCCTGTGCTCGTAAGCGTTCGACGCAGCCGCTTTCCGGATGACCGCCGCACGGGTTCCAATCAAATACCGCTGCATAGTTTCGGGCATTCCCAGTAAACTCTATGAGCCAGCCGCATTTCCAGGTCCATCGCTGGACCGACGGAAGACCGCTTGCCTGTATCAGGGTCCATCGTTCATTTGGGCCAAGCACTTTACGCACTTGATCAACTCGCCACATGGCGCGCTTCATTGGTACGTATGCGTCGCCGCTCTCAAAACGGAACGTCAAACAGTAAGCGCCCATCGATGCTTGCCGAGCTGAGGATGATAGCCGTCCCACCATGCCTTTCGAGCAATAACCGAATCGTCGGATGCGTCGAGCGACGATCGCAAACGAAAACGGCCACCTTTTCCGTCCCTGAAATCAGCTCGATCCCAACGTATCACTCGGAGCAAGGCAAGCACATCGGGGAAAATGGAGATCGGCAGGACCAGGCCAGCCGATTGAACGATCTGCAGCGGCCGCGCACCTGAGCTATCGCTGGCCATGATGATGCCCCGCGGGCGACGCTTTCGGCGGTGGATCCATCCGATGGCTGCAACAGGGCTCCGGTTCGGCGCACCCGTCCAAGATCACATCAAAGGCATGCTCGTCAAAACCGAAAGCACGAATCGCAGCGCATTCTTGTGCTCGCGTGTTAGGCCCGGACTCGACACCGCGCGTGGCGACCGGGGCACCGAGAGCCTCATTTGCGTACCTTCATCAGATGTTCACAGCATGAACCGATACTGAAGAGTGGACTTGGCGGCCGATTGCGAGCTCCCCACTGCGCATCGGCACAGCACGCTTCAACGGTACGGTCGCGCAGGCGCGGGACGTCTTATCGAGGAGTTGCCGCTGCGAAGAGCGCTGCCGCCCCAAGGTGCAGTTGAGCGCCAGTGAGGGTTAGTCAAGGGAATCATGGGCGGAATCTTGTGGACGATAATCGTGATCTTGTTTGCCTTCTGGCTGGCGGGCTTCGCGCTGCACTTTGGTGGCGGGCTCATCCACCTACTACTTCTTGTCGCTCTCGTCCTGATCATCGTGAACGTCTTGACCGGTCGCGGCGCACGAGTATAGGCCGGTTTGAGACCGTCGAACATTGCGCGTTCGGCTCGCCGGCCGCGCGATTCCTGGCCCGATAAGACCCGGCACGCTTGCCGAAAGAGAAGCAAAGAGAGGAACATCCAATGGTGCAAAAAGACGACGTCAACAAAATAGTCGAAGCCGTGAAAGATACCGTCGCGAACGTCAAGGACACAGCAAGCGAAGCTGTGCATCGCGTGGCGGCGCAAGCCGAGCAGCAAAAGCGGAACCTGGTCGGCGATCAGATGACCACCGGTGAGAAGGCGAGCTCAATGATCAGTCAAGCGAAACAGACGGCGCAGGGCGATATCGACGCGATGAATCGCGAGGACCGTAACAAGACTTAGTCGTTGTTTTCCAGAAAGTCTGCGAGTCTGGCACTGCGCTCCCGCAGGCGCTTCGAATTGGCAACACGCCCTGCGTGTCCCCGACGTGTGGTCAACGCGCCCCGCGTGTCCCCGACGTGTGGTGCACGCGCCTGCGATGAGTGCAACTTCGACGGATGTCCCGGCGAGCTACGTCTCGTTCGCGCCACGAGGCGCAAAATGCGCCGGGAACGGAGCGCGGCGCAACACGTCGTTGATTCGGCTCCTAAGGACCGCGCGTTAAGGAAAACATCACGGTGGCACAAGCGGCGGAGACGACATATGAGCGGTTTCAAGCGTACCTTCAAAGCAGTCCGAAAAGACGCCGCAAAGTCCGTTCGTCGGCGAATCGAAAAGCGCACGCGCAGCGCTGGCGCGCGGATCTCGAAGCTCGCGAAGTTGCTCCAATCGTCGGTGCGCGATGCGCAGTCGCACGATTCGCCTTTTGCCGATGACATAGTAGAATCAATCGCCCGCCGTTTGGACGCCGCCGGCCGCTATCTGAGGATATCCGATACCGATCGAATGCTGGCCGACGTTGAATCGCTGGCGAGGCGCGTTCCGCTGACCTTCACGGTCGCGGGGTTCTTGCTTGGGTTTGCGACCGGCCGCTTTCTGCGAGCTTCGCGAGATTGAATTCAGAAAAAGCCGAGGCTTCAGAATTAGAAAGGGAGGTTCATGAGAAACCTCGCCCAGAGGGTAGACCGCCTCAAGCGAAGAGTCGAAGACGTGCGGGATCGAGTGGCGGAGGTCGGCGCGCGAGCCAGCGAAATGCTTCCGTCGAGATCGAGCCGGGGCGGCCGCCTTCGCCGGTTCGTGAGCAAACATCCGCTGCCGGTCGGTGTCGGCGCGATCGCCCTGGGGTTTGTCGCGGGCTTCGCTCTTCCATCGACGCAGTTCGAGAACCGGCGCTTGGGCAAACTCTCGGACCGCACTAAGGCGAATCTGCGGCAACGCGTTCAAGAGCGGCTGAACCATGTAACCGACGCGATGGGGCACGCTGCGATGACCGCGGGGCGCTAGGAGCGTGTCGGGTTTACCCGACACGTGACGACGGGCGGCTTGGGCGAAGCCCAAACGCACGGGTTCGTCGAGCGAAGCCGAGACGAACCCATCAGATTCGACGAAGTCGAATCCCTAGGGAACGTGTAGGGTTTTACCCGACGCGCGACGACAGGATGGGCGCCCTCGGCTTCGCTCGGCACGCCCTCCGGCTTGCGGCATAGCCGCAATCGGGTAGGCGGGGTTGTCGCCATCCCCACCTCCCACACCGCCGGACGTGCCGTTCGGCATCCGGCGGTTCGTCGATCATATAATAATAATGACGAAAGTCGTGCGCCTAAAGCTCGTCGCCGAACATGCGTCCCATTAAGCCGTTGTCAACATGGTAACCGCAGTCTTCCAATTCGTCGAAAATGCGCGCTTACGTCCAATGCATCTTAACCGGATCGCCCAGCCACGTCGCGATTTGTTCATGAAATGGCGCTAATTTGTCACCTTGCGATCGCTGACGTTTGCCATCCGGCGATGTCAAGGAGCGAAGTGCTCGGCGGACGGCTGCGGCTGACGCCCTTGACCACCGCGATCTTGCGAATGCTCAAACCTTGCATGCGCTGCATATGAAAGTCCATCCAACGCTCCGCAGGTTCGATGTGAGCCCCTCCCTTCCGAAGTAGTTTGTGAGTGATTACCAGCTCACTTCGGGAGGAGGCTCGCCCAGCTACCAGGCGACCGGCCGGGCTCGGAGGTGGGTCCGGCTTATCCCGGCGCAAGTGGGTTCACGTTAACCCGGCGCCGACATGCCAGGCGGAGGTCGAAGAGCACCTGTACAAAATGGCAGCGGCGGGCGAGCAAGCAAAAGGGGGCTTAAAGGGTGGGCGAATCCGCAACTATCGAACGACTTCGGCTGGAACTTGCAGCCAAGCAAGCAACCGTTGACGCTCTTATGAAAGGTTTCCAAACCCGTGACTTTCCGATCGTCAACGGGCTCGCCTTCGACGTCCTCTATCAGCCGGCAGCGACACTTGAGCACCTCGGCGGCGATTGGTACGACATTTTCACCTTGCCCGACGAACGGGTCGCCTTTACGATCGGCGATGTCTGCGGTCGGGGCCTCGCCGCGGCGGTGAAGATGGCACAGGCGAAACAGGCTATTAAGGTCGCGGCAGCGCTGCAGACCAATGACCCCATGCCGATCGCGGTATTGGACCAAACGAATAAGGTCATTTTCCTCAACGACCATCATGTCGAATTTACAACTGCGCTTTACGGCGTCATCGATACGGTAAATCGCAAAGTGACGTACGCCTCCGCCGGACATCATCCGCCGATCCTTGCGAAACCCGGCAGGGAGCCATGCATTATGCCTAATCACGGCTTTCCGCTCGGGGTCGAACTCAACTTGCCGGATCTTATTCGCGAACATGAATTCATCTACGAATTGGGGACACTGCTGGTCTTGTACACGGATGGCCTCATTGAGTTCAGCCACGACCTCGCCGAAGGCGAGGCTCGGCTGCTAAGAGCAGCGCGCGCCGCCGTCGAGGCAAAGGCTCCGAACCCAGCGAGGTTCATCGTAGAGAGCGTATTGCAAGAAGAACAGCCACATCCCGATGATGTTGCTGTTATGACGATATTCTTCGAATAGAAGATAATCCGTCACAACCGAGTCTCGGCGGGGAAACGTCGGGCGTCAATGACAGCTCTCACACGCCACCGTCGACCGCCACCTGCGACGAGTCGCTTCGTCGACGAGTCGCTTCGTTTAACGTCCAAGGCCGGCGCGTCGCTCGGACGGAGCGGCCCGGCCGAGCCACGCGAATGCGCCGGCGACTGCGAGTGCGGCCCCGACGAACGGATCGCGCCCGAACCTAGCGCTGCGATATCCGGCTTGTCCATCGCGATGTGACTTTCGATGACCGGAATCGTTTGCTTCCCGAACGCAACGAGCTTCCTGTCGGAGCCGCCGGCAATGGTGCCGATCGTAAAACGATTCGCTCGGAGTAGGAGCGAGCAGCCCACGGACGGGACCCGCTCGCCTCGACCGACGTCGTCGCCAGTCGAAGACGTCTCTGCAGCTGGTACTCATCGTTCTGTTCCAGCGCAAGGGCGCCGACCAGCCGGATGAACGCGGCCCAGTTGGCGAAGATGCCGGCGGTCGTTCAGTCGTCGTCGGTCTGGTGAGTGGGGACCGCACACCGGGCGCGTAAGCGGTTCGCTGCCGCTTCTTGACCGCACTGCAGCGCCACCGTCAACGCGGTCGCGCCGTCCTTTAGCGCATGGATCGATATCGCGATAATCGAGGACCTCCAAATCGGACAATCCGTGACGCTGCGCAAAGTCTCGCACGTGAGCGATCGTGTGCGCCGCCCAATCCGCCATGTCACGAGAGGACGAAACGAAGACAATTCTCTTGCCTTGCATGCGGCGTTAACTCCGCCGAAGACGACCAGAAACGACGGCGAGTGCCGAATCAGCGCCCTGCGTCATGATGTCTCCAGAGCCTTGATGCCGAACAGTTGCACCCAACCGCCGACGTCGTGCAGCATTTCCATCGCAAGCGCGTGGAGGATCGCACCGAGTTCTTGCGACTTCAGAGGCACCGGACCCGTAAGGCAGATCGTTTCCAGTTCCTCGGCCGTTCTCTTCATGACTCGCTGCATACGCTTCGATTGAATCTCCAGCAACTCGAACTCGGAGTAAGCGCGAAAGCTCACGAATGCCGCTGCCGCCGCGGGGAGCAGTGCAACGAGTGTATCGATCAGCTCGAATGCGCTTTGCGGCCCGGTTCCGAGAAGCAGCATGCCGAATTCGACAGCGACAGCCACTAGCGTGAGGAGAAAGAATATCTCGCCAAGGTTCTGCAGCCGAGCTCCCGCCGTATGATATCGCTCTTCACGTAGCTGGTGATAGGAGCTTTGTCCGGCGATTAAATGCAAACCGACCACCTTCGCTCTGACCAAGGTTTCCGCAAGTGTGCAGCTTGGCATCACCGATGCCCGCTGCGCGGCGCTGAAGTACCAGGCGACCCAGGCATCGCGCAGCGCTTCGTGTGCAGAGTCGGAGGTTTCGATCGATTCGACCTGCCAACGCGGCAGCGACCGGCCAACGGCGGAAAGCATTTTCTGCTCGCGACAAAGTTCCGCCAGTAAGCGATAGGTGATCCAGCGCTCGTGCCAGCGTGAAGCGTGGCTCGCGACAACCAAAACTGCGATGATACTTAAGAAAACGAGCTCAACGAGAATCGCGATCCAGCGCGCAGCGCTCGGAATCAGCGAGCCGGCCACTGCGGCGACGAGCGCCAGCGTCGCAAATCCGATGACGAGAACATATGACGATCGGATTCGCTCGCTGTAGGCGACGGAAAGCCGGTCGGCCGGGTGGTAAAAGGTGTCCCACCAAACCTCGGTCGGACCAACCGGTGTCAGGTCGGAAGCCAAGGCGTGGCCGGTCGTGGGCGCCACGAGACTCATAAACAGCTTGTTGGCGCGCCAGAGGGGCAGCCTCAGCGGGAAATGCTCGCGGTGCAAATAGTCGTCCAGCGGATCGGCACTGCCGGCGATACGTTGAGCAAGCTTCGCCAACACGCTGTGTTCCGCTTCCTTGGGCGACGACGGCGGGAAGATTGTTCGCGTAAGGTAGCGGGTAAGGGCTCTCGCCGCGCCGGCTTCGCCAATCGCGCGGTCGATATGCCGATATTCGCGCAGCGTCGCGATGAATGTTGCCGGCATCGTTGGCGCTTTCGCATCGATCCACCAGATGGGCACACCAGAGCTCGCCGCAAATCGGACGATATCGCCGGTGCCGCCGCGACCGTCGGCCTCTTTGCCGTCCCAGATCGCGACGAGCAGGTCACAATTGCGAACCACAAATCGTCCAACCGCTTCGTAACTGCGATTCTCTGCGCTGCGAGCTCCATCTAATTCAATCACCGCACTCGCGCGATCGAGCAACTTTCGGAAGTCGGCAACCGTGTCCGGAAAGTCATGCTCGTATTCTCGTTGCTCAAAGGGCAACGGCGCTTCCAACGAATAGCCGAGTTCGAGCGCCTCCTCGGCGACGATGCGATCGGCGCCTTCAGCCAAGGGCGATAACAGACGCAGGTGTACCGGCGGCGACACGTTGCCATCGCGTTCGTAGACCTCGCAGATCTTGCGCTGAGCGGCGAACCCCTGCACGGTCTTGGCGACGGCGCCTAAGGCGTCGCGCACGCCGGCACGCAAATCGAGTAAGACCGACGGGTCGAGCTTCTTGAGCAGGTGTCCCGTAACGCCGACACGGATTGCGAGTGCCGGTTTCGGTGCTCGAAAGGCGGTCACTCGATGTCTCCGGGCGTGCCCGCGCAGCGCGAAGCAGCTCCGGGACGCAAACCCAGCCGACATGCGTTCATTGCGGCCGATCGCAATGGGATGCGATGCTCGGCACTGCTCGTCGAAGTTCGTCAGGTGTCTTGGTCGAAAATGCCCGCGAATGAAAAGTCAGACCTGACAGTACAATTCGCACCGCATTCTCCAACAACGATCGCCAAGCAACAACGACCAATTAAGAATTGAAGGGAATCTCGGTCGGCTCCTTGCACAAATGGTCTCGCCGGGATGAATCGACCCCAAGCCGCGGTCCCTCGCGCTCGTCAGACTTAGGCGTGCCGAAAATTACATCGACAAGGACCCCGGGTGAAAGTTGCCGTCGTGGGCCGGCTGCTGGGCTATGTACGCCGGCGTCGGGCCGATCCGCTCGGACAGCGCGGGCCGGGCCGCCGCTCATCGCGATGGGCCGCAACCGTCCGCGGTTATTGATGGCCCGCCGCGCGATTCAGCGTGGCGACTCGCTCGCTTCCGGCGCCGGACTGCGCGCTTCGCGAGAACTCAGGTGAAGGAAGTGTGCGCACTCAAGAGCCGGAGCGCGGTCCGATCCCATTCGTGCGGTATCCACAGGGCTGACGCCGTCATAGACACCGCGTAGATTACGTTGGTGGGAGATCGATCTACGACGCCGGTTCATAGTTTGTTCCGCGTAAAGAAATGGGTGTCGCCGGGACTCGACTTCCCCTGGGCGATGAGGTAGTCGATCTCATGCGTGAGAAAACGTGCGGCGCGTAGACCGCAGATCAGCTTTGCGCTTACCCCCTGGCATCGCCCGCAGTCAGCAGCGCAGAGTTCGTCCAAAAAATCCTGCTTGTACTGCAATGCATAGACGAAAGCATCGTATGCACTTCGAAGATGCGCCTTGAGAACGCGCTCGAAGTTTTCGCACTGAAGGGCGACCGTGTATTCGCCGCTTGCCGCCCGGTGGATCAATATGTCGTCCCATCCGGGCCCGCCATGCTGAAGGTATTTACCGATCTTCGCAGCGAGAAGCTGCTGACTTGGGACGAGCTTGCCAAATGCGTCGGCCGGTGCCACAACTAGAGACCTCCGTTGGAAGCGAGAGTGCTTCGAAACCGCATTGAGTTTCTCGGGCCTTCTGAGGCGGACGACAACGGCTCGGCGCCCTCAGCCGACGCGGTCGCCTAGCAGTTCCGAACGCGCATCGCCCGCATTTGAGGCCTAGCAAGCCGGCGCGCTCGGTTCATCCAATTCCTTCGCGCTCCGTAAGAGAATTCGACGTTCGAACGATGAACACCACCAAAGACGCTGGCCGATCGTCGACGTGACAGCGGTAACTGAACGATGCCGTCGGTCGAGCGGGCAAGACTGCACCCAACGAGCTGCGGCGCGCCCGCCGTCACCGCAAGAGTCGCTTGCACATGACCGACTGTCGAGTGCGCTTGCCAAGCGTTTAGAAACCGGAAGCCGCGCTCGGACAGGGCTCCGAGAAATACGGTGCGCGCACGGCGAGCGGCGCCGACATCCGTCACGTCAAGAGTCAGGCGCACGTATGCTGTTCGGTCGTAGCGAAATCGAAGCCGGTTGACCTAGATCGCTACATCGTCGTTCGATTTGTTGGCGAGCGTCCCAGCGGCGGCAGCCACGCGCGGGCGGCCCTGACCGCGCGCCTTCCCCGGCTGCCTCGCGCGGACTCGATCATTCCGACGTCGACGACACAGAGCGAGCGCGGGGTGATCGAACGTGACAATGGCTCGCATCGGCGCCGCTCCTCGCGGGTCGATCTCGCTTTAGCGGCCCGTGGGGTCGGGTGGCCGCTCCGAGCGCTCCGCACGCGACTTCTGCCGACTTTCGCTGCGCCGCCGAGGCTTCGGTCACGCAGGGCCGGAAACTCGACCGGGATGAGTCAGTCCAGTCTCGATGCCC
>Ga0182013_10008578_pt1 | contig 10964 bp, 8 predicted proteins | sample 612S2MmetaG_FD_120487 | JGI IMG/M metagenome (GOLD analysis project Ga0182013, IMG submission 120487) | Permafrost microbial communities from Stordalen Mire, Sweden - 612S2M metaG | ecosystem: Environmental > Terrestrial > Soil > Wetlands > Permafrost | place: Sweden: Stordalen | collected...
AGTCTGCACGGCCACGTTGTAATTGACCCCGTTGAGCGGGTTCAACCATTGATTGGGCGCCGTCTGACCGCTGGAACTGAGCGAGATCAGCATGCTGTTAGCTACATCCCGCTGCGTCAGCCCGGCCTGATCGGCTTTGCTGCGATCCACGTTGAAGTCGATTGCCGGGGTGTTCACTTGCTGGTTGATGTGGACGTCGACAGCCCCGGATACGCCGGCGATCTTGTGCTGAAGTTCCTGCGCGACTTTGAAGTTGGCATCCACGCTGCGGCCAACCACCTGAATATCGATAGGCGCCGGGATGCCGAAGTTCAGAATCTGATTGGTCATGTTGGCCGCTTCAAAGAAAAAGCTCTCGTCCGGAAAATCGCGGCGCAGAATACGGCGAAGCTCGCGCTGGACCCGCTCGGTGGGCCTGTGATGCTCTTCGTTCAGAGAAATCAGGATGTCACCGTCAGCCGACCCGATCGTGGCGGAATCGCCAAACGCCAAATTGACTGAGTTTGGAAGGCCAATGTTATCGACGATCTGATCGAGCTCGCCCTTTTGGAGATTCTTGTTAATATCATCTTCCACTTCACCGAAAATCCGTTCCGTTTCTTCGATGCGCGTGCCCTCGGGCGCCCGGACGTGGAGGCGGAGCTGCCCCGAATCGATATACGGGAAGAAGTCCGATCCAACCACTGCCGCCAAACCGATCGATGCGAGCACGAACAGACCATAGACAACCGAAACCCGCGCGCGATGATGCAGGCACCACGCCAGGGCACGCCGGTATTTTTCGCGCATCCGTTCGAAGCGAATATTAAACGCATGATGCGTCTGCCAGATAAAACCCTTCGCATGCGCCAGCCCTTCTTCGCCTTTGGAATAGATCTCGATTTCCGATTCGAGCATGTAGTGAACCATGGTCGGGACAAGAGTCCGGGTGAGGAAGTAGGACATCATCATCGCGAACACTACCGCCAGAGCAAGCGGCGTGAAGAGAAACTTGGCTGGTCCCGTTAATAGCAGCACCGGAACAAAGACGATGCAGATGGCAAGCGTCGAGACGAATGACGGGAGCGCGATCTGTTGCGCACCGTCCAGAATGGCGCGCGTAAGCGTATGCGCGATACCCATATTCCGGTGCACGTTCTCGATTTCCACGGTGGCGTCGTCAACGAGGATGCCAACCGCCAGCGCCATGCCCCCCAGTGTCATCACGTTGAGCGTGTGCCCCATCGCCCAAAGGATGATGCAAGAGGTCAGGATCGACAGCGGGATCGAGGTGCAAACGATCAGGGTGCTCCGCCAGCTGCCGAGGAACAGCAAAATCATGAGAGCCGTCAGTACCGCCGCAATACCGGCTTCGCGCACCACACCGTTCATGGCCGCACGGACGAACAGGCTCTGATCGAACAAGGGCGCAATCTGCAAACCCGGGGGCAGACCCGCGAGGATGTTGGGGAGCGCCGCTTTCACCTGGTTGACGATGTCGAGAGTCGAGGCCTGTCCGTTTTTCAGAACGGTAAGCAGAGTGGAGCGGCGTCCGTTCTGGCGCACGATATTGGTCTGGACAGCAAAGCCATCATGGACCTGCGCGACATCCTTCATGAAGGTGGTGGCGCCGTTACTGGTCTTCACCGGAAGATCGTTCATGGCCGCCACCGTCGTGGGGCTGCTGTTGAGCTGGATGAAATAATCGCGCGAGCCAATCTTCGCCGTGCCGGCCGGCAGGATCAAATTCTGGTTATTGATGGCGTTTGAGATATCCGTGGCGGAAAGCTGCCTCGAGTAGAGGGCTTCCGGATCGATATCCACCATGATCTGGCGCTGTTTGCCGCCATAAGGCAAAGGAATGGACGCGCCCTGGACGGTCGCAAGCTGCGTACGGACAAAATTCAATCCGAGGTCGAAGAGCTCCTGTTCGCTGAGGGTCTTGCTGCCAACTCCAAGTTGCAAAATCGGGACACTCGAAGCATCGTACTTGACGACAGCGGGCGGGAAAATACCCGGCGGCAGTACGCGCAGGATGGTCTGGTTGAGAGCGGAAATCTGTGCAATGGCGAGATCAATCTTGACATTGGGCTGGAAGAAGATGCGGATCACCGCGACGCCGTTGTATGAGGACGACTCCATGTGCTCGATGTCATTGACTGTGGTGGTCATGGCCCGCTCGCTGATCGTCACGATGCGGTTCGCCATGTCGTTGGGCGAGATGCCCGTGTAGGTCCAGACCACGGTGGCGACGGGAATGTCGATGTAGGGAAAGATATCCTTCTGCATCGAGACGATGGAAATGCCGCCCAGGATCGCAATCAGAACCGCCATCACCACAAAGGTGTAGGGCCGGCGCAGCGCTAGTTTAACGATCCACATTTAATATTTCAGACTGATCTTCAGTTTTGATTGATGACTGGCAGGCGGCAATCGATTCCAGAAGGCGTCTGGCGCGCGTTAAAGGTTTCACGCGCTAGCAATATCCCAACACGGCGAGGACCGCATTCGGACCGGCCAGCTGAATTCCGGCAGTACTCGCGCAGCTCGGGCAGATCTCGCTGGTGTCCTGGGAATAGACGAGACTGATCAGCAGATCCCTGTGCGCCGGAATCAGATCGCGAAGAACGCGGGCCGCTTCGATGAATGTTGCAGGATGCTTCTGCTTGCGGTAATCCTGCCAGGCCACTTCAGCTTTGCCGGGATCCACCCGATCGACCAGACGCAGGAAATCGCGTGCGTGTTTTGCGGGTACCTGATCGCCTTCGGCCAGTGAAAGCGTCAGCCTGGCAAGGTTTGAGACCAGATCCTCTAAAGACACAATCCAAAAATCATCTACCCCGGAAATTCGCCTCATGACAGAAACATGAGTACGAAACAGATCGATTCGCAGGGCTTCGTCCGGATCGGCGAACTGCACCAGCGTCTTGCCCGGAGGATCCGACGGATGGATATGCCGGAACAAAAAATCGTTCGCCAGCGTTTCGGGAATACTGTCGAATGAAGCCGTGACAAAATCGATATCCTGGAGCGTCCGCGTGACGGTTTGCAGTCCCAGGCGAAGGCAGTGGAGCTCAATCGCCAAGCCGCCCGTGAGCGCCCAGTCTGAGATGTCATTACGGACGAGCTTGCGCAAGGAGCGCGCGGCGCGTTCGGCATCGGTGGCGGAGAGAAATCTGTTCATCATGGCTTAAGGGCTATTCTGTCAAAATCGATTTGATGACGGGCGTTCAGATCTTCGGCACGAAGAACTCGCAGGCGACGCGCGCAGCCGAGAGGTTCTTCAAAGAGCGGCGCGTGGCGATCCATTTTGTCGATTTGAAGCAGAAGCCCATGTCGCCTGGCGAGATCAAGCGCTTTGTGGACCGGTTCGGCCTTCCGGGACTGGTTGACAGCGAGAGTTCGGCCTGGATCGATGCCGGCCTGAAGTATTTGAAGCTCTCGGAAGCGGACTTGCTCGGGAAGATCGAAAGGGACCCCAGGCTGCTTCGCCTGCCGCTGGTTCGCGGGGGAAACCGGCTTAGCGCGGGTCATGATGAAGAGGCCTGGAAGGCGATGCTTTCCGCGCCGGGTTAAAAACATTGTATTAGCTGAAAGACCCGTTGATGCGGCCTGATTTCCTCCACATGAGTGTACTCTGGCCGTCCATGATTTCCGACTCCGGGTTCCGGCTAAAGTATTCCATCCGCAGGTGAAAATAAACTTTCGCGACGCATGACCGGCCGTTTTGCACTTGATACAATCGTTCATCTTGATCACCGAGACTAAAACTCATCGCGTGGAACCGGACATCGCGGTATTCGAGATCTCCGGGCGTTTGAACCTGGGGAATATGCTGCAATCCGTGGAGAGTTCGATTCGTGGCATGATCGACGGCGGCGTTCGCAAGCTGGTGATCGATCTGACTGGCCTCACGGCAATCGACAGTTCGGGAATCGGGATGCTGGTCAGTTGCGGCGGGCGGATGGATCAGCTGGGAGGACAGGTGCGCGTAACCGGCGCGCAGGGTCCGGTCGCAAAGGTTTTCGAGATGGTGCACATGAGCCGCATCATTCCGATTGATGCCGATCTGGCAGCGGCGTGCGGAAATTTTTCCGGCCACGCCAATTCGGCCTGACACCGTGGTCTGGATTCCCTGGCGAGTTGCCTCTGAAATGATCACCAACCAATCGGGAAAGGCAGCGAAATGACAACCTGTCCGCAATGCGGAAGCGGGTCATTTCGCCCCTCGCAGACGCGATCGTTCATGGAACTTGTGATGTTGCGGTTTGTGGTTCCGGTGCGGTGCATCAACTGCAAGTATCGTTTTAAGGTAAGCCCCCGCGACCTCGAAGAGGCACAAGCGCAGAAGGAACCAGTGAGGCGGGTGAAGGATGCCACCCCGGAATCGGATGTATTAGCCGGGGTGTCGCCCGAGGCACCTGCCGAAGTATCGCCGGAGATAACAGCCGAAGCATCGCAAAAGGCTTTGCCGGCGAAAACAAAAGCGGCAGCGCCAGAAAAGCCCGCAGTCGCCGAGCCCGCCTTCTCCCCTGACGAGGACGAAATCCTGGATGTGGAGGGATTGCCGTTACTTGTTGTCGAACCGAGTTCGGGAAGCGGGTGGAAGTGGATCGCGGCGCTCCTGGTCGTGATTGTTATTGGCGCTGGCGCGTATGCGTTCACCGTTCGCCGCGCCCGTTCGCAATCGAAGGTAGAGGAGATTGTGCCACCGATTGCCAACGCGACTATTCCGTCAGCCCCTGCCCCGGTTCCGGCGTCGGGGCCGGGCCTGGGCGCAGGCACAAAAAGCCAAACGCGCATCAATCCGGCGGACGGTCTCCCTTACGTATACATTGCGCCCGGCAGGTTTACGATGGGCTGCTCGCCCGGCGATGGTTATTGCGAGAGTGACGAGAAGCCGCACGCTGAGTCGATCGATAGCGGCTTCTGGCTCGGGCAGACGGAAGTCACGCAGGCGGCATGGAAAAGGGTCAACCACGGCAGTAATCCAAGCCACTTCAAAGGCGATGATTTACCTGTCGAAAGCGTGAACTGGGATGACGCGGCCGGCTATTGCAAAGCGGTCGGGGGCCGGCTTCCAACTGAAAAGGAATGGGAGTACGCGGCGCGCGGCGAGAGTACAGGGGCAATCTACGGACCGCCGGGTGAGATCGCCTGGTATGCCGGCAACAGCGCCGGGACAACACACCCGGTGGGCCGCATGAAGCCGAACGCATTCGGCCTTTACGACATGCTGGGGAATGTCTGGGAGTGGACGGCCGACAATTACAACGACCGAAGAAAGTCGGTGCGCGGGGGTTCGTGGTCGAACGGCATTAATGTCCTGCGAGTCTCATACCGTGAGAGAGGCGAACCAAATGGTTCCAGCGTTATTTTGGGGTTCCGCTGTCTGGCGGAAGCGCGTTAAGGGCGTTGGCCGTTTATCGGGCAAATTGCAGAAGCTTCGATTTTCGGATTCTCTTGTCGCGAGTCATTAACGGCACAGCGTGAACGATACTCGTGGCGGCGATCAGTTCGTCTGCCGGATCGCTCTCAAAATCCAGTTGAGTCGATTTTACGCAGATGGCCCGGTCCAGGAGCCACACGTGAATCTGGCCGAAAGATCTGCTGAAAGATGCCGACTCAAGATCGATCTCGATTCGCCCAAGCTGGCGCAGTTTCGCAAGTTCCCAAAGGACAATCGCCGAAATTCCCCACCTGTTGGTGCTGAGGAGGCGGCGCTCCGCGGCCGTTACTGTGCCGTTTAGGGCGTGGATGAGAATGTGCGTATCAAGATTCAGCATTCCACTTCTCGCCCGTGGACATCAGATCGCCTTTGACGACGATCTTGCCCTTCAGGCTCCCGATCAATGAGGCACACCCCGAGCCTTCCGGAATTAGCCGCGCCACTGGCTTACCGCGTTTGGTAATCAGAATCCCGTCGGGCTCGAGATTATCCAGCAGGGCGAGGCACTTCTCCTTGAATGTGGATGCATTCATTTCCGTCATATAGTCAGTTTAACTGACCGGTTACCCGGAGGCGGAAATTTGCCTCCCGTTCTTTGCAGCGCAGTGAGCAGAGGAAGGGAGAAATTCAGATTTCCGCTCAACGTATCGATCTGCTCTCCGCCACCTCCCCAATAGCTTCCGGTCGTGCGAACGCCGGTGCGTCGCGGATCCACACTCAGGGCTGGCGGAGTCGTGACATTGAACGTTAGCGGAGTCCCGACATTCCCGTGTTGATCCTCGGCCCTGATCTGGTAAGTGTACGAAGTCGCTGGCTGGACGGTGCTGTCGCCAAACCAAACATCAGCCATGTCTCCGAGAAAGACCCCGTTTCGGCTGACCTGATACCGGAGCATGCCAATTCCGTTCGGGTCGTCGACCGTATAGGCCATTTCAGGGATACCGAGTTCGGCAAAAGGCTGGAGGCCACCGGCTCGGCGGGAATCGACATCGGCGCGACGGTGTCGTGGTGGCCGACACGTAACGACCCCAGATTCGGCTGAACACTCCCGGCGCCGAAGCCGGGACTTCCCGTCGTAAGGGGGGTCGTCAAGTCGAGAACGTCCTTACCGTCGGCGATAACGCGGAGATTGGTGCCCCAGACTACTGAGCGAAAGGTGCTTTCGAAAGTTACGACTACGGAGGTGTTAGCGAGCGTTGTGATCGTTCCATTGATCGATTGGCTCACCGTAAGCTGGGAAGGATAGCCACCCCCGCTCGGAGTACCGACATCGAGTTCAACAGAAATATAGCTGCCAGCGCCCGGCTGGACCGTGAGACTGTTGGCACGGAGAAAATGAATTAAGTTGCCGGCTGGCCAGGCTAGTTGGCTGAAGACTTCGTAATCGTTTGGGTTTGCGCCTGAAATGGTGCCAGTGTATATTACCGAACTGTCGGCACCGGGGAACTGGTTGGCCCCGTTCCATTGCCATGGGCCATAGCCAGGATAATAGGGATTGATCGCATCATACGCATATTGAGCAGAAAGAAACGATACGCTGGTCACGGCGAGAAACAGCAGTCGCCGGATCATTGTGCCACCACCTTGAGCGAATCGAGCGTGAAATCTTTCTTGAACTTCTTCAACTCGGCCTCGATTTTCTCTGGCCTGTCCACACCTGTCTCAAAAACTCTGATCTCCGCCCGCTTGTCGGCCAGAATCGGCGCGAACGCTTTACGATCTACGGCGACATAGTGCACGATCGCCATCTTGCCGTCGTCCGTAACCTGCATGGACCAGGCGATAATGCCAGTCCTGCCCGGGTCGATCGCCGCTGGAGTGTATTCCGGATGCTGGGGATCGTCTTTCTTCCCTGACCCTGTCAGATGGACCAGGCAGATGAACCTGTGATAGCGCGCAGTCGGGTCAACAGCCCTGCTCGGACCGTGTGAAATGGCTGTTGGCGCAGCCGAATTTTGGTCGGCCAAACCGATTATCTGGAATATCGAAAGAGATAAAATAGAAAACAGAGCGAATCGATACATTTTGCAAATATATTCGGGAAATCGGGCAACTGTAAAGTGAATTCTTAGTGAATGGTACGAAATCTGACAGCCCAGCTGGATCGGGTCACGCGCGTAGCAAATATTTCTATTGCGACTGGTATCAGCACATTGCGCGTTTGAACCTTCAGCCTCAGCCCCGCCTCAAGCCCCCATCCGTGCTAGCCTGCTGTCGCACAAAATTGACCTCGATCATACTTCATATCAACAAATCCAGATATGTTAATATAAGTTGAATGTCTGCAACCTTTAAGGACCGCCAAGCCGCGCTCTACGACGCCCTCAACACCCGTATCCTCGCTCTCGACGGCGCCATGGGCACCATGCTCCAGGCTCGCGATCTCACTGCGGCCGATTTCGGCGGACCCAACCTCGAAGGCTGCAACGAATACCTCGTCAAAACCCGACCCGATGTCATCACCGACATCCATAACGCCTACCTGACTGCCGGTTCCGACATCATCGAAACCAATACTTTCGGCAGCACCGCGCTGGTCCTCGCCGAATACGACGTTGCCAATGAGGCTTACGACCTTACGTATCGCGCCGCGCAGCTCGCCCGTCAGGCCGCCGACGCTTTTTCCACCACTTCAAGACCGCGCTTCGTGGCCGGGTCCATCGGTCCCACCACCAAGGCCATCACGGTCACCGGCGGCGTCACGTTTTTTGAACTGGTTAAGAATTTCCAGGATCAGGCGAAAGCGCTCATCGACGGCGGCGCCGACATCCTGCTAATTGAAACCGCGCAGGACACGCGCAACGTCAAGGCCGCGCTGCTAGCCATTAACCGTCTTAAAAACGAAACCGGCCTCGATATTCCGGTCATGGTTTCCGGCACCATAGAACCCATGGGCACCATGCTCGCCGGGCAAAATGCCGAGGCTTTCTGGACCTCCATCGCCCATGCCGATCTGCTGTCCATCGGACTCAACTGCGCCACTGGCCCCGAGTTCATGACGGACCACATCCGCAGCCTGTCCGACATGGCGCACACACGCATCTCCTGCTATCCCAATGCGGGGCTGCCCAATGAAGATGGACTCTATCTCGAAACGCCCGCCACGCTGGCGGAACAGCTCGACCGGTTCGCCAAACACGGCTGGCTGAATATCGTCGGCGGCTGCTGCGGGACTACCGATAAACACATCCACGCCATTGCACAGATGCTCGAAGGCAAGACGCCGCGCGATACGAAGGATCCTTCGCGCCGGGCTTATTATTCCGGCATTGAACTGGTGGAAGCCGAGGACAGCAATCGTCCGCTCATCGTGGGCGAACGCACCAACGTGATTGGTTCGCGGCTGTTCAAGAACCTGATTGCCGAAGAGCGCTGGGAAGAAGCGGTTGAGATTGCGCGCCGCCAGGTAAAGAATGGCGCGCATGTGATCGATGTCTGTTTGCAGTCCACCGATCGTGATGAGATGGCGGATATTCCGCATTTCTATGAGAAGCTGATCCGGATTATTCAGGCGCCGATCATGATCGATACCACCGATCCGAAAGCGGTCGAACTGGCGCTCACTTACTGCCAGGGGAAGAGCATCATTAATTCGATCAACCTTGAAGATGGGGAAGAAAAATTCGAACGCCTTTGCCCGATTGCGAAACAGTACGGTGCGGCGCTGGTGGTTGGCACGATTGATGAGGACAAGCTGCAGGCCCAGGCGTTCACCCGTGAGCGCAAGCTCGCTGTTGCGAAGCGTTCGGTTGATTTATTGGTGAATAAATACGGAATTCCTCCGGAAGATATCATTATTGATCCACTGGTGTTTCCGTGCGCTACCGGCGATCAGAATTACATTGGCGGCGCGGTGGAAACCATCGAAGGCCTGCGGTTGATAAAGGAAAATATTCCGCATGTGAAGACCGCGCTCGGCATTTCCAATATCTCGTTCGGATTGCCGGCGGCAGCGCGTGAAGTGGTTAATTCGGTCTTCCTTTATTACTGCACCAAAGCCGGGCTTGATCTGGCGATTGTAAACGCAGAGAAACTGGAACGCTTCGCTTCCCTGCCCGAAGAGGAACGGAAGCTCGCGACCGATCTGCTCTTCAATACGCCACCGCCCGGAATGGAAGGGGCGTCGAAGGCAGACATCAACCAGCACCACATCGCCGCGATTGCCGAATTCTTCCGCAGCCGGACGCGGGTCAAGAAGATCAAAGCCGATGATCTGCCGCTGGATCAGCGCCTCGCCAACTACATTATTGAGGGCACCAAAGAAGGTCTCATCGCCGATCTCGGCCTCAAGCTGAAGGAAGGCATGAGCCCGCTCGACATCATCAACGGACCGCTGATGGCCGGGATGTCGGAGGTCGGTCGCCTGTTCAATGCCAACGAACTAATCGTGGCTGAAGTGCTGCAATCCGCCGAAGCAATGAAGGCGGCTGTCAATTATCTGGAAGGCTTCATGGAGAAAGCGGACATGCAGTCGCGCGGCAAGATTGTGCTGGCTACAGTCAAGGGCGACGTGCATGACATCGGCAAGAACCTGGTCGAGATTATTCTCGGCAACAACGGTTATACGGTGGTCAATCTGGGAATCAAGATTCCTTCGGACCAGTTGATTCAGGCCTTCCGTGAACATAAGCCGGATGCCATCGGGCTTTCGGGATTGCTCGTTAAGAGCGCACAACAGATGGTGCTTACGGCGAGCGATTTCAAGGATGCCGGTATCAATGTTCCGGTCCTCGTCGGCGGCGCTGCGCTTTCCGAGCGCTTCACGCGCAACAAGATTGCCCCGGCTTACGGCGATGCGGTCTGTTATGCGAAGGACGCCATGACTGGTCTGCGCCTGATGAACCAGATCATGGATCCGGCGGAGCGCGACAAGGTTCTGAAGGCCAACACCAACTTGACTCCGGGCGCTTTCGCTGAGCCGGTTGTGGAAGAAAATCCGGTGCCGAATTCGGAAGAGCGTAGCACCAAAGTGCGGGTCGATTTGCCGATTCTTCCGGTGCCCTATCTGGAGCGGAAAGTCCGTGACGTTCCGCAGTTGACGGAGTTGTGGAGTTACATCAATCCGTTCATGCTTTTCGGCCGGCATTTGGGTTATAAGGGTAACTTTGAGAAGGATCTCGCGAAAGGTGAGCCGAAGGCGCTTGAGCTGAACCATCTGGTCAATGAGCTGAAAATTCAGGCTGCGCAGTTCATGAAGGTGAAAGTGGTTTGGCAGTTCTTTGAAACCGAGCGCGCGGGCAATTCGATCAACCTGTTTGCGCCTGGCGGGAAGGCACCGATTCACAGCTTCAAGTTCAATCGCCAGCCTCGCGCTAACGGGCTTTGCTTAAGCGACTACATTCTTCCCGGGCGGGATCACATTGCGATTTTCGTCGTATCCGCGGGTGCCGGGATTCGTGAACGTGCCGATGAAATGAAGGCGCAGGGGCATTACTTTCAGTCGCATGGATTGCAGGCCCTCGCTATTGAAACGGCCGAAGGCGCGGCGGAATGGCTGCATCGCCGGATTCGCGAAGACTGGGGGATTCCCGATCCC
>Ga0182013_10008580_pt1 | contig 10962 bp, 8 predicted proteins | sample 612S2MmetaG_FD_120487 | JGI IMG/M metagenome (GOLD analysis project Ga0182013, IMG submission 120487) | Permafrost microbial communities from Stordalen Mire, Sweden - 612S2M metaG | ecosystem: Environmental > Terrestrial > Soil > Wetlands > Permafrost | place: Sweden: Stordalen | collected...
CGAGCTTCTCCAGTGCACTCCGAAAGCCCCCAATGCCGGCGAAGAGATCGATGAAGGTGAACGTCAAGCGGACCCAGGATATCACGAGCCTAAGGTATCGGCGTCGCGGTCAATTCAAGCTGCGTTTGCCGCTTTGTGGTGGCTCCGTCAAATGAGAAGAGCGTGGTTGCTTTCCCGACCGTTACGATCGTGGACGAGTTCCAACGGTTCTGTCTGATCAGCGGCGCTCCGTTAAGGGCCTCGGGCTTCGCACCATCCAGGACCTGGCCGGAAATGTCCGCGCTGACATGCAGAACCAATTGATTGCCAATCAGCCGAAGAGAGTTGCAATCTATGCTGATACCAACGTCCAGATAAGTAAACTGCTTGTCGCCGGTTTGCGTTGGAATCTTGTCGCCCGTACGAATTGAACAGCTACTACCCGGACCCACGCTGGAGATGGTCGAATAGCTGCGCGATGTTATGACTTTGCCGTTATCGAGTTCTTTCACGGTAAAGTCCAACCGCAAGTATTTCCCCGGGTCTTCCGGTTTCACCTCCGGGGTTTGAGCGAAGGACGGGGCTCCGAGCGCGGTAGCAGCGAGGACGATCCATACGAACTTCATTGTCTTTTGCATGTTGCTCCTTTACGTTTATGGCAGTTCTTCGATCTTCAGCGGTTCTATGGTTAGCGGTTCAATTTGCGCCGACAGCACCAGAGCCGCGCGGGCCTGTTCGGGCTGGCTTTGGACGAACCGCAGCAGGGCGCGCTCTTCGGCGGTTAGGGGCAGAGGCCTGGCTGCGGGCAGTATGCGAGGTTTAGCGGCCGGTGACGGAGTCTTCGGGTAGACTACCTGTGCGACGGCCGGAACGGGCGGCGGCGTCAGTGACAACACCGGTAACGGCACATCGCGGGTCGGCATTACGATCCAGACGAACGGGGCCACGCAGACCGGAACCAGTCCCCAACCGAATTTCCACCACGAACGCCGCACATCCGGCGCGGTTTGAACACGCCGCAGAATTCGCTGCTCGAATCCCGCGCTCGGTTCGACGTTCGAATATCCACGCAGGGCCGCATCCAGAATCGAGTCGAGTTTATCGGGCTGTTCACTCATATTTCGCCAACTTCTGTTTCAAAATCCGCCGGGCCCGCATGATGCGCGTCCTTACCGTGCCTTCCCGGATGCCCATTACAGCAGCGATCTCCAGGGAACTCAGCTCATCGATTGCCGAAAGCGCCAGGGGTTGACGCAAATCTTCGGGCAGAGCGTCCATCAGGCGATGCACAACAGCGTTCCAGTCGCCAGCGAGAAGAGCCTGTTCCGGATCGGGAGCAGGTTCGCGAGAATCCTGCTGCTCATGCACGTTACGGCGTTTCCGCAGCCGGTCAACAGCCAGACGCCAGGATGCCCGGGCAAGGAACGCACGCTCGTCGCAGATCGTTTCCCATGCATTGTTCTGATAGAGCTTCAGAAAAGTCTCCTGCACGATGTCTTCGGCGTCCTCCGCATTGCGAAGCACTGCCCAGGCGACTTTGAACACAAAACGCGACTGCCTTTCCACGAACTCCGTGAAGCGCAGTTCGCGGGGACTGCTCGCGGTACTTCCCGGATGCTTGGGTCAGTGTCGCAGTCACCTTCAACACCTAAGACTGGGCACACTTGCCAGGCGTTCAGATTTATCTGTGGGAGGGGTTTACTTACGCGCTGCCGATCAACACACCGGTAGCGAAGACCAGCGCGCCCCCCAATCCAACCTGCAGGGCCGCCGATAACGGGGGCGTATCCATATAATGATTCCGGATCCACGTAATTACGGCCAGTTCGAACAACACCACGATCACGGCCGCTGTCATCGCCACATGGAACTCAGGAAACAAAAACGGCAGCGTGTGGCCAATTCCGCCCAGCGCCGTCATGAGTCCGCAGACGAGTCCGCGGACCCACGGATGTCCGCGCCCGGTCATACTCCCGTCATCGGACAAAGCTTCCGCGAACCCCATGCTGATTCCCGCGCCAAGCGACGCGGCCAATCCCACCCGAAAAGCGTCCCAGGTGTTTTGCGTCGCGAAGGCGGCTGCGAATACCGGTGCAAGCGTGGAAACCGACCCGTCCATCAGACCCGCCAGCCCCGGCTGCACAACTTGCAGAACAAACAACCGGCGGCTGGCCTCGTCTTCTTCTTTCCGTGCGCTATGGCCCAGCTTTTCCTTTTCCAGCTCTTCGGCCCGGTTTTCGTGGCTGCGTTCTTCGTTGGCCAGATCGTCGAGCAATTGCCGGGTATTCGGATCCTGCGCGCGCTCCGACGCCTTTTCATAAAACCGGCGGCTTTCGACCTCCATGGTGGCGGCCTGGCGGCGAATCGTCTCAAGTCCCAAAGGCTCCGTCATCCACACTGGCCGGCGATAGACGAATCCACGTACATCGGGACGCCGGATGAGCGGTATATGCTCGCCAAAGCGCTTCTTGTAAAGCTCGATCAGACGGCGCCGGTGCCCGGATTCTTCTTCGCCCATGCCATCGAATATGGCGGCGGATGCCGGGAAGTCCTTGCGGAGCATTTCCGCGTAATCGGCATAGACCCGCTCGTCGTCCTCTTCCAGCGAGATTGCCAGTGCGAGCACTTCACGTTCGGACAGGCTGTCGAATTTCCGCATGTTGTTCAATTATGAGTCCTGTCGGCCGAAGATCCGTTGGGAAACTTGTTACGTAATCATAGAGTGCCGCAGTACACTCATATAGATCGCCAATGAATAGAGTTATCAGGCTCGCCGCCGCAGGCATATTGGCCATTCCGTGTCTCCTCGCCCAGAGCACGCAGGGCCTTATCTCCGGCACTATTCTCGACTCCGTTTCGGGACGTCCCGTCGGAGGCGCCATAATTACTTACGCCACCAATACTCTCTCGGCGGCCGGCACTGCGAAGAGCGATCAGGATGGTTCCTTCTACCTGCCGATGCTTACGCCCGGAACGTATCAGATCCGGGCCAGTGCGGATAGCTATCAGGCGCAGGAACTTCAGCAGTTGGAGCTGCAGGTAGCGGGCCGCATCGAAATCGATTTTCGCCTGCGCCCCCTCAACGATGTCTGGGAAGCGGGACAGTTCCGCAGCGTATTCCTGCCCGGCAGCAAGACCATCGTCACGTTCTACGGGCCCGACGTGGACACCAGCCGTTCCGGGTCGTTTGAAGGACAGCAGGGCAGGCGCGGCACCCTCGATACCTCGGTTTCGTATGTCATCGATCCGCAGCAGATCGGCGATCTTCCGCTGCAAGGCAGAGACGTTTACACGATGCTTGTCAGTCTCCCGGGAGTGAGCGCCGATCAGGGCACTGCGCGCGGTCTCGGGATCGCTGTCGCGGGACAGCGGCCCTCCGCTTCGAACTTTCTGCTGGACGGCGTTGAGAACAACAACTATCTGATTACCGGTCCCCTGAGTCCTGTCTCTCCCGAAGGCGTGCAGGAATACCGGATTTCAACCAATAACTATTCCGCGGAGTATGGCCAGACCTCTGGCTTCGTCGCGAATGCAGTGACCAAAGCCGGCGGCGTGGGTTACCACGGAATCGGCTATGAATACCTGAAGAATAAGGTGCTGAATGCCGCTGATTTTCAGGATAATCTCAGCGGCACGGGACGCCTCAAAGACATTGAGAATCAGTTTGGATATCAGGTCGGCGGACCGATTCTGAAGAGCAAGTTATTCTTTTCGAGCGCACTGGAACAACTGATCAGTCACAGCGAGCAGGAAGCGGTCACCTACCAGCTGCCCACGACAAACTTCATTCCGGCTTTGAATATTCAGTCCACCCGCCTGTCGCGGCAGTTGCTTCAGGAGTACGCGCCGCCTACGATCGTGTCGCAGCAACTGGTGGGCAACTATACGGTCTCACCCCCGGTTGTGGTTGACCGGCTTGTTGCCCTCGAGCGCGGCGATTACCTGTTCAACGGCGGCCGCGATCACCTGATGGGCCGCGTAGCTCTCGGCCGCACCACCGAGCCTGACTTCATCTGGACACCGTACTCAGCCTTCGTCTCCGGGCTGCATCAGCACACAACCGGTGGAATGGCGAACTGGACCCACACCTGGACTCCGCGCCTGACCAGCGAGCTGAAAGTGAACTATGCCGTCGATACGCTCTGGTGGAATCGGGCGCATCCGGAAGTTCCTACGCTGGCTTCGGGCGATGGCGTTACGCTTCCAGGCAGCCCCGCGTTTTACGAATACCGAAATCGCAACAGCACGCCGGAGGCGATTTTCAGCACGGTGTGGACGCGCAACAAGCACGTGATCACTGCGGGCGCGGGAGTGCTGTTCCGCATGAACTCGGGTTATCTCACGGCTGGCCGTGACGGTGAGTATATTTTCCAGAGTGTGATCGACTTTGCGTTCGACGCGCCGGAAGAATTCCGCGCCTCGATCAACCGGCTTTCCCCGACGCCGACGCAGCCCGATTTCAACCGGAATTATGCCTATACGCAGAACTATTTCTTCGTGCAGGACAGCTACCGGCTCACATCGCGCCTCACGCTGAACTTCGGGCTGCGATACGAGCGCTACGGATCGCCATCGAACACGGGCGCCGTAAAGGATGCGATTCTCGTCCTCGGCCCCGGTACGGATTTCAACAGCCGCCTGGCTTCTTCGAATTTGCAGGTGCCCGCCAGTTCGGGCAATGAACAGATCTTCGGCGCGGATAACAAGGATTTCGCGCCTCGCTTTGGTTTTGCTTACGATCCCCGGGGAAAAGGCAAGACGGTTTTCCGCGGCGGCTTCGGAATTTTCTATGATCGGCCGTTCGACAACCTCTGGCAGAACGTGCGCAGCAATGAAATCACACTGCCACTGTATACAGTGCCGGGCAGCGGGCCGATCAACTACCTGGCGCCGATTTCATCCGTGCTTCCCACCTACGCGGGCCAGTCGGCGAATTCGGATTTCCCGTCGCTGACCCTGGTCGATCCGAACCTGCGCAATGGTTATACGCAGACGTCTTATGTCGGTGTGCAGCAGTTTGTCGGTGACAACGTGACGCTGGAAGTGAATGGCACCTCGGCACTGGCGCGGCGTTTGATTACGACGGACATTGTTAACCGGCAATTCACAGAGCTTTTGGGAGAAGGCCGGCCGAACGAAAATCTCCCGGACGTGGCCTGGCGGTCCAGTCAGGGGAAATCCGATTACTATGCGATGAACGCGCTGGTGCGTTACAAGTTGCGGACCGTTCTTGTGCAGGCGGCATACACATGGAGCCATTCGATCGATAACCAGAGCGATCCTCTGGTGGGCGATTTCTTCGATCTCGATTTCACTGCCATTGGCAACGGCTCGAACAACCTCCTGCGGTCGGCCTTCGCGCAACAGTTCAACAGCAATGGCGATCGCGGGAACTCGGATTTCGATCAGCGCCAGAGCGTCTTTCTGCTGGGCATCTGGCATCCCGATTTTACCCGGGCGGTGCGCGGGTTCCAGCTTTCCTGGATGACGGCATTCCGGGGTGGTTTCCCTTATACCGTTGAAACAGTTACAACTCAACTGCCCATCTTCGGACAGGGGGAAATTTTTAACCAGCGCGCCAATCTGATCAGCCCATCGACAGCGTTTTATTCCACTCCGCAGCAAGTGGCTGGCGGCATTGCGGTGCTCAATCCCGCCGCCTTCGCGGAGCCCGTAAACGCAAGCGTGGTGGGAAATACGGGCCGGAACGCCTTCCGCGGCCCCGGACTTTACGATCTCGATCTCTCCCTGTCGAGAACCTTTTCGGTACCCCGTCTGCGCGAAGGCACACGCCTGACGGTGCGGGCGGATGCCTTCAATATCCTGAACCACGCGAACTTGAATAATCCGGATAGCCTGCTGGGTGACCCGAATTTCGGCGTGGAAACTTACGGACGCGCAGGCACTGCCTCCGGCTTCCCGGCAGTATCCCCGGTGAACGAAACGGCCCGTCAGGTTCAGCTCCTTCTTCGGCTCGAATTCTGACGCAACAGCCCCGAACTGTGCTGTGTAAACATTAGAGTGCAGGCTTCTGCTTTTCAAAGAGCGGATTGCGTGTAACACTCGCATAATGGTCGGCAAAACCATCTCCCACTACGAAGTCGTCGATAAGCTCGGCGAAGGCGGGATGGGTGTAGTTTATAAGGCCCGCGATGTGCAACTGGGCCGTTTCGTCGCCATCAAAGTACTGCTTGCCAGTTCGTCGGAAAGTTCCGACAGGCGTGCCCGTTTTATTCAGGAAGCGCGCGCGGCGTCGTCCCTCAACCACCCCAACATCATCACGATTCACGACATCGTCGCCACCGACGAGGGCGAGTGCATCGTCATGGAGTTTGTCCGCGGCCAGACCCTCGCCGACATGGGCAGCGCGGGCCGGATTCCCATGGTCGATACGCTCAAGCTGGCTATGCAGATCGCCGACGCGCTTGCCGCCGCTCACAATATCGGCATCGTGCATCGCGACCTGAAGCCCGCCAACGTGATGGTCACGCCTGAAGGCCTGGTCAAGGTGCTTGATTTCGGCCTTGCCAAACTGGCCGGTGACCAGGAGCCGGTACAGATGGAATCCGAGGCGACCGTGTCGATCATGCTCGACAGCCGCCCGAAAACCAGCGAAGGCGCCATCATCGGCACCGTAGCCTATATGTCGCCCGAGCAGGCGCAAGGTCTCGCCATCGACTCACGCTCGGACATTTTTTCCTTCGGATCTCTGCTTTACGAAATGCTCACAGGCGAACGGGCCTTCCATGGAAATTCGCCCCTTGCAACGCTGACCGCCGTATTGCGCGACGATCCGCGTCCGTTCGACAAGAACGCCGCCGACATCCCTCAGGAACTGCGGGACATCATCCTGCGCTGCATGCGGAAAGACGTCGACCAGCGCTACCAGTCGCTCGCCGACGTCAAGGATTCACTCGAACAGATCTATTTCGCCAGCCGCGCCGGCACGATGAGTTCAATGTCCGGCGTCTGGAACCGGCCAGCGCCGGCCGCGCCAGCCGTTCCCTCCATCGCCGTACTGCCGTTTCTCAATCTCAGCTCCGACAAAGAAAACGAATACTTCAGCGACGGCCTGGCCGAGGAAATCATCAACGCTCTGGGCAAACTGGAAAATCTGCGGGTTACGGCGCGAACTTCCGCCTTCGTTTTTCGCGGCACCCGGCAGGACGTCCGGCAAATCGGCGAGGCGCTCAAAGTGGCCAATGTTCTCGAGGGCAGCGTGCGCAAATCCGGCAACAGAGTACGCATCAGCGTTCAGCTCGTCGATGTCGCCGGGGGCCAGAACCTCTGGTCCGAACGTTATGACCGTGAGATGACGGACGTATTCGAAATCGAAGACGAAATCTCCCAGGCGATCGTAGCGAAGCTGAAAGTGCGCCTCGCCAGCCAGTCGGGTTCCAGCACGAGTCTGTTGCAGTCCGGTGGAGTGTTCACACCGCTGGTCAAGCGCTACACCGAAAATCTCGACGCCTACGAACTATACCTGAAGGGTCGTTTTGAGCTCTACAAAATGACCCGTGAAGGTCTCGACGCCAGCAAGGCGCTGTTTGAAGAGGCCATCCGGCTCGATCCGCGTTATGCGCTCGCCTACGACGGCTTGGCCTATTGCCTCTATTCGGAAGGTTTTCTTGGTTTCGTGGCCCCCAAAGAAGCCATGCCCAAGGCAAAGGCCGCAGTGCGTCGCGCCATCGAACTCGATGAAAGCGTGGCTGAGGCGCATGCGACTCTCGGGGTCATATTAGCCCTCTATGACTGGGACTTCGCCGGCGCCGAACGCGAGCTCATACGTTCCATCGAGCTGAACGGCGCTTCGTCCGTCGCACGCGATGTCTACTCTTTCTATTACCTGCGGGTGGTGGGACGGATCGACGACGCGATTGCCGAAACGCAGAACGCTCTTTCGCTCGATCCACTGTCGATTCTGATTCGCGTACATTTGGCATTCCTGTTCTATCTGCAGCGCCAGTACGAGCATTCCATCGCGCAGTTCAGCAAAGTGCTGGAGATGAATCCGAGCTACTATCTGGCGCACTCCATGATGGGGAACGTCTATACGCTGGCTGGTAATTTCGATGATGCGCTGGCTTGCTATGCCAAAGCGCGCGCTGCCGATGCCAATAGCAAATTTATCGATTCTCTGGAAGCCATGACGCTTGCCTTCGCCGGTCAGCGGGACAAGGCGACAGCGCTGCTGGATGCGATCATTCTGCGCGCCGCCCATGACTACATTTCGCCGGTCAGCATTGCCTATATCTGGACGGCGCTGGGGGACAAGACCAAAGCCTTCGAGAACCTCGACCGCGCCGTGCAGGACCGCGACCCCAGTCTCCTCGGCCTGAAATCCAACCCGATCTTCGACAACCTGCGCGGCGACGACCGCTACACCGCCCTGCTCAAAAAAATGCAGCTGGAATAAAATACTTTCGGGTTTGCTGTCGATTTGAGCTATCCCCGTTCGACTAAAGGCAGAAAGGAAGAACACACCATGCAATATCTGCTGCTCATCTACTCGGATGAAGCCAAGTTCGATCCGTCGGAAGGTCCGAAATATATGGCGTTCACGGAAGCCATCAAAACGTCCGGAAACTATATCGGAGGCAATCCGCTCCAGAGCGTGAAGACGGCCACATCGGTAAGAGTGCGCGACGGCAAGACCGCCATAACTGACGGACCCTTCGCTGAAACCCGCGAGCAACTCGGCGGCTACTACCTGATCGAAGCGGCCCATCTCGATGAGGCGACGGCGATCGCCGCGCGGATACCGGGGGCTAAAGTCGGGACCATCGAAGTCCGGCCGATCATGTCGATGCACGCCCCGGCCAAGTGAACGTTTCCCAGGCCGTCGAAACTCTGTATCTCGAACAGCGTGACCGCATTCTCGCCACGTTGATCGGCTTGCTGCACGATTTCGATCTGGCCGAAGAGGTGATGCAGGAGGCCTTTGCCACAGCCCTTTCGCAATGGGAGGGCCGTGGCGTGCCGGAAAATCCCCGCGCCTGGATCGTCAGTACGGCACGCAACAAAGCTGTCGACCGTCTGCGCCGCGATATCCGTTTGCGCGAAATGTTCCCCGACCTGCAGAGGCTGGTAGCGACCGCTGACACCGGCAGGCAGGACACCCACGAAGAAATGATTCCCGACGACCGTCTCCGGCTGATCTTTACCTGCTGTCATCCGGCGCTCCCCGAGGAAGCTCAAATCGCCCTCACGCTCCGAACGCTCTGCGGCCTCACCACGGATGAGATCGCGCGCGTCTTCCTCGTTTCCTCTCCCGCCATGGCGCAACGCCTGGTACGGGTCCAGCGCAAGATCACCGACGCCGGAATTCCCTACTACGTTCCGCCCGTCAACCTCTTACCTGAACGTCTGGAAGTGGTGTTCGCCACCATCTATCTCATCTTTACCGCAGGCTACTCTGCGGCGACCCGCAAAGATCTTTGCAGCGAAGCCATCCGCCTGGGACGTATCTTGCATGAATTCTTTCCCGATCGCAGCGAGCCCGGTGCGCTGCTGGCCCTGATGCTGTTACACGATTCGCGCCGTCAGACCCGCACCGATGCACAGGGCAATATCGTCCTCCTCGAAGAACAGGATCGCAGCCGCTGGAACGCGGCCAGTATTGAAGAAGGCGTCGCCCTGCTCGAAGCTGCATTGCAGAAGGGGGCTGGCCGCTCCCGCTATGGCGTTGAAGCTTCGATTGCCGCGCTGCATGCTACAGCCGCGCGCGTTGAAGATACGGACTGGCCGCAAATTGCGGCGCTATACGAGGTGCTGTCGCGAATCGCCCCTTCGCCAGTGGTCGACCTGAATGCCGCCGTCGCGGTCTCCATGGTGGAGGGACCTGAAGCAGGGCTCCGAAAGCTGGAGCCTCTCGATGAACCCTTGCGAGATTATCACCTGCTGCCAGCCACGAAGGCCCGTCTAAATGAAAAACTCGAACGCTGGGCGGAAGCCGCCGAGCACTACCGCAGCGCGATATCGCTGGTGACCAACGAGCCCGAGCGACGCTTTCTGGAGCAGCGCCTGGCCGAAGTTTCTACTTACTATCCAGCCAAACCTTAGGATCCACACTCATTCCCGGCCGCAACAAATGATTCGGGTCCTGACCCGGTTTAAACTTAATCCGCACGGGCACCCGCTGCACCACTTTCACATAGTTCCCGGTAGCATTCTCCGGCGGCAGCAGACTTAACCGCGCACCGCTGGCGCCGGAAAAATCGTCAACGTAACCCTCGTAATCGCGATCGTACGCATCCACGTGAATGGTGACGCGCTGCCCCGGATGCATCATCTTCAACTGCGTTTCCTTGAAATCCGCCGTAACCCAGGGATTATTCAGCGGAATGTCCAGCATGATCTGCTGCCCTGCGGTCACATGCTCGCCCGAGGCGACGCTCTTCTTGCCGATCACTCCATCAATAGGCGCGAAGATCTTTACATAAGTGAGATTCAGCTCGGCTTCCTCAAGCTTTGTCCGCTGCACCTGCGCCGTAGCTTCGCGAGCCTGCACCAGGGCGTTTTGCAGAGCGATTTGCTGCGGACGATTGTTCGTCGCTTCCGACTGACGAGTTACCGCCTGCTGTACTCTTGCCTGCGCGGCCCGGACATTCTGCTCATCCGCCTCGGCAGTCGCACGCTTGACTTCCACCTGCGCCGCCGCTGACTTCGCCGCAGCCTCTGCCTGGTCATATTGCTGCCGGCTAATTTCGTCTTTGGCAACCAGTTGCTTGTAGCGCACCAGATCGGCCTGCGCTTTCGCACTGTCCGCTTCGGCACTGCGAATATCGGCATTCGCGGAGTCGTAATCTTTCCGTGCAGCAGCAAGCTGAGCCTGGGCGTTCGCCAGATCGGACCCGGAGCTGGCAACACTGGTCTCGGTGGTTTGAGCCGTAATCGGCACATTGGGACGCGCCGCCGTCACCTGGCTTTGCGATTCATTGAGCTCGGCCTTCGCCTGTTCAACCGCAACCTCGTAATCCCGCG
>Ga0182013_10008582_pt1 | contig 10961 bp, 6 predicted proteins | sample 612S2MmetaG_FD_120487 | JGI IMG/M metagenome (GOLD analysis project Ga0182013, IMG submission 120487) | Permafrost microbial communities from Stordalen Mire, Sweden - 612S2M metaG | ecosystem: Environmental > Terrestrial > Soil > Wetlands > Permafrost | place: Sweden: Stordalen | collected...
ATGATGGATGCGCACGGACTGATCGCTTTTTGGAATCCCGCTGCAACGTTCATCTTCGGATATACAAGAGAGGAGGCGATGGGGCAAAATCTGCATGCGCTGCTGGTAACGGAGAGCGATCGCGCCGCGCACCTCTCCGCGTTCCCCGAGTTCCTGCGCACGGGGCGGGGCGATGCTGTTGGCAAAAGTCTCGAACTCACCGGGCGTTGCAAGGACGGCCATCGTATTGTGATTGAACTTTCGATGTCAGCGCTTTCCATAGGCGGAGAATGGCATGCGGTAGGCATCGTTCGCGACATCACAGAGCGGAAGAGGATCGATCAGGCCTTGTACAACAGCGAGGAGAAGTTTCGCCAGATCGCGGAACATATCAAGGAAGTATTCTGGATGACGAACCCCATGGGCACCGAGACACTCTACGTTTCCGCTGCCTACGAACAGATCTGGAATCGCAGCTGCGCGAGCCTGTATGCGGATCCTATGGACTGGTTGAATGCAATCCATGCGGACGACCGTGAGCGGGCGCATGAAGTTTTCATGCGCCAGATGCAGGGTGAAAGCATCGATTCCGAGTACAGGATTCATACTCCGGATGGACAGGTGAAATGGATCCGCGACCGGGCGTTTCCCATTCGCAGCGACACCGGGGAACTCATACGAATCGCGGGCATTGCGGACGAGATCACCGAGCGCAAGCAATACGAAACCATTCTGATACAAGCTCGGGATGATGCTGCCTCCGCCAACGATGCGAAGACGAGATTTCTCGCCAACATGAGTCACGAGATTCGCACTCCCATGAATGGTGTGATCGGCATGAATGCTCTTTTGCTGGAAACCGATCTTACTGTGGAGCAGCGCCGGTATGTCGAAATGGGTCAGAGCAGCGGAAGGACTCTGCTGGCTTTGATCAACGACATTCTCGACATGTCAAAGATTGAAGCGGGCAAGATCGCGCTGGAGATCCGCGAATTCAGCGTTCGCGAAACGGTCGAGGAGGTCGTTCAGCTCTTGCGTGTCCAATCGGATGCGAAGAATATCCATCTCGTCTCACAGGTCTCTCCCGGGATTCCGGAGTGGTTACTGGGGGATGCTTACCGGCTGCGGCAGGTTCTGGCGAACCTAATTGCCAATGCCATTAAGTTTACAGACCGAGGTGAAGTGAGCGTGAACGTTGAGCTCAGCGCATCATGCGATGCGATCGCTTCTGTCCGATTCAGTGTGAAAGACACCGGGATCGGGATATCAGAAGAAACAATTGCCGCGTTATTTTCTCCATTTGCACAGGCCGACGTCTCCACGACCCGCAGATACGGTGGTTCGGGCCTTGGACTCGCCATTTCGAAACAGCTCGTGGAGATGATGGGGGGAGTTATTGGAGTGAAGAGTTGCGTTGGTACAGGCTCAACTTTCAGCTTTACGGCAAGTTTTGGTCAAATTTCCTTTGATCGACTCGTACCGGTGGCGCAGCATGCATCCATATCGACAGGCGAGATGGTGCGTCCGGGCAATGAGCCTGTGATCCGCGGAAACGGAGAGAGCGTTCTGGTGGCGGAGGATAATGCGACGAATCGCGAAGTGATTTTCGCACAGTTGAGCAAGTTGGGATACGCGGCGGTGGTGGTGACCAATGGAATGGAGGCCGTGGAGGCGATGCAGCGGCAGCGCTTTGACCTGGCGTTGATGGATTGTCAGATGCCGGTGATGGATGGCTACGAAGCTGCGCACCGAATTCGGCTCTTGGATCGCCGGCGGATTCCGATTATTGCGCTTACCGCGAGCGCAATGCCCAGTGACAGGGAGCGATGCCTGCGCGAGGGCATGGACGATTATCTTGCCAAGCCAGTCGAACTTCCTCACCTGGCCAAGGTGCTCGCTAAGTGGATTCTCAAGCGCGACGCGGACATTTCAAATGCGGAAGTTCCCCGTTGCTCTGCACGCTCTACTCGAGCACTTTTCAATTCCGAATCAATGCTGGGCAGGCTGATGGGCGACCGGGAGCTGGCCGCTGAAATTATCCTGGGATTTCTCGCGAACGCCCCCGACCAACTGACCCAGTTGTGCGCTCGCATTGACGAAGCGGACGCGTCGGGCGCACGCTTGCAGGCGCACGCGCTGAAAGGAGCGGCAGCGACAGTGGGCGCAGAGACCTTGCAAGCCATCGTTGCGGAGATCGAAGCGGAGGCGGCTAAGTCGCGTTTAGAGCGTGGTCCCGACCTTCTGATCCGTGCGGTGGATGAGTTCGATCGTTTCAAACGAAGCGTTGAGGAGGAGGGGTGGGTTTCAGCGAACCTCGGCAAGACGGAATTTCAGGAGACTAGTGCGCATTGACTTGAAGCCTCACGACAGCTTGTGTTGGATCGTCGTCGAGTCGCGCATCAAAGGAAAGGTATCGAACGGTCACGGTTTTGGCGCGGCCTTGATTGATGCCGTTGCGCGGGCTCATGGCTGGACAATTTGCACCTACAATCGCTCCAAGGCCGCATGTAGATTGCGATAATTCTTCCTTGCTTCTATCGCAGTCCCCGAGTTCAGAGTCTATTGACGAGTTCGCGAAGTGCAGCATGTCCCCACGGGTCCCCAAGAATTGCTAACCATAATGGCCCGGGACGGAAGACCGTGTTCGGGACTTTGCGGGGAAGGACCATTTTGCTGCGCTTCAGGAAGCCATTTATCTAGATTCCAAATATCTTAGGCTTCTATTGTCTACAGTTTCGCTTATTCGCATCCTCCCCTGCCTCTGTAAAAATGTGACATCATTTCTTTTGAGTGGTCACGAAGGGCATGGCACGTTTCTGGTTGCGATCCGTTCAAATAGAGAACGTGGCTCTGGTTGGCGAGGTTTTCGGGATGGCGCCTTTTGAGCGAAGCGATTTGATAAATCAGGCAACTTAGTCAGCGGTCGGCATATCTAACGAAATGTGAGAGTTGGGGAATTCCCAAGGGCTGACTTGAAGCACTTCCCAGGGGCTTACGTGAAAGGCTGAGGGCTGGATTGGAAAACGTGTTTCCAACTCGAACTTCGAGACCTAAGGGGTTGCGCTCTTTTTGCGAAGTTCTCTGCGTTTTCCTCGCATTCATGATTTTTGCGTGGGGGACAAATTACAAGCTGTCGCTTTACCGGGCGGGTCATGAAGCTTCCCCAGCTAAAGTGTGCACTCGCGGCAGCGACGCGGCAAAGAACGCAGTAGATCATGCTGCGGGCGGCTATGCGTTAGCGCAGGCGCCTCTCAGCCTGGCACTCCTTTTCTCTCTTCCCCAAGGAACAGACGGTCAGTTCCTGGCTCGGCATAGCGATACGTTGGTCATCGACCGGTCACCTCTCAGCCGCGCTCCGATTCTCTATCTTCGACCACCACCCGAGGGTGGACTGTCTCTCGATTAGCTGCTGGAGATAAGACCCTTCAGCGGATGAATCCAGACATCCATTCGAAGGAAGGTCTCTGATGCGCAAGAAGCGCCTACTCCTCATTGCTGCCGGTGTTCTGGCTGCAATCCTGCTATCTTTCTATTTCCTGCATGCCCGCAGTGGGGCTGAGGCTGCTGCAGACGTCCCGGCAGCGAAACCGGCGGTATCGATTGCCACGGCCCACACCGGTTTCATCGCAAATCAGCTAACGGTCGCCGGAGTTTTTCAGGCGTATCAGGAAATCGACGTTCACGGGAAAGTCTCAGGCTATATCCAGCATATCTATGTCGATATGGGCGACCGCGTGCGTCGGGGGCAGACGCTAGCGGTTCTCGAGGTTCCGGAATTACAAGCTGAAGTTGCTGGAGCGCACGCGGGTATCACGCAGACCCAGCAAAACATATTACGTCTGCAGAATGAAGTCGCCCGGGAACAAGCGACCTATGCAGCCGTTCACGCAAATTACACGCGGTTGAAGCAGGCATCGGATCAACAGCCCGGCCTCGTCGCAGCGCAAGAGCTTGAAGATGCTCTGGCGAAAGACCGATCGGCAGCGTCACAAGTGGACGCGGCCAAATCTGCCGTCGCTGCCGCTCAAGGACAACTGGGCGTTTCGCGAGCCGAGAACCTCAGGGTGACGAGCATGGAACAATACGCCACCATCACGGCTCCCTATAGCGGTGTAATCACCATGCGCTACGCGGATACCGGCGCGCTTATCCCCGCGGGGACCGCGGAGGGATTGAACCAAGCCGTTGTCAGGCTTGCACAGAGCGATGTGCTTCGACTCCGAATGCCCGTTCCCGAGCGGGATGTGCCACTCGTACACGCCGGTTCGGAAGTTACTGTCCACGTGCAGGCGACGGGGCAGCAGTTTCCTGGGACCGTGGTACGTTACGCGCGAGACGTCTCCAATGCGACGAGAACCATGATGACCGAAGTAGACGTGAAAAACCCAGATCTAATCCTTACCCCAGGGATGTACGCGGATGTGACGTTCAACCTTGAGCAGAAAAATGATGCACTCATTATTCCCGCGAGTGCCATCGTCCAGGGCGATCAACCCTGGGTGATGCTTGTCGATGGCGACAATCGAGTGGAGATACGACGCATTGTGCTGGGGATCGGCGGAGCAAATTCTCAAGAGGTCACCTCGGGGCTCAAGCCAGGCGACAGGATCATCATCGGCGGCCAGTCCGGGTTACAGCCCGGCCAGCAGGTCACGCCGCATCCTGCGAAGAGCGAACTCGAGAACTATCAACCAACGAACCAGAAGGGGGACCGATAACCATGTCCTTCTTTGCCATTCGTTACCCGTTTTTTATCCTCATGGCCTGCATGATTGTGGTTGTGGTCGGAGTCGCGGCCATCACAAGCATGCCCGTGGATCTGTTTCCTCCCGTGAAGATCCCTGTGGTGGTCGTCGCAACGTTTTACGCGGGCATGCCACCTCAGCAAATCGAATCTGACATCACAGACAGCGACGAGCGCTTCTTTACGCTCGGCAGCAATATCGACCACATTGAATCGCGCTCTATGACCGGTGTCAGCCTCATCAAGATCTACTTTCAACCAGGTACTGACCCAACGGCAGCCGTGAGCGGCATCTCAAATTTAGCAATGGCAAACCTGCGCCGCCTGCCGCCAGGTACTCTGCCGCCAGTTGTGCTCAGCTTTGACGCGGCGAATCTTCCCGTATGTTTGATTACGCTGAAAGGCGCTGGGATGAATCAGACGGAATTGAAGGACGTCGCCCAGTTCAGCGTTCGTAACCAAGTGGCTAATGTTCCGGGGGCTTCGGTACCTCAGCCTTACGGCGGAACGTACCGGCAGATCATGATCTACGTCGATCCATTGAAGCTCGAAGCATCGCAACTCGGCGTCATGGATGTCGTCCATGCAGTCAACGACTCCAATCTGATCTTGCCCGCGGGCGATGTTCGCATAGGCCCCAAGGACTATAACATTTACGCCAACAGCCAGGTGCCGACGCCCGAAGCCGTAAACAGCATTCCGCTCAAGACCGTCGGGAATGCTTCCATCCTTGTAGGCGACGTTGGTCATGCAGTCGATGGCGGCCAGCTCCAGACGAACATCGTGCGTGTCGACGGACAACATTCTGTGTACATTCCGGTTCTGAAGCAGGGTGGCGATTCAAATACAATCACCATCGTCAACGGCATCCGGAAAGCTACGGCGCATCTCCTCGATATCCCGCAACAGCTCCGGACAGCCGTGGTTTTCGATCAATCCGTCTTTGTGAAAACCGCCATCAAGAACGTCATCAGCGAGGGATCGATCGGCCTTTGCCTGACAGGCATCATGATCCTGCTGTTTCTCGGCAACGCGCGTGCTACGGTTGCCGTCCTGCTGTCGATTCCCATCTCGTGCATCGCAACCTTCCTCGTTCTGAAGGCATTGGGTAACTCGATCAACACGATGGTGTTGGGCGGCATGGCGCTGGTGTTATCGCGGCTTATCGACAACTCGGTGGTGGTACTTGAAAATATCTTCCGCCATTTCGAGATGGGCTCAGATCCGGTCAAAGCCGCGCGAGAGGGCGGTAAAGAGGTTCAACTCGCTGTATTGTCTGCTACCTTCAGCACCGCGATCGTCTTCTTCCCTGTGGTGCTGCTTACCGGTGTCAGCAAGTACCTCTTCACTGCCTTGGCGCTTGCTGTGGTTATCGCGCTCTTCTGTTCCTATGTCGTCGCGATGACTGTCGTGCCGCTCTTTTGTTCTCGTTTTATCAAGCACACCAAACATGACCATAGGCATGAGTCGGCTGAGAGTGATGATCCAGTCCCCGAGCACATGCGCGGTGGCCACGGTCAGACCAACATCTTTGCCAAGACCGTCTATTACTTCAATCAGGGCTTCGGCTGGCTTCAAGCGCATTACGACCAGGCAATCCACTACTGCCTTGGCAGGCCTGCGCTCGTCGTTGCGGTGTTTTCCATCTTTGTCGTGCTCAGTTTTGCGCTGGCTCCATTCCTTGGCCGTGCCTATTTTCCGCGCACCGACCCTGGCCAGTTCGTGATCAGTGTGAAGGCTCCAACCGGCACACGCATTGAACTCACCGATCAGTACATAGCTCGCGTCGAGCAGGATGTGCGTGATGTAGTTGCTCCCAAAGACCTGAACATGATCGTCTCTAACATCGGAGTTACACCCGATCTTTCGGCGATCTACACTTCCAATTCCGGAATGCATACCGGGTTTGTCCAGGTGAGCCTGAAGGAAGATCACAGCCTAAGCAGCTTCGCTTACATGCAGAGTGTGAGAAGCAAGCTCGCAGCCGATCTTCCCTCCGTCCAAACTTACTTTCAGTCGGGTGGACTGGTCGATTCGATCGTCAACCAGGGACTTCCGGCGCCCTTTGACATTCAGGTCAGCAGTAACAACATGGAGGGTGGTTATGCCGTCGCGCAGCAGCTCGCGCAAAAGATGCGAGCGCTTCATGGCGTCAGCGATGTTCTGATTCCTCAAGACATCGATTATCCAGGTCTTGCCCTCAACATCGATCGCCAGCAGGCAAGCCTGGAAGGCCTTACCCCGAAGACGATTGTCGACAGCGTCATAACCGCCATGACATCGAATGGCATGGTCGCCCCGAGTTACTGGATCGATCCGAAGACCGGCAACGATTATATGCTCACCGTGCAGTACCCTGAGGCTCAAGTACAAACGCTGAATGACTTCAAGCAGATCCCGCTGAGATCGGCTGACGGCAAGACCACGACCCCGCTGGAAACCGTCGCATCAATTAAGTCAATAAACACTCCCACCGAAGTCGATCACTATCAGCTCCGCCGGGTCTTCGATGTCTATGTAATGCCGAAAGCGGAAGACCTTTCCACGATCGGCAAGGATGTAAGCAAAATCGTCGCAGGGATGCATCCACCCCACGGAACGGTTCTGACGGTGCGAGGGACCATCAACAACATGACCGAGTCTTTCAAGTCCTTTGCGATCGGCCTCATCCTGTCGATCGTGCTCGTCTTCCTGATCCTTATGGCGCAGTTTGCGTCCTTTGTCGATCCATTCATCATCCTTCTCGCCATTCCGCCCGGCATCTCCGGAGTGATCCTCTTCCTTCTTGTAACCGGCACGACCATCAACATCATGAGCCTGATGGGGGTGCTGATGATGACAGGGATCGTCGTATCGGACAGTATCTTGATTGTCGAGTTCACGGGCCAACTCCGCGAGCAGGGGCTCAAGCTCGAAGAGGCGATCATTACCGCCTGCAAGGTACGCCTGCGACCGATACTGATGACCACGCTCGCCACTGTGCTCGGGCTCATCCCCATGGCACTGGCTCTGGAGGCAGGCAGCGAACAATACGCGCCGCTTGCCAGGGCGATTCTCGGTGGCCTTACCGTCTCCGGTATCGTGACGGTCTTCCTAGTGCCCAGCGCCTACCTGATCATCCATCGCCGCATCGAGGCTCGCAGAGAGAACACAGGCAAAGCATCCTTTGGAGAGACAGAGAAGCCTGGTGAGGTGATCGCATGAGAAGGTGGCTGCTTAGTCTACTACTCCTTGTTTCCCTATCTGCTTTGGCCCAAAGCGGCACCCAAACGAGTGTCGCGGATCTTCCCGCAACCCCACAGCCTTCATCGGCTTCCCTGACGCTTGCGACCAGGATTCAGAATCCTGGCTCATCGCAGTCTCAAACCGCGCCTTCAAATCAAGAGCAGCCTCTTATCAATCCCTCGACAGCCGCTATCTCCATTACGCGCAGCGATGCAGAACGCATCGCCCTCAAGAACAACCCACGCATCACAGCCAGTCGTCTTCTCGCTCTAGCGGCCGGGCAAGTCACACGGGAGACCCGGTCAGGCGAACTGCCTCAAATCTCCGTTGCCATCACTGCGGAAAAGGCAGAAGACGGTAGCCGGATCGGCGCCGAAAGTCTTACCGATTCACGCCTCTACACGCACGCGGGCACCGGGGGTTCGTTATCGCAGCTCATCACCGATTTCGGTCACACGCGCGATCTCGTCGCGACCAGCAAACTGCGGCAAAGAGCTCAGGACCAAACCGCACTCGCTACTGAGCAGGATGTCTTGTTGGCAACGGATCAGGCCTTCTACCGTCTGCTGAACGCCCAGTCTCTACTTGATGTGGCGAAGGCAACGGTCGCGGCACGGGGCGATGTCCAGAACCTGACATCCGCACTGACGAAAAGCGCACTCAAGAGCGATCTCGATCTCAACATCGCATCCGCCGATCTCTCCCAGTCGCAGCTGATGGAGCTGGATGCCGAGAATGGCGTCGCCTCAGCAAGCGCCGCTGTCGCCGCGGTCCTTGCCGCTCCTGCGGACACGGTCTATCTAGCAGTTGAAGACTCTGACGGTACTCCGCCTCCACCGCCCGATCGCTCTGCGGCCATCAACGCAAGCGCTCAAACCCAGCGCCCGGATCTTCAGGCTCTTCGCTCCAACGCCGCAGCCGACCAGAAGTTCGCCGCTGCACAAAAGCTCCAATATCTCCCAACCGTTTCCGCATTGGCGACTGGAGGCATCACTCCGGTGGCTCCGGATGGAGTCTTCGTTCCGAACTGGTACGCGGCAGCTGGAGTGAGCCTGACACTGCCACTGTTTACCGGATTTCGCATCGACGCCCAGGCGCAGGAGGCACGCCTTCGTGAGAAAGCTGCCGAAAAACAAGCGCAGGAACTCTCTGACACAATCGGCCGGGATGTGCGCGTTGCGGTCCTGAACGCACAAACCGCCTTTCGTCGCATTGGGGTTGCCGACCAATTTCGGAAACAAACCGCTCAGGCGCTCGCACTGGCCCAAACCAGATATAAGCTGGGTCTCAGCTCCATTGTCGAACTCAGTCAGGCACAATTGCAGAGCACACAGGCTGCGGTTGCCGCTGTGAACGCGCGTTATGACTATCTGCTGGCTCTTCGCTCCCTGGACTATGCTCGTGGACAGCTCGCCCCTTAGACTCTTTTCTCATTCCATTTCCGATTGACCTCCGCGTCAATGGAGGGTAAGTGCCGGACCCTGAGATGCTGCGAGCCCAGATCAACGACAGGGACCCGGAGCAGCAAATTCGACAACGGCTTTGCTTCAAGGCGAAACGGACGAAGAAAACTGAATCCGTAGACAAGACCGCGGGGCCAACGCAATGGGAGTGAAACAAGGCCGCTGGCGGCGATGATCAGGCCGACGAAGAATAGATTCCTGGATGTACGTCCGGTGCTCCGGAAGAGGGCGTCGGCGTCCACGCAGAAGTAATCATGCCCTATTTGCGAATCTTATTAGTTCGCGCAAACCATAATGGGTAGGTCAGGGCACTCTCAATGTCCCCAGCCGGAGCCAGAACGGCAGGGCCCCGGGGCTGAGCCGTTTTGAGTCCTAGATCGGCGAAAGGCAGGCCAGACATCACTGGGGAGATAGCCTATCGAGTCGCTCAAGTTTCCCATTTTTGGCTAGTGGGTGTGAAGACGGCGTACATTGATATTCCAATTTCGCTCTGGCTTCCAATCGGACTACCTGGGACATCTCAGGACCGATATCCCGCTTATATTGAGTTAATTGAAAAATAAATCAGTCAAATTCCTTGAACTTTATGGAATCGCCTGGAAATTCCTTTGGATGCGATTATTGGCTGCCCCCCAGGGATTCGAACCCCGATATGCTGAGCCAGAGTCAGCTGTCCTGCCGTTGAACGAGGGGGCAGTAAATGAAATTGGGTCGTCAGTCAGACGAGGAAGCAGGGGGTCGGGCAGGACGCCCTGAACCGCTCGCTAACCTTGATTATCATACGGGCGATTCCCACGATGGGTCAAACGGGTGCCGCGACTCGGCCTGGGCCGGGGCGCTATACACCGGAAGGGCTAAGAAGCCGTCTAACGGACAAGTGATTCGACGTTGAGCGATGAAGAAATCGCCATTCGTCAGGGGTTTATCAAAACCTTAGGAAATCTGCACACGGTCTTTATTGACGGCAGGGCAACATAAGAAGCAGATTGGCTTTGTCAACCGCAAACACCTCTCATGTAGAATCGGTCGTAAGAATGGAACTGGTCTTCAATCTTATCTGGGCAGCGCTCAGCACATTCATGGTGGTCTTGTGGCTGCGCTATGCTCCGCGCGACGGGGCAAGCAGACGGATGCAGTTTGTCGCCCTGGCAGTTCTGATTCTGGTTTTATTCCCGGTGATCTCGGTGACGGACGATTTGCAGGCAGCGATGAACCCGGCGGAGACCGACACGACAAGTCGACGGTCGCACATGCTTCCGGTTTCGCATTCGGTGTTTCCGGCTGTTGCCGAGTTGCCGGTGTTGGGCCGGGCGCGGCTTCCCTTCGCGGCGATGAAGACGCGAGTTGAGGCGATCCGTCCTGCATTTTTGCCCGATGACCCGACCCAGTCGCCGATTCAGAACCGGCCCCCGCCTGTGGCTTGATCCCTCGCAATCTTCGACTTCCCTAGTGAATCTCCCTCTTCAGTGTTCGCCGTGAAGACCACGGCGCAAAGGTTGCGCATGAAGCACACGCTCATTCCCTTGTTCCTCGCGGCCGCGCAGTTTACG
>Ga0182013_10008583_pt1 | contig 10960 bp, 11 predicted proteins | sample 612S2MmetaG_FD_120487 | JGI IMG/M metagenome (GOLD analysis project Ga0182013, IMG submission 120487) | Permafrost microbial communities from Stordalen Mire, Sweden - 612S2M metaG | ecosystem: Environmental > Terrestrial > Soil > Wetlands > Permafrost | place: Sweden: Stordalen | collected...
ATCACAGTACGATTGTGAAAACCGACCGCCGCTGCGGCAAGTGTAGATTTGTCGAGATTTGTATTTGAGCCCGGGCTGCCGCCGGCGAGAACGATCCAGATGAAGCGTCGAGATTAGGTCTGAGCGCAGACAAGCCCCGGAACACGCTTATCAGTAGTGCAACCGAACGAGAGTCGTTGCGGTCGGCTCCCCGATGTCGAATGCCGATGGCTCAAAGCGCGGGGGGCCGATCACCGAAGGGTCGTTAGATAGACCCCAACCCTCGTCCGGAAACATTCCCATGACGAGGTCCAGCTTCTTGTTGTCATTGGCGTCATGATAAGCCAGCACGGCATAGCGGCCTGCCGGGATATCCGAGAAGGTGACCGATACGGCACTCGAATTGGCTGGCACCGTGAGAACACGCAAAGCGCGATCTTCACGCCGGAAGCTGTCTGCATTCGCATATAGCGCCACACGAATAGATCCGGGTCCGGGATGAACGCCCTCGACCGCGACGGTAAGAGCGGCGGCAATCGTTTGCGATCCCCACAGCGCGGTAAGGATCACAAGACTCAATGCATATGCCCAACTCCTTGCGGTTTGCGCGGCGTATAGGTTTGGAAGTTTCATGTTCGGCCTCATTGAGGGGAATGATCGTGCGGGTGCGGGATTGTCGCCCGATACGGCCCCTTATTGCCGGCCATGGCATGGAGTTGTGTGGACAATCCATGAGAAACGTAATGTCGGGATGCCGCTGGTTTGACCGAGATCAATGTGGGGCTTTCCGGCGGCATCTATGGCCTGCATCATGCCGCCGCCCATGAGGACACGCCCCGACAGGACAGTCGCTCTCCATATTTCTCCATACAACTCCAAAAACCCCGCCCGCATAAGTCGTTCGACGCCGCAGAGCGATGGCGTGACAGTGGTGGGACACGAGACAAGGAAAGTAGGTCAGTTGAATCGAATCTTGATCGTTGACGACGACGTCGGGCTTGCCGAATTGCTCCGCGAGTATCTCGAGATCGAAGGCTTCTCAGTTGAGATGCTTCATGACGGGGCTTCTTGCCTGCGCACCAATATGGATGAGAAAGACCTCGTCGTTCTGGATGTCATGCTTCCCGCGGTTTCAGGATTTGAGGTTCTGAAGTGGATTCGGCATCGCTCGAATGTACCGGTGATCATGTTGACTGCGCGTGACGGTGACGTAGACCGCGTCGTGGGACTTGAGATGGGGGCGGACGATTATGTGCCGAAGCCTGTCAATCCGCGGGAATTAGTCGCGCGTATTCGGGCCGTGTTACGGCGGGCGGGCTCGGCGGAGGTCCACTCTGAGAGCGAACTTTCGGTGGGTGCGATTCGCCTGGACGGATCGTCACGCGATGCCTGGTCCGGTAACCGCAAACTCGACCTTACGACGGCCGAGTTCAATCTGCTTCAGCATTTGCTGCGGAACGCTGGCCGCATCGTGTCCCGGGAAGAAATTTCGTCCGTAGCATTCGGCCGCCGCCATTCGACAGGTACAGATCGAAATGTCGATACTCTGGTGAGCAAGGTCCGCCGCAAACTTGGTCGCACGAACGACATGGAAGATAGAATCAAGACGATCCGCAACGTCGGCTATCTCTATGCGCAGGTTTCAAACGCAAGCCCGGACTTGGAACGATCGTCTGCCTCAGCAGATGGATAAGCACGCAGGCTTAATCCGCCTTGCCTGCGTATTTGCTCTTGCCTTGGGCGCAATCAGCGAAACCGCGGATGCCCAAAGTTCTGGCGCGCAGAGCACAGACGCTCAAGGCAATTATCAGTTGGGTCACGGTTACGATCTGGGACCATTCAATCTCGCGGGTTACTCAGATGTTGTGGCGGACGTGCCTGACGAAGGGCGCAAGGATTTTGCGCTGGACGATCTCAGCCTTTTCGTCTCCGGCCACGTCGCACCTTTCTTTAATCCATTCGCCGAAGCAGAGTTAACTCATCTGGATATTGTTCACTCCGGCAGCATTAGCGGCGATCGCGGAGATGGCTCGTTGGTGTTGGAGCGTCTCTACGACGACGCCAATCTCACCGATAGCCTTACGCTGCGTTTGGGCAAAATGTTGGCACCGGTCGGTGAATGGAACGAAATCCATGCGGCACCGCTCGTTCTGACGACGGTTCGCCCTGCGGTAACCTATCAAAACTTCAGCGAATATCTGACCGGCGGATCTCTTCTCTACAGCGACCCAAACAGCAAGCTTCCCGACCTCCAGATTTATTGGCAGCCTGACAGAGAGTTTTCGGAAAGGCCAAGCAGCATCGCCTTCGACAGCTACAAGATGGTCGAGGGGGTCCATCTCAAATTTCCGATAGGCTTGCTCGATCAAATTGGCGTGTCGTTTCAAAAGGCGCGCGACACCAAGGATGTTGTCCAGTCGCTGTTCGGTCTCGACTTCCAATATACGCTGGCAAAGCTCACGTTTCAGGGTGAATGGACCTATTCCGACCTTACGGGGCGGACTGCGGGATTGGTCCGCCGAACCGAGTGGGGCGGGTATGTGGCGGCATCCTATAAGTTCGCCGAAGAATGGTCCGCCTATAGCTGGTATGAGGAATTCTCTAACAGAGCGAGTCTGACGGCGGCACGCGACCTGCTTTTCGGTGTTGCCTACAAACCCGACCCCGCGATCGTCATAAAGCTCGAATATCTCCAAAATATCGGGGGTAAACCCGTTAATCCAACGGGACTATTTGCCTCCTGGTCAGTCTTGTTCTGAGCCCTGGCGGTGATCAGGCCAATCCTACTTCTTGCGTTTCTTTTCGGTCTTTCGCCGCAGCATTCCTCTTTGGCTGAGCCGCTGTTGATCGTTGCCAATCCATCGGTCGGCGATGCCACATCCCTGACACTGAAGGATGTTGCCGCGATCTATCTTCTGCGCGTAACGGTCTGGCCCGATGGCACGCATATCATTCCGGTCAATCGCGAGATTGCCAGTGACATTCGTTCCGAGTTTTCGAGTGCGGTTCTAAATCAGGATATGGCCAGCTTGGCCGCCTATTGGAACGAAATGCATTTTCAGGGGAAGTTGCCGCCACTGGTTCAGGAATCTGAACCGGCAATGCTCGCATTCGTCCAGAGGGTGCCGGGGGCGATCGGATATATCAGCGCCGCCACGCCCCCCATAGGCGTAAAGGTTCTCGGCCATGTTCCCTGAACCCTTCTATGGGCGGCCGACATGATGGCTTTCCTCAGCCGCTCTATCCCGCGCCGGATACTGGCTTCGCTCGTCGCCATCTATATCGCCACCTATCTCGCGACCGCCCTGGTCGTTTATTCCGGCGTTCGCTCGTCGATTCTCGAATCCAACAGGAACGCCCTTCATCAGTTGGCTGAGCTCAAATACGAGCGGCTGGTTAATGTTATGGAGACACTCGCGACAAACGTCACCGCATGGTCGCAACTGGAGGTGATGAACGATCTGGTGTCCGGCGATATCGACAAACGTGTGGCCCGAACACTGGACGATTTGAAGCAACTCTATGGCCTGACCGGTAACCTCTATGCGTTCGATAAGACCGGAAATCTGATCGCAACGACGCGCGTCATTCACGCAAGCGACCCAACTGGGCATCTTCCGCCCGAGTGGAAGCTCGCACAGGAAAGCGGCCTCGTACTGCGGGGCAAGCACACCGATCCGTTTGCGGACCGCCAGATCGTTGCATTTGAAGTCCCCGTCTACGGCAGTTTCGACAAGACATTCCGCATCGGAACGCTCGTGCTTACCTACCCATGGGCGACAGTCGAAAAGCTGCTGTTCAGCACGGAAACGGGAACCATATTGGTTGAGGCCGGCGAGCCGATCCATGTTCTGGCCGCCGATCCGGTGGGCATATCGAGCCGAGTGGAGTTCGATCCGCAAAAACCTCCTGACAATGCTCTCATTATTGGCCGCTCAACTCCGAAAACCGGGATTCTCGGCACCTGGCAGGTCGATTCCTTGCAGGAAACCCGGGTCGTCACACATTCGCTGAGACATGTGGTGGCTGAGTTGGCGATCCTGGGCGCGGCTCTGGGGATACCAATACTCGTGTTGGGGCGCTGGTTGTCCAACCGGCTAACAGCCCCTGTTATGGAGTTGACGCGGGTCGTCCGGGAGATAGCGGACACGGACAAGCTCGATGCCCGCGTTCCCGTATCGTCCGACGACGAGCTTGGAACGCTTGCGAGATCATTCAACCGAATGACCGAGAGCCTCGAACGCGCGACGATCGAGCGGGAGCAGTTCGTCCGCGACCTCGAGATGCTGAACCAGACTCTCGAAGGGAAAGTTGTCGCCCGCACGTCGGAGTTGGAGGCAGCCATCATGGCGCAACAGCGGTTGATCGGCGATATCTCCCACGAGATTAAGTCGCCGCTTGCGCGCCTGGGCGTTGCGCTGGGGCTTGCGCGACTTACCAGCAAGAATGTCGCTCCAAAACATTTCGACAGGATGGAGCAAGAGATCGATGCCGTTTCGGCCCTGGCGAGCGAACTGCTGACCCTTGCCCGGCTTGACGGTGCATCCGCGGCGGTCGAGTTTGCCGAAGTCGATCTCTGCGAACTGGTTGCACAGATTGTTGCCGATGCAGTCTACGAGGCGCCGCTGCGAACAAATGACGTCGCACTGCTTGAGCCGGACGACCCGATTGTCGTTGTCGGAAATGAGGATCTGCTCCGTCGGGCTATTGAGAATGTCGTACGCAACGCTTTGTTCTACACCGCACCAAATACCCCGGTGACAATAGCCATCGCGCTCAACAACAGCGGGCGCGTGTCGATCGAAATCGGCGACCAAGGGCCGGGGGTTCCCGAAACGGCGCTCGCCCATCTTTTCGAACCATTTTACCGTGTTGACGAAGCGCGGGCGCGCAAGACCGGTGGCTCGGGCGTCGGGCTTACCATCTGCCAGCGGGTTGTCGCGCTGCACGGCGGTTCGGTCCAGGCACGCAATAACCGACCGCACGGCCTGATTGTCGAAATCGAAATCCCGGTTAGTCGGCAAAGCGCCTGACCCACCCGCTGATGCAGAGCTAAGACCCGGTGTGTGGATACAAATCTAAAGTTTAATCCACACAACTCCATCCCCTGAACGTCCATACCAGAGGCTACCCAAGTCTGGATGATGGGTCGTTGAAGGGGCTTAGATTGCTTGAAATTGCATTCAATTCGGACGCGCAGGTCCGTGGCACGCTTTTCATGAACCGGGAGCGCGTGGAAAGCCTGACGCGCATTGTCCCGTCCACTATCGCTTTGACCCGGCAGTTTCTTCCGGATCGCAGCCGCGTCGAGACATTTATCGAGGATATCTACGCCCACAGCTATCGCTCCCTCATCGCGCAGCACTATCCGACGCTCATGAATGTTCATGATGATTTCGGACAGGTAATTGCGGCTATTGGATTACGCCGTGCCGACGAAGGCCCACTTTTTCTTGAAAACTATTTGAACCTGCCCGTCGAGCGGGTTGTGGAGGATGCGGTTGGAACGCCCGTCCGGCGCGAGGACATTGTTGAGATCGGCAATCTTGCCTCAGCAGGCAAGGGCGCTTCGGTCTTTCTCTTCGTCACGCTGGCCGCATACCTCAGACAACAGAATCTGGCTTATGCCGTCGTCACTGCGACGAGGTCCCTCCGCCGATCATTCGCTCTTTTCGGTTTCGATTTTGTCGAGCTGGCCTCAGCAGATCCTTCCGTCTTGCCTGACAGCGGGGCGTCATGGGGCAGTTATTATAAGAACGACCCGAAGGTGCTCGTCGGCGCCATTCTGCCCGGTTTCTCGCGGTTGGAGCCATACCTGCCTCTTGCGCATAACAGCGACCTCGACCGGCTGTTTACGCGCCTGCATCCCGCCGCCGGGAGCAGCTTGCGATGAGATCGGTGCTGGAGGCGGTCACAAGACGTGCACGACAGAAGCCTGATGAGTTAGCCGTTAGCGATGGGGTCCAGGCGATTTCCTATTCCGCTCTGTGGCAGTGCGTCGAGGAATTGACTTCAAAGCTGGCGGTTCTTTACGCCGGTCCCGGTACGATCGGGCTCTGCCTCGAAAATTCGCTGGCATGGGTCGCGCTGGACTTGGCGCTCATCCGGCTCGGTCGGCCCGTTGTCGCTCTCCCGGTGTTTTTCACAGAAGCGCAACGCCGGCACGCGCTCGATGACACCGGCGCTAAAACCTTGATTACGGACTGCCCGATCTCCGACAGAGACTGCTTCGGCACGCTAACGATATTCGGCCAAGAATTATATTTGCACGATCGGGAAACGAAGCCTGTCGCGCTTCCACCGAAAACGGCAAAAATTACCTGCACATCGGGGACGACCGGTCGCCCTAAAGGCGTTTGCCTGTCGCAATTCGCTCTGGAGCGTGTCGCAAACGCGCTCGTGGACGTCATAGGTTCAGATTACTCGGGCATCCATTGCGCCGTGCTGCCGTTAGCCGTCCTGCTCGAAAATGTGGCCGGGCTCTATCCCACGCTGCTCGCGGGCGGGCACTATTACGTTCCTCCGCCGGCAAGCCTTGGCTTGCAGAAGCCCTTCATGCCCGATTTCCCGCTGCTCGTGCGGGCGCTGCGGGATTGCAATGCCACGAGCGCCATCTTGGTGCCGGAAATCCTGCGGGGTGTTCTGGGCGAGCTCGATACCGGTTCGATAACACTGCCCGCGATGAAGCTCATCGCGGTTGGCGGTTCGAAAGTTTCGACCAGTCTTTTGGTACAGGCAGCTCAGTTGCAGGTTCCAGTGTTCCAAGGCTATGGCTTAAGCGAAATGGCCTCGGTCGTTGCGCTCAACACCCCGCGGAACAACCGTCCCGGCAGCGTCGGCCGACCTTTGCCGCATATGAAGTTGGAGCTGGCGGCCGACGGCGAAATTATGATCGGCGATCCGGCATTTCTCGGCTATATCGGGGCCGAAACGGCCCCCGCACTACTGGCCACAGGCGACATCGGCAGGCTCGATGAGGCCGGTCACCTCTATATCCAGGGTCGAAAATCGAACCTGCTGATCACGTCTTATGGGCGTAACGTCGCTCCTGAGTGGGTGGAGAGCGAACTGCTGTCCCAACACCAGATCGGACAGGCGATCGTTTTTGGCGATGGCATGCCGGCACTTGGTGCTCTGGTTGTTCCATCTTCGGTGAACGTAACCGATGGCGATATCGCCATCGCGATTGCGCGGGCCAATGAGGCTCTCCCTGAATACGCGCAGATCCGCCATTGGGCTTTGGTTCCACCCTTTACGATGGCTAACCGGCAATTGACCGGCAACGGGCGGCTGCGCCGAACTGTAATCCATGCCGATCATCAGGCGGTCATGGTGCGATGCCTGAACCAGGCCGGGCGGTACGAAAGTTTCTTTGAGACTCTGGTCCGCGGTACCGCTTTCGAACGCGCACAATTGCAGGAAACGCCACAGATTCGCGACGGTCTTTCGGGGCAAATCTCACGCGAGACCTACCTTCACTATCTAGCCGAAGCCTATCACCACGTGAAGCACACCGTCAGACTGATGAGGCTGACTGAGAGCCGATTGGCGCCCGATGAGACTTTGCTGCGTACAGCTCTCGCTCAATATATGGAAGACGAAGCCGGGCATGAGGAGTGGATACTCAGCGATATCGCAAATGCCGGCGGCGACGCAGAGGCAGTTCGCCTAGGGTCGCCCCGGCTCGCGACCCAATCGATGGTCGCCTACGCTTACGACTACGTACAACGCAACAACCCCGCCGGCTTTTTCGGCATGGTCTTCGTCCTCGAAGGCACCAGCACGCAGCTCGCGACACAAGGCGCAAATGCGCTGATGCGCTCGCTCGATCTTCCCGAAGACTGCTTCAGCTATCTCCTGTCGCATGGTGCCTTGGACATCGACCACATGCGCTTCTTTCAAAATCTGATGAACCGGATCGACGACGCCCACGATCAAGCCGCGATCATCGATATGGCAAAAACGATGTTCGTTCTTTTCGGCAATGTCTTTCGCGCTATCCCCCACCAGATGGACAGATCCTATGTCAATTAAGGGCAAAAGGATCGTACTGACCGGAGGCGCCGGCGGTATCGGAATGCTCGTCGCTAAGGAGTTTCTTGAGCGCGACGCTGATATCCTCGTCGTCGATCGGCTTAGACCTCTGAATCTGAACGCCCGCTATCTGATCGGCGACTTGTCGACGATGGAGGGTATTTCAGCGATAGCCGCCGAACTTGTTCTGGAACAGCCAGACATACTGATCAATCTTGCCGGCATTCAATTCTTCGGCCCGGTTGAGCAGGAGACGAGCACTCATCTGCACACCGGCTTTATGGTCAATCTTATCGCACCGGTTGCGCTGACGCAGGCGGTACTGCCGGCGATGAAATACTGGGGCTCCGGACAGATCGTAAATATCGGGTCGGTTTTCGGGGCGATCAATTATCCGCACTTCGCCACCTATTCGAGCGCGAAGGCAGGCCTTCGCGGCTTTAGTGAAGCGTTGCGCCGCGAACTTCATGGATCGGGCGTTGCCGTAACCTATGTGGCTCCGCGCGCTGTTCGCACCGGACTGAACGGTGGAAAGGTGATGCGCTTCGCCGAAATGACCAAAATGACCATGGACGAACCGGAATCCGTGGCCCTGAAGATCGTTCAGGCAACAATTGATCGGAAAAAGGACGTCGTTATCGGATTTCGCGAGAGGGCATTCATTCGCGTGAATGCCCTCGCTCCGCGTCTGGTCGATGCCGCCATCGCAGCCGACACGACAAAAGCCAGAAGCCTCTTCACCCCATGAAGACCACAGGAAGTTTACCCATGTCGATATTGTCGAAGTTTCGGTTCGCCAGCACTGTGGCCATGGCTCTGTCTGTCGGGTGGATGGCGCATGCCTCCGACAATCCCACCATGGATGCCGATGTCAGTCGCATTGACAGCGAATGGGCTCGTATTAAGTACCAGGTCAAGGATAAGGACGAGCAGCTTAAAGAGATAGACGCGCTGGCCAAAAAGGCTGCGACCGTCGTCGATCATTATCCGGGTCGCGCCGAGCCGCTCCTATGGCAGGGTATCGTCACTAGCGAAGAGGCTGCGATGGCGAGCGTCTTCCATCAACTCGGCCTCGCGATCGACGCCCGCAAGATGTTCGAGAAAGCCGAGGCCATCGACCCCAAGGTGCTCCACGGGGCGGTGACCATGAGCCTTGGCGTGATTTATTATCGCGTACCGGGGTTTCCGATCGGTTTCGGTAACAAGGATACGGCTCGCCATTATTTGGAAGCGGCCATGGCGATGGACCCGGGTGGGTTGGACGCCAATTATTTCTATGGCGATTTCCTGATCCAGCGCGGCGAATACGATCATGCCAGAGACGTACTTGAGCACGCGCTTGATGCCCCGGTGAATCCGAACCGGCCAGTGTGGGACGCCGGGCGACGGGCGGATATCCAGGGCCTGCTCGCATCGATCGATAAACGCGCCAGTCGGTGACCGGCGTATAGATCGGAGTCCGCGAACATGTCGATATGGCACACCGTCGGCCAACAATTGCAGCGCCCAACGGGCCTTTACGGCCGCTTGGCCGGGAACCTAATGGGCATCGTAAATGAAAAGCCCAACAGGCTTGCGGTAGATGCTCTGCGGATCGGAGCGCGCGACACGGTGCTCGAACTAGGTTTCGGTCCCGGGCGCGCCATTGAAATCATGGCATCGCGGGCGCCGAACGGGATCATCTACGGCGTGGACCAGTCCACCATTATGCTGGAACAGGCCAAGTCAAGAAATCGCGAGGCGATTCTGGAAGGCCGCGTCTGTCTCTATCGTGCCCGGTTCGACGCCCTCCCGTTCGCGGATGCCTCAATCGACAAAATCCTTGCGGTGAACGTCGTCTATTTCTGGAGAGACGCTGCATCGGTCGTGAAAGAAATCCGGCGCGTTCTGCGCCCGGGCGGCAGCCTGTCGATCTATGCGACGGATGCGGCGACAATGCGGGACTGGAAATTCGCTGGGCCCGAGACACATCGCCTGTACCGGGCTGCCGAGTTGAATGAAGTTTTGCTCCAAGGCGGCTTCGATCGGCACCGTGTTTCGGTGAAATGCGTTCTGATGCCTGGAAAAATTAAGGGCCTGCTGGCGACAGTTTCTGCCCCTCTGATCTTAACGAATGGCTTGGGGCGATGAACGGCTCTTCGCAACGCCAACGCCCTAGAGTTTGCCTCAAGGACTGGTTGAGTTGGCACAACAAATACAATAATCCCAACTCGCAATTGGCCGGTCGGCTAAGAACTGTTCAAATCCAGATTCGTGCCATTTTGGACGACAGCCCGTCAGGTCCGCTCAGCGTAATTGTTCTGTGCGCGGGCCAAGGGCAAGATCTGCTGGAGGTGTTGGTCGACCACCCGCGGCGCGACGATGTCCGAGCGCGGCTGGTCGAGTTAGATGAGCGAAACGCAGAGGTCGCCGAGGAAAAGGCCCGCGCCAGCGGACTGCGTCACGTGCAAGTGATTACCGGAGACGCCTCGCTCGCCGATCAGTACCTTGGCATAGCGCCGGCACACTTGGTGCTAATTTGCGGCGTGTTCGGCAACATCATCGACGATGATATCCGGTTCACTATCGACTCATGCTCCCAGTTGTGCCGAACCGGTGGCGCCGTCATCTGGACACGCAATCGCCGCGCTCCTGATCGGGTGCCGTTGATCTGCGAGTGGTTCAAGCAACGCGGCTTCGATCTGAGGTGGTTGTCGGAACAAGACTCGGTTTTCGGCGTTGGCGTGCACCGGTTCACGAGGGAAACGCAGCCGCTCATTGCCGGAATGCGTATGTTCACATTTGTCGGATAAGGTGTGCCAGCGAAGAAGGCTGGCGATATCGCCTCTAAACAGCGGCCAATCATCGAAATTAGTCGCTTCATCTCCCTGAAGTCCGTAAGCACACGGACTGAAATCCACATCCGGCCGCTGGATTTTGCTAGTCCCAAGGGAGTCACCTTGCACCA
>Ga0182013_10008586_pt1 | contig 10959 bp, 12 predicted proteins | sample 612S2MmetaG_FD_120487 | JGI IMG/M metagenome (GOLD analysis project Ga0182013, IMG submission 120487) | Permafrost microbial communities from Stordalen Mire, Sweden - 612S2M metaG | ecosystem: Environmental > Terrestrial > Soil > Wetlands > Permafrost | place: Sweden: Stordalen | collected...
CCCAGGTCCCGCGATCCCAGAGCATGATGGGACCCGTCTCATGCACGCCCTCAAACAGCAGGTTCGCCCTTTTGTGATCCTCCATCTCGATAGCTATACGAATTTCTCCGGCACGACAGCTAGGGCCTTCCGGAAGGGCCCAGCTCAACAACACTCCGTTACACTCCAGTCTGAGGTCGTGGTGGAGACGCGCTGCATGATGCTTTTTCATTGCGTAGGCGCGCTCACAAAAAGCGCGACGGTTGCCTTCTGCTTCCATCTCGCGGCGTCTTCCTCCTTCCTCTCAGCCTCTCCTGGCAGGTACTTTAGCATATCCGCCTACGGTCAATAGGGACAGACCGCACGCTTACTGGCGAGGAGTATTATTCAATCCCGCCGTGCGGGGCTGAAATCTGCTCACACGTCCTGGTTCTTTCGGCATATTCGGGCTTCTGCGGAAATAACCCTGAAAGTGCGCTCCATGCCTCGGACGACTCGCACGGCGAAACATACCAGACGAGCGTCATTGGCATCAGGTCGTCGATCGTCTGCTGAGGTCCATCATAAAGGCGGTTGTTGTGTGCCGAGGTAATCGGGTTGATGCGTTGCCATCGTTGCACTGCCTGATTCAGGTTATGAATGGCGCTGTCCTTGTCGCCCGCTCGAAGGCTGAGTTCGCCTATTCGCAGATAGGGCCGAGCCAACGACGAGTCGATTGCGCGCGCCCTCTCGTAGCAAGTCCGGGCCTTTGCCTGGTTCCCTAGCGCCTCGTAAAGCTCGCCCAAGTTGAACCATACCAAAGGCAGATTCGGCAGCTTTTGTGCGGCATCCTCCAGCAACTTCCCGGCACGGCCAAGGTTTCCCGTAGACTGATAGAGTTTGCCCAGCCTCGCTTCCATAATCGGGTCATTGCCTTGCCCGAGTCTCGACTCCAACCTGCCTATAGCTTCCTTTACAATCGAGTCCGCACTCTCTGGTAGCCTGCTTCGATACCGCGTAAAAAAAGGCGAATCCAGAATCGAGGGCGTCCTCTCAATCGCAGATTCATACTGCGCCCGCGCAGCTTCAACAGATCCGTTCTCTTCCAAAAACATCCCATAGCTAAGATGAAATGCCGCATTGTCCGGATCAATCTCGACCGAGGCTCGCCAGTCTTGAGCGGCATCGGCATCATCACCGAGCACGTGTTCGAGCCAAGACAAGTCATGATGCGCCACGGCATCACGGTCGTTCAATCTCAACTCCTGACGATAGTCGTTTGCTGCTGCCAAGGCTGACTTCTTCTCTTGCTCGCTGAGGTTGTGCTCACCGTTCGCCGAATGTCCCAGGCACTGCGATGGCAGTTGCGGGCTCGCGATGTAGGCGCGCCACCCGTAGTATCGAGCGTTCCACGGCCACAGGCGAATTGCTTCATCGATACTCTCGCGGGCAGCACTGAATTTCGCCGAGGCAACCTGCGAATAGAACTCTCGGAGCATTGCATCCGCCTGGTTAATTTGATGGAAGGGCCACCGTAAAATCAGCACAACGGATGCTATCGCAATTGCGACGGGCTTGATTGCCAGACCCTCAGGCTGGCTCGTCGCGCACATCAGTGCAGCCAATGCCAACGCCGCTGCCATCGTGAGCGTATGTTCGAGCAGGGATGAATAGGTGAGTTCTCGCAGCAGTACCGCTATCAGCCCTGCGGCAAAACAGCATTTCATCGCCCGATGAGCGTTTTCGCTCTGTAATTGAAGGCAATCCTCGTGCTTCTTGCGGTTCCTCCTTCCTCGCTTGACCCTAGCGGCAGCTGCGTTGGACCCTGGCGCATCGAGCGGCCTTGACCTCATTCCTCGATGGAACTCCCAGCCGGCAAGCAGCAAAAACGCGGAGTACACGACAAACCCGACCAACCCCTTTTCCGCCAGTATCTGGATCGGCAAGCTGAAAGCGCGGCTGGCAAATCCCGTCGTCTCTTCCTGCTCGGCGGAGGAGAGCAGCGATAGCGCGGCATTCGACGATCCCACGCCCCACCACGCGTGACCGAGCATCAGTTCCAGCGACCGGCTCCATATGCCGATGCGGCCTCGCGTGCTGCGCACCTGCGAGGTGTGACTGCCGGCATATGCCTTGAAAATGTCCGGATAGAGCGCCGTTTCGCAAACCATAACCAGAAGCAGCGCGCCGAGAACTCCGGCAAGCAACAGCGATGCTTGGCGTACGGCAACCACCCTATAGGCCGCCATCAATCCGCAGGCGACAAAGAGGAAAATAATTGTACTCCAGAATACGGCGCGCGATAGAGATAAAAACAGGGCCGCCACGATTGGCAAGGCGGGAACGAGGGCTAAAATGGCCAGCACGGTCTTTGTCTTGTCCTGCTTCTGTGAGCCGGTTCGCCAAACATAGGCAGCGGCGGCGCAGGCAAATGGAAGAGTGAGCAGAAGAGCCGTGTAGCCCTCGCCGGGAATCCATTCGCGGATTGGGTGGATGAGCCGGGTGCGAAACGCTACGAGGTCCGTCAGCCCGACGGCAGCCAATTGCCTGGCTCCAGACGAAAACTGAAGAATGCCTATCAATGCCAGCCATGCGCCGCCGAGGCCGGACAGCGCGGCAAGCCAGGCCGCTCTGATCGGCTCGCGCATGGTCAGCCTCACGACAAAGTATGCCAGAGCGGCCATGGCGACCACTTCGGATGCCCGGACGCTGTTGGCGCGATACTGAGAGAACGCAAGTGACGGGGCTTCAAAGCCCAGGAACGCCAATGCTACCCAATCCACCGTTCGCAATCGCAACTTCATCGTGAAGATCAAAGGTACCGTACCCCGTTGTTGCCGGAAAACTCAATTTTGCTCCTCCGAGACTGTGGCCATCCGCGAATCGCCATCCGACACCCCTCATTCTCTGGTGAAAGACGTAGTGCGCCAATCCGTCACCGTGCCAGTGGAGTCTGTGGCGCGAACCTGAATTTGATAATAGCCGGGAGCAAGCTCATCGACGGAGATCTTTTCTGAAATCGGAATCACTGTCTTGCCCGGATTTAGAAATCCGTCCGCCGGCTTGAACCCGGTATCCGATTTCACCGCGCCCGTCTTCGCATCGACGATGCGCATTTCGAATTGCACGTGGGTGTTTCCTCCGCCAGCCAGGAGCGGCTCGTACACTTCAAAGTACGCGGCCAGCGGATCGTTCTTTTTGAAATGAGTTTCTCCCGTGGGCCTGAATTCGATCCCTTTGCTGACCAGCGGGGTCAATTCAAAGGGCTCTGTAGGTATCTCAGGTCTCCACTGACGGCGGAATGGAGGCTGATCATGCATGAAGTAACGCATGGAGAGCGCAGTTCCGCTGACGGCAAGACGATTCTCCGGTGCTCGAACACTTACCGGAACTTAGGCACGCCGCAGTGTGCCACCATAGTCGATGGACACCTGAAGGGCGTAATCGCCTGGTGGCAAGTTGACTTCTGTATCGTAATGGTTGAAATGGGTGAAGTGTCCGCAAGTCAGTCTTAGCTCCTGATCGGTTTCTCCAAAATAGTTGAGACACGGCTCATCCCTGCTATCGCTAAAGCGAGCAGCTAGGCTGCCATTTATCTTGCTGAACATGCCTAGCAGCGCGGCATGAAAGCCTGGAATGTCTGCTTGACTCGAGAGATGCGGGAAGTCAAGTGCTACGCGTACTCGGGACGCATTCGATTCGTCATAAAAGTCGATGGCTCTCAGGTAAAGTCCCTTGTCCTGCCCCCTATCGTTGTTCACTGCACTCTCCAGCATTGCGCTGGCAGGCGTTCCGTAAAGAGGATCGGATGCGGAATGCGTCACATTGCAGTATTGGGTACGATAAACGAGGAACAGGCTGCGACGGTCAACTACCGCCGTGACTATACCCGCTGTCAGCGGGGTTTCCGCCGTAGTCACATTGTGCCCCGACTCGTCAAAGGGGGCGACCTTGATGTTGATTTTGTGGCACCTTCCCTCGGGAGAAAACGGAGGCCGATACGCAATAAAATAGTAGGGAGCCGCAGGGTAATTAACAGTCCAATTCGGGTAAAGATTTGTCCACATTCCCATCGGAGTAAGTGCACGACTCAACAGGAAGCCCCGGTTGTCAGCGAGGAACGATGCATGATCGCGCACCAGAGTGGCACTCTCTACCGTCTGCTCCTTTCCGTCTTCAAAAAGATGGAAATCGCGAGCAGCAAGACCAAACACTGCGTAGATGCCACGAGGGCCCCGGGTCGAAACAACCGTAGGGACAATCACCGTCCGAGCTTCGACTCGGATGACGGGAACACTTCCACTGTCCTGCGCTCTCGCGCATGGAACCGCCGCGCAAGCTACAAAGATAAACGCCGCCACCCCTCCATACACTGCCTGGGTGGCGCATCCTCGCGAGACCATATTCCCTAGCAGGTTTCCGGTTATGTCCATTGAACCCAAGTCCGCCTTCAAATCATCGCACTCACCGGTCAGTCAATGCAGGTTCGTTTGCGCAGTTTTGCATTGCCTTCAGAAGTATCGCTGGCAGCGGAATACCGGGATTCAGCTTTTCGAACGATGTGATAGCTGCCGCTGCCGCCGATCCGGGATCGGTGCACCCTCATTCCCTGGTGAAGGACGTGGTGCGCCAATCTGTCACCGTGCCAGTGGAGTCCGTGGCGCGAACCTGAATTTGATAATCGCCGGGAGCAAGCTCGTCGACGGAGATCTTCTCCGAAATCGGAATCACTGCCTTGCCCGGATTTAGAAATCCGTCCGCCGGCTTGAACCCGGTATCCGATTTCACCTCGCCCGTCTTCGCATCGACGATGCGCATTTCGAATTGCACGTGGGCGTTTCCTCCACCGGCCAGGAGCGGCTCGTACACTTCAAAGTACGCGCCCAGAAAATCCTTCTTCTGGAATTGAGTTATCGCCGTGGGTGTGAATTCGATTCCTTTGCTGACCAGAGGTGTCAATTCGAAGGGCAATGTCGGTATCCCGTCGGGAGGCGGTTGCGGCCCTTGCCGCGGCTGATCGTGCGCAAAGTAGCGCCTGCAAAGCGCGATTCCGCTGACAGCGAGAATCTTCTCGGGCGCGCGGACATGCACCGGAACTTCCGCGCGCCGCAACGCGCCGCCAAAGTCGATGGCGACCCGAAGATTGTAGTCGCCGGGAGGTAAGTTGGCTTATGTCTCGTAATGGTTATAAAAAAATTCAGGACGACACATCAGTCTATAAATCAAATCTGATTTATCCGCTGAAGGACAGCCATTTTCTTGGCTATCACTAAAACGAAATATCAGATCACCATTCGACCGGATGAACTCACCTAAGAGCGGGGTTTGGAACCTCTGAAAACCTGTTTGTCGAGATAGATGCACGAAATCAAGCGCCACATACACATGAGAACTATTCATTTCGTCAAACAAATCAGTGGCGCTCAGGTAAAAGCCTTCAACTTCCGCATGATCACTCTTCACAACACTTTCCAACCTCTCGCTGGTCGGGGTTCCATACAGAGGATCGGATGCGGGATGTGGGACGTTGCAGTATTGCGTACGATAATCGAGACGCAGGTTGCGTCGGTCTGTCTCCTCCGTGAATGTGAGCAACTCATTCCCCCCCCCCCACAGACCTGGACCTGCTTGCGCCGTTGTCATTCTGTCCCCTGATTCACTCTTTGGATTTACTTTGATTTTTATCGTGTGGCAGCTCCCTTCCGGGGACTCAGGTGGCCGGTATGCAAGTAAATAGATAGTTAGAGGGTCATAATCTATCCCTGCCACATAGTCCAGATTCGTCCACTTTCCCATCGGGGTGAGAGCTACGCTGTGCTGGTGGCCCTTGTTATCCGCAGTAAGGACCGTCCCGAGCCGTATCAGCGTTGCATCTCTTATTGTTTGTTCTCTTCCATCCTCAAAGAGACGAAAATCGTGAGTTGCAAGATGCACTGCTTCATATTCCATATACTCGACCCTGTCCCAGATTCTCGCTGGAATGAGTACCTGACGCGCATCAACGCGGATGACGGGAACATTTTCAACGTCCTGCGCGGCGGTGCCTGGAGCCGCGACACAGGCAGCCACGATGAACAACGCCACCCATCCATATATAGCTTGGGTGGCGCGTTCACGTGAGGTTCGCCGCAACTGGTTTCCTGCACTGCCCATTGAATCCAGGCCCCTCTTCGATTCATCCTACGCACCGGTGAGAGAACAAAAGTTAGTTCGCGCAGTTCTGCATTGTTTTCAGAAGATTCGCTGGCAGCGGGATACCGGGATTTAGCTTTTCGAACGATGCGATAGCTGTCGCTGCCGCAGGACAACTTTTCAGAGACTTCGGCATTAGAATTTGCGATTCCACGTACTTTTCTGTCAAATCCGGCGCAGTTGGTATTGACATGAAATTGCCTATCCCCATATCGGTAAAATACGACGACCAACTTGCATCTCCTTCGATTTCGATCACCTTTTGTCCGTCAACTGTGACAGTTTTTTGCCCGAACGTGGCGTGCGGCATAAGCACGGCTGGAAAATCAGCGCAAGGATTATCGACATTCGGGGTAAAGTCGCATACGACGGTGTAGACGCGCTTCATGTACTGTTGTAGTTCCGAGGCCATTTCCTGGCTCGGCGAATACCCGCAATTGATTGCCGCATTCGTGCCGTCAGTCGCTAGAGAGCATGGTGTCGTCAAATAGTTGCCAGCTAAGTCCTTCATTGTACCGACACCAATATTTGTAGGAGGAACTCCATTATACGACGCGTCATACTGCCAGCAAGTGTAGGTATTCCCATCCTCGAAGGTGCACTGATCCTCACCGCTGGGATCGACCGCTCCCAGCGGGCTATTCAACGCATACTCATAGCGGTTCATGCTCTGCGGATTGCTCCCGTCATAACTTTCGCTGTACGGGTCCGGCGACATCCAGCGGCCCTGCGCGTTCGAGTACTGGCGGAAGTCGGCGTGGTCGGTGTTGGTCTCCGTATCGTGGTCGAGTTGGGCGTAGTGGTTGGCGTCCGTGTCGGCACCGGCGCTCGACTGGCCGTCGCCCCAGGGCAGTGATGAGTAGGTCCCTTCCACGCCGCCATTATACGCGGTGCGCATCCGCTCCGTCCCCAGCCAGTCCTGATGCTCGAAGTGCGTCGCTCCGCCAGAGTAGTAGGCAACCGGCTTGCCGCCCCAATAGTATTTGCCCTTGAGTTGGGCGTGCGTAGCCGCGTTCCACTCCGAGACCCGCTGGCCGCCCGAGTTGAAAACGTACTCTGTGGTCGTGCCGCTGGCCACCGTCCGCACCCGCTGGTTCAGCGCGTTGTACGTATATGTGGCCGAGGTGTTGCCGGTGACCGCCGTGACGTTGCCCTCGGCGTTGTAGGTGTAGCTGTTGGAGCCGTCGTAGGTCATGTTGCCGGCCGCGTCGTAGAGGTACCCGCCGGTGCTGAGCTGGTTGGTGGCCGTGTTGTAGCTCTGCGAGAAGGTCGGACCGCTCCCCGTTCCCCCGGTTATGGACTGCGACCAGCGATTGCCCCAGCGGTCATAAACCCAACTGTAATTCGGACCCGTGCCGGAGTTGACCGTGCGCGACAGCAGCCGGTTGAAGCCGTCGTAGGCGTAGCTCGAACTCTGGCCGAGAACCGTGTCGGAGGAACTCTGCAACTGCGCGCCCTTCCATCCGCTCGTGAATGCGTAGACCTGCGCGCCCGAGGAGGACTTCAGCGTGCCGCCGCTTGGATATGCTAATCTCAGTCATCACGTTGCCAGGAGACCTCCGTGACAACGAGCGAGTATCTGCGGATATTCTTCATTGAATTGGAGAGGTTGAAACCACGCCACACCACATATGTTTCGCACGCGATGAGCTACGAAAAGGATTCGCTTTGCGCTCTCATCAGCTTGGGAGACGGCCGCGAAAAGGTCCTCGTAGAGGAACTCGATCCTGATCCGGCCAAAGCGGCGGGAAATGTAGTGGCACAATGGCAGGGACAGCGAGACCGTAATGAGAATCTGGTTCTTGACTAAGCCTCTTCAGGTGACGGTACGCTGATATCCTCTTCATTGCAGGCCATAATGGAATCTGGTAGCCTGTGCCCATGTCGAAGGAGATCGAAAAAGCCGTGATCCTGGTGACCGGTTTCTTTGTAATACTCGGAACCGCAATCGGCATGGCCACTCTAATCGCCTATGACCGCACTGGTCTTGCTGCGGAAGCTCAGACCATCACGCCCCCCGGTGCTAACGGCTGGCTCCTGAATCCTCGCCAAGCTCCGATCGCTTCGCACTGTGCTCTGAGAATGCCCACAGCGCACCCCACCACCGGCTAGAATCCGTGCTTTGGCGATTTGCTCATGCTATCGTTTCCGTGAGGAATCGGCGTCATAGCAGGGTATTCAGGTGAGGGATGTGACGGGAGCCAATTCATGTAATGTATTTGTTTATAGTTATTTACGTTTAGAATTAACGGTGTGGAAATGTTTCTGGCGGAGAGAGGGGGATTCGAACCCCCGATAGAGGTTTTGGCCCCTATAACGGTTTAGCAAACCGCCGCCTTCAGCCACTCGGCCATCTCTCCGACCCTTGTGGAATTATACAGGAAGTGTCGGTTGCGGTGCGGCGAAACGGAGGTTCGCTACAATTGTTGAACCTTTCTTGGTTCGTAGCCGAGTTCGGGTGGCGGGAGGGTGTCCCACCCGGGTCGAAACTCAGTCCGCAACTATGCTTCGCGGTTTTGGTTTGCGATGCATCGATCGTATAGACGAGGCAGCGAAGGTGGCGGATCATTCTCGCCGTGCGCTTTCGCTGGAGGGTGTCCCGCGGGTAGTTGAAAGTTGCTGGCGGCGGTTGGGTTCATGTTACTACGCCACTGCCTGTTGAGTAGCAAACTGCGATTCGCTCAGAATCGTCTCCAGCGTCCAGAGTTCGCGATAGCCCATGATCCTGCGGAAGTTCTTCTCCGCCTTCACAGAGGCCGAGGCCATCCAGCGCCGGACCATGGAGCCATTTTGCCAGTTAGCGACTCGCCAGGCTCGGACGCGCACTCCGGCATGTGAGCTTTCGATGATGTTGGTCGTCGCCGGGCAGCGTTGCGGTGTGGGTGGCACACCCAGCCGGCTGATGATGAAGCATCCCTCCAATCCCTCCAGCAGACTAGCAGCTGCCAAATGATATTCCCGTTCCAGCCACTCGGCCAACTCGCGGATGCGCGCCATGCCCGCCTTGGCCTCCATCTTCCAGGACGCCCGCATCAGGCTCTTGACCTGTTCCTTCTGTTCCTCGGAAAGATGATCGAGCAGGTTCTACCCCATGGGCAAAGACCCGTCCGCAGGGACCCCGGCGTTGCGCAGCTTGCGCGCACGGGACTGTTGCACAGGATGATCGGCGCCGAAGACTGCGTTAATCGCAGCTCTGAGAGCCTTCGAGCCATCGATGATGAACATTCGTTTCTGCTCCGGATCGAGGCCTCGCGCCACGATGTCCTGCAACAACTCCGCAACCACGGTGGCGTTTTCCGTAGCTCCCTTGCGGATTCCCAGCACATGCTTGCGTCCTTCCGCATCCACGCCCACCGCGCCCATCATCGTATGCCGCCGAAACGCCACGCAACAGCGTATCCAGCATGTTCTCGCCCGGCTGCGACTGGTCCTGCATAGCGGTGTAGACGGGAATCTCGACTTCTTTGCTGCGGCCCTGGCGCTTGGTGAGCAGCCGGGGCGGTTCCAACTGGATATTGCGGTCGCTGAGCATCAACTGCCCCGCTTGCCGGCCATAGAAGACCACGCTTTCCGAGGGGCGTTTGCCCTGCTGCGGCAGACCTTCCGCCACCTGCGCGGCGCAAAGTTGCAACACCCCCTGAAGAACGGCTCGACCAGTGACATCAATGAGTCGATCACATGCCATCCGGCTCTGCTCGATCAGCTCCACCATAGGCAGCAGACCTGCCCGTTCTTGGTGAGGAACGTGGCCAGTTCCTGCTCGTTGACCGCACCCCTTCGAGCAAGCCCATTCTTTTCATGTGTGCTTGAAGGTGATTCACTGAAGGCATGAGTGAACATCCAGTTTCTAAGAAACATCGTCGCCCTCGTCGCAGTCGTGCGGAGGTGGCGCAGATCGCGTCATCTTACCCGCAGAGTGGCTTGAGTCAGTCACAGTTTTGCCGTCAGTATGGCCATTCGTTGTCTACTCTCAACAAGTATTGCCAGCACGCACGCCATCGCGACGCTCTTCCGTCCGCGTCGATGAGCAATTCCCTCATCGCGGTGGATTTGCCGCTGGCGCGGGCCGAGTTTGTCGAGAAGCCCACAATGCATACGGGGCAGCACGACCCATTGCTGGTCGAATTGGCAGGGGAGTCGCATTGCAGTATCTGCTGGCTTCGACGCAGAAACACTGGTGTGGCTGATCGCCCTGCTCGAGCGGGCGTAGCCCGATGCCTGGTCTTGGCGCGGCGACGCACATTTTCGTCGCGACCGGCGCAACCGATATGCGCTTCGGTTTTAACAGTCTCTATGCTCTCTTGTTGCTGGCAAGTTGCAGCAAAACCCTCAAAGCGGCCGGGACGTTCACTAACAACCACCTGGAGGGAATCTTGAACTACTGCCGGACCAAGGCCAAGGTTGGAGTGGTGGAGGTGGTCAACGGCGATATCAAAGCACTACTGCGTTGGGGGACGCGGCAATCGTAACCTCAACTACTTGCTGCTGAGAGTCCAACGGCTGGCCGCCACCGGAACCGAATTCGTTGCTCTTCAGAAAGCCGCGCAAAATGCACACTTTCCCGGTTTGTTGGATAGAGCCATTTAATCCTAATACTGTTCACTTAAGTATTCTAATTGCTTTTCGGATGTTGATCGGAGGCAGGGGAATACTTTGTCTGTGTCGGAGCGGAAAATTGCTCATTTAGCGCTTGACCCCGCGGAAATTGCGGCGGTTGCGGCTGGAGACGACGCGTTCCTCGAGTATCTCGCCAAGCACCGCCTTATGAAAGGCTCTCCTCTTCGCAGGGGGGAATATCGCCATAGACAG
>Ga0182013_10008592_pt1 | contig 10955 bp, 9 predicted proteins | sample 612S2MmetaG_FD_120487 | JGI IMG/M metagenome (GOLD analysis project Ga0182013, IMG submission 120487) | Permafrost microbial communities from Stordalen Mire, Sweden - 612S2M metaG | ecosystem: Environmental > Terrestrial > Soil > Wetlands > Permafrost | place: Sweden: Stordalen | collected...
CTCCACGTTTTTGTAATTCCAGGGCTGCTGCTTGCCGGAGTCGGCGTACACGTCTGGATGGTGCTGCTGCATGGCGTCAGCGACTGGCCCATGCCGGGCCGGATCGTTCGCAAGTCGACGTATGAGCGGGAGTATCACGAGCTGGTTTTGAAAACTGGCATGCCCTTTGTCCCAGATGCAGCGTGGAAGGACGCGATCTTCGCGGCGGCGATTGTATTCAGCCTCATGGCATGTGCGTTCTTCTTCGGCCCATTTGGACCCAGCGGAACGCCCGACCCGACAATCATCCAGACGGCTCCCAAGCCGGATTTTGCCTTCCTCTGGATCTATGCCGTGCTGGCCTTCCTGCCACCGTCGATCGAGACACCGGTGATGATGGTAGTGCCCGTGCTTGCGATTGCGGCAATGCTGCTGCTGCCGCTGCTGGCGGGCGAGGGAGAACGCAATTGGGCGCGGCGGCCGGTTGCGGTGCTGATGGTTTCGGTCATCGCTGTAACTTTGGGCATCTTCACACGGCTTGGCACCTACACGCCGTGGAGTCCGGTGATGGAAGCCTGGACCAGTGATCCGGTCCCCGCGAAGTATCTGCACAATCGAACGCCGCTGGAACGCCAGGGAGCGCTGGTGCTTCAGGATAAGCAGTGCCGCGACTGCCATTCGCTGAATGGTGAAGGAGGCCAGCGCGGGCCGGCGCTGGATGCGATTGCGGCGCGGATGACCGAGGATCAGATTATTCGCCAGGTGTTGCAGGGCGGAGGCAATATGCCCGCATATGGCAACGCGCTGAATCCGTCGGAGACCAAGGCGCTAATGCGTTTCCTGATGACGCTCAATGGCGACCTTGCGCCTGCAATCGATGCATCCCGCAAGCTGGCGGAGCCAGCCGACTCGCAAGCACCGCTGCCCGCCCAACCGGCAACAGGACACCAGACGCAATAGATCATGCCGAACGCAGTGCACGACATATTTGCGGATTGGAGCCTGCCGGTTGGACTCACGGTATCGCTGATCGTCACGGCTCTTGTCTATCTGCGTGGCTGGCTGGCGCTTCGCAAGACCCGGCGGGCGCAGTTCACCGATCTGAGGCTGGCGTCGTTCGTTGGCGGACTCGCGGTTCTGTGGCTCGCGATCGGCTCGCCGCTGGATGGCTTCGCAGATACGCTGTTGACCGCCCATATGGTCGAGCATCTGCTGCTGATGTCAGCCATTCCGATGCTTCTGTTGTACGGACTTCCCGTTGTGCCGCTTCTGCGCGGCCTGCCCGCTCCCCTAGTGAGATGGATTGTGGGACCGCTGCTGCGCGTGACGGTGCTGCGGCGGTTTGCGCATTGGCTGGTCACGCCTGCGATTGCGTGGCTGCTGATGAATCTCGCGTACCTATGCTGGCACGCTCCCGCTGCCTATGACCTTGCACTCGAGAGCGAGACGTGGCATGTCGCGGAGCATCTCTGCTTCCTCATCACTTCGCTGCTCTTCTGGTGGTACATCCTCCGCCCATGGCCGGCGGAGAAGCTGCACAACGATTGGGGAGCTATTCTTTACCTCGCCCTCGCCGACATCGTCATGACCATGCTTTCGGGCTTCCTCACGTTCTGCGACCGGCCGGTCTATCCCTACTATGTCAACCACCCCAACCCGTTTGGCTTCGCCGTCCTCGATGACCAGGTGCTGGGCGCAGTCGTGATGTGGGTGCTGGGATCGTTCACCTACCTTATCCCCGCCATGGCGATCACGATGCGGCTGCTGTCGCCACAGCGCGCACGCAGAGCCTAGCGCCTACGCCACAACCAGCCCGCTCTTCGCCGTTGCCACAAAATCACTCGCCGTCTTCACAATGAAGTCGAGCATCTCCTTGGTCAACCCGGGGAAGACACCGATCCAGAAGACCTGGTTCATCACAAAGTCGGTATTCGGCAACTCGCCCGAGACACGATATTCCCAGCCCTCGTATGCGGGCTGGCGCAGAAGATTTCCAGCGAACAGAAGACGCGTACCAATCTTCTGAGTCTCCAGCGCACGGGTAAGCTGGTCGCGGGTAAACGGAGCGTCCGTCTTTACGCCTATGGGAAAGCCGAACCAGCTCGGGTCGGAATTCTCGCTCGCCTCAGGCAGAATCAGAAACTCCTCAAGCGGTTTCAGTGCGGCCTTCAGGTACGCGAAGTTCTCTTTCCTGCGCTCGATGAAGTGCGGCAGTTTGGCGATCTGCGACAGCCCCAGGGCAGCCTGCATGTCGGTTGCCTTCAGGTTGTAGCCGATGTGCGAGTAGGTGTACTTGTGGTCGTATCCACAGGGCAGTGTGCCGAGCTGCCAGTCGAAACGCTTGCCACAGGTGTTGTCCATGCCCGGCTCGCACCAGCAGTCGCGGCCCCAGTCGCGGAAGCTGTCGATCAACACCTGCAGGATCGGCTTATCGGTCATCACAGCGCCGCCCTCGCCCATCGTAATGTGGTGCGCGGGATAGAAGCTGACGGTTGCGATGTCGCCAAACGTGCCAACTCTGCGACCCTTGTAGGTCGAGCCCAGGGCATCGCAGCAGTCTTCGATCAACCATAAGTTGTATTTTTTGCAGAAGGCCGTAATCGCGTCCAGGTCGAAGACATTCCCCAGCGTATGGGCAATCATTACGGCCTTCATCTTCGGGCTGTAGGCAGCTTCGAGCTTGGACGCATCGATCTCATACGTCGGCAGGGCCACATCGACGAATACGGGCACCAGCCGATTCTGAAAGATCGGGTTAACGGTGGTCGGGAATCCGGCCGCGACAGTAAGCACCTCGTCGCCGGGCTTCAGTTGCCGCGGACCGAGCTTCGGAGAGGTGAGCGCACTCAGCGCGACCAGGTTCGCGCTTGAGCCCGAGTTAACCAGGCTCGCCGAACGCACACCCACAAACCTCGCCAATTGACGCTCAAACTCCTTGGCGAAACGTCCGGTCGTGAACCATCCGTCGAGCGCCGAATCGACTACCGAACAGATATCCTCCGGGCCAATTACCTTGCCCGAGACTGGTACGGTAGAGGTGCCGGCGACGAACTCCCGAGCTGGAAACTTCGCCGCATGATACTGCGCCGTGAGTTCAAGAATCTGTTGACGTAACACTTCTGCGTTGTCGGCCATATGTCCCTTAAGGATACACAATTTAGTGCGACACGAATGTTGCAGACCGGATGCCGCCGAAGGAGGAGAGGCGAAATTCCACGCCATCGAAACAGATTCATCGTTTGCCGTGCCACATAAAGGTCCGTCGAATCGACTCCTCAAGTCCCACCATCTCACGCAGTCCAAGCAAGGACTCTGCCCGTTCAACCGATGGAACATAGCGGGTTGGGGATGCGCCTGGAATCGCCTGTTTCGCAACGTGGATCTGAGGAGGAGTTGGGGTCAGCGGCGAAAGAACCTGGGCCACTATCTCGGCGAGTTCGAGGATATTTACGTCGGAACCTGAGCCGACGTTTATCGGGACGAGCGCAGGCGCGCGAAAAAGGATCGTCCACAGCCATATTGCGAGGTCCGCGGCGTACAAGTACGACCGCCGTGGAGTCCCATCCCCGCCAATCGAGATGGGCCGTCCGGCCAGCATGTCACCAATAAAGTTACCGATAGCGAAGTGCGCATCCAGTGGAAGGTGAGGCCCGCAGAACGCCCAGCAGCGCGCAATCTTCGCTTCAAACGAAAGGCCGCTGGAGTCTGCGGTCTTTTGATACAAGGCGCACAGAAGTTCCGACGCCCGCTTCCCTTCCGCATATACATTGGCCGGATTGAGCTGATCCGGGGCGCCCGCGTAATCCTCCGGCACGTGGGTCAGCCCAGGCGGCTGCCGCCCATACACAGCGCCCGAACTGGTCAGCAGAAACTTCTTCGCGCCACAATGCGCGGCAAACTTGAGCGTATGCTCCGTTCCCGCGAGGATCGAAGACAGCAGATCCATCTGCTCCGCAGCCGACTGCTTGGTACCTGTCTCGGTCGCGGCATGAATGATGTAGGCAAACTCGCCTGGAGGGAAGTCGAAGTCCCGGACATCGCCGGTGTGCAGCGTGATTGCCGGGTCTGAAGCAAGGTGAGGGCATTTCGCGGCAAACCGTGCGGGATCCCGCGAGAGCACCGTCGCCTGGGCACCGAGGCTCAACTCCCTATTGATGTGGCAGAAGCTCTCGACCAGCCAGCAGCCAAAGAAACCCGTCCCGCCGGTGATGAAGATCCTCTGGCCGCGCGCATCGGACCAGAGGTCGCGGGTCTGCGCGAGGATGAGGTCAAGATCAACGGCTGGAAGTGGGCCAGGCATTCTGAGTCTCCAAACAGCAGGCTACCTGGAGACGGTCGCGAGCACACCGGCAGGAGCGTCGGTTTTGGGGAACGAGGGTGGATACTCGAAGTTCATACGCTCGAGCTCAACGGCATAGGGACGCTTCTGGATCTGCGTATAGATCGACCCGATGTACTCGCCCATAAGCCCCAGGAAGACGAGTTGAAGCGACGAGATGAAGAAAACACCAATCAGCATGGGGGCAAGGCCAAACGTAAACGTCGACCAGAAGACCAGCTTCAGAATGAGGTAAGCCACGGCAACAAAGAATGAAATACTGGCGCCGACGAAGCCGACCAGGGCGGCAAGACGAAGGGGAATTTTCGAGTTGCTGATGATGCCGAGCATCCCGATGTCGTAGAGCGTATACCAATTATTCTTGGTGATGCCGAACTTGCGGACAGGCTGGTCGTACAGCAGCTTGACGGTGGGGAGCCCGATTTCGGCGATCATGCCGCGAAAGTAGGGGTAGGGGTCTTCGAAAGAACGGACCAGGTCGACGACCTTGCGGTCATAGAGGCCGAAGCCGGTATAGTTTTGGATGGTCTCGATCGATGACAGTCGCTCAACCAGCTTGTAGTACTGCTTGCGCATCCAGAACATCAGCGAGTTCTCCTCGCTGGTGCGCTTGATTCCAAGCACGCAATAAGCGCCATTCTCCCACTCGCGAATCATGTCCACGATCATCGGTGGCGGGTCCTGCAGATCGGCAACGATACTGATAATCGCGTCCCCGCGACATTGGAAAAGCCCGTGTATCGGCGATCGAATGTGGCCGAAATTGCGCGAGTTGACGATGATCTTGACGTTTCTGTCTTCCGCCGCGATCGCCTTCAAGATGGCGACGGTACGGTCCGTCGAAGAATTGTCGATGAAGACGTGTTCATACTCGTAGGTGCCGATTCCGGCCATGACTTCGCGCACCTGGTTGTAGACGTTGAGGACGTTATCCTCCTCGTTGTAACAAGGCGTCATGATGGAGATGATCTTCTTGCTCATAACGATAGACACTCGCTGGAAACAATGAATCGGTTGGATTTGACTGGCTGGGTAGAGTCTAGCATCTAGGCCGATTTCTTAGCCCGGAATGTGACGTTCTTGTGCCCGACGAAGCTGAAGATGGTGGTAAATCCCTGGACCAGGGCTCCCGCAAGATAGCCGGCCATGGCCTTGCCCGATGACAGGTGCTCGACCATCGCGAGCGGGCCGCCGCTGAGATGTGCAGCCAACTCCCAGACCGCGGCGTGCAATTGGGGCGAGTGAGCGTGGATGAGCGTCTGTAATAGCCGTGTCAGCGCCGAGAGCGCAAGCAGCCCGGGCAGCATACCGACCCCATAGACGCCAAAACATTTCAGCCACTCGGTGAGGTAATTGCCGCGCGTCTTGAAGACCAGGAATTTGTAGCCAAAATAGGCCACCGTGATATTCAACGGGGTCGAGATGATGGAGGCCGCAATGACCGTCAGGTACAAGAGGCGCTGGGGCACCACATGGTTGAGCAGAAAAAGGGTAAGCGCGAAGGTGGAGTAACCGAAGGCCGTGTTGAACAGACCAACGCCAAGGTAGCGGACAAACTGCCCCGCAGGAAAGAGATTCACCAGACGCTGCAACGGGCGTCTGGGCACAAAAGGCTCCTGCGGGATGGGCACAACCGGCGGATGTTCAGGGTGAACTTCGTTGCCGGCCTGGCTGATTGGCGTGGTCATACTGAGGAGAGTCTACAGGCAGCGAGGAAATTCAAGGTTATCTGACAGGTCGCTGATTCGGCAGCGTGAGAATCGACGTCAGCAACGCATTCGAGCACTCAATTCGCGATGGAACTGGAATTTTCAGGGCGTGGAGCCGTTAGAGTCTGTCGCAGGGACACGTTTGCGCCATACAGGCGACGGTTCGCTGCGGATTCGCTCGGTCGCTCTCCGAAACGCTGGACGCATTCAAAAGCCCCAATTACCCGGTATGATACCTTCTTATCTAGAATTTCCCCCGCAAGGGTCGGTTTGGGGAAGTTGAATCACACAGCAGATGCAATGATTAAGGGTCAATTCCTTTTCCTCTATTCCATTGGCCAGGCATACCTCGCTACGGTTGCAAAATTCCCAGGAGTCATCTCATGAGCACAGTTCGAATTGGCAACAGACTGGTCGGAGACGATCAGCCCTGCTTCATCATTGCGGAAATTGGCATTAATCATAACGGCGACATCGACATCGCCAAAAAGCTGATCAGGGTTGCAATCGCGTGCGGGTGCGATGCGGTGAAGTTTCAGAAGAGGACCCCGGAACTGTGTGTCCCGATGGCCCAGCGGAGTCACATGCGCGACACGCCCTGGGGCTACATCTCCTACATGGAATACCGGGAAAAAGTAGAGTTCAACAAGGAACAGTACCAGGAGATTGATCGGTACTGCCGCGAAGAGGGTGTGATCTGGTTCGCCTCCTGCTGGGATAACCCTTCGGTGGACTTCATGGAGCAGTTCGATTCGCCATGCTACAAGATCGCTTCGGCGAGCCTGACCAGCGACGACCTCCTGAAGCATACGCGCGCTACCGGTAAACCCTTGCTGCTTTCCACAGGCATGAGCACCGTCGAAGAGATCGATCATGCGGTCGAGGTTCTGGGCAAGGACAATCTAGTCCTGCTGCACACGGTCAGCACCTATCCGGCCAAGTACGAGGAGTTGAACCTGAAGGCGATCGCGACTTTGCGCAATCGCTATCAACTCCCGATTGGATATTCCGGCCACGAGACCGGCATTGCCACCACGGTGGCCAGTGTTGCCCTGGGCGCATGTACAGTGGAGCGCCACATCACTCTGGATCGGGCGATGTGGGGTTCGGACCACGCTGCCTCTCTCGAGCCTACGGGCCTGACCCGCGTGTGCCGCGACATCCGCCTGCTGGAATCGAGCATGGGCACCGGCGAGAAAAGGGTTCTCGAACGCGAGAAGCCGATTATCGCGCGGCTGCGGGGCGCAAACTAGATGTTCGAAAAAACCAAGGCCATCGCCACCGATGTGGATGGCGTGCTGACCGATGGGACCTTCTGGTGGGGCACCAACGGCGAGGAGCTCAAACGCTTTTCCTTCGCCGACCTCACCGGGGTGGCGATGGCCCGCAAGGCCGGACTTCACCTGGCGATCATCTCTGGAGAGTCGAGCGAAGCCGGGATGACGCTGGTACAGCGTTACGCGGATAAGCTCCAGATCACCGATGTCTACAAAGGCTGCCATGACAAAGCAGCCGCCATCACTGAATTTGCAGCGCGCTATCGGCTGGACCTCAGCGAAGTCTGCTTTGTCGGAGACGATTTGCTGGATATACCCGCGATGGAAATTGCAGGCACGTCCGTCGCTCCCGCCGATGCGCAGACCGCAGCCCGCGCAAAAGCCGGACTCATTGCCGCCAGCAACGGTGGCTGCGGCGTGTTGCGCGAAGTGATTGAACGAATCTTGTTGGAGCGAAACCTTTCCTGATGACCACAACTGTAAAGCTTTCCGACTACGTGATGCAGTTCGTTGCCGACCAGGGCGTGAAGTACGTTTACATGCTCTCCGGCCGCGGAGTGATGCACCTCGATGACTCACTGGGCGGCTGCTCCGACCTGAAATATGTGTGCAACCTCCATGAGCAGGCGTGCGCGGTTGCCGCGGAAGCACATTCGCGGGTAACCAACCACCTGAGCGCGGCGCTGGTCACCACCGGCCCCGGAGGAACCAACACCATAACCGGAGTCGCGGGCGCGTGGCTGGATTCCACTCCCGTGCTTTTCATCTCCGGCCAGGTGAAGCGCGCCGATCTGAAGAAGGACTCAGGCGTACGCATCCTCGGCGTTCAGGAGATCGACATCGTCACCATCGTCGATTCCATCACCAAGTACGCGGTGACGATCGAAGACCCGCAGAGCATTCGCTACCATCTGGAAAAGGCCGTCTACCTGGCGTTGTCGGGAAGGCGCGGGCCGGTGTGGATCGATGTTCCGCTGGATGTGCAGGCCTCGCAAATCGACCCCTCCACACTGGAGGGCTTCACTCCGCCGGCCGAACCGGCGGCCGAATTGTCCCGGCTGCACAGCCAGGTAGGCGAGCTCGTGCAGATGCTCGGTTCGGCACAACGTCCCGTAATCCTCGCCGGGAACGGCATCAGGATGGCCGGCGCCGAGAAGCTTTTTCTCGAGGTCGCCGAGCGGCTCGAAATCCCGGTGCTGACGACATGGCTCGGGCTTGATCTGATATACGACGATCACCCACTTTGTTTCGGACGTCCGGGCTCTCTGGCTCCCCGTGGCGCCAATTTCACCCTGCAAAATTGCGACCTGTTGATCGTCGTCGGCTCACGGCTCGATATGGCGATGACGGCTTACGCGCATGACCGGCTGGCACGCGGCGCGAAGAAGGTAATGGTCGACGTGGACGAAGCGGAAATTCGCAAGATGAAGACAACAATTCATCTCCCGATCATTGCGGATGCCGGAGCGTTCTTGTCGGAGCTCAACGAACAATGTGGCGGGATCAACCCTGCGAATTGGGATGAGTGGCTCAAGCGCTGCCGGGACTGGAAAACGCGCTATCCGCTGGTACTGCAGGAGCAGCGGGACATGCCCGAGCCCATGAGCATGTATCACTTCTCCGAGGCTCTCAGCGACGAACTCGGCGAAGGCGACGTCATTGTGCCTGGAAGTTCCGGATTCTCAATCGAGATTTTCCTACTCTGCCTGAAGATCAAGCGCGGCCAACGTTGCTTCCACAATCGCGGGACCGGGTCCATGGGGCTTGGCCTGCCCGCCTCCATCGGTGCGGCGGTTGCAAGCCAGCGGCGGACCATTTGCGTGGACGGCGACGGCGGCTTCCAGATGAATATCCAGGAGTTGGCGACAGCCGAGCGGCTGGGGTTGCCGATCAAGTTCTTCATCGCCAATAACGATGGATATGCGTCGATTCGCGCATCGCAGACCGGCTATTTTCACCGGCTTATTGGGGCCGATAAAACCAGCGGCGTCACGCTTCCCGACCTGGGCGAAGTAGCCAAAGCCTATGGTCTTCCGTTCGTGCGCATTACCGATAAGGCGACGCTCAACCAGTCGATTCGCGAAGTGCTGGAAGCGCCGGGACCAACGGTCTGCGAAGTCATCGTTGCGCCAGCCGAAGACCGTATTCCGAGGGCGTCTTCCTTCATCCGGCCGGATGGCTCAATGGGATCCAGACCGCTGGAAGATCTCTTTCCATTCCTGCCCCGCGACGAGTTTCGCGCCAATATGATTGTGGAACCGATAGAGGACTGATAATTCGGAGGACGGATAGTTCCCTGCCAACCGTCGGTTGCAGGCATTCTCCTCCTGAAGGGAACCCCATGAAAGCGGTCATTCTTGCCGGCGGTCTCGGCACTCGTCTCAGCGAAGAAACGACGGTCCGGCCCAAGCCCATGGTTGAGATCGGTGGACGTCCCATCCTCTGGCACATTCTCAAGCTGTACTCACAGCAAGGCATCAACGACTTCATCATCTGTCTCGGATATAAGGGCTACATCATCAAGGAGTACTTCGCCAACTACTTCCTGCACACCTCCGACGTCACCTTCGACATCGTGCACAACAAGATGACCGTGCATGACTCCGTGGCCGAGCCCTGGAGCGTCACCCTGGTTGACACTGGCGACGACTCCGGCACCGGAGGCCGCCTGCGCCGCATCGCCAAGTATGTAGAGGACGAGGAAGCCTTCTGCATGACCTACGGCGATGGCCTGGCCGATGTCGATATTCAGGCGACCATCGCCTTCCACAAGGCGCATGGCAAGCTTGTTACTCTGACCAGCGTCCAGCCGGTCGCTCGCTTCGGCGCCCTTGGCCTGAAAAATAATCAAGTCTATGCCTTCCAGGAGAAGCCCAAAGAAGAGGGTGGATGGATCAACGGCGGGTTCTTCGTTCTCTCGCCGAAGGTCATCGCCGAAGTCCAGGACGATCGCTGGATGTTCGAGCGTGAGCCCATCGAATCCCTGGTTGCCAAAGGCGAAGTCCAGGCCTTCCCGCATCACGGCTTCTGGCAGGCAATGGATACCCTGCGCGACAAGCAACAACTCGAAGATCTGTGGGCTTCGGGCAAAGCGCCATGGAAGTCCTGGTAAGCAGGCGTCAACAACGCCGTCAGTTATCCTCATATCTATGACCGACAAGCCCACATTTTCCTGGAGCGGCAAACGCGTCTTCTTGACTGGCCACACTGGCTTCAAAGGCGGGTGGCTCTCACTGTGGCTTGCATCGAAGGGCGCAATCGTACGCGGGTACGCGCTGGATCCCTGCACCAATCCCAACTTGTTTACCGCAGCAGGGGTTGGCACCGTCATCGAAGACGTTCGTGGCGACATCCGTGACTCCGCTACCCTCGAGCCCGCACTTCGCGAGTTTGCCCCTGAGGTCGTCTTTCACATGGCCGCGCAGCCGCTGGTCCGGCTTTCTTACGAAGACCCCATTGGCACCTACGAGACCAACGTCATCGGCACCGCCCGCGTTCTCGACGCCATTCGCCGCACCCCTTCTGTTCGCGCCGTCGTCTCCATCACCACGGACAAATGCTACGAAAATCGCGAGAGCGACCACGATTATACCGAGGAGGATCATCTGGGGGGATACGACCCCTACAGCTCCAGCAAGGCTGCCGCGGAAA
>Ga0182013_10008593_pt1 | contig 10953 bp, 6 predicted proteins | sample 612S2MmetaG_FD_120487 | JGI IMG/M metagenome (GOLD analysis project Ga0182013, IMG submission 120487) | Permafrost microbial communities from Stordalen Mire, Sweden - 612S2M metaG | ecosystem: Environmental > Terrestrial > Soil > Wetlands > Permafrost | place: Sweden: Stordalen | collected...
GCGCGGCCGCATACACTGGAATATCCAGCAATCCAAGCAGATTCCGATTCACCGGCAATCCGAACGCATCGTACGGGTCCACCGTCATGGGCGGATTTGCCGCAGCCAGCGGCAGCAACTTCACCGGCAACTCCAACTCGTCCTGCTCGTCCGCAGTCAACTGGCTCCCCACGCGCGTCTCCAGCGCCCGATAGGCCAGGGACGCCTTCGCCCACTCGCCCAGCCGCAGATAGTCCTCGGCCAGCGCCCGTCTCAGCAGCTTCTCCTGACCCGGAGCTCCCGCCGCCGCAATTTTTTCGGCCAGCGGCTCAAGCAACGCAACCGAAGTCTTCAAATCGTTCTTTCGATTTGCCAGGATGCCTCGATAAAACTGCGCTTCATCGGCAGGCATCTGATCCAACTGCGCCTCGATGCGCAGGAACTGGTGATCCGCCAGCAGGTTCTGCAGCCGCGTCTCCGCATTCAGCCCGCTGCTTACGCCTGTGTGCACCTGCGCCCCGCCCTGCTGCGCGGTTTCCGTCGCACTCTGCTTGCTGTCTGGCTTGCTTGTTTCCTGTGCCGGCGTCTCTTGCGCCGCTCCTTGCCGCGCCGCTGCTTTTAGTGCGCCCGGCCCTTGTGCGCACATCCGTCCCGCGCCCACCGCAACAAAACAGCACATCAGTGCGCCGACCAAGCCCCTGTGAATATGCAACCGCCCACCCAACCCTTGCCGCAACGCTTTTCTACCTTCGCTACTCATTCTCAGTACGAAGGTATCAGATTCAAGCTTGCTCCCCACAGGCGAAATCGGACCCACGCGAACGGGTGTGGCCAAAGCCGATACCGGCAAGAGCGAAGCAACACTGAAACGATTTACTCAAGTCTCCTAAGTTTTAATGGCTTCGCAAGGGCAACTTAACTCAGATTTTCATTGCGGAATCTCCTGCGGATGCAGTACTCTTGGCGAGCCTCCGAATTGCTTCAGAGGAGCTGCCCATCTTCCCTCACCCCACCGGGCGGCGCCAACCATAAACGCATCGCCGGGCAAGAGCCCGGGCTATAGAACGAGAGGACCTTATGCGCAAACGCGCTACTTGGATGCTGTGTCTGCTGGTTGCTGGAGCCACTGGTCTGTCGGCTGAGAGCCTTTCCTACACCGGCACATTCGATTCTCCGCAAGGCGTCTTCCAAACCACCTTCACTCTGAATGCCCCTGACACAATCACCTTCCAAACATGGAGCTTTGGTGGCGGAGCCAACGCCGCGGGGCAGGTGATCCCAGCGGGCGGCTTTGACCCGCTTATCGCTCTCTTTAACGGTTCTGGCGCTTCGGCAACAATCTACGTTGACGGCTCCGGCAACCCCTTGGCCGACGCCGATAACCTGGTGAATTCTCCGTGGTCGTATGTCGGCAATTGTCCGGCCGCCGGCACTGTGGCCATCGGCACGAATAATGACTGCGGCGATGACTACATGCAGGTCTCATTGGCTGCTGGAACCTACACCCTCGTGCTCACCGACGCTAACTACATTCCAGCCGCTGTCTTCGACAACGGCGCCCTCTCGGAAGGATTTGTCGATCTGACCGGTGGAGCGTTCCAGACCTGCGATTCCACGGACAACGCCTGCATCACCCCCAACGGCAACTATGCAGTGGACATTGTTTCCCCTGATTCTCAGATCGCTTCACCCATCCCCGAACCACCGACTCTCCCCCTGCTTTGCAGCGGCCTCATGCTATTGGCCGTCGCAAAGTTTCTCCACAACCGGCACATGTCGCCCAAACTTAAAGGAGTCGCACGATGAAATTCCCCAAGCCCGCATGGATGACGGTAGGCGGCGTAGTGTTGGCCGCATTGATTCTTCCCCTCTTCGCACCCAAAGCGGTCCATGCCCTTGCGGCCGCGCTCGTCCAGATCACCAACACCCGCAGCAACCCGGTCCCCAATCAGGATGTGGATATCGCCGCGCGGCATCCGTACACGGCGACCTGCTACATCTACGCCAACGGCGGGGCATTCGCTTCCTGTCAACCGACGCCCGCGCCGCCCGCAACCGGTTCTGAGACCGTCATTCAAAATGTGAACATCGCCCTGAATCAAGATTCCGGCACCGTGCAGCCATTCGTGACGGAGCTGGCTTATGTCACTGCGGGCAACGACTTCTCGTTCTACGTCCCGTTGCTTACGCAGACGCAAGGAGCGAATGGAGGAGAGTGGATAGGAAATCAGCCTTCGGCGATCTACCTGGATCCCACCGGCTCCTATAACCCATTGCAGTGCGCGTCACTCTGGAATGGCGGACATGCTACCTTGGTCTGCACAGTCACCGGGTACACCGTTTCGCTTCCCTAGCTCGGCCGCAATGCTCCCCGATACACGGGCCGAGTGGGATACGGCCCAGTCCAATATTCTTCGGTTTCCAGGGCCAATCCATTGGGTCCATGGAGGCCTGCAGAATTTCATCGCCCCTATGCATCTGCGCCCGCCCATCCCGCCCGCCCAACGCCGTCTTCTCCGCGTTGGGCGGGTATCCGCAATTCCGCGCGCCCTTGAGACGTTCTTGACCGCTTCCCGGCTACACTTATAGTCAGCCATGGCGCGCAAGACCATTGAACAATACGAAATCGTTCGCAAGCTCGGTGCCGGGGGCAGCGGCGTGGTCTACCTGGCCAACGACCTGTCGCTGCAGCGCCCTGTCGTGCTCAAGATTCTGCGCACCGGCGCGCTTTCCGCCGAGCAGTTGCGCACCACCATTCTGCGCGAGGCGCGCCTTGCCTCCGCCATCGAGCACCCCAACGTCTGCGCCATCTACGAGGTCGGCGAAACCGGCGACGAAGGCTACATCGTCATGCAGTACGTGCCGGGCCAATCGCTCGATCGCCTTATCACGCGCGGCCCCGCCGTGCTCCAGCTTGTGCTTTCCATCGGCATTCAAATTGCCGACGGCCTACAGGCCGCGCACGCGCTGGGCATCTTTCATCGCGACCTCAAGCCACAGAACGTCATGCTCACCGATGGCGGCCTGGTCAAGATTCTCGACTTCGGTCTTGCCCGCCGCCTTCCGCCTGAAGACACCAGCTTCGATCCATCCAAGCCTGCCCTGTCTCGCGGCGCATCCGTCGCCGCCACTTACACCGCGCGCGGCGGAACCATCCGCTACATGGCCCCCGAGCAGTTTGTCACTGGCCATTCCAGTGTCCAATCCGATGTATGGGCCCTCGGCGTCATCCTCTACGAGCTCACCAGCGGCCGCCATCCCTTTGCCCGCCCCGACGCCGAAGACTTCGCCATCATTCGCGCCATTCAGTTTTCTGAGCCATTCGATATTGCTGAGATCGTGCGCGACATCTCGCCTGAGCTCAAGAGCGTCATCGCTACCTGCCTTGAGAAAACTCCCGGCGCCCGCTACGCCTCGGCTGCGGACGTGCGCGAAGCGCTCAAGACCATCATGAAAGCGATGCAGATCGAGACCGGCGTCATTCCCGGCGACGCCGCTGCCAACCTGCCCGTCTCGGCCGCCGAGCAGGAGATGCGCAACACCGGCTTCCTCTCCATGCTCGCCGAGCGCTTTAGAGAGCCCACCGTCGACCGCAATGCGCAGAACTCGCTCATCGTCCTGCCGTTCACAAACCTGGGCGCAACCGAGGCCGCGCCGCTCTATGGATTCGCCCTCGCCGATGCGATCGCCGCGCGCCTGGCGCGTATTCCCGGCCTCGTTATTCGCCCCTCCAGCACACTCATGCAGTTCTCCATCGCCCAGATGGACCCATTGCAGGTCGGGCAAAAATTGCTCGTCTCCTTCGTTCTCGCGGGTAGCTTCCTCCGCTCCGACGAAGGCTTCGACCTCAACTGGCAACTGCTCGACGTCGGCACGCGGAGTGTGCGGTCCGGCGGCGCAATCCGCGTCGCCTCGCTCGATCTGGTTGCCGTCCAAACCGAAATATCCAACGAAGTCTTTGCTTCGCTGCATGGCCTCCCGGCAGGGGACCAAATGGACGCCGCGCGCCCCGCGCCTCGCGATGCCTCCCTCCCCGGCCCGGTCAGCGAGGACTACCTGCAGGCTCGCGCCATGCTCAGCTCCTTCATGGTGCGCACCGGCTCGCGCGCCGATCTCGATCGTGCCGAGGCGCTGTTCACTGAGGTCACTGCCAAGGATCCTCAGTTTGCCGCCGGCTGGTGCGGCCTCGGCATTGCCGAGCTGCAGTACGTGCGCCACGGATTCGGCGGCCAGATCCATGTCATGCATGCACGCCGCGCCTTTGACGAGGCGCTCAAGCTCGATCCCACTTCCACTGAGGCCAACCTCTATCGCATTTACATGCTGCTCTCGCGCGGTGAAAAGGAATCCGCGCGCCACGGCGTAGCCAATCTCCTCGCCTCTGCCGCCAACGACTGGAACGTCCACATGGTCGCCGGCATGGCCCTGCGCGGAGACGGCATGTACGACGAAGCCCTCCAGCAGTTCAGCCGCGCCCTCAAGCTCAACCCTGCCAGCGCGCCCATCCTCTACAACCATCGCGCCCGCGTTTACCACTATCAAAATCAGATCGAGCTTGCCGGCGACGAGCTTGAAAAAGGCCTTGCCCTCGAGCCGCGCCACCCGCTGCTGCGCACCTCCGCCGGTTATCAGCAGATGCGCCTCGGCAACCTCGAAGAGGCCATTCGCATTCTCGAGAGCGTTGTGCGCGACGACTCTTCGCTGCGCATCGCCGTCCCCACCCTCGCTCTCTGCTACGTCCAGGTTGGCAACCGCGAGCAGGCCGCCGCGCTGCTCAAGGACGACACCATGGCTGCCGCTGAGGCCGATAGTGAGATGGCCTATCGCCTCGCCACGTACTTCGCGGTCGAGGGCGACTCCAGCGAGGCGCTCCACTGGTTGCGCCGCGCCATCTACCTGGGCAACGAGAATTATCCATGGTTCCAGAAAAATCCCTCGTGGAATAACCTGCGCACCAATGCGGACTTCGATCGCATCCTCGACGATCTCAAGAGAGGCTTCCGCAAAAATCAAAAAACCTGGAAGCGCCTCCTCGAGCAACTACCGCCCGATGGCGAGTAGCACTCGTGCAGACCGTCCCGATCCCTTCCATGAACTTGACGCCAAGAAGCTTTGTAACAGTCCCGCACCGGTGTCTCCAACCACCATTAAACAAATCGCGCCGTAGGCGCAATGTTTGTTAGCCCCGCGCTTCAGCGTGGGGAATTCGTGTCCGTGGATGACCGCCAGTCCCGTAGGGACGGTTCTCTTTATTGAACCAATGATGTGTAGTTTCTTTTTTAGAGGCCTTATAACAAGGGCGCGGCCTGCCAGGGCCCCCGGCGACAGGTTTTCGTCGCTGGGGTGGCTTAAGTCGGGCCGAAAGCGCCCATAATGAAATGTCCTGGGCTTCAGCCCCTGGGACACGCCCCTGAACCCCTCGTCCACTTCGAATCCGGCGTAAAATGCCCAGCATGAGCGCGCTCAATCCAATCTTTACGCACACCGACCCCAATCTGCTTCCGATTCTCGAAGAGCTCAAGCTTCGGGAGCCGATCTTCCACACTACGAATTTCGGCACAACACGCGCCGACATTGAAAAATCCACCGCTCCCGAATATTGGGAGACGGGTGCTTCGGGTCGTCGCTATTGTCGCGACTTTATCCTCGCCGAATTGGAAAAGCATCCGCCCGTGGATGCGGCTTCCGCCAGTTGGCAATGCCATGACCACGCCCTTCGCCATCTCGGCGCGGATACTTATTTGATTACCTACACACTCCGCCAGCTTGAACGAATCACGCGCCGCGCGACCATTTGGCAGCGAACCTCAGACGGCTGGCGCATTCTGTATCACCAGGGAACCATCGTCATTGAAGAAGAAGACGACGCGTTCCCGGCCAGTTGGCTTCGATCCCCTCCCTGGCGAAAAACAGAGGACAAGCAAGACTGATTTACGCAACCCTCCGAAGCCGAGTGCGAATGCGTAGCCAAAATTCGGGTGCCCCATGTCTCGATTCTGAGACATGGGATCCACGCCGACAAAGTCTTGATGCTGCTGCAATTCTTACTTCAGCTTCACCGTCGTCTTCAACGGCAGCTTGTCCGACGAACCGCCCACCAGGATCGTGTAGTCGCCCGGAAGCAGCGCCCACGCGTTCTTCGCTTCATCCCAGATCGACAGATATTTGCGCGGAACATCCACTGTCACGGTCTTCTCTTCGCCTGCCGCCAGCTTCACCTTGCTCCAGCCAATCAGCCGCTTCGGTGGCTCAGCAGGGTCGGGAATCGTCGCATACACCTCCGCAACCTCCGCGCCCTCGCGATCGCCCGTATTCTTCAGCGTGAAGCTTACCTTCACCGTGTCGCCCGCGCTGGCCGTCAGACCCGCATAGCCAAACGTTGTGTACGACAGCCCATATCCAAACGGGAACAGCACCGCCTTCTTCTCGGCGTCGTACCACTTGTAGCCCACCTTCAACCCTTCGTCGTACGCCACTTGAAATGCAGGCGCGCCCTTGGCCCATGTCTCCGGAGAAACCGGCCCCGAGAACGGATGAGCCGACGGCTGAGCGATCTTCAAGCGCGGCAGGTCCGCCTCGCTCCTGGGGAACGTGTTGGGCAGCTTCCCGCTCGGGTTCGCCGTTCCAAACAAAATGTTGCCCACCGCGTTCGCGCCGTCCGAGCCCGCATACCACGCCTCAAGGATCGCCGCCGGAGCATCCACCCACGGCATCGTCACCGGGTTGCCCGTCTCCAGCACCACGATCGTGTGCGGATTAGCCGCTGCCACCTTCGCGATCAATTCATCCTGATTGTGCAGCAGCGAAAGGCTCTTCAAATCCACGCCCTCGCTGGCCCACTGGTAGGCGAACACAATCGCCACATCCGCGCCCTTGGCCGCTTCGGCAGCCTTGGCCGCATCGTCGCCCGAGTCATACGTCACGGTCGCCTGCGGCGCGTGCGCCTTGATCGCCTTCAGCGGCGAGGTCGGGAACCAGATCTCCTGCATCCAGTGCGTCGCGCCCTTGCCCGGAGCAGCAATCGCATTTCCGCCCGGCGGGTCCACCTGCGCCGATCCGCCGCCCGAGATCATGCCCACATCCGCATGCGATCCGATCACCGCGATCGTGTGCAGGCTGGCAGCGTTCAGCGGCAGTGTGCCTTGCTGGTTCTTCAGCAGCACAATGCCGCCCTCTTCAATCTTTCGCGCCACATCCAGACCGGCGAATACATCCACCACCGACCGCGCGCGCGGATGATCGATCACCCCCGCCGCGAACATCGCGCGCAAAATCCGATGCACGTGCTCATCCAGCTCCGCCTGCGAAATCGTCCCCGCCGTCACCGCAGCCTTGTACTTCTCCTCGAAGAAAAACCGCCCCGGCTCCTCATTGTCGAGCCCCGCAGCCGATGCCTTCTCCGTCGAATGTGTCCCGCCCCAATCCGACAGCACGAACCCCTTGAAGTCCCAGTCCTTCTTCAGCACATCGGTCAGCAGCCATTTGTTTTCGCAGGCAAAGTCGCCATTCACGCGGTTATAGCTGCACATCACCGCAGCCGGCTTGCCCTCGGTCACGCCAATCTCAAACGCCAGCAGGTCGGTCTCGCGCGCCGCACGCCGGTCGATCGTGATGTTCACCGAATTGCGGCCGCTCTCCTGGTCGTTCAGCGCGTAATGCTTGATGTCCCCAATCACATTCTGCGACTGCGTCCCCTCGATCAGCTTCGCCACCAGCGTCCCGGCAAGAATCGGATCCTCGCCCAGGTATTCAAACGTCCGTCCGTTGCGCGGCTCGCGCGTCAGGTCCACGCCACCGCCCAGCGACATGTTGTACCCCTGCGCCCGCAGCTCCGTCCCGATCAGCTTGCCGTACTCATACGCCGCATCCGGGTCCCAGCTTGCCGCGGCCGCCACGTTCGCCGGCAGCGCCGTCGAATACCGCCCGTTCGCCCCGCTCGACCGCACTCCGTACGCCGCATCGCTCATGTCGATGCCCGGTATCCCCAGCCTCGGCACGCCCACTTCATAGCCCACGCCGCGATTCGATGGCGCATTCTCCGCCGTGTACGGATCGTCTGTCGGCATCCCCACACCATGCAACACGGCGATCTTCTCGTCCAGCGTCATTTGCTTGATCACCAGATCGGCCCGTTCGTCCGGCGAAAGGCTCTTGTTGTCCCACGGCCCCGTCACCTTGGGTTGCATGGGTCTCTGGGCCGTGCCCACTTGAACAGCCAGCATCAGCATGGAAATTGTTGCGAGAGCGGCCATACCCTGCCTGCCGCGAAGAAGCGAAAACTTCATGTATCCCCCTGAAAAATCCGTTTATCTTGCGCCAACCATGCTATCAACTCACGCCAACATCTGGCATGGGCACCTTTATCTATGGCGCTTTTGACCAATGGACGGACACCCGCACCCACAAGTTGCCGCAAATTGTCCGGTCTCTGAATGTTTCCCGCCTTATGCCGACCCAAAGCCCAAGCATTGTCCTTCCACCTACGGAACCTCCGCCCGGGCTCGCCTTGTAACAGTCCCCCACCGGCGTTGCCGACCCGCTACGGATGAAACGCGCCGTAGTCGGTCGCCGCGGCAACTTTGTTAGTTCCCCACCGCCGCTGCCAACCCGCGAATGATGAAACGCGCCGTAGGCGCAATGTTTGTTAGCCCCGCGCTTCAGCGTGGGGAATTCGTATTCCAGTTTGACCTCCAGTCCCGTAGGGACCGTCCTCACGATTGAACCAACAAAATGTAGTTTCTTTTAGAAACTATTTCAGTCTTCCCAAAATCGCGATGTCTTGTAACAAGAGCCCGACTTCAGTCCGGCCGATAAGGCAAGCAAGAATGATTGGGCTTTAGCCCCTGCCATGCTTCGCCCCGCCCAGACCCTTACAGGTGCCCAAAATAAGCCGCCCAATAAACGGCCCATATTCATCGGTCGGGAACGAAGTCCTGCTCGACGACAGCTTCCGCTTACCCGAAAGAGAGGCCCGGAATACGAATCCTAACACCGGAACCATCCCGGAACCCTCGGTGTCTAATAAAGTAGATACGCTCCAAATGTCTGATCCTGCATATCGGCGCTCCTTCTATGCGGATCAGATAGCATGTTTTCGAAACAGAGTCGGGCCTTTATCGTGCGAAAACAATTGCACTCGGAGGATCCAGTCGATGTTCGATCTTCCAATACGCCATAGCCACCCTTACCGCGTCACTCTGATGCTGATCGCCGTTCTCGCCATGGTGTGGGCAATCTCCGGTTACAAGGTTGAAATCCACTACGCAGCCCAAAAGGGGCACCTTTTCGTGGTCTGGCCGCTCGTGACTTTGAATCCCCAGTTGGTTCTAAGCAAGAACAGCAGCGGCGACACACCCTTGCACCTGGCTGCGCTTGGCGGCCACAAGAATGTCGTCGATTTTCTGTTGGCGCATCGGGCCGATGTGGACGCGGAGGATAATTTCGGAGAGACCCCTCTCAGCTATTCGATGATTTGGGATCACGCGGTAGTGGCTGAGGTGCTTCTGGCTCACGGAGCTGATGTGAACTTAGCACGCGGCGGCAGTTCCGCCCTGTTGTCTCGCGCGGCGGGCAATGGAGATGCGGAGTTGGTGGGCATTCTCCTTGCCAAAAATGCCAACGTTATCGATTCCAAGCCTCTGAATTGGGCCGATAACAAGGCAGTAGTGGAACTGCTGCTCGCTCACGGTGCCGACCTGCATGGAAGGGATTGGATTGGCAGAACGCCATTGGAAGATGCCGCAGCAGCAGGCCGTATGGACGCGATGGCAGCCTTATTGGCGCACGAAACCAACGATAACGTAAGGAGTGCTGCCAGTGCAGCCTTGCAAGCGGCGGCGGCAGAGGGCCGCTATGAAGCAGTCGAGTACTTGTTGACGCACGGAGCTGATGTCAATGCCCGGTGTTACAACGGCAATACACCATTGAATTGGGCGGTTGCTTATGGAAAACGCAACGTGGCTCATCTTCTGCTTGTCAACGGCGCGGATGTTCGCATCCCGTCAGATGATGGCAAGACGCCGCTGCACTGGGCGGCGCAGTCTGGGGACTTGCAGATGGCCAAACTCCTGTTGGCCTACGGGGCGAATGTGACCGCGACCACACAGAAAGGTGGGACGGTCTTGCACGATGCGGCCGCACGTGGCAGCGTGGAGATGGTGAAGCTACTGCTGGGACAGCGCACTGCTATCAACTCGAAAAATGAGGATGGGGAGACGCCTTTGATTGCGGCAATATCGGCGCATCAGAGCATAGACATTGTGAAATTGTTGTTGATTCAAGGAGCCGATCCAAATGCCAAGAGGATTGACGGGCAGACGGCATTGCTGCTGGCGCTTGAGGGCGAGAGACCGGACGTGGCAAGGTGTCTGCTTGGATCTGGTGCCGACATGAATGTCCATAGCAATGCAGGAGATTCTCCACTGATTTGGGCGGCGCGCCAGGGCTACAAGGAAATAGTGGAGTTCATGCTGGCCCACGATGACGATGTCAGCGCGACCGATAGTCTGGGCGATACGGCCTTGCATCGAGCTGCGTATTTCGGTCGGAAGGATGTCGTGGCGTTGTTACTGGAGCACGGAGCTGGTGTGAATGCTCAGAATAAGGCCAGCTTCACTCCTTTGCGCATGGCAATGCAGGCAGGTGAGACGCAGACAGCGGAGTTGTTGCGCCGAAGTGGCGGACACGAGTGACTTGATGCCAATGGAATTCCAACCGAGGCGCGAGCAGGCGTCCCAGTTCTCACCAGCGGCGAATCAGTCGACTCATCAACAGATCCCCCATTATCAGCAGGCACGATCCGTGAGTCGATGTTACGGATTCCGACAGGATAACAGCCAAATCGGAAGTTACTGCGCCAAAATCAGCGCTAGAGCGTTTTTGCTTTTGGTGTAGACCGGTTTTGAAAGGGCACGGCTTTAGCCGTGCCGCAAAACGCCAATAAAATCAATGGGCTTTAGCCCCTGAGGGAAAGCC
>Ga0182013_10008594_pt1 | contig 10953 bp, 9 predicted proteins | sample 612S2MmetaG_FD_120487 | JGI IMG/M metagenome (GOLD analysis project Ga0182013, IMG submission 120487) | Permafrost microbial communities from Stordalen Mire, Sweden - 612S2M metaG | ecosystem: Environmental > Terrestrial > Soil > Wetlands > Permafrost | place: Sweden: Stordalen | collected...
CCGATTTCATCAGCCCACCAGCACAGCGCCGCCATTCACGTTGAGCACTTCTCCGGAGATGAATCCCGCCAGCGGCGTGCACAAAAACAGTACCGGTCCGGCGATCTCCATGGTGGTCGCCGCGCGGCCAACCGGGATGCCGGAAGCGATCTTCGGTCCCAGCTCAGGGTGGCCCAGCGCGGCCGCCGACATCTCCGTAGTCACCCATCCCGGCGCCACGCAATTGACGCGAATCCCCCGAGGCGCCAGTTCGCTTGACAGGCTCTTGGTGAGACTAATGAGCGCGCCTTTGGTCACGGCATAGTCCGCGTGGTTGGCCTCGCCGCGCTGTCCGGCCGTTGAGCTGATCAGAACAATATGCCCCCGAGCCTCGCCCTCCGACTGTGTCTGCAAATCCATTTGGGCAACCGCGGCCTGAACCAATCCGAACACCGAGTCCAGGTTGACGGCCATGGTCCGCCGCCACTGCGCCTCGGCCATCTCCGCGATGGGCGCATCCTCGGATGGCCATATCCCGTGATTGGCCACCAGTACGTCCAGACGGCCAAAGGCGGCCACGGCAGCCGCCACCAACGCGCGCCCATCCTGGGGGCTGCTCAGATCCTGCTCTATCGCTACGCAGCGGCCTGCCCCGCCGCACTCGGCCACCAGCGCTTCGGCCCGCTCCCGCGCCTGGCGGTAGCTGAACGCAACCCGCGCTCCCGCTTCACTGAATAAACGCACCGTCTCCGCGCCAATTCCACGCGATCCGCCTGTGACGAGGACAACCTTGTCCCAAAGAACCAGAGAAACTCCTGCCATAAGGCAAACGCTATCGCATTGTTAGACGAGATGTCGAGGGAAGGGGTGATTCTAGACGGCCCGGAGCACTCGCACCGGCAGCAGAATGATGGCGCCCACCAGTTCCAGCACGCCACCCACCGCAATGCCCAACAGGCGAAACGGCAGCAGCACCAGCCACACAAGGGGATAAAGCACCAGCGCCAAAAGCGCCAGCGGCCAGCAGAGCACCAGGAGAATGCACCAAAGCAGGAACTTGATCATGGCTTTCTCTTCCTCGACCCGAAGGCAAGCGCCCAGAGTGTCATTGATTCATACGCAACGGCGCGGAATCAAGTTCCGGAGCGCGAAAGCAGTATTGGCACTCATTTCTTCCGGGACTTAGCCCTGTCAGCCAGCAGCTTCTTCCGCTCGCGGATCGCTTTGGCCCGTTCCTTCTCCGGCAGGGCCAGCACGGCCTTGGTACGTTTGGGGAGCTTTTCAACGATCAGCGCGTAAGCCCGCTTCAGCTCCTCTTCAATCTCACGTGGCCGCAGCGCATCCCACCGCTCCAACGTGACCCAGTAGAACTTTGCCGAGTAGGGTGTCGGGCGAATGCCGTCCTTTTCCAGCAGCTCGTGAAACCGATCGGCCCCGCAATGGAACGCCAGCACGCCCTCGCCCAAGCCATCCAGATCGGTAGACGCAAACATCTTTCCGCCGATGTCGCGGTCGCCGGCCCAGTAGACCAGGTGATGGCCCCAGTTGACAGTCTCCGCAACATGCGGCAGAGCCAGGCAGATTGCGCGGATGCGCTCGTTGTCCATGGGGAGAGTGTAAGCCGGAAGCTCCAGCGGAGGAAATGCGATTTTTTTGGGCATTTTTCGGCAATCAGGGATAAAATCGCCAATGCGTGCTTTGCACAATCGATTGTGCATTGAGGCGAGGTGCAAATGAGAATACGCGCCACCCAGCTTTTTGCGCTCACATTCCTGCTCACCGGAGCCCTCCATGCGCAGGATTTCGCCGCGACCTGGCAGGGAACCTTCCATGCGGACGGCGAGGATCGCCGGATTGTGGTCCAGGTCGCAAAAGGCGAGGGCGGTGCGTGGACGGCGCCGGCGTGTTTCATCGATTTTCTTCATGACCCGGTGCGCATCGATTCTGTCGCCGTGCATGGACAAATCCTGCAGCTTACGGTGAATGGCGGCAAAGGGGAATTGGAGGGAACGATCAGCGCGGATGGAAACTCCATTGCCGGAGCATGGACCTGGAATCAGGAGACGTCGCGGATTGAGTTACGCCGCGCCACCAGGGAGACGGCCTGGCACACGCCCTTCAATTACCAGTACCACATGCGGAATGTGACCTATGCCCGTCCCTCCCCGCAGGAGGCTAACATTTCGTTCTCACCCCGGCTGGCTGTGGACTACATGGAGCACGGCGCGACGGCGTGGACCCGCGAATGGAAGTGCGTCGCCTGCCACACCAACGGATCGTATATGGTGGCGCGGCCCTTGATGAGCCGCCAACTCGGACCGCCGCAAAAAGAGCTGCGCGAGTTTTTCGTGAAGACGCTCCAGGAGGAGCTAGCCACCGATCCCGCCGACATGCGTCCGGAACTGGATTCGACCCAGGCGGTTTACGTGGCCGCGGGCCTGGCGATCTGGGACGCCAATGTGACCCACCGATTGTCCCCAGAGACATCCGAAGCACTCGACCTGATGTTCAAACTTCAGCGCAAAGATGGCGACTGGACCATCAGCGACGACAACAATCCGCCGCTTGAGTCGAGCCGCTCCCAGCTAGCCACCGTGGCCGCCCGCGCCGTGGGCAACGCGCCCGGCTGGCTGGCGCGGCAGCGCGGCACACCCGTCGAAGCCAAAGTTAATCTGCTGGAAAGCTACCTGCGCTCCGACCACAAGCGGCAGGGAGATTACGATCGTACCGATCTGCTCTGGGCCGCAACAGAGTTTCCCGGCCTGCTTGATGCCGGGCAGATGACCACCCTGGTCGACATGATCTCGAAACACCAGAAGCCCGATGGCGGCTGGTCGATCCGCAGCTTCGCCGCGCCTGAAGAATGGGGAAAGGGCAATCGCGCCCCCAGGCTCCGCGCCGAACCGGACCTCGCCGACCCACCCAGCGACGGCCACATGACCGGCCTGGCTATCATCGCCCTGCGCAAGGCCGGCATTCCGGCGAGCGACCCCCGCATCCAGCGCGGCATTTCCTGGATTCTGACCAACCAGCGCGCCTCCGGCCGTTGGTGGACCCGCTCGCTCAATACCGATAACTGGCAGTTCATCAGCTACAGCAGCACGGTTTACCCGCTGCTTGCTCTTGCGATGTGCGATGCCTTGCCGCCGACCCGCGAGTAGATCCATGACCGGCTGCCTGTGCGTGGAATTCGATTTCAAATATGGCGGCATAATGAGGAATTGACAAAGCGGCTGTCCGCTCGTATTGTTCCCATAAGACGCTTATGGGACAGACGACAGATTCAGGCGAATTGATTCAAGGGACGCTGGAGATGCTGATCCTGAAAGCCCTCCTGCGCGGGCCGCTGCACGGGTACAGCGTGGCGGAGTGGATTCAGCAGACCTCGCAGCAAATGCTCAAAGTAGAAGAAGGTGCGCTCTATCCTGCTCTGCACCGCATGGAGTTGCGCGGGCTGTTGAAGTCGAAGTGGGGCACATCAGACAATAACCGCCGGGCAAAGTTTTATGAACTGACGGCGGATGGGCGGAAGCGGCTTGACGCGGAGTCGCAGCGCTGGGCGCGGCTTTCGTCGGCCGTTGCGTTTGTGATGCAGGCTTCATAAGGCGAAAAGAAGAAGCAGGTCCTTCGACTCGCTGCGCTTGCTCAGGATGACAATCATTTTTCACTGGCTCCCAGGGAGGTTACGCATGGCTCAGAATCTGCACGAGTTCCTGCTCCGATTGAAGGCACTGTTTCGGAAGCGGCGCATGGAACGCGAGATGGCCGATGAGCTTGCGTTTCATCAGGCGATGCTGCAGGACAAATTGTTGAGACAGGGGGTTGCGATGGCAGATTTGGATGCAGAAACTCGACGGAGCTTTGGCAGCGCAAGCAGGTGGCACGAAAGATTGCGCGAGTTGTGGCAATTTGGCGGCCTGGAGAACTTTGGACGCGACGTGAGCTATGCCATGCGCGTGCTGCGCAGGTCGCCGGGTTTTACCGTGGTGGCGATTCTGACGCTGGCGCTGGGCGTGGGAGCAAATACCACGGTGTTCTCGATCATCAATGGCCTTCTGCTGCGGCCGCTGGCCGTGCCGGAGAGCGATCGGCTGGCGGTGCTTGGAATCAGCCAGGGAAATCCGCGGATCAACTACACCTTTTCAGAGCCGCTGTTTCGCAGCCTGGAGAGCAGGCACGGGGTGTTTGAGCAGGTTTTTGCGTTTGATCACACGAGCCTTCAGGTGAAGGGCAGCGGCGGAAACGAAAACGTGCCGGGGCAACTCGTGAGCGGGGAGTTTTTTCCCGCACTGGAGACGGCTCCGCTGCTGGGGCGCACGCTGACACCGCAGGATGATCGCAAGGGCGGCGATCCGGTGGGGTATGGTGTGGTGATCAGCGAGGGATTCTGGCAGCGCTGGTTCAATCGCACGCCGAACGTGATTGGGCAGAAGCTTACCATCAACAACGTGCCCTTCACGGTGGTAGGGGTCATGCCTAAGCGGTTTATTGGAGCCGATCCGCTGGAGCGGCCAGAGCTATATGTGTCCATGTCGACAGAGCCGGCGCTGAATGGCGAGCGCAGCATGACGGCGGACGGCTTCCATTCGTGGTGGCTGAATGTGATGGGGCGTATTGGGCCGAACGGGACGCTGCTCAAGGCGGATGCGCAGGTTGCGGCAGAGAGCGGCGCGGTGCTGCATGAGGCCATACCGGATGCGGGATGGATCGCCGACAGGCAAAAGAGGCATTTTCATTTCATTGCAGAAAACGGTTCGGGCGGATTCACGTATCTGCGCCTGCTGTTTCGCGAGCCACTAGCCGTGGTGTTTGCGATGTGCGGAGGGATTCTGCTGCTGGCGTGCATGAACCTGGCGAGTCTGCTGATGGCGCGGGGAGCAGCACGGCAGCGGGAACTTGCAACGCGGCTGGCTATGGGAGCCACGCGTCGCAGGCTGGTGCAGCAACTGCTGGTGGAGAGCCTGTTGATTGCAATCATGGGTACCACGGCGGGGTTGGCGATTTCACCGCTAGTGGGCAAATCGCTTTCGATGGTGCTACTCGGCGGCGAGATCGATATGCAGATCGATACGTCGCTCGACATCAGGGTGTTCGCGTTTGCAGCGCTTGCGTCGGTCGTGGCCACGCTGCTGGTTGGGTTGGTGCCGGCGCTGCAAGCCACATCGGGAAGCCTGAACGAACATATCAAGAGCGGGCAGCACACCACACAGGCGCATGAGCGGAGGCGGATCATGCCCAAAATCATGATGGCCGGCGAAATCGGATTAGCACTCATGCTGGTGGTGGGCGCCGGGCTGCTGGCCTCGAGCCTTGTTCGTCTCTATAAGTCCGGTGCGGGGTTCGATCCGCGCGGAGTTGAGAACATCTCATTCAGCATGGACCAGCAGCCGCTGAAGGGCGACGCGCTGATGCAGTTCTATCAGCAACTGGGCGATGGGCTGAGCCGCCAGCCCGGCGTGACCAGCGTTAGCTTCGCGCGCATAGTGCCATTCACGCACCGCATATGGGACCAAAGCTACTCGTCACCCGGGAGCAAGGACCAGGACATTAACCGGAACGCAATCGGCCCCAATTACTTCGGGACCATGAGGATTCCGCTGTATGAGGGGCGGGACTTCACATGGAACGACACGAAGGCGTCGGGATTGAAGCTGATTCTCAACAAGGCGGCGGCGCAGGTTCTGTTTCCCGATCGCAGCGCGCTGGGGCAGACGATCCTGGAAAAGGACGAAAAAACGACTTTGCAATACGAAGTGGTTGGCGTGGTGGGCGATGCGAAGTATGAAGAGCTGCGCTCGCCTGCGCCGCCGACTGCTTATTCTCCAATGACGCAGGACGATGACGCGGACCGGTCGCGTTCGTACAACGCGGTGGTGCGCGTGAATGGCGAGGCGGGTCCACTTGCGAACACAGCGCGCCTGCTGGGAACGAAGCTTGACCCTGGGATTCCCGCGCCGGTGATGACGTCCATGCAGAGCGTGATTGACGACTCGCTGAGTGCGGAGCGCACCATGGCGCTGCTCGCTGTCTTCTTCGCGGTTTGCGCGCTGGTTGTCACCGCAGTTGGGCTTTACGGGACACTCGCCTACGCCACGGCGCGCCGCACCAGCGAAATCGGCATCCGCATGGCCCTCGGCGCACGGCGCACCCAGGTGGTTGCAATGGTCTTCCTGCAAAACGCGAGAGTGGCCCTTGTTGGAACGGGGCTGGGTCTCATCGCGGCGTTGCTGGCGTCGCGCGCACTGGCCAGCTTCCTCTATGGAACATCGGTACGCGACCCATGGGTGTTTGCCGGATCGATTCTCGCGCTGGCAATCATCGCAAGCGCCGCATCTCTTTTGCCGGCGCTGCGCTCAGCGCGGATTAACCCGATGGTCGCCATTCGCTGCGAATAGCGGTTCGCGATCCGACCTCAGAACTTCGCCTCAAACGCCCGGAAGCGCCGTTCCAGTTCCCACAGCGCGGCGGCTTTTTCGTTCCCATCCAGAAACGCCTTGCACGCGGCGTTGGGCTTGTCGCCGCCCAGCGCTTGCCCTTTGCACGCCGCCGTGGGGGTGGTGAACACATCCTGCGTATCCCAAAGGCTCTTGCCGGGCAGGAAGTCGTGCTCCATCCCCGTCCGCGCCAGTTGCTTCAGATCCTGGTAGGTGAGGTGGTAGTCGAGGGCCGCGCGCACATACTCGTGCGTAATCTCAATGCGGCTCACGCCTTCATCGTCCGTCGAAAGCGCCATCGGCACGTGCGCAGAGCGATAGAGCGGGAAGGGATGGTCGGGGCCCTTGACGCCCAGAATGCCCTCATTGGAGCTGAGGTTGATTTCGACCATCACGTGCTTCTGCGCGAGTTCCTTGAGCAATCCCGGGGCGTCGTCTTCATACATCACGTCCACGCCATGACCGATGCGCTCGGCATGGCCCAGTTCGACAGCCTGCCGAATGTGAAAGCGCAGTCCCTCCGGCGGCACGAGGCCCGGCGCAAGTTCACCGGCGTGCAGGCTGATGGGAACCTTGGGGTAGGCGGAGTGCAGGTAGTTCAGCATCTTCATCTGCAGCGTGTAGTCGCGCATGGAGATGAAGCCGTCCTCCGGCATCACGAAGTTGATCCCCACAAACCCAGGCTCATGCGCGTCCAGAGTTGCCTGCACCGTCTCGAACCCCAGCAGCGTCTGCGCAAAAACCTGCTCCGGAGAATTTCCGCGCAAGACCTGGTAGATGTAGCGAACCTCTACCTGGCAGGCGGGTGTGGCCTGTGGCGTTCCGCAGTGTTCAATATCTCGCCTCAGGCCTTCGGCCGCGCGCACATCCTCGCGGTCCACAAAGACCTCGTCGCGCAACCCAAGCGCCAGCAGAGACTGCCGGTACTGCGCAAAATCCGGATTCAAAGGGTTTTCGTGGGCGATGGTTGCCGCATGGGAAAAAATCGGCGTCTCCATCAGTTCCAGATACTGCTGATTCTGCGCGGCGGACCGGCTCGCAATTTCGTCCACCCATTCACCGATATGCTTTTTCGCAAGCCCCCCAAACCTGCCGAAAGTCGAGAAAAACTGGTCGTGCCCGCTGAACCCCGTCGTGGATACAAAGCTGCGCATCGAGAAGGCATTCACCAGCCGGTCGTAAAGCTCCTGGTTGGTGGGCGTTATATTGCCGGAAAGCTGCGCGGCCGGCACCAGTGACGCCGTGCAGGGAGGCTGGGCGAACTTCAACGCTGCGGGATCGACGCACAGCGCGTCTTCGGCCGCGTCGCGAATGAATGTCTCAGCATAGACCGCCCCGGACAGGTGAACATGCAAGTCGGCGCCCTTGGGGAAATCGGTAAGAAAGGAGTGCAACGCCGGTGCCCCCTTCTGAACCGCAGCCTGGTAAGCCCGCGAAGTGCGCACCTCCGAGCCAGAAGTGGAGATTGGAGCTGGAGGGCCTGGAATGGGCGGGCGGGGTCCGGGCGTCTGAGCGTGAAGAACGGCGACAACGGCAAGGCAAGCAAACCAACAGGCAGGGCGGCGCATGATTGCCATCCAGTGTAGAGCAGGACACACTTCTCTGTGCAAAATTCCGCTTCTCTCGACAGGATTCAAGGACCCGGTTTGGCGCAAAGAATGGGAGTTGGTATACTGTCTCAAGTTGTTTGAGCGCAGTGTTCGAGGATTCGCCCACCTACTCCGGCGACGCCGGATTCCGCGCAAAAATTGCAACTGTATGTTTGCACTGAGGCCAGATAGCTCAGTGGTAGAGCGCGGCCCTGAAAAGGCCGGCGTCGGCGGTTCAATCCCGTCTCTGGCCACCACATTATAAAGCGGTTAGCTGTAAATTAGAGAAATTCTTCCACCCGTGATCCGCCCGTGATTGTTCTTGGGCCGCCCGAACTGATGGCGTGAAGGACGCACAGAATTCGTATCCCCTAGCGTCAGTTTTTCGGTGCGCGACGAGGCATAAAATCCCTGTTATGCCTACGTCTTGAGGGCCTTCACTATTCGGTCAAATAGGCCTGCTTCAGTGTTTCTCCGACTGACGTATCCGCACCGCGGATTCTTTAGACAGGGAACCTGAGAAAATCTGGGGTCAATCGGCGCCCAGTGATTGAATGAGCGCATTCGGATTACCAGCTTGCTCGCAAGCATTTCCTTTGCGAGTTGAAACGTGTACTTTTGCGATTCACATACCAGAGTCCGGGGCAGTCCAGGGGACTTTGAGTGATATGGGAACCACTCTATTGCAAGGAGTCTTTCGGAAATCTCCCCGGAGCCCAGGCCCGAAGCGTCCTTCAAATCGCGGAGACGTGGGGGCCACCACCTGGCAGTCGGGGTCCAGGAAAGTGTGGGGTTCAACGGATAGAAGGGGTAATCCTGCCAGGGCCGACGCATATCAAATTCCCAGTAATTTGAGCAAGTAGGGATGGTTCCATGCGGCTTTGAGTCGTTTCCCCTTGATGCCGCGTTTGAAAGTAGTTTCTTGTTTGAGCAGATTTAGCGCTATGCGGTTGAGTAGCGAGAAGTTTTGCGCCGCATGGCCTGCTCGCTTTCGGTCCAAGTCTTCGCTAAAGCCCACGTCGAGCACCCAGTGCAGCTTGTTTTCGATGCCCCAGTGCTGGCGGATCACTGAGTTCAGCCGCGCCGCATCAGGTCGGAGGCTGGTGATGTAGTAGCGAATCTCGCGCTCGGTCTTGCCCGTGGCCTTGTGGTAGCGCTCGCTTTCGATACGCACCAACCCCTGCAGCGATGCCCATTCCGCAGCTTTCTCGATCATGCTCAGGTCGGCGATCACCGAACAGCGGCGTTGCTCGACCCGCCCCGACCCGCTTTGCGGGTTCCCCGCGCAGTCGATGTCCTCGGCCACCGCATCTGAGCTCAACAGCAGAAACGAGTCTCTCACCTGTTCAGCCAGCAGACCCTGATTGTCCTTGACCGCCAGCACGTAGTCAGCCTTCTTCTCGATAATCAGGCTGGCGATGTCGCACTGACAGCCCATCGCATCAACGGTCACCACGGTACCCGCCAACTCCAGCGCGTTCAACAGCTTCGGAATCGCTGTGATCTCGTTGGACTTTTCATCCACCTTGCGCTGGGCCAGTACCAGGTTGTTGGCGCTGGCCCAGGCGGAAACCATGTGGACCAGGGCCTTCTTGCCCGCCTCGCGCGTGCCGCAAAGCGTTTTGCCATCAATGGCCATCACTTCGCCCGCCGTCACTTTGGCGATCGACGAAACCCAGGCCACGAAGCCTCGTCTAACCCGAACTCTTCGCAAGACTTATCGGCAACGGGTAAATTTACCCGCTCACCCAAGAAGCTGATTGAACTGACTGGCAAGGAACTGGAAGAAACGCTGACTCAGCTTGCAGACGAGAAGCTCGACCTCTTCGCCCGCAGTTATAGCTCCTCTGAACAGAAACAGACCGGCTATCTCTGCCGGTGGCGGTGCGTTTGCGGCGCTTTCTGCTCCGTCAAGCGCGCGCATTCGCGACTGCTACAAGCAGGGCATTGAAACCATTGGTTGGCAGAAGTGGTGCGTTTCTGTCGGCATTGATCGGAAGAGCGCGGAACGCTATGAAAAGAACTGGCGGACCGTCATCGATGCACCCCAGATCTTTCTTGATGCGGCGAACCGTGAAGGGTTGGACCTGCACCAGCCTCGCATCGCAGACAACCTGAGAATCATCCTTGTGGAGTTGGCAGGCAGGGAGCCTTCTGAAGCGGAGTTGCCGGAGTTGCTGACTCGTCTCGACCAGCCCGCGCCGAAGCCTCCCAAGAATAAGACAGGTGGCCATCAGGACAAGCCGAAGTCCATTGCCGCCGCACGGCAGTCCTTCTCCAAAGTTATCGCGAACATCCCGGAGAAGGAAATGGAGAACGCCGACCCCCTGTTTCACACCTTCGCCAGTGTGCCGCCGACAGCGCAGATGAGCGTAGTGGTCCGGAGCCTCTTTTGGCAGTTCGTGCGGAACGCTCCTACGGATCAGTTGTTGAGCATCGCGGAAGCCTTTGTTGAGGCCGCGCAGGCTGAACTCGACAGTATCCGCGAACAACTGAATCGCCCGACTGATTCTGTCGAATCAACCGGGGAACTTGCTGAGGAAAATCTGAATCAGGCGGAACCCTCCCGTGAGCCCATTGTGGACGACCAGTTGCCGTCTTCCGAGTTGAACGCAGAGCCCGTATCGGAGCTTGTAGCCGAACCGCCGGCCAAGTCCCGGCGCAAGCTGCTGCTGGAATTTGATGACGAACACGATGTTCTCCTGGATGCGCCTGCCGTTGGAGAGCGCAAGCTGGTCGCCTCGGAAACCTTCGATGAGTCATTTGTAGATTCGCTGGCCGCTAGTCTGTAGAGAAAGATGTTGCAGCCCAAAACCAAACTGTCTCAGGTGCTCAGGTATTGGGTCTCTGTCCGGGAGGTGCAGTAATGGTCTCCCGGCCAGAGAGGTAATTCATGAAGGGCACACTTCCGGTACGACAGCTCGTTCCCGCAATGTCTGAGGACGAGGCAA
>Ga0182013_10008596_pt1 | contig 10952 bp, 6 predicted proteins | sample 612S2MmetaG_FD_120487 | JGI IMG/M metagenome (GOLD analysis project Ga0182013, IMG submission 120487) | Permafrost microbial communities from Stordalen Mire, Sweden - 612S2M metaG | ecosystem: Environmental > Terrestrial > Soil > Wetlands > Permafrost | place: Sweden: Stordalen | collected...
CCTGGAAGGCTTTGACGCGGCTGCCGTCGTCGAGGTTATCGAGCACTTGGATGCAGCCAGACTGGCCGCCTTCGAGCGCGTCTTGTTCGAGTACGCGAAGCCAACGAATATCGTTCTGACCACACCCAACACGGAATACAACTGTCTGTTTCCGACTTTGCCCGCAGGCCAGTTGCGCCATCGCGATCATCGCTTCGAGTGGACACGAGCAGAGTTCAAACAGTGGGCAGAGGGAATTGCGACGAGGTTCGGCTACGCGGTGCGTTTTCAACCTGTCGGTACCGAGGACGCAACCCACGGAGCGCCAACACAGATGGGAATCTTTACCCGTGCATGAGACTTTGCGACTTTCCGCCTCTTTGATTGTTCCCGTGGGAACACAAGTGGTCCTGCGTTCAAGCATCCCGGATGCCGCCTCGCTCGACAGGTTCCCCAAGGGAACTGTCGCAGAGATTGTCCGCGCGCCTGGCGACGGAAGCCATACTTACGGTGTTCGTTGCATCGATGGCAGTCAATTGAACTTGCACAGGCAGGAGTTTTCCATTCTCAAGCAGGTTAAAGCAGGACCTGTGGGTGATTCGGCGCATCTGCTAGCTGAGTACGACCTTCATCAGTACGTTGTATTCCAGTGCGTAGTTGGCTCACGGGCGTATGGGCTGAGCCGGGAAGATTCGGACGTTGACCGGCGTGGGGTTTATCTTCCCCCTGCCGACCTTGAATGGTCGCTTTACGGCGTTCCTGAACAGTTGGAGAATTCCGCAACGGATGAATGCTATTGGGAGATGAAGAAGTTCATCGTCCTGGCTCTCAAGGCCAATCCAAACATCCTGGAATGCCTGTTCACGCCAATTGTGGAGAAGACCTCTGAGATTGGCGAAATGCTTCAAAACAGACGAGAGATTTTTCTCTCAAAATTGGTTTACCAAACATACAACGGCTACGTGATGTCGCAATTCAAGAAGCTGGAACAGGATTTACGAAACAACGGAGAGATCAAATGGAAGCATGCGATGCATCTGATTCGACTTTTGCTGCAGGGCATCAGCATTCTTACCGAGCAACACGTTCCTGTAAACGTTGTTTCTCATCGCGAGGCTTTGCTTGCTATTCGCGATGGGCATGAGCCTTGGGAGTCTGTAAATCGCTGGAGGCTTTCTCTTCACCGCGACTTTGAAAATGCATTTCGACAAACGACACTGCCGGATTCACCAGATTATGCATCTGCAAACCGAATACTGATTGAGGCAAGGCGCAAGATGGTCGAGGTGCGAATTGATTCCTGAGGAAGTTTACCAGGCTGTTCGTCAGCATCCATACCCTGGATCAAATCATCCATCCCGATGCGAAGGAAAAGACGAAACCACAACCTGTTGGGCCTACCTGAGTCAAGCAGATACCTATCTTCGCCGAATTAGAACTGGCGTGGAAGCGTCAGATAGCTGAATGTCCTAATACTTCATTGATTGTCCGGAGCTCATCCTCACTCGAAAATGCGACTGTAAGTTCTTTCGCTGGCTTATTCGTTACGGTTCATGACGTGACATCTTTTGACGGTATGATCGCAGCAATCCGGAGCTGCTATATTAGTGCGCATTCGTCGCGTATCACGCAGTATGCGGCATTGCGCGGGGAATCAATTCCCGACGAACATATGGCTGTAGTCGTCCAGCGTGAGGTTTGTGTGCGCTACGCCGCACTCGTACGAGTTACGAAGGGTGGTTGGTTCTTGGAGGCTTTTAATGGAGACCTTTCGCAACATATTCAGGGGGAGGGTTTGCCTGATCATGTTGCTCGTCTTCAAGATGGAAAGATTACTATCCTAAAAACCAACAATCAGTTGCCAGATTCATTTTTGGGAGAACTGCAAGTAATCTGCCACGACATGCAGCAAGCCGTAGCTAACCGTTTGCTGCGAAGTGACAGCTTGCTAGAGATTGTCAGTGACGGGAGTCTAACGTATCTGCTCCAACTGAGTTTCTTAGATTCGGATAAAGTTCAGCATTTAGATGAGCCGAGGCTAGCAGTTAATGTAGAGGGCACAATCCTTGCTGAGGAGGTCAAGAGGATCGGGCTCAAAGGTGCGGCAATGAAGTATTTCCATAATAGTGCTCTTTTTGAACTTCCACTATGGGTCTTTTCTCCTGAAACGTCGACGGAGATGATGCGCGAGCAAATAAGTGAAAAGGATAGTGGTCAAGGGTATACGGTTCGCTTCTCGCATGATGACGCTCTAGGATTACCACGTAGCTTCATGCCCAATGTAGATAAGGTGATACAGTGGGTGCTTGAATCACGACGGAAGGAATGGACGACAATCATACATCCTTATATTAAGGTCTCACACTCATTTGAAATGCTCGTCTCTTCCGAATCGGTTTTAGTTGAACATATTCCTGGAATGTGGGAGAGTGACAACACTATTGAACCGGACGTTATAATTATCCGCAACTGGAAGGCGCGAGCGCAGATTTCAACCAATTCAAAGCAAGTCAGGTTCGTTGGCCCAAATGGAACGAGAGTACAGACCTCAATTCCAACGGATTTGTCGCAAATTCAGCGTTGGGCCGAGCGAATTGCACCCGCAGCGGATATCCTCAGACGCGATTTGGCAACTGCGCTTCCACTGAACATTCACTTCGTCGAGGACACGAACAAGTTGTGGTTTTTCTTGAATATTCGTCGCGGCTTTCGGTTGGCAGATGTTCCCATTGGTAGTGGTAAACCGCATATTGTTCGCGAGGCCTCTGACATAGATATTTGGGATAAACATTCTCCGATTCTACTCAGGTTTTCCATCGATAGAGGGAAGGAAAATCGTGTGATCGAAATCGCAGAGAAGCTTCAGAATTACCGCGATACACCTATCTTAGTTGATTTCGGTCTTCTTTCCCACCCAGCTCTTATATTGCGAGAGCTTGGCTTCATTTTGGTGCCAACATACTCACACCTTGACAGGAGACTACCAATGCCGTCCTATAGCACATACGAGTGGACGATCGACCACGGTGACGAGCCGATCAGTCGGATTCGGCGCGAGTCTGCGTTGTTCGTGGATGAATGGGTCCGTGTTGTTCTTGATTGTGACCCTATTGTGCCAGGCCATCTTCTTGTCTTATCAGAACAGGATGTGAAGAGCTTTGCCGACAGCGGTGCTGAAGCATCTCTAGCATCTTTGCTCGATAATAAAGTAGCTTCTTTGCCACCAGGGCCCTGGATTTTTGTTGAGCGTGGAAGAGCCTGTTTTTGTACGAGTGGGTTTACAAACATCCATGCACATGGACATCTCTTGCCAGTTGGAAGGTTCGATAAGCGGGCTATCGATGAGTTTGCTGCTGAGCTAGGTGCAACTCGGTACGAGTCGCTTTCTGATGCGCTTAAGGCCGCAAGACGATGTGACGGCGAGTATGTTTTGGTAGGGGCATCCAACGAAGCTACGTATGTCTGCGTTTTGCCCAATGGAATATCCTTTGAAAAACGACAGATACGAAATTTCTTTGGGGGACGGAGCATATGAACTCTACAGAAGCCGACAGTGCTAGGGCCGTCATCGAGCAAATATGGTACCGGGCCAGAATCAATGCGTTTGCGCACAAAGCCGCTGCCGAGGAGGCGGCAACACAAGCCGCAGGGTACTTTAGGCGAGAGCTTATTGCTGCTTTGTCGGCTATTCTATTTATAATTCTAGTTTATCTTTTTTCGACTTCATCGGAAGCGAAAACAATCTTGTCGCCACACATACCCCCTGAAGCCGTATCCCTAGCATTTACTTTTCTTTCGATCATTTCGACTGTGTATTCGCTTTATGAGAGTGTCATGAATAACTATATGAAGTTTGACGTTCGCGCCGCGCGCCATGAGCACCTGCTGAACTCTTTTCAATTCCTCGCGCAGCGAGCAAGAGAGGTAAAGTGGCCGCATATGCCTACAGATAGTGTGGTCGCGTTGCTCGATGATCTTGAGCGCGAATTCGCTCTCTTGAAAGCAACGGGAACGGAGCCGGCAGACAAACACTTTGATACTGCTCATTCGATTGTGAGAAAGATCAAGGGCGATGAGGATTCGCGTTTAGCTCAAAGCTTCGAAGTGGGGAATGTTGAGGACATTGCGCAGCACGCAGGAGACCCACGAAACTGAGAGGGCCTTGTTCATGCCTCACGATTCAGCGAGGATACTGTGCGAACCGTCTCAGACGTTGGAAATGAAATGTTGTCCTTCAAATACGACTGCGCGCGAGAGAAATATTCTTGTCGGGTTTCGAACCCCGTGAAGCGTCGACCGAGTGAAGCGCAAGCTCGAGCTATGGTGCCACGTCCCATGAACAGGTCCACAACATGCGCATTGGGACGGCTGTAATTTGTGACAAGTTCCAACCCCAGTTTGTAGGGCCATGGAGCGGGGTGGACGGGGTCGCGCTCGATGGGGAAGGCCATAATACGGCCTCTATTCCAAGACTTAATGCGCTGATTTCGAAATACCATCAGCCATTCGAGAATTGAGTGAGCCACGATCTTGTCACACTTGGAATCTTTCCAGCGGCACCCCGCGTGTAGACCACCGGCGGATACTTTTAGCCAGAAGTCAACGTGATCCAGATGTAAGTTCAAGTTGGCCATTGTTGCTTCGACTGCTTGGGGACAGAATAGAAGTGTATTCGATTCGCGGATTATCTCAGGTACTCCAACGATAAGAACGCCTTCGGGATGGAGAACTTCGCGCGCTGCGCAAATGACCGAATGAAATTCGCTCCCGATTGCAAAGTTGTCGGTGGCACGGCTCGATGAAAATGTGTGTACTCCCCATGGAGGATGCACGACGATTAGATCTGCCGATCCTGCAGGCAGTGCTGCGACGGCCACCGACGATTCGTTATGTAAACTTATTCGCACAATTGCATTTTAGTTTACCGTCATTTGGGAGCAGTTGTGACGCTCAACCTTTAGGAGATGGGAAAGACAAAGTGTTACGCAAAAAATCTATAAAAATCCAAAGCTGCCAGTTGTCGATACGCCACCACCATTTTTCGAAGCTGATTACTCCTCAAAAGCCGCCAAGCACCGTGAAATCTGTCAGATACCTTCAATAACGAATTTGTGAATCTTGACGACTACATTTTCTGTTTTCTGACCCGACCCCTACTTGACCGACTGTAATGCCTTCGCGAGTTCGACGACACCAATGGCATCCGTGCTGTCATCGAGCGGAAACCGCTCGGTGCCTGGATACACGTAGAATCGCTTCTGCGGATTCAGATCCGCGCAGGCGGAATGAAAGCCGCGCTCGATCTTGGGAGCCGATGTGCGTTTGACCTCGACGGCCCACAGCACTCCGCCGGGAAGGGTGAGAAGAAGGTCCACCTCGGTTCCGTTTGAGGTCCGGTAGTAGTGCGCCTCGGTTCCATCCGGCGCGGCAGTGATTAGAGTTTCCATGACAAGGCTCTCCCAGGTTTGGCCGACAACCGGATGGCCGAGCAGAGCTTCCTTGTCACGAATGCCGAGCAGCGCGTGCGCAATGCCGCTGTCGCGCACATAGACCTTGGGCGACTTGACCAGCCGCTTGCCGACATTCCGATGCCATGCCGGCAACCGTCGTACCAGCAGCAGGTCAACCAGAAGGTCAAGATAACCGGCAACCGTTTTTCCATCGACGGCTAGGCCGCGAGCCAGGGTGGCTGCATTCAGAATTTGAGCCTGGTTGTGCGCCAGCATCGTCCAAAATCGCCTTAGCGTCTCAGCCGGAATACGAGGGCCGAATTGCGGAATGTCGCGCTCCAGATAGGTGCGGACAAAATTGCGCCGCCAGAGCAGACTGAGATCGTCCGACTCGGCCAGAAAGCTGCGCGGAAATCCACCCCTGACCCAGAGCGTCTCTACCGAAGCCGGATTGATCTCCAGAGCATCGAAGGGGTCGAGTTCCAGATAGGAGATGCGACCGGCCAAGCTCTCGCCGGATTGCTTGAGGAGGTCCATGGCGGCCGATCCGAGCAGGAGAAACCGTCCGTTGGCCTTTCCGTGCCGCCGTCCCCGGTCGATGATGCCCCGCAACTGCTGGAATAACTCCGGTACGCGGTGAACTTCATCGAAGATGACCAGCTCGTTTTCGTGGTCCGCGAGATACTTGCTGGGATTGGCGAGTTTGGCGCGGTCGTTCTCGTCCTCAAGGTCGAGATAGATCGAGGCTGTCTGTTCGCCAATCTCCAAGGCGAGGGTTGTCTTTCCGGCTTGGCGCGGCCCTATCAGGACGACAGCCGGAGAATGGCGAAGCAGTTCATTTAGTTGGGAATTGAGGCGCCTGGAGATCATGTATGTAATTATAGACCACTGGTCCACAATTGCATATTGCTGGCCAGCCGAAGGTTTTTTCCTACCCACAGCCCAACCCACAAATTCTGCTGTCTTGCACGACTTCCGCGTACTTTGGCAGTCCCCGCGGTGTTGTAAGTCGTTGAAAAACCAAATGCAGGTAGATTCACACTGTGGATTTGATAGGAGCATTTGGATAAGGAATTTGGGAGTCGCAATCCGTCGCAAATCTCTCCGGTCGTGCTGACAGCGCACTGGAAACGCGATACGTTTTGCAATACGCTGGTTCTGGGGGTGTACGCGCTTACAAGGACTTAGGGAGCCACCGGGGTCTTGTAAGTTGTTGAAAAGCCTAATGTTGGTTCTATGGCATGGAAGAGGTCATCGGTTCGATCCCGATCATGTCCACCAATTAAATCAATAACTTAGAGACGGTTCCTGTTACTGGCTTGGTAGCATCTTTGTGGCAAATTGCAAAACCTTGCCGCGAACAGGACGCGCGGGAGCTGGCTCCTTTCTATTTGAAGTGGGCGCTGGCGCAGCCCCTCGTCTTTGACTTCCTTCTCCGCTCGGAGACTTCGCTGGCCCTGTCCCTGCCAGGCGCTGGCCGGTGGTGCCGGTGCCCATCGGTTCGTCATGGATCGAGGTCACCGTGGAGCGCACGCCTTCGTCCATCGTCTGCATGTAGACATCGGTCGTGGTGGCCATCCTCGACGCCAACCGTCAACAGCGTAGGCTTTGCTTTCAAGCTGAACGATAGGCCTCTACAATCATTACAAAGGGGGGGCTTCGGGTGGGCAGCCAGCCAATTCGCATCTTGAGCGTCGAAGACCATCCGGTTTTCCGGGAAGGCCTGAGGGCAATCATTGCTTCGCAGGCAGACATGGTCCTCGCCGCGCAGGCAACCGATGCAATTGAGGCCCTGGCGCAGTTCCGTCGTCATCGCCCCGACGTTACTCTCATGGATCTTCGTCTTCCCGGCACCAACGGCACAGATGCTCTGATTGCGATTCGGGGAGAATTCCCCAAGGCGCGCGTAGTCATGCTGACTACTTCGGACGGCGATGGAGAGATCCAGCGGGCGATGCGGGCCGGAGCGTCTGGTTACATTCTTAAGAGTATGCCGATGGACGATTTGCTGGAAGTGATCCGCGCCGTCCACTCGGGCAGACGGCGTATGCTCCCCGAAGTTGCGGCGCGTCTCTCAGAGCACTACGGCGAAGACGATCTGACGGCCCGGGAGTTGCAGGTGCTCCGACTCATTCGGGATGGCCATCGAAACAAGCAAATTGCTGATCAACTTGCCATTGCCGAGACGACGGTGAACTTTCACATAAAGAATCTGGTGGACAAACTGCAGGCGAACGACAGAACTCATGCTGTCACCATTGCCGTGCGACGGGGTCTACTCGAAATCTGATTCAGAACTGTAGAAAACTACAGCCCCCTAGCAGCAGATTGTGACATTCTTCCAATGCATCGAGTGCGCTATCGTAAGACGCAGAGCGAGTGCTTGTTGATGCGGCTACCGCGGATTTGACTGCTGGATACTGCCGGTTCCCCCACATCGACATGAGATTAGTCCCCAGGAATCACCTTAGCCCCTGTCTTGACTCAAGGGCAAGGCGCTTAGAATCGGCAGGGTGGCCAAGTTGAAGAGCTCGCATTCGCTCCGACTATGTTTACTGTTGCTCTGGGCAACTTGCACCGCGTGGGCGGTCGACCCCAGCCGGCAAATATCGCAGTATGGGCATTCTGTGTGGAGGTTGCAGGACGGAGTTTTTAGCGGAGGACCTCTTGCAATTGCGCAGACAACGGACGGATACCTTTGGATCGGGACGCAGCATGGACTTCTGCGTTTCGATGGAGTGCGCTTCGTTCCCTGGGAGCCGAGGCTCGGAGATCAAGCTCTCTCTCTCAGGGTCGATGGTCTGCTCGGCGCTCGCGATGGGAGCCTCTGGATAGGTACCGAGGCCGGGCTGATGCACTGGGTCGATCGTAAGCTCTTCCAGTATCCGGATTCACAGCTCCCGGTTATCAACATCATCGAGCGGCTCAATGGGGAAGTCTGGTTCTCGCGATCTCAACCATATGGTTCGGAAGGCAAAACGTTTTGCCGGGTAGTGTTCCTGCAAACTCAATGTTACGGGGCGGGGGATGGAGTGGCCCTCTACGGAGGGGGGCCAATCACGGAGGATTCTTCGGGCTCTCTCTGGACCGGAGACGCTACTTCGCTCCTACGATGGCGTCCAGGATCAGTCAGTATCTTGCGGCCAAAGGGACTGCGAGGAAACGTGTCCGACGGCGTGGCGGCAATCGTCGCTCAGCCGGATGGCATCGTCCTGGCAGGAATTGATTGGAGCGGTCCGGGACTTGGACTTGAACGAGTAGTCAATGGAGTGTTGCGGCCGTTTATTGTTCCGGGGCTCGATGGGAGTTCTTTGGCTGTTACCGCCTTATTATCCGATAGGCGAGGCAGCTTGTGGATTGGCACCGAGGCGGAAGGCATCTATCGAGTTCATGACGGCAAAGTCGATCGATTTCGTAGTTCCGATGGACTTTCGGGCGACTACATTACGGCCCTTTACGAGGACAGCGGTGGTGATGTTTGGGTTGCAACAACAAAGGGAGTCGATTGCTTTCGTGATCTCCGTGTGACCAGCATCCCAGGTCTCGGAGGATTGGGGACCGATGAGGTTGACTCCGTGGTTGCCGCGCATGATGGAACGATCTGGGCAGGAGGCTCCGGAGCCCTGGGTTCTATTCGTAATGGGAATATCTCCTCCGTGCGAGCGAAGAATGGTCTACCCGGAAACCAGGTAACATCACTTCTCGAAGACGACCGGAGCAGGCTGTGGGTGGGCATCGACGATACCCTGAACATTTACGAGAACGGCAGATTCCGTCGCATCAACAAACCGGACGGATCTTCTCTTGGATTCGTAGTAGGAATGGCAGAGGACACAAGCCACAATATCTGGGCCGAGATCAGCGGCACTCCGCGAGGGCTGCTGCGAATTAAGAACGATATCGTGCAACAGGAATTCCCGGCGCCGCAAATGCCGGCAGCACGAAAAGTCGCGGCTGCGCCAGACGGCGCTATCTGGTTAGGCTTAATAAGCGGTGATCTGGGACGATACGCCAACGAGAAACTCGACATCTTTCATTTCGAACACCGTCAGACTACTTTCGAGAAGTTGGCGGTCAATCAACTTCTCGTTGGTCCAGACGGCTCCGTCATGGGGGCTACATCTTTCGGAGTGATCGCGTGGAAGAATGGAAAGCAGCAGACGATGACCGTGAAGAACGGTCTTCCCTGTGATGACATTGAGGCCCTGATCACGGATGATCGCGGTGACCTCTGGCTGTACGCGCAGTGCGGCCTCCTGGATATTCCCCGAACTGAAGTACAAGAATGGTGGGCTAGGCCTGACAGTAAACTGCAGTTCCGGTTATTCGATACCCTGGACGGCGCACAGGCCGGTCGCGCCCCTTTTAACGGGGCCGCCAAGTCTCCGGACGGACGGCTTTGGTTTGTGAACGGAACTGTATTGCAGAGTGTCGATCCAGCAAATCGGCAGAGTGACGCAGTACCACCGGTTTATGTCGAAGGTGTAGTTGTTGACCGGCAAGCTTATTCAGTTTCGAATGGCCTGCGTCTGCCCCCAATTAAGAGTGAACTTGAGATCGATTACACAGCTCCCAGCTTTGCCCTGCCGCAGAAGATACATTTTCGCTACATGCTGAAGGGACGGGAGACGATCTGGCACGATGCTGGATCACGACGGCAGGCGTTCTACGATAATCTTCCGCCGGGTAAATACACGTTTCAAGTGATCGATAGCAACAGCGACGGGGTTTGGAACGCGCAGGGTACTAGCTTATTTTTTGAAGTTCTTCCCACTTGGTATCAAACGCGTACATTCTTCGTCGTGTGTTTAGCCGCCGCAGTTGGCATGATTTGGGCAATCTATCAGCTTCGTGTTCGGCAGATCGCAAGGGCTATTGGAGCGAAGTTCGACGAGAGACTCTCCGAGCGCACGCGCATGGCACGCGAGTTGCACGACACCTTCCTACAGACAATTCAAGGCAGTAAATTCATCCTTGACGTCTGCCTTAAGGAACCCCCGGACCCGGAGAAGATGCACCGTGCAATGGGACAGGTCTCCGGTTGGCTCGAACGGGCGACTGCGGAAGGCCGCGCAGCACTGAATTCGCTGCGGTCCTCCACGACATTGAAGAACGATCTCGGACCAGCACTGCGGCGGGCTGCAGAAAGCGGCGTTGTCCCAAACGGAATGAGCATATCGGTTTCGGTCATCGGAGATGCGCGAGAGTTGCATCCGATCGTTCGCGACGAACTGTATCGCATCGGAAACGAAGCGATTCAGAATGCAAAAGCACATTCGCATGCAGGTCATCTAGGGATCGACCTCACGTATGGCCAGGATGTAACGCTTCGTATACGGGATAATGGGGTTGGGATCGACCCAACCTACGCCACGAATGGAAGAGAAGGACACTTTGGCTTGCAGGGCATGCGCGAACGCGCCGCCCGCATTGGCGGAAGACTCACCATTCTAAGCTCCGCTGAATCAGGAACCGATATTTTGGTGATTGTCGCAGGAAACCTGAGCTTTATATATCCCCACA
>Ga0182013_10008597_pt1 | contig 10951 bp, 5 predicted proteins | sample 612S2MmetaG_FD_120487 | JGI IMG/M metagenome (GOLD analysis project Ga0182013, IMG submission 120487) | Permafrost microbial communities from Stordalen Mire, Sweden - 612S2M metaG | ecosystem: Environmental > Terrestrial > Soil > Wetlands > Permafrost | place: Sweden: Stordalen | collected...
CAACTTACGACGAAGAGGACGAGGCGCCTCCTACAGACAAGCCGAAGGTGATCATTCTCGGCTCGGGTCCGAACCGGATTGGGCAGGGAATCGAGTTCGATTATTGCTGCTGCCACGCGGCATTTGCGTTGAAGGATGATGGCTACGAGACCATTATGGTCAACTGCAATCCCGAGACGGTTTCAACGGACTACGACACCAGCGACCGGCTGTACTTTGAGCCGCTGGTGCTGGAGGATGTGCTGGCGGTTTATAACCACGAGGCGCAGTCGGGGGCGAAGATCGGAATGATTGTGCAGTTTGGCGGCCAGACGCCGCTGAATTTGGCGCAGAGGCTGCTGGCGGCGGGGGTGCCCATCATTGGCACATCGCCAGCGTCGATTGACCTGGCCGAGGATCGCAAACTATTCGGGAAGTTGCTTGAGGAGTTGGAGATTCCACAGCCGGCGGGGGGTACTGCGATTAGCGTGGAGCAGGCGCTGGCAATCGGCGAGAGGATCGGCTACCCGGTACTTGTGAGGCCCAGTTATGTGCTGGGCGGTAGGGCGATGGTGATTGCCTATGATGCGGAGGCGGTGACCCGCTATATGCGGGAGGCGGTGGAGTACTCGCAAGAGCGGCCGGTGCTGGTGGATCACTTCCTGGAAAATGCTGTGGAGGTGGACGTTGACGCGCTCTGCGACTCGAAGGATGTGATCATCGCTGGGATCATGCAGCATATTGAAGAGGCTGGAATCCATTCAGGTGACTCATCGTGCGTACTTCCTGCGGTTGGGATTCGCAAAGAGACTCTGGAAACGATTCGTGCCTACACGCGGAAGCTTGCACTTGCATTGAAGGTGGTTGGGCTGGTCAACCTGCAGTTCGCGATCCAGCGCGATGCTCAGGGTGAAGATCGGGTATACGTCATCGAGGTGAATCCACGTGCCTCTCGGACGGTGCCGTACGTGTCGAAGGCGACGGGGATTCCTCTGGCTAAGATTGCGGCGCGGTTGATGACGGGGCGGACCCTGCGCGAGCTGCTTCCAGAGCAGCTTGCTGCGGGCAAGGATTTGGAGACCGGGGCACATTACTATGTGAAGTCGCCGGTGTTTCCGTGGGCCAAGTTTGCGGGAGTGGATACGGTTCTGGGTCCGGAGATGAAGTCGACGGGCGAAGTGATGGGCGTGGCGTCTACGTTTGGTGAGGCCTTTGCGAAGGCGCAGCTCTCAGCGGGACATCTGCTTCCGACAAAGGGGACGGTGTTCTTCACTGTCAACGATCATGACAAGCCGGCTGCGGTTGAGTTGGCGAGGCGTTATGCGGACCTCGGTTTCAAGATTGTAGCCACTGAAGGCACTGCGAATGCGCTGGAAGAGGCCGGAATGGTTGTCGAGCGGGTCTTCAAGGTGAAAGAGGGCCGGCCGAACATCGTGGACTTAATCAAGGGCGACCGGATTCAGCTGATTGTGAATACGCCACGCGGGCAGGATACCTTCTTCGACGAGAAGGCGATTCGCAGGGCGGCAGTTTTGGCGCGGATTCCGACGATTACGACGATTGCGGCGGCGCAAGCAGCGGCAGAGGGAATTGCGGCGATGCAACGGCAGACTACGACAGTTTTTGCGTTGCAGGCGTTGCATACGGCGATTGGGGTGTAACTCTTTCAGAGGTTGCGCGGTTCGCGGATCAGGCTTTTGGGTCTTTGCGGCGCAGCGCGAGAGCGGCACCGATTGAGTAGCCGATGAGAGCGGCGGCAGGCCAGGTTCCGAGGAAAGGGCCGTCGTCGTCGATGAGACCGCTTGGCTGGGGCAGGCTGAAGAGGGTGCGGGAGAGCTTTTCGCCGATGCCGCAATGGAAGCACTCGTTGGGCCTGGTCGGCATGTCCACAATCCACAAGGCAATGATCATCAACCAGATGAGACCCAGCAGCCAGACGACGGTTGCCATGTCGTCCTGACGGATGCGGGTGACGATGAAGCCAACGATGAGCGGGACTGCCAGCGAGAGCAGCAGGATCAATGACTGTGAGACGTTGGATGGGCCGAGGGCATAGCCAACGAGCATGAGGGCCAGCCAGGAGCCGAGGGCGAGACAGGCGTGGACCAGGAAGGACAGAGCCTGGCGGACGAGTCGAGATGCACTCCGATCCTCATCTTCATCCGTGCGCAGTAGTGAATCCATCCGGGGCCGCTCCTGATGCAGTGTCTCGTTGCGGCTATTATCCACTCAACGAGCGGGGCAGGGCAAATGGGTGGAGGTATTGGGGGGGCCGGGGGCATCGTGATGGTCGCCGGTGCGCTCTGTAGGCATGTCCCCCCGGTCCGTACCCATACCCCCTCCCCCCCCAAAAGGCCGGACTTTTTGGCGAAGTTCGCTCTTTTCATCAGGATGCGGGGTGGTCGCCGCCGTAATGTCCTCTTCTGGTTGAGGTTACGGGTAGAGTCCTCTCAGCAAAGGAGTTAGAAAGGCAGTGAACAGTGAGCAGTGAACAGTGGACAGCGAGCAGTAGACGGGTTCCAGCTATCAGCTCTCAGCTTTCAGTTTTCAGCTTTCAGTTCAAACTGTCGGCTCTCGCTGTTTTGGATTGCGTATCCAGAATAGCCGGGAATGGAATAATTATATGCAAAGGTCCTGGGTGCGCCAGGTTATTGAGGATAAATGGTTTGTCCACGATGGTTGGATTAAGGTGGCTTGACATGCCGCGCTTGGCGGTTCCAGTTCTACAATGAAACCATGCTGATTGAAGGTATCTTTGCCGCGACGACGACGCCGTTTTATGCGGATGAGCGGATTTATTTCCGTAAGTTGGAAGCAAACATGAGCCGGTACTCGCGCAGCCTGCTGGCGGGAATGGTGGTACTGGGCTCGACGGGCGAGGCGCCGATGCTGAATGACGCGGAGTCGCGCGAGGTGTTGCGGGTTGCGGCAGAAGCCACTGCGGCGGATAAGGTGCTGATTGCCGGTGTGGGACGGGAAAGCGTGAAGGGGACCGTGGAGCTGGCGGAGGCCGCGGCCAAGTTGAACTATGATGCGGTACTGGTTCGGACGCCGAGCTACTACGCGGAGCAGATGTCTTCGGCGGCAGTTTTGCATTACTTTCGGAGCGTGGCGGACCGCTCGCCGCTGCCGGTTGTGCTCTACAACATCCCGAAGTGCGTGCCTTACCAGATACCCGTTGAAGTGGTTGCGGAGTTGGCAACTCATCCGAACATTATTGGAATCAAGGACTCGAGCGGCAGCGTTGAGAGGATCCGGGATCAGGTGGCGGCAACGCGGACGGCGCCCAAGCGGACGGTGACCGTGACGCCGATTTTTGAGGCGGTGACGGCGCGGATGCTGGTTCCGAAGACGGCTGAAGGCGCAGGGACCTTTGTGGCGGCGGCGGGATTGGCCGGCGGCGGGGCGGTTGCGACGCAAGCTCCTCCGGCTCAACAGATCAAGACCCGGACCAGGGAAGTTGGGTTTCAGGTGATCTGTGGTTCCGCCACCGCGCTGCTGGCTTCGCTGGAAGCAGGGGCGAGTGGAGGAATCCTGGGCTTTGGGGCGTGTGCGCCGCAGGCCTGTCAGGAGATTTATCTGGCATGGAAAGACCATGACCTGAAGCTTGCAGAGGAAAAACAGAAGAAGATTCTTGCAGCAAACAAGCGTGTGGTTGGCGACCTAGGAATCGCTGGGATGAAATACGCTTGCGACTTCAATGGTTATTACGGTGGGATTCCTCGGGCTCCGCTGCTTCCGGTTACAGCGGAGGAGAGGCTGGAGATTGAGGGATTGCTGGCGGAGATCCGGAACTGATGATTGCGCTTCTGGGCGTTTTGACAGCTTTCCGGGGGTTAAAACCGGTATTCGTCAGTAAGAGCCTGAATCATAGGTAATGTCTGATAACAGATATTCTGTATAGTGAAAGCCGCGAGCTCCGGTTCGCCCTAAACTACATCGCTCCTTATGGTTAAAGTGCGAGTTCTACTCTTCCCTAACGATAGGACTACATCTTGTAGCGGCCCAGGTCCTCATCGTTGAGGCCTTCGAGCCAGCCGCGAAGCTGATCGGCAGATGGTCCGTCGGAGGGGCCGGAAGTATTCAGCCTGGCGCTTTGCATGACTTCCTCGGCTACAAAGATCGGACAATCTGCGCGCATTGCAAGAGCGATAGCATCGGAGGGTCTGGCGTCGACCATGACCGGTTCATCTCCCTGCCGGAGCCAAAGCACGGCGTGAAATGTCTCATCTTTAATTTCTGTAATAACAACCTTTTCCAGGTGACCATTCAAGTGATGGATCAGGTTTCTTGTCAGGTCATGGGTTGTGGGGCGCGGGAGGGCCACTTTCTCTATTTCCATGGCAATTGAATTGGCCTCAAAGATCCCTACCCAGATTGGAATCACGGAATCTGAACCCACGTCCTTGAGCATGATGATGGGCATATTGGTGGATGGGTCCATCATCAATCCTCTTATCCGCACCTCGACATCCATCTCTGCTCCTTTTCGTTTACTCGACATGCTGTTAGACGGCTTCGCCTACCAGACTGTTTGGATGCGTGGCTGTAATCCTGACCTGCGCATAGCTTCCGGGCGCCGGCGCAATGGCATGGGGCCAGGTGAAGTTTACCGGTTTGTTCTGGCTGCTGCGCGCCGAAATCTGCTGACGCGCCGGATTCGTACCCTCAACCATGACTTCAATTATTTCCCCTAAATGCTTAGCATAATTGACTCTCTGTATCTCGCGCTGACGGTCAAGCAAAACTTGAAGCCGCTTGGACTTTTCCTCTTCCGGGATGGAGTCGATCATGGTAAGCGCGGGCGTGTTGGGCCGCGCGGAGTACTTGAAACCGAAGACGCAATCGTACTCGACTTTGGCGAGAAGGTCCATGGTCTCGATAAACTCCTCGGGGGTTTCGCCCGGAAAGCCGACGATGATGTCGGTTGAAATGGAGATGGGACGGCGGGCGGCCTTGATCCACGCGATGCGTTCGAGGTACCAGTCGGGGGTGTATTCCCTGGCCATGAACCGGAGAACCCTGGCCGAGCCCGACTGAATGGGCAGGTGGACGTGGTCGCAGAGGGTGGGGGTGGCGGCGATGGCCTCGACGATGTCGCGGGTAAAGGCGCGGGGGTGGCTGGTGGTGAAGCGGACCCGGCGGATGCCCTTGACCTCGCCAACGGCGACCAGGAGTTCAGCGAAGCTTTGCTTCCCTTCCGGGTCGCGATAGCTGTTGACGTTCTGGCCGAGGAGCTGGATTTCGGTGTAGCCGAGGTCGGCGATGCGGCGGGCCTCCTCCAGGACCGAGGAGTAGGTGCGGCTGCGCTCTTTGCCCCGGGTATACGGGACCACACAATAGGCGCAGAACTTGTCGCAACCCTCGATGATGGTGATGTAGCCGCGATAGGGGTTCTGGCGGGCGGTGAACTCGGTTTCGAAGGTTTCGTCGGTCTGCCGGTCGTCGAGGCCTGTGATGCGGTTCTCGCCGGCTTCGAGACGGGTGAGCATCTCGGGGAGTTTCCGGTAGGAGGCCGATCCGGAGACAAGGGACACATAGGGCGCCCGCTCGAAGATCTTTTCGCCTTCCTGCTGGGCAACGCAGCCGAGGACGGCGAAGCGCTTGCCGGCTTTATGCAGCTTTTTGTAGTCGTTGAGCCGGTTAAAGACCTTTTGCTCGGCTTTGTCGCGGATGGAACAGGTGTTGTAAAGGATCAGGCCGGCATCTTCCTCGGACTCGACCCGGCGGTATCCCTGCTTCTGCAATGTGCCAATGACCTTTTCAGAGTCATGGGCATTCATCTGGCAGCCGAAGGTTTCAAGGTAGAAGGTTTTTTCGGATGCCATAGCAATCTCGAGTATACCGTGAAGCCGGTTCGGATTACGGCGAAAGCGCAGCGTGGGGGCGGGTCAAAACCGATCGGTGCCGAATCAACGCAGGCCGGTGTGCAGGTAAGCAAGCAGGGCGGACATTTGCTGGCCGGTAAAGCGACCGTTAAAGGACGGCATCATGCCTTTGCCGGCGAGCACCACGGATTGAACCTGCGGATCGGTTGCCGGTGCGCCGCTGGGAAGGGTGGATTGGGAGAAGATTCCGTGGAGATCTGGCGGGACCTTCTTCAGGCCCAAGTCGTTATCCTGGTGGCAGTGAGCGCACCTGGCCTGGTAGAGGTGCTTCCCTTCCGACTCCCGGGGGGTGAACTCGGGTTTGGCATGGCAGCCGGGCAGACTGATGCCTAGACCAAGCGCAAAGGAGACGAGAGGAACGGCTCGGGCGGGTTTTGAGACTCGAGTTTTGCGAAGATTGGCTAGGATTAGAGATCCTCCAGAAGCACTGGTTAAAGTTCCGGCCGAAGCAAGCAGATGCCTTGGGCTATTTTATCCGCCGTTTGACCGGTATTCTTGTCCTACGCTGCTTCCCTGCCGCCTGGATATGCGAGGCACAGCCGCTTGAAACCTTGAGGAGAGAATGACTGAAGATATTGAAAACCTGACTCCCCTGCCCCATGCCGCGCAGAACCGGTGCTTTGGTTGCGGAGAGGCCAATGCGACCGGGCTGCGTCTAGAGTTCCTGCTGGCGGAGAACGGGTCGGTGGTGTGCCTTCCGACCGTTGCGGCGGTGTTTGAGGGGCATCCGGGGCTTTTGCACGGCGGGGTGATCGCAACTCTGCTGGACGAGGCGATGAGCAAGGCCGTCCGGGCGCGGGGGCTGACAGCAATGACACGGCAGATGGAGGTGGAGTTCCTGCGCCCGGTTCCGTCTGGAACGGCGATCCGGATCGAGGGGCAGGTGGTGCGCGAGGACGGGCGCAAGCACTGGACCGAGGCCAGGATTCTGAATGCCGGCGGGAAGATTTTGGCAACGGCGAAGGGACTGTTCGTGGAAGTGCGCGCCAGCAGATTGGCGGCAGGGCAGCCCGAGGACCGCCCTGCCGAGGAGTAACTGGCCTGGTTTTAGTGGATCATGTTGATGGTTTCCTGCGTGATGGTGTCGAAGGTGGTAATGGCTTTAGAGTTGGCCTCGAAGGCCCGTTGGGCGATGATCAGGTTGGAGAACTCGGCAGAGATGTTGACGTTGGACATCTCGAGGGCTGAGTCCTTGATTGTACCCAGGCCATCGGTTCCCGACACACCAATGGACGCCGCGCCGCTGGCTGTTGTGGTTGCGTAGTCGCCACTCCCCTGAAGAGCCAACCCCTGCAGATTGGTGACATTGGCCAGCGCCAGTTGACCAACGGCCTGCGTTTGGCCATTTGAGTAAGAGGCCGTCACGGTACCGTCCGAGCCGATTGCGAATCCCTGGTAGGCGCCGCTCGGATAGCCGTTCTGCGTAGGCGCTGTAACCGAGGATGTTCCGGCGACCTGACCGATGGTCGACGTGCCACTTGAGCCCAGAAGATCCCAGGTCATACTGAGTGGCGATGCTCCGTCGCTGAGTCCAGTGAAGGAGATGCCACTTACGTTGGCTGCTGGACTGACCAGAGTACCGCTCGAATTGAAAGTGAGGTCCCCGGCAGCGTTGGCCGAGGCCACCGGATCCTGGATCAGGCTTCCCGATGTCGAGATGTTGGCGCCAACGATGCTCAATTGTCCTGCGGCCGTGGCCGAGACAGTTGTCCCGGTGATGCCCGCAGCCGTCAGCGCATTTGTGAGCGCCGTCGCGTAGCTGGTCAGAGTCATTCCGGCGGTGACTGTGGGCGCAATGGTGGTTGCGGTGGCGCCAGTGGTCGTCAATCCGCTAATGGTCAAGTTGGATCCGGGATCGACCGTGGCGAGCTGGCCGGCGCTGGAGCCGAAGCTATAACTTATGGTGGTCGCAGTCAGGTCCTGGCTGGCGGTGCCGGCGGTTTTGAGAGTCGCCGCAGGTCCGACGATGGAGAGTTTGCCGCCGAGAGCTGTCACCGAGACTCCGTCTGGGCCGGTGTTGATGCCGGCCTTCGTGAGCTCGTTGTTCAGAGCCGCAGCATATTGGGCGACCGTTTCGCCGGGAGTAACGGTTGGCGGAGCAGTGATGGCCGTAGGCGGAGTTCCGCTCACGGTGGGCCCGACGATGGTTAGACTGGTGAGCTGATTTACTGTGGCGCTGGGGCCGAAGTCGTAGTTGATGGTTGTGTCTGCCAGCCCTTGTTTGACAGCGCCACTGAGTGTGACGTTGGCGCCTGCGATGGTCAGTTGACCGTTTGTGGAGGAGACTTGCACGTTCGCGATGCCAGCCGCCGAGAGCGCGCTGTTCAGCGCCGTGGCATACTGCGCGACTGTTTCACCGGTGGAGACGGCAGGCGCGGTGATCGTGGCTGTCGTACCGCTGGCTGTTTGCCCGGCAATGGTCAGGTTGGTCGTGGGATCGACAGTAGCGTTGGTTTCAAAGCTGTAATTGCTGGTTGTCCCGAGCATGTTCTGACTCACGGTGCCCGCGATCGTCGCGGTGTCGGGACCTACGATGGACAAGACTCCTTTTGAGGCCGTGACAGTGATGCCAGTGATTTTGTGCGCAGTCAACTGACTCTGGATCTCGGAAGCATACTGCGACACCGATTCGCCGGCGGGGTTCGTTGGCGTGACGGTAATGGTTGTGGAACCGCCTGATGTGGTCGGCCCGGAGATGGTGAGACTGGTCGTGGGACCGACGGTGGCTTGCGTGGTCAGTCCTGTGTTGGGATCGGTGTATGACCCAAAGTCGTAGTTGCTCTGTGTCCCAGTGAAATCCTGAGTGACCTTGCCGTTGATTGCCATGTTCGCCGGACCGGTGATGGACAACTGGCCGTTGTTGGCTTGAACCGTCACGTCGTTAATGCCAGCCGAGGTCAGGGCGGATGAGAGAGCTGTTGCATAGCTCGAGACGGATTGACTACTGGTGAATGCGGGCGCGGAAACAGGGCCCAGGGCTCCTTCGGTGATATTCAACGTCGTATTGGGGTCGACCGAGGCCACGGCTCCATTGCTGGTGACGAAGTTGTAATTGGTAGTCGCCATCGCAACATCCTGCTTAATGCTGTTGCTGACAGCGAAATTGCCGGTCGCCCCGGTGATGGTAAGCGATTTTGTAACGTCATTGCCTACGACTGTAACGCCATGGCCGCTTGTCAGTGCATTGAGCGCGCTGGCATAGGCCGAGACGGCTTCACCGGCTGTGGGAGTGATGGAGTATGTGCTAGCCGCAATCGTAATCCCGAGGTTTGTTCCGGCGTCGAGCAAGCCTGTTGGGGCAAAGCTGTAGGTATCGACAGTTGTTCCAGGAGTCGTGGTCGAATCCGAGACCATGGTGACGGCGGGGTTGGTTGACGTTGCCTGAACCGGCGCTGCCGCGATCAGGGGTGGTGTCGCTGCGGCTGCGACTGGGGTTGTTGCCGTAACAGAACTTGCGATCGTCGTTCCCAGGATGTCCTGATTGACATTGCCGGCGATGGTCATGCCGGAAGGGCCGGAGAACGACAAGACTCCGCCGGCTCCCGAGACCGACACACCGGTGATGCCGTTGGAGTTCAGTTGTGCGCTTATGTCCGCTGCATATTGCAGCACGGTTTCACCCGCGGGCTTGGCTGCGATGACGACAGGGGTCGAGATGCCGGTTGTGTTTTTTGCGGTGATGGTCAGGCTCGTCGAGGGATCAACCTGGGCAAGCGTTGATTTTCCTGTTGCGGGATCGGTGTAGGTGCCAAAGGTATAGTCTGTCGTTTGTCCGGTGAAGTCCTGGACCACGTTGGTGGCGTTGCCTATGGTCATGGTCGTCGGTCCAGTGAGCGTAATCTTGCCATTCGTTCCTGGAGAGACGGCGACACCGGTGATATTTGCAGTGGCGAGCGCGCCTCGAATATCGGAAGCGAATTGCTGAACCGTCTCCCCGGCAGGGTTCGCCGTCACGGTAACCGGAACCACGGCGCCGGTGGTGTTCTGAGCGTTGATCGTGATGGTGGTCGCGGGATCGACCGTGGCCATTGCGCCGTTGCTGGTGGCAAAGTTGTAGCTGATGCTGTTACCGGTGAAGTCCTGCGCCAGGCTGTTGGATGTGGTCAGAGAAGCGGGCCCAACGATCGATATCTGACCTGGAGCCGGAGACGTAAGTGTCACACCCACGATCCCGGACCCAGTGAGTGCCGTTTGAAGGTCGGTTACATAATCCGCCACCGTTTCCGGCGCGGATCCTCCACCGTAAGTGAACACCACCGGAGGGGTGGATACGGGATTGCCGCCTGCATCAAGCCCGCTTAACGTGAATGCAGTTGAGCTCGGGTTGACCGTCGCCACCGCGCCGTTACTGGTTGGGAAGTTATAGATGAATGTACCGGCGGGTGAGCCGGGTTGAGCCACCACGGAATCATTTGTGACAGTTGCCGGAACCGCCGCGGCCGGGGTTAGCACCGGAGTCATCTGCGTTGTGACCGGCGCAGCCGCCGACACGGGATTCGGAACAGTCGTCGTGGGCACAGCCGCCGCGGTTATGGCAGTGACCGAGGTTGCTACCGGCGCATCTGCCGTAAGCGGGATAGTCGCCGCCGCAGCAGGAGTCGCCGGAGCGGCGCTGAGGGTATCGGGCAGTGAGATGCTGTAGGACCACTGGTTGGTTCCTATCTTTGTGTAGTTGACGGTGGCCTGGTAGCTGTTGCCCAGCGAATCGTAGACACCAACCTGGCCTGTAACCGTGGCACCAATTGCGGCTGTGGAATCGAGGTTGGCAGTCATTCCAAAGGTTGTGGTCGCCTGCGGCTGCTGAACATCTCCGGTCACAGGGATACTGATGGGCGTCAGGGTTCCACTGGTGTTCACGACGCCTTTCAAGGCCGGATATCCCATGACATCGAGTCCCCCCGCAGTGACGAGATTACCGTTGGCGGCCTGGGTGAAGGTTCCGTCGCGCGTGAGAAGGTTGGTGCCGCCGTTGTTGACGACAAAGAAGCCGTTGCCGTCCAGGGCTACGTCGGAAGACGTGGTGCCGCTGGTGTCATACGACCCTTGCGTGAAATCAACCGAATTGGAAGCGACCTTGACGCCCC
>Ga0182013_10008601_pt1 | contig 10949 bp, 13 predicted proteins | sample 612S2MmetaG_FD_120487 | JGI IMG/M metagenome (GOLD analysis project Ga0182013, IMG submission 120487) | Permafrost microbial communities from Stordalen Mire, Sweden - 612S2M metaG | ecosystem: Environmental > Terrestrial > Soil > Wetlands > Permafrost | place: Sweden: Stordalen | collected...
AATGACGTCACTGATTCAGGCACAACGGGCCTACGAGCTCAACAGCAAGGTCATTCAGGCCGCCGATGAGATGCTGCAGACAACAAATCAGGTGCGTTGAACCATGTTTATAATGATGCGAAATGCGGCCATTGGATCTCTCTTTGTCTGTTTAGTCGGTCCCCGGGCGGTGGCGGAGGATGCTTGGGTCGCGACCCATAACCTGATGCCGGGAGACATTTTGCAGAGTGGCGATATGGATGCTCAGCCCATGGACCGGCCGGTACCCGATGCGCTGCCGCCAACCCGTCAGCTGGCCGGTCTTGAGGTAAAGCGCCGGATATATCTCGGCCATTCCATCGGATCTCGCGACGTCGGATCACCCACGCTGGTGAAGGTGAATATGCCTGTCGAGGTCCATTGGGAATCCGGCTCGCTGATTTTGATCATGCAGGGCAACGCGATGGATCCAGGTGCAGTCGGCGATCAGATCCGCGTCCTCAATCCAACGACGTCCAGAATGGTCCGCGGCACCGTCACTGCCGACGGGACTGTCGAAGTCAGGAGTGAGCCATGAAACGGATTGGCTTGGTCACTCTATGGCTTTTGGGAGGGACGCTTCCTCTTGCCGGGTGCGACACTTGGGATTCGTTCCAAAAGCCACCGAATTTGAGCGCTCCCGGCAGTATCGATAATATTCCTGTCACATCTCGTGCAAGTCAGCCGATTGTGGCCGCCAATGTCGATCCGCTGCCTCCGGCTTCACGCGGCGCGTTGTGGCGTCCCGGGTCCAAGACGTTTTTTCGAGATCCCCGCGCGCGCGCCGTAGGCGATTTGCTGACCGTGGCAGTCAATCTGCAAGAGCAGGCCGAGTTCGCCAACCAGACCAACCTGGCGCGCACGAATTCCAACAATATGACGATATCGAATTTTCTCGGTCTGCCAACGCTTTTAGGACATGCGATCCCCGGATTCGACCCGAATATCAATACGACCGGTGCGAGCAGCAGTGTCGGCCAAGGCGACATCAAGCGCACCGAGAGCATCGTCGTTAACGTCGCTGCGACAGTTGTCGCCAAGTTGCCGAACGGCAATTTTGAAATCGCGGGAAGCCAGGAGATCGAACTAAACAACGAGATGCGGCAACTGCAGTTACGCGGCATCGTCAGACCCGAAGACGTTCGCTCGGACAATACAATTCCATCGGAAAAAATTGCTGATGCGCGGATTGAATATGGCGGCCGGGGCGTCTCATCGACCATTCAGCGGCCGGCCTGGGGCCAGGATCTTCTGAGCCGCCTTCAACCCTTCTAGGATTCACGCAAATTTAAAGGATATAAGCCATGTCACCATTCAGCCGCCGCCAGCTCCTCCTGTTCTGCGCCATCTCAGTGCTGCCAATCGGCCAGTACGCTGGACCGGCGAGTGCTGAAGAGGAGACACCCGGTCCACCCAAGCCGGTTTTCGTGGTGCTGGGTGAGTTTACGGTGAACCTCCACGATAAAGATGCCCAATTCGGATTTATCGTTGTCGGTGTGACCCTGGAAGTGGCTCCCGAAATGGCCAATGCCATAAAAGATGTGGTCCCGCGCCTGAAGGAAGCCCTAACACGTCGTTTGATGGCGCTGGCCGATCACGGCTCGCTGACCCCCGGCGAGACGGATCCTGTGATCCTCAAGGCCTCTTTGGCGGATGCGCTTCAGAAAATAAATCCTGACGGGATTCGCGATGTGCTCATTACCCGCCTGCTTTACGGCTGAATATATAGGGCCGGCGCGCTCAGCGCGCGCCGGCTACCATCTCTTAATTTGCTGACGTTACGCCGTTTGCGGCAACGGTCTGTCCGTTTTGCAGTTGCAGATTCCAACTGCCGGTTGCGCCTTGCGTAACGCTGGCCACCACGTCGGTCGTGGTCAAAGTTCCAGCGGAGCTTGTCGATCCCGATGTTTGGCCGGCGGGGGTTCCTACCAACGCCACGCTATACTGACCAGCCGGTAAGGTGTTGCCTTGCCCATCGGTGCCATCGAACGTAACAGAACCGGTCGTGCCGCTGACGGGCAGGGAGGCAACCAGATTTCCTGATGCGTTTGTTACTGCAATATAGGGGTTCGTGAGGGCCGCGTTCGTGATGTTGTAGGTCAGCGGTACCGAAACCGATCCCGAAGTTGGTACGGTTAGGGTCGATGGTGTCGCTGTAACTGTATTATTGATCAATCCGGAATACTGTCCCAAGGCCATGCCGTTGAGGGAGCTCGATATTGAGGTCAAGGTTGTGTTGCTCTGGGTCAATTGCTCAACCGTCGAGAACTGGGCGAGCTGAGTGACGAATTGTGTCGGATCCGTCGGCTGTGTCGGATCCTGATTTTGTAGCTCCGTCGTCAGGAGGGTCAGGAATTGATTCTCCTGTGTCTGACCTGCCAACGCTCCGATCTGGGTCGTGGCCGGCGTAACTGACGCCGCACTGCTGGACTGTGATACCGCTGAAACGCTACTCATGAGAACTGCCTTCCGTGTGATTCAAGCAATGATATTGACCAGGTTATCGCCTAGGAAAATGGTGCGGGCTTGCGGATCGCTCGCCCCGTCATCCGATTGAAGTGAGCCTGAAAAGCCGGTCTGTTCGGGGACCGTCGTAGGAGTTTGGCTGTAGCGTAAGTCCAAGCCACCGGAGCCGAGATTGATCCCGGCTTGGCTGAACTGTTGTTCCAGCGCCGCACGGTCTTGGTTGAACGCCTGAAATGTTTCCTGGCGGCCGACAACCATCTGTACATCGACACTATTGCCATGAAACGCCAGCTTTACGGCAACATGGCCCAACTCAGCGGGATGCAAATCGATTGTCAGAGTATCTTCACCTGAAGCAATAGCGCGGCTGATTCGCAAGGCCACAGCTCGGTTCGCTCCGGCCGTCGCCGCCGAGTTCAGCGGTGCCGGGGCGAGGGGAACGGTTGATGCGGCGACTGCCTCGATCCCGGCCGGTTGTGCCGGCGGGTTGCTCCCGGCTACGCTTATCAAATTGGACAGGGAAGTATCCCCTGGGACGGTATTGCTTATGCCCGGGTCGATGGCGCTGGTCTTGGCGGCAGTGAGACTTGACGCTGACGATAATGCTACGGCCGTTGCCGGTTGGTCGCTCAAATCGGCTAACTGCACGATTGGCAAGTTCGCCGAGTTCCCGTCCTGATCGCTATCGGCTGCGGTTGAAGACCCGTCTGAGGGGACGGCTTTGCGTCCGGCGACCCGTTGCTCCGATCCCAATGCGGCCTTGCTAGGGGATGCAGCGGCCTGTAGCGGCGCGGCGATTTGGGGCGATATCGCAATAGGCGACGGTGCGCTTGGAGCCGCCGTCACAGGAACCGTAGTCCCAGGAGGCACCATTCCAGGAGCCACCATTCCAGGAACCTGCGTTCCAGACGCTATCGTCGCTGCGTTTTCTGTACCGAGATCATATTCTGGAGTTTCGCATAATTTTTTACCCGCCTCGGCGTCCTGGGACGATGCAGTCGGTGGGGTGGTGGAACTCGCGACGGCGGACAGCGGCTGCACCAGGGTCATCGTCGATGGCGGCGAGGTCTGAGCGGCGGCTGTTTGACTTTCGGCGCTCGGATTGCCATTGGCCGGCTTGCGGGCTGGCTGTTGTCCTGGCAGTGCGGTGCGATTAGTCAGGCTTTTTGTCAGCGCGGTCGAATTCCCCTGACCTTGAAGTGATGTAACGGTGCCCGGTGATGGGGCATCTTTCTGCGCCAATCGGCCTGGTGCAGAGTCCAGGAAAGCAGCGAAGCTCTCCGCCGGTGGAGAGGACGCCGGCTTTTGATTGGGCGCATTATTGAGGCCATTTACCTCAAAGGCCGCCGCCCCGGACATTGCCATGCGCGCCACCTTAGCCCATGACGGCTGCGATTTTGGCCTTCAGTACGTCCGCTGTGAACGGTTTTACAATATAATTGTTCACGCCCGCTTTTTTGGCCTCGATCACATTCTCGGTTTTGCTCTCGGCGGTGACCATGATGAAGGGGGTACCTGCGACCCTCGCATCGTTGCGAACCCTTTGGATCAGCTCGAGCCCCGTGACAGGCTCCATGTTCCAATCGGCAATAACCAAATCGAACTTTGAATTTCTGAGCTTCTCGTAAGCCTCGGCGCCGTTTTCGGCTTTTTCGACTTCCGAAATTCCAATTTTATTAAGGAGATTTCGCAAAATTCGGCGCATGCTTGGGAAGTCGTCAACGACTAGGATTCTCATGGTTTCTCCATACGTAGGCCAGCCAAATGGAAAAGCGGCTAGAGGTATTTAGCATTATTGTAGATTTTCGCAATAAAAAAATATAGCCTGGCCCCGTGCCATGAAATGATGAGTTCGTAGGGTTGAAATGGATGAATGCGTCCCAGATTTCCTGATTGAGGTCGTTCAGGCTCTGAACTCCCTCGATGCAGATCTCGGAAAACTAGAGGAAAGGCCAGTAGATGCCGCGCTGATCTCTAACGCATTTCGCATGTTTCACAATATCAAAGGAACCTGCGGATTTCTCGGATTGTCCAAAATGGGACAGATATGCCATGCGACTGAGGGAATGCTCAGCCTCGTGCGTTCGCGCGCGCTGCCGCCGACTCCATATATAATCGCGACATTGAGACGGTCCGTCGCCGCGATGCGATCAATTGTCGAGGCTATCGAGTCATCTGGTGACGAAGGCGATAGTGACGGGGGCTTGTTGGCCGAGTTGTGCGCTCTGCACTCGCCAGCTCTTTCCCAGAACGCATCGATTGATCCGATTTCGTTGCAGGCGCTCTTCGCGACGACGTCAGGACCGCCGGATCCATCTTTGCCACCGGTGGCTGGTGTCACTTCGTCCGCTATGGGTCGGGATCCTCTCGTCCAAATGCATGAAGGATTCCCGTCCACGGGGACGAGCGGACAGCGGATAGGCGACATTTGGTCCATGCTTGCACGCGTTACGCGCGACCTGGCGAGTAAGCTTGGAAAGAAGATCGCGCTTGTACAGGAGGGGGCCGATATCGAACTAAACCGGCAGGTCCTGAATCTGATAAGGGATCCCCTCATTCACCTTGTGCGCAATGCCGCAGATCACGGACTGGAGTTGCCCGAGGTTCGTCAGGCCTCGGGCAAATCACGGGTGGGACAGATCCGCTTGCGAGCGTTCTATGACGGCGATTTTGTCGTCATCGCGATTGAGGATGATGGGCGAGGGCTCGATGCTGAGATGATTCGCCGCAAAGCGGCGGAACATCGGTTGGCTACAGAAACCGAATTGCTCGCAATGTCAGACCGAATTGTTTTCCGCTTCGTTCTCCTGCCGGGCTTTTCGACGCTCGACGAGGTAACCAGCATATCCGGGCGGGGCGTTGGGTTGGATGTCGTACGGAACAATGTCGAAGCTATTGGCGGCGACGTAGGCATCGAATCTTGGCCGAACAAAGGGACCTCGTTTTCGATCAGGATTCCGATGCATCGCGAGATTTATCCGTCGCTGGTCCCGAGTGGTTCCAACGCCAGTGCCTCAGCCAGTGAAATAATCGCAGTTCTTTGAATTCAGCTACTTCGCCTCTACCGGATATCGAAAATCGCGCTTTGCGAAAAGTTAAAAGTTCCTCGCCAATTCGGTGCTCCGGCTTAACTGCGGTATGATTGATCTGTCTGGTCGAGCGCTCGAATTAGGGCCGGCCACTCCAGAAAACCGTAGGATTTGGCCTTTTGAGCCGCTCCGGGGCTGGCGTTCTTTTCCAGCGTTGCCTCGGCGTCGATATAGGTCTGGCGGGTCTTCTCGATGATCTCCAGAGGAGGAACCTCCAGCTCGCGATTGCACGATAGCGCGTCAATCTGGATCTGGCAGGCACGCTCAAGCCAATAGATGGCGTTGAATGCCTGAGGAATGCTTTCTGCGCAAACCATTAGCCCGTGATTGCGCAATATCATCGCGTTCCTGTTACCCAGATGAGCCGACAGCCTGGCGCATTCGTCCGTATCGATCGTGACCCCTTCATAGTCATGATATGCGATGTCGCTGAAGCGCATGGCGGTTTGCGAAATTGGCAGCAAGCCGCATTTCAACGCCGAAACTGCCATGCCCGCACGCGTATGGGTGTGGATGACGCAATGCACATCAGGTCTCGCTGCATGGACAGCGCTGTGAATAGTAAAGCCCCCCATATTGACTGAATAGGCATCGTCGCTCTTCGAGATAATCGTCCCGTTCAGATTCACTTTGATCAGGGTCGACGCAGTAATCTGCGTATAGAGCAAGCCATAGGGGTTGATCAGGAAATGCTCGGTACCGGGAATCCGCGCTGAAATATGATTGTAGATCATATCGGTCATGCCAAACCGATCCATCAGTCGGTAGCATGCCGCGAGATTGACCCGCAGATCCCATTCTTCGGGGCTGATCCGGTCGTCTGAATTGTGCAGGAAACTGCTTGCCGCCAGCTTTGCCATGCTCACCCCCCAAGTCGCGTCCCTTGCGATCGAAATTATCTCATCCCAGTGCCGCTTCATAGGTGCACAATCCTCCACCGTCCCGCTTCCATATCGCGCTGTTTCCCGCCACTATCGGGAAAACGGCGAAGGGCCGAAAGAAACGGACAGGGGAAAGCATGACGCCGCTCATCATCGAAGCCGCAATCAACGGCAATACGCCCAGATCGCACAACCCGCATGTTCCTTATACGCCTGAGGAAGTTGCTGCCGACGCACTCGAGTGCATAGCCGCAGGGGCAAGCGTCATCCATAGTCATATCGAAAAACTGACAGTATTGGGCCAGCCCGCAACCGATCGATATCTCGCTGCCTATCGAGCAATCATTGCGACCGAGCCAGATGCGATTCTCTGCCCCACAGCTGGGGCCGGTGGTACGCTCAAGGAGCGTTGGGAACACACCGAGCTGATGGCTCAGTCCGGTCTGATTCGAATGAGCGTGCTCGATCCAGGTTCGATCAATATGGCGAATTCAGGCGAAAACGGTCTGCCGGGAAGCTTTCGCGCGGTCTACTCCGTGCCATTTGAGGAGATTGAATATCTGCTCGACCTCATGGGCCGGCACCGTCTTGGACCATCGATCGCGATTTACGACCCTTCCTATCTACAGACGACTTTGGCCTATCATCGCGCCGGCCGCTTGCCGTCCGGGGCGATGGTGAAATTTTATTTTGCCGGGGATTACAACTTCATGGATTTCAAGAAAGGCGGATTCAAGTTTTTCAGCATGAATCCGACACGTAAGGCACTCGAAGCCTATGTCGAAATGATCGAGGGTAGTGGTTTGCCTTGGTCAGTTGCAGTGCCGGGCGGGGATGTCACCGCAAGTGGTTTGACGCGCATGGCTATCGAGCAAGGCGGTCATGTTCGGATCGGCATGGAAGACCATGCTGCAGATCGTACGCCCACCAATCGCGAATTGATCGAGGAGGTTGTCGCGATTGCCCGAGAAGTGGGTCGCCCGGTTGCCGATTCACGCACCGCAGCAGAGATATTAGGTCTGCCCAGGCGATGATTTTCCTATAGAACTCAACTCGTATCAATCGAGGGTACCAGAACATGTCGCTCTACGCCTTGCTGAAATCGAAGGGTCCCACCGGGTTCGGCTATGGCTCAACTGCAGAAGACGTTACCGCCGGGCTGTCTCTCGTCGGAAAAACGATCCTAGTGACGGGATGCAATTCGGGTCTAGGTTTCGAATCAATGCGTGTGCTCGCTGCCCGCGGCGCCCATGTTATCGGGACTGCGCGAACAGAAGCGAAGGCCCGAGAGGCCGCAACCAAAGTTGGCGGAAAGGTGACCGGCTTGGCATGCGAATTGGCTGACCCGGCGTCTGTACGTGCCTGTGTTGCGGCGGTTCAGAAATTGGGAGTCCCGCTTGATGCGGTGATTGCCAATGCGGGGATCATGGCTCTGCCTAAGCTGAACCAGGCTTTTGGCTATGAGTTGCAATTCTTCACCAACCATATCGGCCATTTCATTCTGGTCACCGGCCTGCTCGATCGACTGTCGGATGATGGCCGGGTCGTAATGCTGAGCAGTGCGGCGCATTTGATGGCACCAAAGGAGGGTATTCAATTCGACAATCTGTCGGGCGAGCGCGGCTACAAGGGGTGGACCGCTTATGGTCAATCCAAAATCGCGAACTTACTTTTCGCTAAGGAATTGGCTCGCCGATTTATCGGATCCAAAAGGACTGCAAACGCAGTGCATCCCGGTGTCATCAACACTAATCTGGGGCGGCATATGTCGATACCGGCCATAATCGGTAAGATCGGCTATGGCATTGCTGATGCTCTTTTTCTCAAGACTGTAGGGCAGGGGGCGTCGACCGAGTGTTATGTCGCGGTAAATCCTGCCGCTGCGACGGTTTCGGGCCAATATTGGGCCGACAACAACGTCGCCAAGCCACGCCCAGATGCCGAAGATCCCGCCTTAGCGGCCAAGCTGTGGGAAGTTTCCGAGAAAATCGTCGCCGGATTGGCGTAAGGGTCAGATTTTGCGCGCTCGAAAGGGACCTAACTTGAGACCGAAAACAGGTCAGTAGGTAGAGCGATATCATAGGCTATACTGACGTTCAGATAATCAAGCGGCTCGCTCAAGGGCCGTTCATAGGGAGGTTAATTTGACTGTGAAAATTGAGTGGCCGCGTTTCCTGATCGTCACGATCATTCTGTCTATTGTGATTTTCGTGCTGGATATCGCTTTTCACCAGCATCTGGCGCCGAAGATTTTCGGCGACTATCCCGCAGCGGATTATCCGTCCCGGCCGGCTGAAGGCATAACACCTACCTTATTCGGATTCCTGTTCCTGACCTACGTCACACAGATGCCAATGTTCTGCTACCTATTCCTGCGCCTTTACGCGCAGCGCAGCGTCGGCAATGCTATTTGGTGGGGCATCTGGGGCGGGTTTTTCGTCGTCATTCCGAACATGCAATTCTTTGTCGCGGTCGATCACACAACTTGGAAGATGCTGATTATTCAAGTGATCGAAGGTATCTTCCTCATGGCGCTTCTTACCGCGTTGTTCTCCCTGTTCTACAAGCCAAAATCTGCGTGAACTAACCGCATAGCTTAATTCACTGTATGGTCTTGGCCGTGAGAGCGGCGATGACGAGACCATAAATGAAGTTTGACCAAATTGGCGTTGCAGCCCCGACCCTAAAGCGGGATCCTCTAAGGCTCCCGACCGAATTGGGTCGGAGCCGTAATGGCAAGCGGCTGTGGGTCAGGTACAGTCAAACGGCGTCTGATATCAGCGATCACAGGCTTCTCTATAAGATTGGAAACAACCACTCCGCCGATTGCAGCGCCGCTCACAAGCAAAATGTAAGCTACCCATGCCGACAAGGCTGTATCCAGCTTGAGGAGTAGGAGTACCTGCCAAATCGCACCAATCACCAAGAGATGCACCAAGTAGATTGAGTAGGATGCACTGCCCAGGATTGTTAATATTCTAGGTACAACGAAGCCGCCGCTTCTTTCCCAGGAGACTAACCCCACGACCATTGAGGTCGCGGCGAAGCCATAAGCCAAATGGGTGAAAATGCTAAAGTTTGACACCGTTCTGGTGTCTTCCGCGACGCCTACGCTGATGAAAGCTACGAGTCCGATCATTAGTGCTAAACGAGGGGTGGCAAATTTAACACGGCCGGTTAGCCAAGCGGCACCCATTCCCATGAAAAATTCGAAATTGAAATACGATCTTAACTTAACAAGCAGACCGAAATCATAACTAATCGGATGCACTTGGAGGCCGATAAGCAGAGCCAGCCAAGCTGCGAAGATGATCAACCCAACTCGCTGCTTCCAAATTAAAAACGCAAAAATCGTGTAGAAGAGCATTTCCTGTTGGAGGGTCCATGCCACGTTCACGACCGGAAAATCCACTGTGGGTAGTAACATAAGCGAAGTAACTATGCTCTCGGGTGTGGGGAATGGATGGTTTGATAGTCCTGCCGCAACGAGTGCCAATGCCGTGGCGATCCAATAAAGCGGATATATGCGGGTGACGCGACGTTCAACATAGCGCAACAAGCGCGCAGGCCGTCCAATGTCATTTTGATGCGCATGAAAGATTATAAATCCGCTAAGTACAAAGAAAAAATCAACGCCAGCGTGACCGAAACTGAATATTTTCCCTAGGGGAAAAGAACCATAGGCCAGAAAGCAATGTTGCCCAGCGTGACGCAGAACAACGAGCAACGCTGCAACGCCACGTCCAGCCTCCAGGCCCGAAAGTTTAGATGCTTGGGCGGTCGCTGGGGCAGCAGAAGGGTTATCAGCCAAAGCGAATTTCATCCCTAAGCGCAGAACCGGAAGCGGTTAAGTTTAATGCGCCGCCAAAAGTAGAAAATATTCGCCAACCTCGCCGCGTATCGCGGTAACTTCCAAATGCATCATGAAGGGTTGTGCGGCATGAGTACAACGGCAAATCAATCGAGTGGGACGCCAGTCTTTCGGCGCGATGCATATTTTTATCCGACTTGCGGTCTTTTGATTACGTCAGCTTTGCTTTTTCGATGGATGGCTCTGCCGTTCCAAAGCCACGACATGCAGGACTTTTTGCTGCCCTGGTTCGATTATATCGTGACGCATAGTCGCTTTGCGGCGCTTTCCGACAATTTCTACAATTACACTCCACCGTACATCTATATGTTGGCCAGCGTTTCCTATCTCGATGGCGCAATCGATAGGGTAACGCAGATAAAGTCGATATCGTTATTGTTCGACGGCATTAGCGCATTTTTAGTTTACAGGATCATTTTACTGGTTCTCCAAGATGTACGGTTAGCTTTTCTGTGTTACTTACTGTTCCTGAATTTACCAACGTTGATTTTAAATGGTGCGCTTGAGGCTTATCCCGTTGTCCCATGTTGATCTAAATGTGGTATCCTGACCCGGATTCGCCACGGGAACGGTGGCTATGACGGAACCGCCGATGGCCAGAGCACTATCGCTTACAGAATTCCA
>Ga0182013_10008606_pt1 | contig 10945 bp, 4 predicted proteins | sample 612S2MmetaG_FD_120487 | JGI IMG/M metagenome (GOLD analysis project Ga0182013, IMG submission 120487) | Permafrost microbial communities from Stordalen Mire, Sweden - 612S2M metaG | ecosystem: Environmental > Terrestrial > Soil > Wetlands > Permafrost | place: Sweden: Stordalen | collected...
ATAAACATCAAGCGGGACAGCCGAGCGTTGGTTGGAGCGAGCCGCCGGCGATGTTGTTTCAAGAGAATGCTGCGATGGCTAGCGCAGCCTTTGGAGTGCGGATTGGTGCGATTATCCCTGGTGCGGCAGCCGATCTGATCGTGGTGGATTACGAACCGCCGACTCCAATGCTCGCCGCAAATGTCGACAGCCACATCCTCTTCGGCGTCTCGGGACGCTCCGTCGATACAACCATCGTTGGCGGCCACATACTGATGTGCAATCGAAGACTGCCGGGAGTAGACGTGCAGGAATTAATGTCCAGGGCACGCGTAGCCGCGAAAGCGCTGTGGCAGCGATTCTAGAAGTATAGGAGGGCGAACCATTTGGTCCGCCCTCCTATGTTCTATGTTGCAGGAGTGGATGCAGGCGTGGGCCAGGTGAGTTAAACGCTGACCAGTTCGATCCCCGTACCTTTGCCGAGGTTGCGGCTGTATCTCTTCTCGGCGGCGTTGTTCCAGTGCTCGTGAACGCCCAGGCTGGCGAGCGATTTGCCAGTCTTCGCGGGATCGTAGACCGTCTTCGAGGGCGCCTCGTGAGCCAGCGCCATCTCGTGGAGGTAATTCTCCACCGCGCCGGTGACGATGGCTCCCAGGGTTGGCTCGTTGCGCAGGAAATCCAGTGCGACCGAGTCGATGGCGACTCCGTCCTGCGAGGCAAACACGCTGGAGGTCCAATGCCCGTTGAAGGGCGCACTCTCCCACTTACAGACCGGCGCGAGGCGGAACTCGTTGTGCTGCGTCGCGTACAAACCGTCAATGATGTAGAGCACCGTCTTGCCGCCAACTTGCGGATGCCCATTCATATCCACGAGCCCATTGTAGGAACCCATTCCCTGAGCCGCAGGTCCACGGCCTCCGGATTTCACAGCTAAATACGGATGCACATAGCGGGCGCCAGCTGAACCGTCCGCGAGTAGGATTGTCCCCTGGTGATTCTTTGCGGTGACTGTCATGCCCGCCATGGTGTGGCCTTTGAGGCCGGCTACGTTGATCATGTAGTCGGCCTGGGTGAGGCAGGTGGGCAGGAAAAAAGTAAGGTCACCCTTGGCGAAGACCAGCGAGTGGGTCTTGTCGACCGCGGCCTTCTCGCGGCCATCGGTACCGGTGGAGTCGACAAAGTGGACGCCGGGAAACTCCTTGGTGCAGCGGTCGAAGATGGTGGCTGGGACGTCGCGGATGGCGTCGAAGAAGGTGATGTCGGCAGGCGCGATCCCAGCCCGCTGGACGAGTTGCCGAAGCAGCGCGTGGGCAAGTTGAGGCGCAATGTAGGATGCGTTAGCTCCGTCGCCATGGTCGTGGACCTGGTTCAGGTTGAGCTTGACAGCGATTTTCTCGCCCTTCTTGTAGCCCACCGCGCCCTTGCCGCTGCGCTTATTGAAGTCGGTGAAGATTTTGTTCCAGGCAGCCTTGTCGGTGGAGGTGTCACCAACCGAGCGGATGGTGGCCGAAAGCATCTGCGCGACGAGCTCCGGGTGGGTATTGCTGTCGTCCCACCAGCCCGGTGCGTTGGTTAGCCCGTCCCAGTTCGTGGCTTTGGGATCATGGGCCCACGCGACGCGGCCCGCCTTGACACCGAAGGCCGTTCCCAGTGGCGAGTTGACCGGTTCGCTGGGAGTGAAGGTGGTTGCAGCGGCAGGCGCAGTTTGGGCGGTCTGGGCCTGCGGCAGTCGCCAGGCGGTCAGCGCCGCGGCGCCCAACACGGAGGTCTTCAGGAAATCTCTGCGCGAGGTTGGGCCGGGCTCGCGGCCGTAATCGTAGTCGAAGTCGTAATCGCGCTTCATCTTTGTGGCCCTCTGATCTTGCGCGAAATTCTAGTCAGGGCGAGGTACATGGTCAATTCAATCCGTTCGGCGGTGGGGAAAGTGACCGTCGTGAAACGCCGGCGTGCCACATGGAATTGTTGTTGCCCAGCCAGTCTGTTCTCTTAGACACTTCTGAGGTAGCAATTTGCTTCTCTTTATCCCGGCATGAACTCGATGAAACTGCTCTATAATCGAGTTCTAGCCTGCGCTCGGTCCTCGAGTCGCAGTTGTGTGGAGAGTTGGCCGAGTGGCTGAAGGCGGCGGTTTGCTAAACCGTTGTAGGACCAAAAGTTCTACCGGGGGTTCGAATCCCCCACTCTCCGCCATCAAGTCTAAAGCACTTTATAATCTGCAACTTATAGTCTAGGTGGAGCAGTATTTTGCGGTCAAATCCGTCTCTTTTCTGCAGAGAATCGCTCATGGTGGATGGAGAGGCAAAAAACGCTTGTCCATAGGTCCGGAGAAAGCCAGTGCCGGAGAAAGGCCGCCGGACCGAGGCATTTCTCCGGCGCTTCGATCCAGGACCTAAGCGGAGTAGGGCTTTCCGTTGACGATGACGTTTTCGAACTTGAGGCCGGTGACGCCGGTGCTGTTGAGCTTGTCGTTCTTGATGGTGACGTCGAAATCCTTGAAGAGGATGTCGCTGATGTCAGTCTGGCCGGGGTTGGGCCTAATGGCGCCGAAGGCGTTGTAGGTGCCCTTGATGCCGATGAAGTTGATGTTCTTGACGATAGATTTGGGCGGCTCCGCGCCCTGCAGGTCGAAGTACTGTGTCCAAGGCGCCATATTGATGATGCCGCCGGAGGGGCCTTCGGAAGTGATGTTGCGGAAGGCGATGTCCTCGTAGTGCTGCGGGGTGTCGGGGCGCAGCTTGAGGGTTGCGACGCGCACGCCGCCGGTGATCTTGCAGTCTTCGGCGATGACGTCGCGGACGATGGTGGCCTCGCTGCCGCAGGTGAGGACACCGCCGCCGCGCTTGAAGGTGCAGTTGCGGACGCGGATGTGCTCGACGGCGGGGCTGTCCTTGTCTTCCATGGCGTGCGGGCCCTTGGAGCCCTTGCAGGCGATACAGTCGTCGGTGACGGAGAAGGTGCAGCCATCCACGGTAACATTGCGCGAGCTGTCGATGTCGATACCGTCGGTGCTGGGGGCCTGGCGGTAGTCGTCGGGAACCTGGAAGTGGACGTTATGCACGAGAACGCCGTCGTTGTTGTAGAGATGGCAGTTCCAGAACTGTGAATCCTTGAAGGTTATGCCTTCGATCTTGACGTCCTTCGAACCCTCGATGAGCGCGAGCCGGGCGCGAGGCATACCGGTGTTGGTGAAGCCTTTATTTTCGGCTCGATTCTTGAAGAAGAGCTCCCATATGGGCATGCCGGCGCCATCGAGGGTGCCATCGCCGGTGAGCTGGAAGCCATCGCAGTGGGACGCGTTGATGAAGGCGGGAGTGAAGTTGTCCATGAAGTGGCCTTCGATGCGGGTGCGTTGTGCGGGGAAGTTCGCGAGGTCGGTGGAGCACTTGAGGACGGCGCCTTCGGTGAGGCGGAGGTTGACCTTTGGTTTGAAGAAGAGAGCGCCAGAGACGAAGACGCCTTTGGGGACGACAACGGTCCCTCCACCCTTGGCGGCAAGCTGATCGATGGCAGCCTGAATGGCCTTGGTATTGACGGTGGAGTCGTCGGCGACCGCGCCGGACTTGGTAATGAGGAGCTCGCGCGTCGGAGCGGCGAAGGCTTTCGCGGCGAGCGGCCAGAGAGGAGCCGAGGCGATGAGGGAGTTGAAGCAGCGGCGGGAGTAGCGCTCGATAGTCATCAGCAGATCCTTAACATTGGGGGTCGAGACCGGACAATTTCAGGTCCGGCATCTGATGATCCGCTGTTGAGAGGTTTGCTGTCCACTACGAACCAGAATGGGCGGTTTTGCCGTCGCATAACCCGCCGTCAGTCATTCGCAGTTGCTCCGCCATCCTCACCTGGACAATTATGGAATGGACATTTGTTGATTTGATCGAGAAGACGATCTATGCATGGGCTACGCTGCCAGTCGTTCTCCTGAGTGGCGCCATTTGGGGGACTCTTTCATCGATCATACCCATACCGGTTAATTGGCTGGTTTCGGAAACGCTTTCGGTTTGTATGTCGTGACTCCTCGGAGAATCATGGAGCTACGGGACTTGATCCTTCGATGCGAAAGGGGAGAAAGATGCCGGAGTCGGTCGATGGCTGGCTGCCACCAATATAGAGGTCATAGTCACCGGGACGAATGCTGCGTATACCGGTGGGTGAGACGAAGCTAAGCTGGCGCGGATTGATCGTAAGCTGAATCCTTTTGGTAGCGCCACGTGCCAGGCGCACCTTGTCAAAACCAACCAACGCACGAAGCGGTGCGCCGACAATATTCTTGGGGATGAGATAGACCTCTACTGTCTCGTCTCCGTCGCGGTTGCCAGCATTCTCAACGTCCGCTTCGACCTGGATCGAGTTGCCGGCTTTCAGGTTCGTTGTGGATAGCTGCCCATTCGAATATCTAAAGTGTGTATAGTTCAGGCCATATCCGAACGCATAGAGTGGCTGACCGGTAAAGTAACGGTACGTGCGATCCTTCATTGAGTAATCCTCAAATGCAGGGAGTTGACTGGTGGATGCGTAAAACGTGACGGGGAGCCGGCCAGATGGATTGCTGTCTCCGAAGAGCGTGTCTGCGATAGCCGTGCCTCCTGCCTCGCCGGGATACCAGGCTTCGAGGATTGCAGATGCTTTCTGTGCCGCGCTTTGAAGGGCGAGGGCGCTGCCATTCATAAGGACAATAACCAGTGGCTTGCCCGTTGTAGCCAGGGCATCGACTAGTTGCATTTGGGCTTCCGGAAGTTCGATGGCGGTGCGATCGCCCCCATCGAATCCCTTGACCTGCAGCGGCATCTCCTCGCCTTCTATTTCAGGGCTGAGGCCGAGGAACGCGACCACCACATCCGAGCTAGCCGCTGCGGCAACCGCCTGACTCCGCAGAGCGGCGGCAGGCGGGTTCCAGCCAAACGTGAGGCCGGCTCCGAAATGTGGTGCGTCGTGGATGTACTCAATGCGGATAGGATGGGGATTGGTGTCAGCAAAGGTCAGGATGAAGGGGTCGGTTGGCGCCCGACGGCCATGAGTTGGCTCATGGGAGAACGCGAAGACGAGTTTGCTATCGAGCCAGACGCGTACCGTTTCGCCATCCTCGCAGGTACTGCAGTGCGCCATGGAGAAGTCAAAGCTGATTGCTCCCGCCGCCGGCGCTCGAAAGACGCCAGTCCAGCGCACGGAAAAAGCCTTTGCGGAGATGCCGGCGACCGGCGACGCGCCATTCCAGTCAAAGTCGACTGCCGGATCAAGACGGGTGACGATCGGATTGCCGGCGAATTTCGCACCATCGAAGTAGTCTGCTTTCAACCCATGCTCGCTGACTCCCTGGTCCGTTGGGGAGAAGGCCGTCGTGGGTACAGGCACAGGAACTCCTTCAACATAGGCCGAGCCCTGGCTATAGATGATGTGACGCGGGAGCCGTTGCTCGAGTGCCGCCAGGGGCGTAATCGGGTGCGATGCAATGGCGTTATAGTTTCCTTCAAGCGCAGGCAGCGCGGCGGCGTTTGGCCCTACAACTGCGATCGACTTCAATGACGGAGAGAGTGGAAGTGTAGCGCGATCGTTTTTCAGGAGGACGATCGACTCCCGTGCGGCCTGGAGCGAAAGTGCCGCATGGGGCGCGGAATCATCTTCGGAAGGCGGGATGCGGTTGTATGGAACGCTGGATTCGGGGTCGAACATTCCAAGCCGAAAGCGCGCGATGAAGAGCCGTTTGATTGCAGCATCGATGTCTGCCTCGCTTACGAGACCCTGTCGTACCGCGTCGACAAGCGCAGCATATTCTGTTCCACAACTCATGTCGGTGCCCGCCTTCAGAGAGGAAGCGGCGGCGTGGGTCAGATCTTGCGCGAACTTGTGGCCAGCGGATACGTCGGTGATCGCCGCGCAATCGGAGACAATATATCCGGCAAAGTGCCAGTCCAGCTTGAGCTTCTGCTGGAGCAGCATCTGGTTAGCGCAGGCGGGCGCCCCATCCACGGAGTTGTAGGCGCACATGATGCTGCCGGCCTGAGCCTCGACGATCAGCTTCCGGAAGGCAGGAAGGTAGGTGTCTTCCAGATCGTGCGCGGACAGGACGGCGTCGAAGGTATGGCGCTCAGACTCCGGCCCACTATGAACGGCGAAGTGTTTTGGTGTAGCGACAGTCTTGAGGTAATCGGGATTGGAGCCCTGCAAGCCAAGGACGAAGGCAGACCCAATTTTGCCGGTGAGGAATGGATCTTCTCCGTAGGTTTCCTGGCCGCGGCCCCATCGCGGATCGCGATCGATGTTGATATTTGGCGACCAGAAGGTAAGACCGTAAAAGATGGAATGATTGTTTTCGTGTTGCGCCTGGTTGTATTTGGCGCGCGCCTCCGTAGAGATGGTGTCGGCCACCCGATGGATGAGGTCTGTGTCCCATGTGGCTGCCAGACCGATAGCCTGAGGAAAGACGGTGGCATAGCCGGAGCGAGCGACTCCGTGGAGGCCTTCATTCCACCAGTTGTAGGCAGCAACATGCAGTCGCGGAATAGCGGGTGCGTCATTCTGCATCTGCGAGACTTTCTCTTCGAGTGTCATACGACTGATCAGGTCATCGACGCGTTGGGCGACTGGAAGCGCCGGGTCAAGATACGGAGCCGCGGTGCGAGGCGTCTGCGCAGGCGACGAGAGTGCGAGGCAAAGAGCAGAAGCGACGGCGAATGCCCCAAGGAGGGAAAGTTTCGTTGCCGTGTTGCGTGCGTGAATGAAGAGTTGGCCCATGGATTGTGAGAGCTAAGGCTTGAAACGGTTGTCGAAGCAGTCGCGGATTGCGAAGTATGCGGGCGTGGGACGGTACTGCGCGTCAAATGGAAGGGAGCGCTGCGGACGGTTCGCCTGCTTGCGATGATGTGTTGGCCCATCATTTAACCAGGTACGGCGGTCACTTACCCCCCAGGTAAGCATCTGCTTGACGGCTGGGTTCGCCAAAGCCACATGCAGGAACTGCCGGTAAGTGTCAGCTACGGCCTGGTCTCGGCGAGCGGGGTCGTCATAGGCCAGATCGTCTTCGTTGACGTCCAACTCGGTCAGGTAGACTTCGAGGCCCATGGCTCGGATTGCCTGTATGTAATCGGCGAGACCGCGGCCAATGGAATATGGAGAGCCGGCCTTTATGTGGGACTGGATTCCTACTGCATCGAGCGGGATTTTCTCCTGACGCATGCGCTCGATGAGGGCGAGAATGCTCGCGCGGCGTTGGGAGTCTTCGTTGCTATCGTATTCGACGCCGTAGTCGTTGTAGACCAGCTTGACGCGTGGGTCGGCTTCGCGTGCCGTGCGATAGGCGAGTTCGATATAGTCCGGGCCGATGGCGTCGTACCAGAATGACTTGCGCAGAGCATTTGGCTGGCCGTCAGCGGGCAGAATGGCCTCGTTGACGACGTCCCACGATTGGACGCGGCCTCGATAGCGACCGACCACCGTATGAATGTGCTCGACGAGAAGTTTTCGCACATCATACTGGGCCGCGCCGCTGTGCAGCCAGTCCGGTACGGAGTTATGCCACACGAGCGTGTGACCGCGAACCTGCATTGCATGCTGCCTGGCGAATGTGAAGAGCGCGTCGCTAAGGGCGAAGTCGAAGGTAGTAGGAGTTGGCCGCAGGGCTCGCCACTTCAATTCGCCTTCAGGCACCAGGATGGCGTACTGCTCGGCTACCAGTTGCTGCAAGGCCGGATCGGTCTCGAGATTATGGACAACCACCGCGGCACCGGCAACAAGGCCGTCCCGACGCGCGTGTTCCTTCAGGGAGTTGGCACCGCGCAAGGCTTCCGTTTCGGCCGGCAGAGTCGCAGGTGGAGGGCCGAAATCAGGCGGTGGGTAATGCTCTGGCTGTGGCGCGCTGTTGACGGTCATCTCGTCCGGCTTGACTGCTGGGGGCTGAGCGGTCGTGGGGGCAGACTGTATCAGGGCGAGCAGGCTGCGCGGTATGCAGGGAAACGCTGCCGCCGCGGCTGCTCTGGAGCCTAGTGTTAGAAGTGCGCGACGCGTTGTCATAGTGACCCGAAATTCGAAGGAAGACGCAGTGGAAACGAAGGGGACGCGAACGCAGATGAACGTCGCGCCCCCAGGATTGCCGCCGAACTAGAACACAAGCTTGAGCGAGAACTGCGCGATGCGCGGGTCGTTCGCAGTGGAACTATTCTGCGGGGTGGTTCCAGTGATCTCGCCGAAGGTGCCATTGAGCGTGGTGTTCGGATCTCCGAAGTTGGTGTGATTGAAGATGTTGAAGTACTCGGCGCGGAACTGCAATGTGGCCGTCTCCGTGAATGGGAAGTTGCGGGCAATAGCCATATCGAGATCGGTGTAACGTGGCCCAACGAACGATCCTTTCGTGACGTTGCCGTAGGTCCCAGCGGCGGGCGTCGCAAAGGCGGCCGAGTTCAGATAGTTTCGACAGTGCGCGGTCGCCGGGCAGTTGTTGCCACCATAGCCGGAGCCTCCAAGATAGACCGCGCGGTCGCGATCCTGGCCAGAGCCGGAGGCGTTGTTATTCGAGGACAGAATCGTCAGCGGATCGCCACTGCGCGTCTGGAAGAGACCTGAGGCCTGCCATCCATTGACTGCGTAGCGAAGAGCCCCGGGAGCATCCTTCATGACTTTGGGCAGAGTGTAGACGAAGGAGATCGAGGCAACGTGCCTGTGATCGAAGTCCGATGGGCCGCGATCGAGACGCTTGAAGTTGGGCTCGTAGATGGGCATCGCATACGAGTTGTTGGATGCAACTGCCGTTGAAGCTTGGTTATACGGCGAATTGTCGATCGCCTTCGACCATGTGTAATTGGCGAGGATAGTGAGACCCGTACTCAAGCGCTGCTCGCCCGAGAGTTGGAGCGATTGATAGCTGGAGTTACTGCCCATGTTGGCCTCGGTAATGGTCTGCGAGTAACAGTTATTGGCAGTGCACTGGCTAGAGGCGTTGTATAAGTTGGCCGGATTGTAAAGTCGTCGATTATATGTATTCGTATTCGTGGGGGACACGGCATCCGCATTCAGGAACGGATTGAGTTCCACTGGCGACCACTGATGGCTGCTATGGCTGCCGACGTATGCGAGGCGGCCAAGCAGGCTCCTGGTTAGCTGCTGCTCCAGCGCGAGGTTCCAGTCGTAAGAGACTGGGGTCCGGAAGGAGTTGAAGGGATCGTAGGTAAGAAACCCCTGGGTTGGGATGGGTGATGTGTTGGGTGGGGGCTGCGGCGCCGGGAATGGATTCGCATTGCCAGTGCTGGTGTAGGGATTCGTGAAGCTCATGATGGTTCCCCCGCCCTGCGTGGTGCCGAGCGCGGAAGAGACGCTGAAGTTGGTGATGAAGGGCGAGGTATTGGAGTAGATGTTGTAGAAAACGCTGCTCAGGCGAGTATCGAAGAAGTCACCCGCACCTCCACGCACACTGGTCTTTCCGTCGCCGAAGACGTCCCACGCAAATCCCACGCGGGGCATGACGTGGTTATAGACGTTCGGGACTCCATTGGGATTGAAGCCCGGATCGCCCGCGAACTGAAGTCCAGCCGGCGCCAATGGGTAAACCGTCGAGTGGGTGTTGGAAGCGTATAGGCTGGGGAAGAAGCTGCCCATGCGGCCCTGCCGTTCATGCCAGGGGAGGAATGGCTCGTAGCGCAGGCCATAGTTTATGGTGAAGCGGCGAGTGAGCTTCCAGCTATCCTGGCCATAGAACCCGAAGAATTTGCCCCGAAGGTCGAGGAACTGTCCAGAGGCCTGACTGAAGCTGGCGAGGTACCCCAGCAGGAAGCTGGCGACTCCGTTGTTGGTGACATTAGAGTTGAAGGTGAACAGTCCCGGCTGCTGAAAGAGATTGTTTACGTCCACCTTCGCCAGTTCGCCGTGAAATCCGAAAGCGAGGTTGTGGTTTCCGAGTTGCCAATGCAGGTCGTCCACGAGGGTATAGTTGGCGCGAGCGAAATCTGCTGCGGGATTACCGCCGATATTGAAAAAGGTGTTGCCGCCGCTCTGGACCAGAATCTGGTTGATCTGCTTGGGCGTGGGCTGCCAGATGTTCACACCCAGGTCGTTGACATTGATGCTGCCAGGTTGGGGACCTCGGTTGGAGTCCTCCAGTTGATAGCTGAGGATGAAGTTGTTCAGCAACTGGCTGGAGAAGGTGTGCGATTCCGAGATCAGAGCGTTGTAGTAGTGAATGTTTGCCTGGTCCGTATAGGTAAGCAGGTCCTGCAGATTCAAGACGCCGTTGATGTGAAAGTCGTCGGAGAAGTAGCGCGCGGTGGCATGATCCTTGGAGCCGAGATCCTGGTCGAAGCGCGCCGTCACCTCGCCGTAGTTGGAGAAGTTCGGCACAATGAAGGTGAAGCTGCCATTCGTGTCGCCGGTGGGCAGATACTTTAGCAGATTGAGGGAAGCTTGGTTGTAAGAGCCGGTCGGGATGGTCGAAGTGTATGAAGTCCCGCCATTCGATACATATGGGTAACACTGGTTCGAGAGATATTGTGTGCTGGCCAGCGCGGGGTTCGCAATGCATGCCTGATTGAATGCGGTCGTGCCCGGCGTGGCACTGGTGGTGAAATTGAAGTTGCCCTGTAGTTGCGCCGAAGTCGGCAGGGTATCGGCAGTAGCGCTGGCGGATGCCGTGTGGATGATCGTCTTCTGATAGCCAAAGAAGAAGAAGGAGTGATCGGCGCGCAAGCCGGGGAACTTGACCGGGCCGCCAATGGTCCCGCCGAACTGGTTGCGCTTGAGTGGATCGACCGTTTTTACGCCGTTCGTATATGTGAAATAGTTTGCTGCGTTGAAGTATCGATTGCGCAGAAACTCGAACAGGTCTCCGTGATATCTGTTGCCGCCGCTGCGGGTAATGATGTTGACTACGCCGCCGGCGTTCTGGCCATACTCCGCATTGTAGTTGCTGGTCTGGACGCTGAATTCCTGGACGGCGTCCGGCATGGGAAAGGGTGCATTAACATTGGTGTACTCATCCACGTTGTTGCCG
>Ga0182013_10008612_pt1 | contig 10938 bp, 3 predicted proteins | sample 612S2MmetaG_FD_120487 | JGI IMG/M metagenome (GOLD analysis project Ga0182013, IMG submission 120487) | Permafrost microbial communities from Stordalen Mire, Sweden - 612S2M metaG | ecosystem: Environmental > Terrestrial > Soil > Wetlands > Permafrost | place: Sweden: Stordalen | collected...
CGGCTTGTCACGATAAGCGATCACCAGTCCTCGTGTCTCCTGGACGGCTCGGGAAACACGGCCGCCGCTGGGCGGCGGAGACTTGAGGAACTGGCAATGAGTGGTATCGCAAAAGTCGAAGTCGCGATGCCTCGCGCCCGCAGCAAGGAAGGAGCGGGCAGCTACGGCCTGCGCTTTGAGCGCTTCCGCCGGCGTATTCTCATCCATTTCGGCTGCGGCAATGGAGGCGACTGCGGTTTCACGGTCCAGAGTCGCCACCGCAAGCAGCTCACTATTGCGCGCGAGGATGGTCAGCCGGCCAAAGTAGTCGCGCTCAAGTTTGCCCGGTACTGTGAGCCGGTAAGGTACGGATTCGCTATCCCTGCCAGTAATGGTCCAGCTATTGGCTGAGTTTGAACCGGCAACGACCTTGCCGGCTTCCGCGCGAAAGACCAGCAGACGATGGCCAGGCTCGCCGTTCAGCGGCCATGCCGGAATTTGCGCATCTCCGTTCGAGGTAGCGCAGAGAACCGCTCCTCCTCCTTGTTGTTCGAGCGCGAGCTCACTGGGATGAAAGAGACCAAGCACGCCAACGCGGACTTCCTGCTTCAGTTCCGTTTCGGATGAGGCAACTGGAAGGAGCAATGGCCAAACACAGGCGCACAGTCGACCACCCATGAGCCAGCTCGCTCCCCTTCGAATCAAGGCACGTCTGTCTACCGCATTCGGGTTGGCTGTAAGTCCCGTCATCGCTTAATTGCCCGCATTGAGAGAGCGCAGCATGGCGCCGGCAATCTTTGAACTCTCAGCGCCTGTAATTCCGTGGACACGCACCAGGAGCAATAGCCGAGGCTGTGCAGCAGGATAGAGCACTACTGTAAATCCGTCCGCTGGGCCTTTGGGCGTGTGCGAGCAGGCCGCCGTTCCCGTCTTGGCGAGTGCGGCGTCCGGGCCCAGCGCTGCATCGACGGCCCGCGCGGTGCCGCGAGCCGCCGAATCAAGCATACCCCGCACAATTCTGCCTTGCACGGGCAGTTGCTGTTCCTTTTCGAGTTGCAGGTATGCTTTGGCCACCACCAGCGGCGGTTCTTTCCATTCTGCTCCGAGGCCAATAAGGCTGTCGGCCGATGCCGTTGGGGAAGGACCGGTAAGTCCATAACGGGCAAACGTCTCGGCCGCCTGACCGCGGTTCAAGCCTCCAGCCAGTTGAAGAAAATAGGTATTGCACGACTGCGCAATCGCTTCCTCGAGTCCCAGAGTTCCGTGCCCTGACGGAAGCCAACAGCGGGTCTTAGTCCCCAGGCATCGCGCTTTGGGAAATACGCCCTCATGCTGCTCTCCATACGCTATGGCGAGGAACGGCTTGACCAGCGAACCTGGAGAGACGGCCTGCTCCTCGTGTCCGTTCTGCTTAAGCCATCGTTCGGCAACCACGTTGCCGGATGCATCCATGAGGAGCCATGAGATATCCGGATTGGCAAAGTCGCGCTGGAGGCGAGCTCTTGCCGCCTGCGAAAACAGCCGTTGATCGGGCGCGTTTGGGATGGTCCCAGTCTCGATCGGTGCGGATGCGGCATCGCTCACGAAGAGAGCGGCCGCCGGCAGAACGCCTGCGAGAAATCGCCTCCGCGCCAAGGTTTCAATCGAGACCGCTCGCGCTGACATGGAGGGCTTCAAAATCGACACAACCTTATTCCTGCCATTGGTAGGTAACCGTCTGCGCGACTTTAGCTCCCATGTCTCTTTCTTCAATGCGCTCTGAGGCAACGGCATTGAAGAATGCGCGATCGAGGCCGGAGACGTTACCGGAGAAGAATGCGGGAGAACCTCCGTCGGGCGCTGCCGCCGGTTGGCCATTCGAGCCTCGATGCCCGGCCAGATCAAGCTGCGCCATTAGCGTGCGGAAGTTGGACTGTTCCTGCGCGGGCCGAAAGACTGCGGCGTAAGTGACGCCTTCACCTGCGCCGGCTGGGGTGGCGCTGGAACGGGATGCAAGCAGACCCAGAAGCAGCTGGGAGTCATTTGCGAGGAGGAGCTGCCGCCCGTTGACAGCGGCGTAGAGCGGTACCGCGCCATCGAGCGCCAGATATTCTCCGGAAGCGCCGGTGCGTTTCTGCCAGTTCGTGCCAATTTTTCCGGCAGTGAGATTCATTGGGAGAGCTGCGGTGAGCGCCGAACGTACGGCGGCTTCATCCCACACCTGCGGCGCAGAGACTACCATCGCAGTTTGAAGAGTGACAAAGACTCCGCTTCCTGAAGTAGCGGCCTGTTGCGGTGAACGCGATGAATAGACTTCAAGCACGGCGTCCGGCTGCTGGGCCGCGAACAGGTTTCGCAAAGGCAGAAAAACATCGGTACGGGGCGTGGAAGCGGGTGCCTGGTCGATAAAGACATCGAGCTGAGAGGCACTGCCCGCGCTGTTTGCCACGGCCGCTGAAGGCGCTGAAGTAGCGGCATCCTGAGATTGCGCAGGCCTGAGCTCAAGCAGATTGTCACGAAGACTCTTGAGCAAGTCTTCAGTATTGGGCGAGGCATGGGCCTCATAGAAGGCCGCGTCCGCCGGAGCCAAACTGGCCAGAGCCCTGACATCGCCCTGGGCAGCGGCGTTCACCCCCTCGCGGCGTAGCAGCACCCGCTCTTCACGGTAGCTTTGCACGCTTCGATATAGATCACTCACCGCAGCGGTGTAATGCTTCATCTCCGTAATGTTGTTTTGCACCCAATAGCTGCGAAAGTAAGGTGTACGGACAATTTTGTCGAGATCGAGCACCATGCGCAGATCTCCGCGCTCAGCCTGCGCCTGCTGCACCGCATTGGAATACCAGGCTTCGTTCGAGAGGCTATGTGAATCGACCTTCGCGAGACGGTCAAGAACGCCGGCAACAAGATCGTCCCTGGTACCCAGAATCAGCCAGCCGTCTTTTGACGCGAATGCGGCGACGCGCGACGACTGCGCATCCTTGTGCACATAGAAGTTAGTTCCAGCCTCCGTGCGCTGTTCAAACTTTGATCGTGTTTGCCATAGCGGCGTGTTCTCAATCTCCTGCTGGTCGAGCCGCGTGACGTAAACGAATTCAAGATTGCCAATGTCGTAAAGGCCCAGACAACTTTCCTTGCCGGCGACCTTTTCGAGCAGGCTGGCATCCGTCGGAAGGCCGGCCGCCGCAGAAAATTCATCTTGAGCCTGAGACAGCCGGCTGAAGAGCCGGGAGTTGCTGAATTCGGCATAGTTATCGCTGAGAAGCCAGGCGCGCTTTTCCGGCGAAGTATTCCAATCCTTAAGCAGTGAGGAAAAGTCCCGCGCTTCAATTGACAGTAACGCGCCCTCTGGAAGCAACGCAGGCAACTGTGCGATTGGCGCCGCAGCTCGTTCAAGCTGAGCAACGGCGAAGACCATGCCACAACCGGCCAGCAATATTGCGCCTGCGCTCAAGAGACGATGTTTCATTCCGCATCCCCTTCCTGCCCATCCCGCTGATTGCCTGCCGGCTTCCGCGGAACAAGCGCCATGCCAGGCAGCAACCGCGGGCGCACCACTCTGTCCTGGTCCAACTCCGCATGGATTCTGGGAGCGCGCGCCTCGTTCTCATGCTCGCGTTCCGCATTTGTTTTGAGACGCTGCTGCTCGTCATCAAGTGCTTTTCGTCGAACACGGTCCTGCTCAAGCGGCAGAGAATTTGTCGCGAGCATCAGCGCATCACTTTCCTCGTGGCGCTTTTCTCTCGCGTGGATCGCAAACCATGTCAGTTTGGCCGCCTCTTCCGGCTTCAGTTCTACGTTCGCCGAGGCGGCGTCAGAAAACTGGTCGCCTTGGCCATAAAAACTACCGCCCTGGAGAATCGGCTCGGCAGCAACCAGCGCACGGGCGTCCAGGCCCGCTCCAAATGCCGCGGTCAAATACTGTAGGCGCATATTCGCATCACTGGGAGCAGCAGCAACGCCGGGTCTCAGAATCTGTTCTCGAACTTTATCGCCGGTTGCGCAAGCCGCTGCGGCCAGCCGTGCTGCAACAAAGTAAGCCTGGTTTACTTGTTCCGCGCTCGGGCAGCCGTTGTGCGCAAGCAGGTCGAGTTCCGCGCTCCCGCTTCCAGAGTTTGGCCCACTGTGTCCCTTCAAGGCACGGGCCGCTGCGAGCCGTTGGGCATACGTTGCCTGTGCATCGGCGGACTCCGCGGCAAGTGTCTGCAAAGCTGTTTTCGATTGCGGATTTTCAGCCAAAGTCGCGGCTGCAAGACGAACCCTGTAGCCGGCATTCCACGGAAATGCCTGAGCCAGTGTTTGCAGAAAGTCAATGGCTTCCTTCGGATGATTACGCGTCTCCAAAAGACTTGCAGACGCATCCGCATCCGCATAGGGATCGCGGCTGACAAGCGTCAATCTCTTCAGCAGGGCTACCGCGCCAGGTGTATTGTTCTCCTCCAGATCGATGGCCGCAAGACCAAGGAAGTTGGGCGCGGTCAACTCCCGCGCATCAAGAGCCTGCTCATAGACAAACCGCAAAACGGCCCGCTTCGACGGTTCGCTCAATTCGTTTACGGCATTCCTAAGGTCGTCGGAAGCCGGAGCACTTTCCGGGTGCTTTTGCCAATGCGCTATCAGTTGAGCAAGGCTGCCATCTGCGTCGGCTATTCGGAGGTCCGCACCTAGCCAAGGCAAAGTCCTGCGCTTCTGTTCAGGAATACGTGCCAACTCGGCACGAGCCTCAGCAAACTTTTTGTCATCGAGCAGCGACGAAACAAGATTCGATTCTGCCTGATCAAGCTCCCATGTATCTTCGCCGGGGTGGGCCTGAGCCTTGCTGCGCACCAATTCGAGGATATGCGCCAGGAGCTGGCTTCTTTGGCTTTTGAGAATCCAATCGCCCTCCCGGACCGTACTGAGTAGATATTCAGGATCGTTGGCGGCGGTGGTGATTTCCAGCAGCCACTCCATGGAGTTGCCCTGGGCTTGATAGCCTGCTCGGAGCAGGGGCTCGGAGCGGTAACTTCCATTGCGCGCCAGGTAGATGTGCAGCATGGTATCTACCTGCGGCTTGATGGCCGCGTACTGACCATGTGTGGCTGCATCGCCAAGCACCTGAGAAAAGTCTCCCCAGAAGGTCTCCGGCACATGGCGTGCATCCATCTCTGCAGCGAGGCGCTTGACTGCCAACTGCCACGCCGCCAAAGCATCTGCATGTTTACCTTGCTTCCATTCAAGCGCCGCCATGCTGTCAATAACAGCCGGCTGATCGCTCTTGAGATCAAGCGAATGACTATAGTCTGCCAGTGCGGCATCGGCCCTGTCGGCCTCCGCGAAGTAGTCGGCAAGCTGGACGTAGGCATCCGGGTTCCCCGGAGTGTGTTCCAGTTCAGCCTGAAGATAGCTCTCTGCTCCCGCATCCTTTTCTTCATCTAGATACTCGCCAAATCTGGACGCGTAGTAGAACCAGACCTCGCCGGCCAGTTGCTCGTTGCGGTCCACTGGTTGTGCAATGCGCTCGCCGATTGTTGCGTCTCTGCCAAGGGCGCCAGAAAATGCTGTGCGGACTTGGGGAGTATGTTCCCGGAGATAGAGGCCGGTGAGGCCGGTGTAGGCATTCTTCCAAACCGGAGGCCGGTTAGCCGAGCGCGTGGCAACTCCGGCCAGAGCCTGGTCGGGGCGGCCGTTGGCGACAAGGTACTGCGCGGCGCTGTCGACCCTTGCTCTCTGCACCAGATCTTGTGGCCGCGCGGTCAACAGCAATTCGTAGTACCGGGGGTTCCCATCTGCACTATTGCTCAGGGACGCCAGCCGGTCCAGGGCCCTCAGCTCGGCGGGACCGTCTCCAAGGGTCCGATAGACCTCAGCTGCCTCCGACCAGATTTGCGCCCTCTGTCGAGCTGGCGCGGAAGCAGCCAGAGCTTCGATCTTTGGTCCTGTCTCGTCGAGCTGATCCCTTCTCCGTTCGAACTGTATCCATTCGGACAACTCTCTGCGAGCCGGATCGCCACTCTTCTCAGCGAACTCCCAAAGCAGGTTCGCCTCCATATCCACAAGCCCCGCAGCCTGAATGGCCGGCAGGTACACGGAGCGTAGTTCTCCGCCTTCAACCCCCGTGCACTTACCCTGCAACCAGGTCGCAAAATGCGCCTTTTCCTCCGGAGCGTAATACTCGCCAACTACCAACGCCATTGAATGGAGAGCTTGCGCGAATCCCGCTCGTGCCTGATCGGTGCGCTGCGCAACCCGCTGTTTCCGCCATTCCTCGCTGGTAATTGCGCCAAGGCCATCCTTTGCAACTTGCTGCGCTACCGCGGACAGCGGCACATCTTCCGCCTGCATCCTGGCCACCGCGAGCTTGGTAAATGCGGCGTCGGTTTGCCTCTGCCGCGCCATGATGCGGGCATAGATTCCCGCTCCCTCCTGATTGGCCGGATCGATCAACAGTTCCGATCCCCCAGCGTCCACACCCTTCTCGGCATAGACGCGCGCATCCTCAAGGAGCCCCCACTGTTCCAGTTGCGAGGCGACCTTGAAGAAGTTCGCAGCCGCCTGCGGGCGGCCTGTAATCCATGCCTCTTCAAGCGCCTTGACCGCGTCGGCTTTGCGGCCCTGCCGCGCGCGAGCCTGGGCTGCACTTACCATCCATTGCGGGTCGTGGTAACTCAACTTATAGAGCTGCTCGTAATCGGCAACCGCATCGTCCAGTTTCTGCAGGCGTTCTTCCAGATCCGCTTTCGACTGGTACAGGTCCTTCTGCTCGGGTCGTATATGGATCGCCTTGGCGTAAGCGTCAATCGAGGCGGGGTAGTCCTCCAGGGCCGTCTCCAAATGCGCAAGCACGATACTCCAGCGGGCGTCGCGCGGAGAGGCTTCTACCGTCTTCCGATAAAAATCGAGTAGCTTGTCGCGCTGCCCGTGCGCCCCGGCCGCGAGGGCAGCCTCCTGAGTCAGCGCTTCATCTCCTGGATAAGCGTTGATCAGTTCGATGTACTGGTCAGCGGCATCGCCCCAATTTCCTGTGAGTGCAGCCGCAGAGATCATGCCGCGTCGCAATTGGGCCGTGCGCGTACTTTTTTCGGCAGCGCCCAGACTCGAATTCTTCATGCTGGCCAGTTCGGCTTTGAAGAACGACTCCAAACCCGCTTGATCGCCGGAGCGCAAATAGTTGTCAGCCAATGCCGCTTCAACGCCGGCATCGAGTGGCTTTGCGGCCAGCAGCGGCTCAAGCAGACTCTTTGAGCGCGGAAAATCACCAAGGTCCGTCAGCTTGCGCGCAGCCTCCAATTGAAACTGCTGCTTCAAATCGAGGTAGGCTACATCCGCTGAGCTGAGTAGTACCGTTACCGCCTGCGGCTTGCGTTCGTGGTTCCAGTCATAATCCACGGTCGAGCGCACGACACCAAGTATCTTGGAGTGCTCGCGATAGATTGCGTCTACCTCGGTGGCTGCCGCTGCCGGATTGTGCTGCTGAAGTAGATCGACGAGTTGGTAACGCAGTTCGAGGACATGAACCGGATCGGAGGTGAGCGCAATTTGGCGGCCAAGAGCCAATTGCTCCACCTCGGGCAGGGAGTGGGTGCGGGCAGTCTGCGTCAGCGCGTCGAGCGCGTCGAATGACTCGGTTTGTGCAACTGCTTGTTTCAGTTCCTGCACCAAGTCCGCTGTTCGGTGCTGGGCTTCAAGCACGCTCACGCGCAGCTCGATTGCTGCGCTTGTCGGTGTTGCGGTCTTCAGCAGTCCTGCCGTTGCGGCATCCACCGCCGGGCGCGTATCCGGTCTGCGCGCAAGTGCCAACAACCGGCTGCGGCTCTCATCGGATGGTTTGTCGCCTTGCGAACTGGCAACATATTCCTCTATCGCGCCGGGCAAATTACCACGGCTCTCTTCGATTGCCCCGGCTTGATATCCAAAGAGCGCAGGATCTGCGAGGCGCTGGCGTGCCTTGCCGAGCTGAGTCGATGCCGAGCCAAAGTCGAAGTAATCCCAGAACACTGTCGCGGATTGGAGATATCCGTCAGCCTCGCCAGGATGCACTTCGGCCATGCGCGTCCAGTAAGGTGCGGCCTCGGCCATGCGTCCGCGATCCGCATAGATGTCACCGATTCGCGCCATGGTGCCCAGATCGTCGGGCCGCGCGCTCAGCAGCCTCTTCTCGATTTCGACCGCCTTATCGGTATCTTCGGGATGAAAGTACGCGAGCGAGCGTTCAAGCGACGACGCTTGTCGGCCCAGGTATTCATCAGCCGGATACTCGGCCGCCAGCGCTTCGGCTGCGCCTACGCCATCTTCGTAGTGCGATTGCCACAAACACGATTCCATCCAGAATCGCTCGGCTGCGGGATTGCTCTGGGTGAGTGCGGTCCAGTCCGCTTTATCTATCTCGGGAGACTGCTGGCGCAACGCCTGCAGTTGAGCGTCAAGTCTGCCCGTACTGCTGAGGGCTTCAAACAATTGGTCGCGCAAATCGGGCGATTCCGCCCAATGCAGCCACAAGAGCTTCTCCACTTCGTCCCGCTGCTTCCGCGCGCGGTACTGCGACAGGAGTGCGCGAACAAACGTCAGATCATGCGGAAAGCGGCTATTGGCGTAGAGATCGACTTCGAGTGCCAGCGTCCGATCAGGCGCCGGAGCCTGGCTCAAATAGGATTCAAGCTCGGTTCCGGAAAAAATCCCGGTCACCTTGTGCGTGAGCGCGGAGTAATCCGCGGCTCTCCTCTGGCGCAGGTAGAAGCGTGCCAACCGGGAGTACCAGGCTGTGCCAAAGCTCGTGCTCTGGAATTGTGCGATCGCACGTTGGTAAACCTCTTCCTCGCGCGCATTCAGCCGGTTCTGTTCCAGAAACTTTGCCAGCTTGTCATAGAGCCCTGGGTCTTGCGGGTTCTGGTCCAATTCACCGCGCAAAACTTCAAGCGCATCCGGCAACCTGCCGAGCGAGACCAGCCGCGATAAGTACTTGTCCAGAACCTGCGCATATTCGCTGGAGCGGGCGGTCATTGACGGCCCATCGCCGGCAGACCGCGCCGAGGTGGCTGCCTGTTCGCCCAGCGGCACGCCATCGGCCCTCGCCGCCAACTCCTTTAACAGGCTCTTATACAGGTCAAATTCCTTCTTGGCCTGGTTTGTTCTGCTGTACACGTCAGCCACAGTCAGGGCGACCTGAATCCTCTGGGGATCGGTGGGAAACTGCGCCAGAAAACTCGTGCCTTCTCGAATCACAGCATCGTTCTCGCCGTATGCCGCATAGGCATCCATCAGTCTTGCATGCAACCCCGGGCGTTCCGGCGAGGTTGGAAACCGGCGGTCGATATCAGCAACAATTTCCGCTGCCTTGGCCCTGTGAAAGTAGGGAACCGCCAGCTGATCTTCGGCGGAATACTGTGACGCAGGTTGCTGCGAATTGAGAAAAAGCGACAGGATGCCGTTGAGGTATCCGGGGCCGCGATCCATGGTGGCGATGTTTTTGTAGAGTGCAAGATTGCCTGCGCCGACGCGGAAAGGCTGCTCCGGCGCCGAGAGTAGCAAACGAGCCAATCCAGCCAGACCCTGCCGTTCCTCATCTAGAGTCTTCTTCTCCGCTGCCATTGCATAGTAGTAGCGTGCGGCTTCAGGAAAATCCTGAACCTGCTCCAGCAGGCACGCGAAGGTAAACAACTCGTCCGCACTCCACGCCGCGCCTCGACCGTCTTTGCGCGTACGATACTCCGCCAGGACTGCTTTGGCGGCTTCAAGCTGACCTTGCTGCTGATCAATATAGAAGAGCTTGGCCGCGTCAATCAGGGCATCCGCGCCGCCGTCCGGATTCGATGCGAGCTTGGCGCGCAGTTGATCCCGGGTTTTGAGCGTCAGGTGGCCCCTCTCGAGCAGATCGTAGTATCCCTTCACCAGTTCGGCCGGCCACAGCGGCTGGAAGCTGCGGTCGAAAACCGCTAGCCCGTCCTTTGCCGATCCGCGTCCGGCTTCTACCTGCGCCTGCGCTCTCACGACAAACAAAGCATCTTGAGGGAACGCCTTCTGGTAGCGCGCGATCAATCCTGTCGCGCCGGCAAAGTCCTTGCCCGCCAATTCGAAAGCCAGCTCCTGCTCATATACTGCCGGTTCATCGGGATAGCGCCGCTCCCAGCCTGCATATTCCCGCTGTGCAGTTCCCGGTGGCAGTGCGTACCGTTTCACCACTTCCAGCGTTCGTTCCCACGCCTTCCACGATTGTTGCGCGCCAGCCTGTGTCCAGCGTTCCTGGGCACTCGCGGGAGCGCTGCCCACTGCTTCAAGCGCCGCAATCTCCTCATGCGGCTTCAACCTCCGCTCATAGAAGTCGGCCAGATCCAGGTTCGCTGCCGATTTGTCGCTGGCGTTCGCTGCCCAGCTCTTCCAGTCCTTCTCTGCCGCATCGAAATCCAGCGCCTGCTCATCTTCCATGGCCCGCAAAGAGTAAAGCGCCGCGCTGTTCTTCGAGTTATTGATCAGAGCCGTCAATTCGGGTCTGGTTTCGCGTGGCGAGCGCCTATAGAGCGCCTCTCCGCCAGGCAGCTTCATCAGCCGGTAAAGCGCCTTCTCCACGCCCGAGCCAGATTCGGCATTTTCAAGCCAGCGCGAAATACTGTTGCCGGCCCCTAGCAGCAATCCCGGACTCTGCCATACCACTAGCGATCCGTAGGCGCAAAGGCTTGCGCTGCCAAGCGCCGCCGCAATTCCGGCTGCAACGAGCAGTCCACGTCTCCGCAGCCGAACGTCGACAAAGTTACCGTCTCTTAAAGCCCTTGCTGTGCGCTCAGGGGACCACTTCAATGTGCACCTCCGCGCTGCCCAGATTGTGCGCCACGTCTTCCGCCGTTACCGCAAGAACATAATCGCCCGCAGGCAAGGCTTGCGGCAGACCGATTTGCCCTGTACTCATTCCTTGCTCCCGGTTCCAACGCAGGCTCACCGGCGCAAGTCCTTCCAGGCGTGCCGTCAGAGTACGCGTAGTTCCTGAAGCGCTCACCTTGAGCGGGATCA